>Ga0066673_10000514_pt1 | contig 11505 bp, 10 predicted proteins | sample GraSoiAngelo_122_FD_62302 | JGI IMG/M metagenome (GOLD analysis project Ga0066673, IMG submission 62302) | Grasslands soil microbial communities from the Angelo Coastal Reserve, California, USA - 14_0927_02_20cm | ecosystem: Environmental > Terrestrial > Soil > Grasslands | place: USA...
GACATCCTGCATCAGCCGTTCAGCGAGCGCTTGTCGACGGCGAGCGCCGCCTCGCGCGTCACTTCCGACATCGACGGGTGCGCATGGCAGATGCGCGCGATGTCCTCGGAGGAGGCGCCGAACTCGATCGCCACCACCGCCTCGGCGATCAGCTCGCTCGCCAGGCCGCCGATCGAGTGCACGCCGAGGATGCGATCGGTCCTCGCGTCGGCGAGGATCTTGACGAAGCCCTCGGGCTCTTCGCGGCCGAGCGCGCGGCCGTTGTAGGCGAACGGGAAGCGCCCTGCCCTGTAGGCGACGCCTTCGGACTTCAGCTGCTGCTCGGTCTTGCCGACCCAGGCGATCTCCGGGGCGGTGTAGATCACCCACGGGATGGCGTCGTAGTTCACGTGGCCGCGCTGCCCGGCGATGATCTCGGCCACCATCACGCCCTCGTCCTCGCCCTTGTGCGCGAGCATCGGCCCGCGCACCACGTCGCCGACGGCGTAGACGCGCGGCAGGCCGGTGCGGCAGTTCTGGTCGACCTCGATGAAGCCCTTGGCGTCCAGCTTGAGGCCGACATTCTCGGCGCCCAGGCCATCGGTGTTGGGCACGCGGCCGACTGAAACGATCAGCCGGTCACATTCAAAGCTTTTGCTCGAATTATCTGATCCAGTATATTGAATTGACACATATTTCTTTTGTTGAACAACCCTGGAAATCGTCGCCCCCAGCTCGATCTCCAGGCCCTGGTTCTTGGTGAATTGCTTCCAGGCTTCCTGGGCCACGGCCTCATCGGCGGCGCCGAGGAACGCCGGCAGCGCCTCCAGTACCTTTACCTTCGCGCCGAGCCGGCGCCACACGCTGCCGAGCTCGAGGCCGACCACGCCGGCGCCGATCACGCCGAGCCGCTCGGGCACCGAGTCGAAAGCGAGCGCGCCTTCGTTGTCGCAGATCGTCTTGTTGTCGACCGCGACCCCCGGCAGGTGCCTGGCTTTCGATCCGGTGGCGATGATGACGTGCTTTGCCTCAATCGCCTCTCCCTCCACGTCGATTTTCCAGCTTGTCCCACCGGAAACTAGCCGGCCATGTCCTTGCAGCCAGGTGATCTTGTTCTTCTTGAACAGGCCGGCAACCCCGCTGGTCATCCGGCTGACGATCCTGTCCTTCCTGTCGAGCATCGTCTTCAGCTCGAGCTTCACGCCGCTCGCGGTGATGCCGTGCGCCTTGAACTGGTGCAGCACGCGCGCGTAGTTTTCCGAGGACTCGAGCAGCGCTTTCGACGGGATGCAGCCGACGTTGAGGCAGGTGCCGCCGAGCGCGTATTCGCCCCTGGGCGTTTTCCATTCCTCCACGCAGGCGGTGGCGAGCCCGAGCTGCGCGGCGCGGATCGCGGCGATGTAGCCCGCGGGCCCCGCGCCGATCACGACGACATCGAAGGACTTCATATCTCCAGGATCAGGCGGGCAGGATCTTCCAGGGCTTCTTTAATACCGACCAGGCACAAAACCGCTTCCCGGCCGTCGATGATGCGGTGGTCGTACGACAGCGCGAGATAGTTCATCGGGCGCGCCACGATCTGGCCGTTCTCGACCACCGCGCGCTCCCTGGTGGCGTGCACCCCGAGGATCGCCGACTGCGGCGGGTTGATGATCGGCGTCGACAGCATCGAGCCGAAGATGCCGCCGTTCGAGATCGAGAACGTGCCGCCGGTGAGCTCCTCGATGGTCAGCTTGCCCTCCTGGGCGCGCTTGCCGAAGTCGGCGATTCTCTTCTCGATCTCGGCGAAGCTCATGCGGTCGGCGTCGCGCAGGATCGGCACCACCAGGCCGCGCGGGCTGCCGACCGCGATGCCGATGTCGAAGTAGCCGTGGTACACGATGTCGGTGCCGTCGATCGAGGCGTTGGCCACCGGGTAGCGCTTCAGCGCGTGCACCGAGGCCTTGACGAAAAAGGACATGAAACCGAGGCGCACGCCGTGCTCCTTCTCGAAGCGCTCCTGGTATTTCTTGCGCAGCTCGATCACCGGTGCCATGTTGACTTCGTTGAACGTGGTGAGGATCGCGGCGGTGTGTTGCGACTGCACCAGGCGCTCGGCGACGCGCTGGCGCAGGCGCGACATCGGCACGCGCTGCTCCGGCCGGCCCGAGAGAAGAGCCTCGATATCGACCGGCGGCGCGGGCTGCTGAAGAGCCGGTCTTGCGGCGGGAGCTTTTGCCGCCTGCTCGAGCACGTCGCCCTTGGTGACCCGTCCGTCGCGGCCCGTGCCGGCGATCTTCGAGGCATCGATGCCCTGCTCCGCCGCGATTTTCTGGGCGGCGGGCATCACCGGAGGGGCGGTCTTGCTCTTTTCGGGAGCGGATTTTTTCTCGCGAGCCGGGGCTGCGGCGGCCTTCGCGTCGGTATCGATCTGCGCGATGACGTCGCCCGAGGTCACCGGGTCGCGGCTGTTCTTCAGGATCTTGACGAGCACGCCGTCGGAGGGCGCCGGCAGCTCGAGCACCACCTTGTCGGTCTCGATGTCGATCAGGGTCTCGTCGCGCGAGACCGGCTCGCCTTCCTTCTTGTGCCAGTCGAGCAGCGTCGCCTCGGCGACCGACTCCGACAGCTGCGGCACCTTCACTTCGATGATCATCGTTGCTCCCGTTTGATTTTTCCTCGGCTTCCGCTGAGCTTCCGCCGAGTTGCGAAAAACCAGCGCGTAACGCGCCGGGTTGCGAAATCAGGTTTATTTGAATTTACCGAAGGCCTGTTCCACCAGCGCTTTCTGCGCCTCGTTGTGCCGCGCCATGTAGCCGCTCGCGGGCGATGCGGACGGCGGACGGCCCGCATAGCAGAGCTTCTGCTCGTCGCGCATGTTCTCGCGCAGATAGTGGCCGCTCTGGTACCACGCGCCCTGGTTCTGCGGCTCCTCCTGGCACCACACGACTTCGCCCGCTCCCGGGTAGCGCTTCACCTCGGCTTCGAACTGCTTGTGGGGAAACGGGTAGAGCTGCTCCAGGCGAATTACCGCCACATCCGTTTTGTGCAGCTCCTTTCGCTTCGCGACGAGGTCATAGTAGATCTTTCCGCAGCAGGCGATGATCCGCTTCACGTCTTTCGCCTCGAGCGGCTCGAGCTCCGGGATCACCGTCTGGAACGAGCCGCCGGCGAGCTCCTGGATCGACGAGGACGCCTCCTTCTTGCGCAGCAGCGACTTCGGCGTCATCACCACCAGCGGCTTCCTGAACGGCCGCAGCATCTGGCGCCTGACGAGGTGGAAGATCTGCGCCGCGGTCGTCGGCACGCAGACCTGCATGTTGTGCTCGGCGCACAGCTGCAGGTAACGCTCGAGCCGCGCGGAGCTGTGCTCGGGCCCTTGTCCTTCGTAGCCGTGCGGCAGGTACTGGGTCAGGCCGCAGACGCGGCCCCACTTGGTCTCGCCCGAGCTGATGAACTGATCCATCACCACCTGGGCGCCGTTGGCGAAGTCGCCGAACTGCGCCTCCCAGATCACCAGCGCGTTCGGTTCCGCGCTCGAGAACCCGTATTCGAACCCCAGGACCGCTTCTTCCGACAGCACCGAGTCGATGACCACGAAGGCGCCCTGGTCCTTGGAGATGTTCTGCAGCGGGATGTAGCTGCCCTCGTCCCAGCGCTCGCGCTCCTGGTCGTGCAGGACCGCGTGCCGATGGGCGAAGGTGCCGCGTCCCGTGTCCTGCCCGGAGAGCCTCACGTCGTAGCCGTTTGCCAGCAGCGACGCGTAGGCGAGCGTCTCGGCCATGCCCCAGTCGACCGGCAGCTTGCCCTCGGCCATCTGCTTGCGGCTTTCGATCACGCGCAGCACCGTCGGGTGTACCTTGAAGCCTTCAGGCACGGCCGCAAGTCTTTCTGCCAGCCTTTGCAGCTCCGCCAGCGGCACCTGCGTGTCGGCGGCGTCGGTCCACTTCGAGTTGAGGAACGGCGCCCAGTCGACCGCGAACTTGCTCTTGAAGTTGGAGAGCACCGGGCTGACCGTCTGCTGCCCGGCATCCAGCATGGCGCGGTACTGCTTGATCAGCGCCTCGGGCTCCTCGGGCGCGATCACGCCCTGCGCGAGCAGCTTGTCGGCGTAGAGCCTGCGCGTGCCCGGATGCTGCGCGATCTTCTTGTACATCAGCGGCTGCGTGATCAACGGCTCGTCCTGCTCGTTGTGCCCCAGCTTGCGGAAGCAGACGATGTCGATCACCACGTCCTTGTGGAACTTCTGGCGGAAATCGAGCGCCAGCTGGGTGATGAACAGCACCGCCTCCGGGTCGTCGCCGTTGACGTGGAAGATCGGCGCCTCGACCATTTTCGCCACGTCGGTGCAGTAGATGGTCGAGCGCGTGTCGCGCGGATCGGAGGTGGTGAAGCCGATCTGGTTGTTGATGATGAGATGCACGGTGCCGCCGGTGCCGAAGCCGCGCGTGCCCGACAGGTTCAGCGTCTCCATCACCACGCCCTGCGCCGCGAATGCGGCGTCGCCGTGCAGGAGAACGGGCATCACCTGGTCGCCGGTCTTGTCGTCGCGCCGGCGCTGGCGCGCCCGCACCGAGCCCTCCACCACCGGGTCCACGATCTCCAGGTGGGAGGGATTGAACGCGAGCGAGATGTGCACCGGGCCGCCGCTCGTCGAGATGTCCGAGGAGAACCCGTTGTGGTATTTCACGTCTCCGGAGGGCAGCTCGGAAGCCTGCCTGCCCTCGAACTCGAGGAACAGGTCCTTCGGCATCTTGCCCAGCACGTTGACCAGCACGTTGAGCCGCCCGCGGTGCGCCATGCCGATCACCATCTCCTGCACGCCGTTGCCGCCGGCGCGCTGGATCAGCTCGTCGATCGACGGGATCAGGCTCTCGCCGCCCTCCAGCGAGAAGCGCTTCTGGCCGACGTAGCGGGTATGCAGATAGCGCTCGAGCTGCTCCGCCTCGGTGAGCTTCTGCAGCAGGCGCTTTTTCTGCTCTGGCGGGAACTCCGGCGTGGCGCGCATCGGCTCGATGCGCTCCTGGATCCACTGCCGCTGCGCGCGCTCGCTGATGAACATGTACTCGAAACCGATATTGCGGCAATAAGTGTCGCGTAACGCCTGCAGCAGATTTCTCAAGGACGTCCTGTCCAGGCCCACGAACGACCCGGCGTTCACGGTCTGATCGAGATCCGCCTCGCTGAGATCGTAGAACCCCGCCTCGAGCTCCGGGATGCTGGGCCGCGGCATGCGCTTGAGCGGATCGACCGTCGCCCAGCGCGAGCCGGCGATGCGGTACGCGGTCACCAGCAGCAGCGCCGCGACCTGCAGCCGCTCTGGCGTCACCGGCTCCGCCGGCAGGGTCCTCGCCTGCCCTCCCAGCTGGCCGGCCTTCGCGCGCTGCACGAAGGATTCGACCACCGGCGCGTGCGCCACATCCTTGGCGGCGTTTCCGGGCAGCACCTGGATGCGGTCGAAGTACTCGCGCCATGCCTCGGCGACGGACTGCGGGTTCACCAGGTACTTCTCGTACAGGTCCTCGATGAAGCTCGCGTTGGCGCCGTACAGGTAAGAGTTGTCGAGGAACTGGCGCATCACGGTTGCCATGGCTTATCTCTTGTCGATCGGCTTGACGTCGCGCTTGGTCGGGCCCTGGTAGAGCTGGCGCGGGCGCCCGATCTTGTACTCTGGATCCGAGATCATCTCCTGCCACTGCGCGATCCAGCCCACGGTGCGCGCGAGCGAGAAGATGCAGGTGAACATGGCGACCGGGATGCCGAGCGCGCGCTGCACGATCCCGGAATAGAAGTCCACATTGGGATATAACTTTCTAGAAACAAAATAATCATCTTCCAGAGCGATCTTCTCCAGCGCGATGGCGAGCTTGAACAGGCGATCGTCGCGCAGCCCGAGCTCGTTCAGCACCTCGTAGCAGGTCTCGCGCATCAATTTCGCGCGCGGGTCGTAGTTCTTGTACACGCGGTGGCCGAAGCCCATCAGGCGCACGCCGGAATTCTTGTCCTTCACCTTGCTGATGAACTCGGGGACCTTCGAGACGTCGCCGATCTCCTCCAGCATCTGGAGAGCGGCCTCGTTCGCGCCGCCGTGCGCCGGCCCCCAGAGCGAGGCGATGCCGGCGGCGATGCAGGCGTACGGGTTCGCGCCCGATGAGCCGCACAGGCGCACCGTCGAGGTCGACGCGTTCTGCTCGTGATCCGCATGCAGCAGGAAGATGCGGTCCATCGCGCGCACCAGCACGTCGTTGACCTTGTACTCCTCGGCCGGCACGGCGAACATCATGCGCATGAAATTGGCCGTGTACGACAGGTCGTTGCGCGGGTAGATGAACGGCTGCCCCACCGAGTACTTGTGCGACATGGCGACGATGGTCGGCATCTTCGCGATCAGCCGGAACGCCGAGATGGTGCGGTGCTGCGAATTGCTGATATCGAGCGCGTCGTGGTAGAACGCCGAAAGCGCTCCCACCACCCCGACCATCACCGCCATCGGGTGCGCGTCGCGCCGGAACCCCTGGTACAGCCGCGCCAGCTGCTCGTGCACCATCGTGTGATGCGTGACGATGCCGACGAATTCGTTCTTCTGCTTGCGGTTGGGCAGCTCGCCGTTAAGCAGCAGATAGCACACCTCGAGGAAGTCGCAGTGCTGCGCGAGCTGCTCGATCGGGTAGCCGCGATACAGCAGCACGCCGGCATCGCCGTCGATGAAGGTAATCGCCGAGCTGCAGCTCGCAGTCGACAGGTAGCCCGGGTCGTAGGTGAACATTCCCGACTTCGCATACAGCGTGCGGATATCGATCACCTGGGGCCCCATGCTGCCGGCGAGCAGGGGAAATTCCAGGCTGCGGCCATCGGGCAGCTTGACGGTCGTCATCTTTTCCATGGTCGTTAACCTCTAGACGGCGCGCAGCCGCGCCACGGTCTCGCGCAGGTGGGAAGCGTACCGGTCGCTGCGGCCGCAGACGATGTCCCACAGATCGTTGTCGGGCAGATCGAGCAGCTCGGAAAGCCTTTCATCCGGCGGATTGGTCTTCACGTACCTCTCGAGAACCAGATCGAGCTCGAGCAGGCCCCGGCGGCACTTCCACTTCAGCCGATTTGTGTCGATCGAATTCGTCATACCGCGCGCTTGACGAGCAGCTCCTTGATCTTGTTGATGGCGCGCGTCGGGTTGAGGTTCTTCGGGCACGCGTCGACGCAGTTCATGATGGTGTGGCAGCGGAACAGGCGGTACGGATCCTCGAGGTTGTCGAGGCGCTCGGAGCTCACCTGGTCGCGGCTGTCGGCGATGAACCGATAGGCTTGCAGCAGCCCGGCGGGACCGACGAACTTGTCGGGGTTCCACCAGAACGACGGGCACGAGGTCGAGCAGCAGGCGCACAGGATGCACTCGTAGAGGCCGTCCAGCTCCTCGCGCTCCTGCGGCGACTGCAGCCGCTCGCGCTCGGGCGGCGGATCGTTGTTGATCACGTAGGGCCTGATCGAGTGGTACTGCTTGAAGAACTGCGTCATGTCGACGATCAGGTCGCGGATCACCGGCAGCCCCGGCAGCGGGCGCAGCGTGACGTGCTGCGGCAGGTCGGCCACCCTGGTGATGCAGGCCAGGCCGTTCTTGCCGTTGATGTTCATCGCATCAGAGCCGCACACGCCTTCGCGGCAGGAGCGCCGGAACGACAGCGAATCGTCCTGCACCTTGGCCCTGACGAGCACGTCGAGCAGCATCCGGTCGGAGGCCTCCGGCGTGACCTCATAGTCTTTCATGTAAGGACGCTCGTCCTTGTCCGGGTCGAAGCGATAAACGGAGAGTTTCATCAGTAGGTGCGTACCTTGGGTTCCATCGTTTCGACCGACAGCGGCCTGAGGTGCACCGGCTTGTAGTCCAGCCGGTTGCCTTCCTTGATCCAGAGCGTGTGCTTCATCCAGTTCTTGTCGTCGCGCTCGGGGAAATCGCTCCTGCTGTGCGCGCCGCGGCTCTCCTTGCGCGCTTCCGCCGACACCGCCGTCGCCACGGCGGTCTCGACCAGGTTCTCGAGCTCGAGCGCCTCCACGCGGGCGGTATTGAACACCTTCGATTTGTCGTGGATGAAAATTCTCTGCGCGCGGCCGGCGATCTCGTTCATCTTGCGCACTCCGTCGGCCAGGTGGTCCGGAAAGCGGAACACCCCGCAATGCGCCTGCATCGCGCGGCGCAGGTCGTTCAGAACGTCGGCCACGCGCTCGCCGGAATTCGCCGCGTCTAGCCGCGCGAGGCGCGCGCGGGTGGCCTCGCCCGCGTCCTTCGGCAGGTTGCGGTGCGGCTTCGGCTGCGCGTGGATGTCCTTGAGCATCTGCTCGCCCGAGGACTTGCCGAACACCAGCAGGTCGAGCAGCGAGTTGGTGCCGAGGCGGTTGGCGCCGTGCACCGATACGCAGGAGCATTCGCCGGCGGCGAACAGGCCCGGGACGATGGCCTCCTTGCTCGAGCCCTCGGGCGCCACCACCTGTCCCATGTAATTCGTCGGGATGCCGCCCATCTGATAGTGCACCGTCGGCGCCACCGGGATCGGATCGCGGATCGGATCGGCGTTGGCGAACTTGATCGCGATCTCGCGGATCCCCGGCAGCCGATGCTGGATCACTTCCGAGCCGAGATGATCGAGCTTGAGCAGCAGGTAGTCGCCCTCTGGACCGCAGCCCCGGCCCTCCTTTATCTCGGTGATCATAGCGCGCGACACGACGTCGCGGCTCGCCAGGTCCTTGGCGCTCGGCGCATAGCGCTCCATGAAGCGCTCGCCGTTCTTGTTGACCAGATAGCCGCCCTCGCCGCGCACGCCCTCGGTGATGAGCACCCCGGCGCCGGCCACGCCGCTGGGGTGGAATTGCCAGAACTCCATGTCCTGCAGCGGCAGGCCGGCGCGGGCGGTCATTCCCAGGCCGTCGCCGGTGTTGATGAAGGCGTTGGTCGTGAACAGGTAGATACGGCCGGCGCCGCCGGTCGCCAGGAGCACCGCTTTCGCCTGCAGCAGATAGAGCTCGCCGCTCTCCATCTCGAGGGCCGTGACGCCGATGACGGCGCCGTCCTGCGGGTCGCGCACCAGGTCGAGCGCCATCCATTCGACGAAGAACTGCGTGTTGGCGCGCACGTTCTGCTGGTACAGCGTGTGCAGCATCGCGTGCCCGGTGCGATCGGCCGCCGCGCAGGCGCGCATCGCCATCTTCGGGCTGCCGTAGTTCTGCGTATGGCCGCCGAAGGGGCGCTGATAGATCTTGCCGTTCTCGAGGCGGTCGAAGGGCATGCCCATGTGCTCGAGCTCGACCACCACTTCGATGGCGCGGCGGCACATGTATTCGATCGCGTCCTGGTCGCCGAGGTAGTCGGAGCCCTTGACGGTGTCGTACATGTGCCAGTGCCAGTGGTCCTCGGTCGAATTGGCGAGCGGCGCGGCGATTCCGCCCTGTGCTGCCACGGTGTGCGAGCGCGTCGGGAAGACCTTCGAGAGCACCGCGACCTTGAGCTCCCGGCGCGCGAGCTCCAGCGCGGCGCGCATGCCCGAGCCTCCAGCTCCGACCACGATCGCGTCGAATTTGCGGACCGGGATCACCGCCAGAGAACCTGCACGGCCCAGCCTAGGTAGCAGGCGAGCAGGAGCACTGTCAGCACCTGCAAGGCGAGGCGCAGCCCGTCCTGCTTGACGTAATCCATCCAGATGTCGCGCATGCCGACCCAGGCGTGCCAGGCTAGGCCCGCGGCGAAGAGCAGCGTCGCGACGCGCATCCAGCCGTTCGCGAACAGCTCCTGCCACTCGGCGTAATCGAACGGCCCCTCTTCGATCAGCACGAAGCCGAGGATCAGGCTGTAGACCGCCATGATCACGGCGGTGATGCGCTGCGCGAGCCAGCTGCCCATGCCGTAGTGCGCGCCGACGATGACGCGGTTCACCATACGCGGTATCCGAAGTACGCCGTGAGCGCGAGGCTCACCGCGAGCACCAGCGCGGCGCTGCGGCGCGCCGCCTGCAGCTCGATGCCCTGGTTGATATCCAGGAGAAGAAAGCGAATGCCGGCGCAGAAGTGATGGCAATACGCCCAGATGAAGACCAGCAGCCCCGCCTTCGCGAGAGGCGCCTGCAGATAGTGGTCCTTGACGTGGTTGAAGCCTTCCTCGGAGGCGAGGCTCTGGTCGAGCAGATAGAGCAGCCATGCCGCCAGCGGAAAGACGAGCAGCGCGCCGGAGATGCGGTGCAGGATTGAGACCTTCCCCGGCAGGGGCAGGCGGATCTGGAAGACAAGTGCGGCAAGGCTCAGGTACTTCGGACGTCGTCTCTTCAGCGCCGCATTCGCCATTGGAGTCTTGCAATTATAACGCTGCAGTGCAATAACTCAGTCTAGCTGCGGTACCATCGCTGCGCGCCCCCCATCCCGGAGCATACATGCCAAAAGCCCCCGTACGCGTCGCCGTGACCGGCGCCGCCGGCCAGATCGGCTACTCGCTGCTGTTCCGCATCGCCGCGGGCGAGATGCTGGGGACGGACCAGCCGATGATCCTGCAGATGCTCGAGATCCCCGACGAGAAGGCGCAGAAGGCGCTGAAGGGCGTGATGATGGAGCTCGACGACTGCGCCTTTCCGCTGCTCCAGGGCATGGCCGCCGCCTCCGAGCCGGAGGTCGCGTTCCGCGATGTCGACATCGCGCTGCTGGTCGGCGCCCGCCCGCGCGGTCCCGGCATGGAGCGCAAGGACCTGCTTGAGGCGAACGGCAGGATTTTCGCGCCGCAAGGCCGAGCGCTCGACAAGGTCGCCAGGCGAGACGTGAAAGTGCTGGTCGTCGGCAACCCGGCGAACACCAACTGCCTCATCGCGATGAAAAACGCGCCAGGCCTGAAGCCGGCGCAGTTCACCGGCATGATGCGCCTCGACCATAACCGGGCCGTTTCGCAGATAGCGCACAAGGTGGCGCAGCCGGTCAGCTCGATTCGAAAAGTCACCGTCTGGGGAAACCACTCGGCGACGCAGTATCCGGACATCTTCCAGGCCCAAGCCGACGGCAAGAAGGTCTGGCCGATGATCAGCGACCAGACCTGGCTCGAGCAGACCTTCATTCCCACCATCCAGAAGCGCGGCGCCGCGATCATCGACGCGCGCGGGCTGTCCTCGGCGGCGAGCGCGGCCAACGCAGCGATCGGCCACGTGCGCGACTGGATCGGCGGCACGCGCGAGGGCGACTGGGTGACGATGGGCATCGCTGCCGAGGGCAGCTACGGCGTCCCGGAAGGCGTGATCTACGGCTACCCGGTGACCACGCAGGGCGGCAGGTATTCGATCGTCAAGGGCATCGAGATCTCGGAATTCAGCCGCAAAAGGATGGCCGCGACCCTGAAGGAGCTCCACGAAGAGCGCGACAGCGTCAAGCATCTGCTATGAGCGCCGGAGCGAAGTTCAGGCAGGCGCTGACCGAGGAAACACCCCTGCAGGTGATCGGCACCGTCTGCGCCTATCACGCCGTGATGGCGAAGAGCGTCGGCTACCGCGCGATCTATCTTTCCGGCGCCGGCGTCGCTGCCAGCTCGCT
>Ga0066673_10000518_pt1 | contig 11464 bp, 10 predicted proteins | sample GraSoiAngelo_122_FD_62302 | JGI IMG/M metagenome (GOLD analysis project Ga0066673, IMG submission 62302) | Grasslands soil microbial communities from the Angelo Coastal Reserve, California, USA - 14_0927_02_20cm | ecosystem: Environmental > Terrestrial > Soil > Grasslands | place: USA...
GGTGAGCTGTTGCTTCGCACCCTCGGCGCCTTTGCGCCCGAGTTCTTCTGCCTCCTCGCCTGCTTCTGAGCTGAGCGATTTCATCAGGTCCGGCCCCTTCTTGACGGCCAATCCGGCCACGGCGGCCGCCGCCGCCGTGGCAGCAGCCGGGAGCAGGACGTCTTTGCCTTTCAAGGCGGAAAGGAGCGATTGGCCGTTCTGGCTTCCGACTTCCGATTCGGCCTCGTCGATAACCTCGCCTACGTTTTCATCGGGCATGTTGGAAGATCCCCCTTTTTTTTGGCTCACGTTGCCGTTGGATACCTTCGACGCTTTTCTCTAAACGCGTATCCAGCGCAGTGGGTGTCGCACCGCCGAGACCTCCTCGGCAGTGCGCTGCCACTCGGACGAGCGGGAGACGCACAAATGCCGGCTCAGCGGCGTGGCGGCCCCCTTTCGGAGACCGCCACCGCACGCTGTCCCTACGGCACCGGAACGGGCGGTGCGTCGATTCGCTCGCTCCGATCGCGGCTGTCGGGAGCATGTTCCAGCCGCGGCAGCCACTCGAGCCAGCTCGGCAGGTACCAGTTCCAGTCGCCGAGCAGCTTCATCGACGCAGGCAGTAGCACCGCTCGGATGATCGTGGCATCGATCAGCACCGCGGCGGCCAACCCGATGCCCATCTCCTTCATGTCGAGAATCGGCATCAGGGCGAAAACGAAGAAGACGCCGACCATGACGAACGCCGCGCTCGTGACGACTCCGGCGGTCGAAGCGATCCCATGCTCCACGGCGTCCTCGGTCGAGAGACCGCGGTCGTAGGCCTCGCGGACGCGGCTGAGGATGAAGACGTGGTAGTCCATGGAGAGGCCGAAGAGGATTACGAACAGGAAGATCGGCAGCCAGTATGCGATGCCCCCGTTCGACTGGAAGTTCAGCAGGTTCTCGCCCCAACCCCACTGGAAGATCGCGATCAGGACGCCGTAGGCGGCGCCGACGGAAAGCAGGTTGAGCAGGATCGCCTTCACCGCGATCACGATCGAGCGGAAGGAGACGAGGAGCAGGCCGAACGCGAAGATCAGCACGAACCCGAACACGATCGGCGCTTTGCTCTTCAGCAGCGCGTTCTGGTCGACCGACTGGGCGGTGTTGCCGGTGACCGAGTACGTCGCCTCTGGAACCCTCCCGATCGTGGCCGGCAGCACCTCCTTCCGCAGCACGGCCAGCGCGTTGTTGGATTTCGTGTCGTTGCCTTTTCCGACGAGCGGGATCGTCACCCGGGCGACCTGGTGCGAGGCGCTGATCTCGACGTCGATCGGCTGCTTCACCTGACCGCTCGCGAGCGCTTGCTTCTTCAGCGCCGCGATAGCCTGTTGCGTAGCGGGCGAGTCGGTGTTCGCCTCGACGGCGACGATCGCGGGCGCGACGTTCCCGTTCGAGAAGTCGTTCTGCAGGCGCTGGATCGTCTTGACGGTCGGCGCGTTCTTCGGCAGCGCCTCGAACCCGCTCTGGGTGGTGTGGAGGTGAACCGCGGGCAGCGCGACGGCCAGCAGTAAGCCGCCCGCCACAGCAATGGCGGCGAGTGGATGCTTCAGGACCGGCGTCAAGATTGCCTTCCACAGTCGGCTACCGCCCGCGTCGTTCCGGAACCGGTGCACGAACGGGATGCGGCCCTTGTCCACGCGCGGGCCGAGCTTCGAAAGCAGCGCGGGCAGAACCGTCAGCGAGCCGAGCATGGCGACGCCGACGACGATCATCGTCGCGATCCCGAACGAGAGGTAGGTCTTGTCGCCGGCGAAGAACAGGCCCGCCATCGCGATCAGAACCGTGAAGCCGGAGATAAGCACGGAGCGTCCGGAGGTCGCCGCCGCGGCGGCCAGAGCCGCCGATGACTCCTTGCCGACGGCCCGCTCCTCGCGCCAGCGCTTGATGTAGAAGAGCGAGTAGTCGACGCCGACGGCGAGGCCGATCAACAGGATCACCGCGTTGACGTTCGAGTCGGCCGGCACGAGATGGCTCGTGAACGCCACGACCCCGATCGTTGCGAGCACGCCCGACAACGCCAGGAGAATCGGGATTCCGACCGCGACCAGGCTGCCCAGCACGAGCAGCAGGACAACGATCGTGATCGGGATCGACCGCTCACCGGCCAGCTTGAGCTGGTCCAGGAACATCTTGTCGAGCGCCTTGTTGGAGCTTACTCCCGCGTGGCCCACGTAGAACCCCGGATGTCTCTTCGCGACCTTCTCCGTCGCCGCCGACACCGCGTCGACGTTCTTCTGGGCCTCGTCGGCGTCGCCCCGCATTTCCCACTTGACGATCGCCGCGTGCCGGTCGTCGCTGATCAGGGTCTTGTTGCTGCTCCCGTAGGGAGAGTTGAGGCTCTTGATCGCCGGGTTCGACTTGACCGAACCGATGACGTCGCCGACGGTGGCCCGAAAGGCCGGGCTGTTGACCGTCTGCCCCTTGCCCTCGATCAGCACGAACTCGGTCTGCGGAGCCCGCTCCGGGAAGGCTTTCTTCAAGATCTGATCGGCTCTGTGCGACTGTCCGACGCCGGCGTCGTTCTGGTCGATCTGCTTCAGGCCGATGATCTGTCCACCGAAGCCGAAGAGAACGACGACGCAGGCGAGCCAGCCGAAGACGGCCGTTTTCCAGTGGGCCGCGCTCCACGCGCCCATCCTGCCTGCGATGTTCATCGCCCGCTGCATCTGAGCGGACGCCAGGTCGACCGGCGTCTTGCGGCCGGCCGGCTGCGGCTCGTCCTGGATCACACGCGTTTTCATCTCGGCTCCTCTCGCTCTCCGTGGGTGAGCTCAACCTCGCACCGACGGCGGGCGCGCGAAAGCCGGAAGACCTGTCGGTTGCAGGGGCGGGTTTCTGGCGTCTTGCTACGAACGGAGAAAAGCGAGGACGGCGAGCACGCGGCGTGACTCGCCGCCTGTCGAAGGCAGCCCGAGCTTGCCGAAGATGCTCGAGACGTACTTCTCGACCGCGCGTAGCGTGATCACCAGCTTGTCCGCGATTCCCTGGTTCGAGCTTCCGGCGGCCATCAGCTCGAGCACCTCCCGCTCCCGGGGCGTCAACCGCCCGAGTGGATCGTCAGGACGCTGCCGGGAGAGGAGCGTCGAAACGATGATCGGGTCGAGCGCCGACCCCCCGTCCGCCACGCGGCGGACGGCCAGGACGAAATCGTCGACGTCGCTGATTCGATCCTTGAGCAGGTAGCCGACGCCCTCGGCCGAGTCGGCGAGGAGCTTCAGCGCCAGCCCGAGCTCGACGTACTGGGACAGGACAAGGACGCTGACGCCGGGATGCTTGGCGCGAATCTCGAGCGCGGCGCGCAGGCCTTCGTCGTTGTGGGTCGGCGGCAGACGGATGTCGACGATCGCGACGTCGGGTGAGTAGCTGCGCACTTTGAGCAGCAGATCGTCGGCGTTCTCGCATTGGGCGACGACGTCGAAACCCGCGTCGTCGAGGAGCCGCGCGAGGCCCTCGCGCAGGAGGACGCTGTCCTCGGCGATCGCTACGCGCACGGGATCGCCGCCTGAACCCGGGTCCCGCCGCCCTGCGGCGTCCAGACCTTGAGTCGGCCTCCGAGCGCCTCGACGCGGTCGGCGAGACCGCGGAGACCGGAGCCGCGTTCGGTGTCCGCCCCGCCGACGCCGTCGTCGAGGACCTCGACGACGAGGCTGTTCGCATGCTCGGCGACCTCGACGCTCGCATGGGTTGCCTGCGCGTGCTTGGCGACGTTCGCCAGGCTCTCCGAGACGACGTAGTACGCCGCGACCTCCACATGCTCGGGCAGGCGCCGGTCGATCTCGACCGTGAGCCTCACCGGCAGAGAGGCGGCAGCGGCGAGCGATTCGAGCGCAACCGCAAGTCCGTGCGCGGTCAGCACGGCGGGGTGAATGCCGCGCGCCACAGCCCGAAGCTCCTCCAGCGAGAGGGCGATCTCGTGCCGAGCGCTGTCGAGCTGCGCCCTCGCATCGGGCTGCTCGACCAGCCTCTGCTCCAAAAGGCTAAGCCGAAGCGAGAGTGCGATCAGCCTCTGCTGGGCGCCGTCGTGCAGGTTCCGCTCGAGGCGCTGGCGCTCTTTCTGGCCGGCCTCGATCACGCGCGTACGGGAGCCCTTGAGCTCCTCGACGCGGGCTCGGAGGTCTGCCTGCAGCCTCCCGTTCTCGAGCGCGATCCCCGCCGCGGCTCCGACCGCGTCGAGGAGCTCCCGCTCTTCGACGAGCTCGCTGTCATGGATCAGCGCGGCGACCTGGCGGCCGTCTCGGTCGAGCACCGTTGACGCGCGGGCGGGATTCTTCGGTAGCGCCAGTGGCCGCCCTTCCAGGTCGACGTAGGTCTCGAAGTCAGGGAGCCAGTAGGCGAGCGTTAGCGACGGATCGTGCAGCGCGCGCGCCAGCGCATCCCGGAGGTCATGCGCCTCCGGATCGGCCCGCAGCTCGATGACGAGCTCGCCGACGGCCGACCGGGCGAGGCGCGCGTCGAGGAGGCCGAGCAGGAAGACGATCGGCGAGAGCCCGATCACGGCCAGCGTCGTCCGCTGCAGCGGCTGGAACCACGGGCCCTGGAAGTTCCCGTCCACGAAGAGCGCCGCGATCAAGACGAGGCCGATCGCGAACAGGTCGATCAGGAGCGCCAGCGAACGCCTGCGATGCCGGCCTGCACGCCGCCGCCGAGCCGCGAGGACGCCGATCCCGACGACGCAGATCGCACTCAGCGAGAGAAGCTGGACGTGCTGCGCCGCCGACGCGAGGGCGGGCCGCGCGGAAACCTCCAGCAGGCTTCTCGGGCCAAAGGCGCCGAGCGACAGCTTCACCAGCTGGAGGCCGATCGCGCCCGTGTACGCGGCGCCGACGAGCACGCGCTCGAATCGGGACCTCAGCCGGCCCTCGGGGAAGGCGAGAAAGACGTGCAGGAAGAGCGCGGCGGGCAGGATGTCGAAGGCGGCTCCGATCGTGTAGAGCACGTCCACGTGCGTCAGCTGAAGAGCCGAGAGGCCGCTGGCGACGCCGCCCGCGATCATCAGCAGCCCCAGGCGGCTTTCCGGCCGGCGCCACCATGCGATCAAGCCGGCGAGGATGTACGGGACGGTGATCCAGTCCAGCAGGCCCGCCTGCACGAGATCGACATCGTTGCTCGTCAAGGCAAGCGCGACCGAGCGGGCGGGCGCGGCGCAGCCCGCGGCGGCGATCGCGGCGACGAGCCACAGCTGCGGCTGGCGAGAGAAAACTCGCCCGTCGGGTGCTTCGACTGCCGCGGACAGGGTCATTCCGGCTCCGTTCTGAACCGCGAGTTGCGTAGACGGAACCCTTCAGGCACGACCGCCGACTGGGGGACGCGGACGCGGATGAAAGGATGCGCTCGCGACCACGATAGCGCCGCACAACCGAGAAAGCGAGCCGCAGGGCGGGACAGGCAGTCGCCTGCAACCGCGGCCGCGAAGCCACCAGAAACCCGTCCCCCCGCTCGCAGGTAAGCCCTCTTGTCGGCTCGGGCCGCAGCTGCGAGTTTCACCCTTGACCCCGAGCTCCGAAGGGCCGAGAGATGAGCCAGGCCGAAGCAACGACTTCAGCTTCAATTTCCGAGGAGAGCCGCAAGCGGCCGCTCGAGCTCGCCAGGGCCGCGGCCCTCGAGACGAAGCTCGCCGTCGTCGGGCTCGGCGTCGTCTCGCTGCACGTCTTCGACGACAGCTTTCTCCAGCGCGAGCCCGGGACGGCAGCGGTCGATCATCTGCTCAGCGGCCTCGTTCCGCTTGCGGTGCTGATCGGGACCGCGATGCTGTACCACCGCTTGCGACCCGGCTTACGCGCGACGCTCGCCGTTGTGCTCGGCGTCCTCGGGATCGTCATCGGCGGTAGCGAGGCTGCCTACTACGGGCCCAAGGAAGGCCTTTCCGCGGACGACTACACGGGCCTCCTCGCGGTTGCGGGGGGCCTGTTGCTCGTCGCTGTCGGGGCCGCGACGCTCTGGCGGACCCGACGGCGAGATGACGCGATCGCCTGGCGCTACACCCGTCGGGTGCTGCTCGCCACCGCGAGCGTGCTCGTCGGATCCTTTGTCCTCTTCCCCCTAGCGCTCTCGTACGGGTTCACCCATATTGCTCGGACGGAGACGGCGCAGGGGAGTCTCGGGGCGCAGTACACGGCCGTCGCGTTCGACGCCAGCGACGGACTCAGGCTCAAGGGTTGGTTCGTACCGTCGAGGAACGGCGCCACCGTGATCGTGTTTCCGGGCAGGAAGGGGACGCAGAAGCACGCGCGGATGCTCGTCCGGCACGGGTACGGCGTGCTCGTCTTCGACCGCAGGGGAGAGGGCGAGAGCGAGGGCGACCCGAACGCGCTCGGCTGGGGCTTCGACCGAGACCTCAAGGGCGCCCTCGCGTTCTTGCGGGGACGCCCGGATGTCGATGCGAACCGCATCGGCGGGCTCGGGCTCTCCGTCGGCGGCGAGGCTCTTTTGCAGACCGCCGCCGAGACGCGAGACCTGAAAGCGGTCGTCTCCGACGGGGCGGGATCGCGCTCAGTTCGAGAGGACACCGTTCACATGCGCCTCGCGAAGGTGCCGGAGATCGTGTTCTCCGGGGTGATGACCGCCGGAATGGCGCTGTTCTCGAATCAGCCGCCGCCGCCGAACCTGAAGCGCCTGGCCGGCGAAATCGGGCCGACGCCGGTCTTCTTCATCTACGCCGAGCGAGGCGCCGGCGGCGAGGACAACAACCCCGACTACTACAAGGCGAAGCACGGGGCGAAGCAGATCTGGAAGATCGCGACGTCCCACACGCATGGTCTCTCGGCCCGGCCGAAGGAGTACGACCGCCGCGTGATCGGCTTCTTCGACCGCTCGCTGCGCGCCGAGTAACGGGGCCTAGTGGCCGCGCAGCCGCGCGACGGCGGCCGTGCGTGTATGCACGCCGAGCTTCCCGTAGGCGTTCTCGAGGTGCTTGCGCACGGTGCTCGGCGACAGCCAGAGGATCTCTGCGATCTCGGCGTTCATCTTGCCGCGCTCGACCCACTCGAGGATCTCGAGCTCGCGTCGCGTGAGCGGCAGGTCGCCCTCCGGTGTGGTGCGCCGCCCGGACCGGTCGACGATGCGCTCGAGGTGGGGTCGGAGGAGCTCGAGCACAAGCCGATCGCGCTCCCCGAAGTCGCGCTTCTGCGCGTGGAACAGGAACGTTCGGGTGTAACCGGCGCGCGACGACGGGATCCTTACCTCGAGCTCGTACTGGTACGGGCGGAAGACCACGTTGTAGAGCTCGCGCGAGCGCCACTCGCGGGGCGGCAGAAGGTCCGACATACGCCGCGGCCGAAAGTCACCGGTGCGGGCGAAATATTCGCACACTGCGTGCTGGTGCTTGAGCTCCCAGTACGCGTCCTCGACATCGGGATCGCGCGCCCACGCAAGCTGGTCGGCTTCGTAGGCAACGCGACGCCCCTCCCAGTCGAGCTCGCAGTACGTGACGATCTCGGCCGCAGGCACGAACTCGCTGAGTCGCGCAACGAACTCTGGCGGGACCGGAAGACGGCTTTCCAGCTCTGCCGCGTCGTGGACGAACGCGAGAAGCCGCGCGACGTCACGGTGGCGCAGCGCTTCCATGTACCGAAAGATACGACGAACGTCGTATCGACTCAATCGCCAGGCCCGGGCAGTCTGAGGGAAACGCGAGCGTGGCCAAGACCGATCGCTCGCCAGAGATGACGGCACCGTCGGGGTTGCTCGGCGGGCTCCCCAAGCCCAGCAAAGGAGGAACACATGCGTTTGCTCGTCCTTCTGGCCTGCGGCATCGCCGCGCTGCTGGCCGGCTCGTCCGGCGCGAGTGCCGGGCCGCCGTGGGGTCCAGAGACGCCTCCCTTCAACCTCCAAGTCATCCTTCACGACGTCGCCGGCGACAACGGTTTCGGCCACGTCAAGTTCCGCCAGCCGAACGACGACGCGAGGGTTATCTACCTCGACACCTGGGTGCGCGACCTGCCGCCGAATCACGCGTACCTGCTCCAGCGTCAAGTCGACCTGCAGGCCGATGGGGACTGCGCCGACCCGTCGCTCTCCTCCTGGCTCACCCTCGGCGAAGGGTTCGCGCTGCCGCCGACGCCGATCACGACCGACGACCGAGGTACCGGAAAGGCGGCGCTGTTTCGCGACCTCGACCCGCCGGGGCCGATGACCGGACCGCCGCCCGGCATGCCGTTCGACATCCGCTTCCGCGTGGTGGACGCAGCGAACCCGCTCGCGCCGGTGCTCCAAAGCGAGTGTTACGTGTTCACGGTGAGCATGTAGGCAGGGGTTCGCCGGAACGAAAGGGCGACCGCCTCTAACTTAATCCGGCTGGTCTCGGACGAGCTCGAGGGTCGCGCAGTGGAGCCCGGCGATCGCGAACCGTTGGCTCTCCGAGAAGTCGACCTGGATCACCTCGACGTCGTGCCGCTCGAGCTCACGGACGACTGTTGGCGAGCCCGCGTTCATGATGACCTTGCCGGGGCTGAGGGTGACCCCGTTCAACGCGAGATCCCAATACTCCTCGACGGGCACCTCGATGATCTCGTAGCCGCGTTTCAGGAGCTCTCGGACGAAGCCGTAGTTGACGAGGTGTGGGGCGAGCAGCACCTTCCCCTTGTCGACGGTCATCATCACCATGTCCATGTGCGACGTGCCGATGTTGCCGTGGCCGGTTGAGTCGTACCAGCCAGGCGAGTGGCACACGACGAGCTCGATGCCGAGGTTCGCGAGCACGAACTCGAGCTGACGCAGCCCTTCTTCGTTCGCGACGACCGACTCGTTGAAGACAAACGTCTTCTCGTCAAGCCAGCGGCCGGCGCCGGGCTCGCAGATGCCCTTGCCGTGGATCGTCAGATAGATCGGCACTTGCAATGCCGCCAACACCTTCTCCCAGATAACCTCGCGCCCGCGCTGCCAGGAGCCAAGGCCGTAACGATGCAGGACGGCGCCGCCGTGGACGACGAGGCCACCGCCGGCGAGCGTAACGAGGTTCTTGATCCAGCCGTACGCGCCGATCGCCGGCACAGGCGGCTCGATGTAGTTCACCCGCACGCCGTTTGACTCGAGCGCCGCGTAGTACTCGTCGAACTGCGCCTGTAGGCGCCCAAGATCGGCGTTGCCTGACGCGCTTGAGTAGTAGTACTGCCACTCCTCGGCGTATTCGGGCCGGACCTCGTTCTCCGTCGGCCGCGAGACGAGCACCTCGCGCAACCTCCCGATGCCCTCTGCACCCCAGGGGCGGCCCCAGATCTGCTCGACCTCATCGTAGAAGTCAGTCTCGTGGAGCATGTAGTTCCGCAACGGCTTGCCCGGCTCGAACCACGGGAGCGTCTCGAGGACTTCCCGCTCGTCGTGGCTCGCCGCCGAGCGTGGCGACGAATAGGAGAGCTCGACAGTCTCGCCGTCGGCGGTTCGGACGCGGAACGGGACGGCCTCGCGCATGGAGGCCGGCGCTTGCAGATCGGTCTGGGCGCTCATTGGGTTCCTCCTGGCTCGTGGACGCGGAAGGCTTGTGATTATCGCCGAGAAGTTGCAGCTGATTGAAACCGCCGGGACGTCTGCCCCGTAGAGAAGGCACGAACAAAAGGACGCGAGGGCAGGCAGCAAAGGAGGAGGCCATGCCTCGACGGATCCTTTCCGTCACGGCGGTCATGCTGGCGCTCGCCGCGGGAGCGACATCCGCAGCCACGCGAGGGCTCCTGCTAGGTCCCGCCTCGACAGCGAAGACGCGCGCCTTCAAGGCCTACTACGACGGTCACAAGGACACGTTCCTGGTCACCGACGTTTCGAGCAAGGCGCAGGCGACGACGTTGAAGGCCAACTACTCGGCGGCGATCGGGCGCGTGAAGCGCGCTCCGGCGCAGTACTTCGTTCGCGGCGCCGCGGCGAAAGGGCAGCTCTCCGTCTTCGGCTCGGAGCCCGGCGAGTCCAATTACAACCCGCTCTGGGAGGAGTTCTTCGTCACGTGGAAGCCCGGCGTGAAGCCGGTCTTGCTCGTCAAGGACGACCAGATCAAGTCACTCGCGAAGGCGAACAAGCTAACCCTCAGGGACGCACACATCGTCCTCAACGCTCCGATCACGAAGGTCGGCAAGTAGGCGATTTGCAGCGACTTCGAAGTGGGCCGCCGCGGGCTTCGCCTGCGTCTCCGCCTAATAGGTGAAGCTCACCGTTCCCGAGACTCTCGCCTTGTAGGCGACACAGCGGCCAAGGAGCCGGTGCCGGTAATGCGTCAGCGTCACCATGAAGTTGCCGCTGCCGTCCGAGCTTTTCGGCGTCGAGACAGCCTTCAGCGTGTCGGCGACCAGGTACTTCTGGTTCGTGCAGTTCGCTCCGCGGTCGAGCGTCGTGATCTTGCCTCCATGGTGGGTGAAGGTCCCGACCACTGCATCAACCGAACTGCCGGGACCGCGAACCGCCATCGCAAAAGAGCCGCCGTTGACGTAGGTCGGGTCCGAGCCGAGCCGGTCGTGCTTTACCGTCGCGTTCCAGTACGCCGTTCCGCCCGCGTTGCCACTGCCATTGCCGGCGAAGGAACCGACCGTCGAGGTAAAGGCGTACTCGTAGCCAATGATCTTGAAGCTCGTGGAGACCGGCGCCGACGAAGCAGCCGCGGGAAGTGCCACCGCCGCGAGGGCGACAAGCACGACGAGTAGCGCGCGAGGCATTGTCATAGGTCGCCGGATAGGACCCGCTTTCCGGAGGCGAAGTTAGGAGGGAAGCTCCTGGTTCAATTCACTGAAGCAGGAGGGGCAGATGCCGCTCGTCGCGTGCTGCTTCGCATGAGCAAATGCGACTCGCATCACGAGCAACAGACGGCGCTTCGTGTACGGGGCGGTCGGCGCCGCATGTCCGACCACCCCAACGAGGTATGAGAGATCCGCGAGTGGGTTTCGTCCCCGAAACGTCCAGAGGGGATGAGACCTACAGCCAGTCCGGTGGGAGCCAAATCGGCTTCCGAGGAATATTCCTGCCGGCGCCGAAGAAGGGGCGCTCGAGCCGGGGCACGCCCTCTCAACCCCCGGGCGGGCCGTCAGCTAGCCGCAGGCGACCGGCGGCCAGCCCCGGCTCTTCCGCATCGGCACGGTCACGGGCGGAGGCATCACAGTTCCGTTCACCGCGAGAACTTGATCGCTTTGGTGAAGGTCACGATCGATGGCCAGGCCTCAGCGGATTGGACCCGCGTTCACAAGTTAGGAAAGCAGGCATCAGGGTGAAAGGGAAGATGTGCAGGGCTTCCTCGTCGTAGATGACAGAGAGGGTCGCGTACTCGCAGAAATCGCCGATCCGGCAGAGGCGTTTCGCGTCCTCGACGAGCTTAAGGAAGACCATCCGGAACTCGGCAATGCGCTCTGTCTCGTTAGGTTCGACGGGCATCAAGGCTCGCTGATCGAAACCGAAAGCACCACACGGGTTCGTCCGCTCACCTGATCCCAGGTCTCAGCGCTCGGCGATCGATCAAATCCCCAACGTTCCA
>Ga0066673_10000519_pt1 | contig 11451 bp, 11 predicted proteins | sample GraSoiAngelo_122_FD_62302 | JGI IMG/M metagenome (GOLD analysis project Ga0066673, IMG submission 62302) | Grasslands soil microbial communities from the Angelo Coastal Reserve, California, USA - 14_0927_02_20cm | ecosystem: Environmental > Terrestrial > Soil > Grasslands | place: USA...
GCGATGAAAGAGTTGTCAACCTGCCGCACGATCGCCGGCGGTTCATCGCTATCATGCTCGTCGTCGATCTCGCCGACGATCTGTTCAACGATGTCCTCGATCGAGACCAGCCCATCGGTGCCGCCATATTCGTCAACCACCAGGGCCAAATGGATGCGCGAGGCCTGCATCTGGGCCAACAAATCGATTGCGCGCATGGATGGCGGCACAAACAGCAGCTTTCGAATGATGTTGGCCTCTGAAAGCGGCAGCGCGAGATCGACTGCGCGCAGATCAAGACCCGCGGGGAACGGTTTCTTGCGTTTGGTCTTGCCTGGTTCGGGAGCGCGCGCTCTTGCGGTCATGAACGCCAGGAGATCGCGGATGTGGACAATGCCCTCGGGATCATCGAGCGTATCGTTGTAGACCACCAGGCGCGAATGCGCTGCGCTTTCGAACAGGCTCATCAATTCGCCGAGCGGGATGTCGCGCTTGACCGCGATGATGTCGGCGCGATGGATCATGACATCGGCGATGCGCCGTTCATGAAGTCCGAGAATGTTGCGCAGCATCGTGCGCTCGATCGCGGAAAAACCCACCTCGTCCGGCATTGAGGCATCGAGCACGACCTGCAGGTCGTCGCGGACCGATCCCGGCTTCCACCCGAACAGCGCGCGAATCGCCCGCGCCAGCCAGTTTTCGGCGACCGGACGCATGACCTGGCCTTGCGGCACCACTGCCGGCAGGTTGCGCGTATTGCGCGGGTTGTCATGGGTCGGTTCGGAGTCCGCCATATCAGTCCATCCGCTCCCGCTCGGCGTAAGGGTCGGCAATATCGAGTTGTGCCAGAATCTCCCGCTCCAGAGTTTCCATGGTTTCGGCGTCTTGGTCTTTTTCGTGATCGTAGCCGATCAAATGCAGGAAACCATGGATCGCCAAATGGCTGAGATGATGATCGAACCGCTTCTGCTCGTCATCGGCTTCCCTGCGCGTCGTTTCATAGGCAATGGCGATGTCGCCGAGCATGCGCGGCGCGTCCTGCGAGCTGCGCTCGGTGGTCAGTTGCAGCGCCGGAAACGACAGCACGTTGGTCGGCTTGTCGAGGCCGCGCCAATTCTTGTTCAATGTGCGAATTCCGCCGTCGTCGGTCAGCATCACAGCCAGCTCGGCCTCGCTGGTATCCGCATCGACCATCTCGGCCGCGACCGCAATCGCGCGCTGAATCACCGCTTCGACGTCGGGTTCGTTCAGCCAGCAATCGGCGACGACGAGAACCTCGGTGATAGGAAGGGCAGATTGCGCCATCGCTCCAGAATTTCTGTTGTGTTCCGAAATCGCTTCCGGCGCCCGCTTGGCAGCAGATTTTGACATCAAGCTTTGCGGGTTGACGGCCGTTGCGGCGATCCCTCATAGGCGGCGACGATCCGCGCCACCAGCTCATGACGGATCACGTCTTCCGCCGTGAATTTCACTTGCGCTATACCCTCGACGCCATCGAGCAGTTTGGCGGCCTCCGCCAGACCCGAGGTCTGGCCGTTGGGCAGATCGACCTGAGAGGGGTCGCCGGTGATGATCATACGGCTGTTCTCGCCAAGCCGGGTCAGGAACATCTTCATCTGCATCGAGGTGGTGTTTTGCGCTTCATCCAGAATGATGGCGGCGTTGGTGAGCGTGCGGCCGCGCATGAAGGCAAGCGGCGCGATCTCGATTTCGCCGGCCTGCAGAGCGCGCTCGACGATTCGGGAATCCATCAGGTCATAGAGCGCGTCATAGATCGGCCGCAGATAAGGGTCGACTTTCTCGCGCAAATCTCCCGGCAGGAAGCCGAGCCTCTCGCCGGCTTCGACCGCGGGCCTCGACAGGATGATGCGATCGACTTCCTTGCGCTCGAATAATTGGGCGGCGTGCGCCACCGCGAGCCAGGTCTTGCCGGTGCCGGCGGGGCCAACGCCGAACACCAGCTCGTGGCGCTTGAGCGCGCGGATATAGGAGTCCTGTGCGGCGGTGCGCGCCCGCACCGGCCGCTTGCGCAAGTTGATGGTTTCGAACGAGGACTTGACGGTCTTGGCGTCGAATTCGAACAGCGAGCCCTGCGCGATCACCGCGCGTATCGCGCCTTCCACATCACCCTGTGCCAAGTCGTGGCCCTGGGTCGCCTGCGCATACAGCGTCTCCAGGACGCGCCTTGCGGCGTCGCAGCCGTCGCGCGATCCGCCGATCGAAATGTGATTGCCACGGGAATCGACCACGACACCCAGCCTGCGCTCGATCAGCGCCAGGTTTTGACCATAAGGTCCCACCAGCGCCGACGCCGCCCGATTGTCGTCGAAATCGATGACGACTTGCGTTTCGGGCGGAGCCTGCAGGTCGCGGTCAAGTTTGCGGCTGGGAGCGAGTGAAGTTGAATCCGATGCGCTTTTGGGCAAGGGTTCAGGCTCCCGTTGTCATTGGAGAAGCTGGCGCTTGACGGTAAGCAGGGGTGTTGGCGCGCGCACCTGAAGAAGGCGCGAGCTGGCCGAGCAGGCTGTAGCGCTCGAGTGTTTCGATCTTTACCGGCAATACCTGCCCGATGATGTCGGGCGAGGCCAACACATGCGCCGGCTGCAGATAGGCGGTGCGGCCGACGATCTGGCCGGGATTACGCCCGGTCCGCTCGAACAGCACATCGACGGTGTTGCCAATCGCAGCCTGATTGAAGGCCGATTGCTGGCTGTCGATCAATTCCTGAAGCCGCACCAATCGTTGGTCCATTTCAGCCGCTGAAACCGTCTCCCGCATGTCCGCCGCCGGCGTCCCCGGCCGCGGCGAATATTTGAACGAATAAGCGCCAGCGTACCCGATTTGGGTGACAAGGGCGAGGGTGGCTCGAAAATCTTCCTCGGTCTCGCCGGGGAAACCGACGATGAAATCCGATGAAAATGCAATATCTTGGCGCGCCGCCCGCAGCCGGTCGATGACGCGGCGGTAATCTTCGACGGTATGCCTGCGGTTCATCGCCGAGAGGATCCGGTCGGAACCGGACTGCACGGGCAGGTGCACGAACGGCATCAGCGCCGGTAAATCGCGGTGAGCTGCGACCAGCGTGTCATCGACATCGCGAGGATGGCTGGTCGAGTAGCGAATGCGGGCGATCCCCGGGATATCGGCAATCCGGCGCAGCAAGGTTCCGAGTGACCAGACCCGTCCGTCCGGCCCTTCGCCGTGGTAGGCATTGACGTTCTGCCCGATCAACGTGATTTCGCGCACCCCGTTGTCGGCGAGCCTGAGTACGTCCTCGACGATGTTTGCGACCGGACGGGATACTTCGGCGCCGCGCGTATAGGGCACCACACAAAACGTGCAGAACTTATCGCAGCCCTCCTGCACCGTAACAAAGGATGAGATGCCGCGTGTACGTATGGCATCCGGCTTCGGCGGCGGCAGAAACCCGAACTTGTCCTCAAGCGGGAATTCGGTCTCGAGCGCACGGCCGTGACTGCTCGCGCGCGTCAGCAGTTGCGGCAGATGATGATAGCTTTGCGGCCCGACGACGACATCGACAACCGGCGCGCGGCGGATGATCTCGTTGCCCTCAGCCTGTGCGACGCAGCCGGCCACGGCAATGTTCATGCGCCTGCCGTTGCGCGCGGCCTCCTCCTTGGTGATGCGCAGACGTCCCAACTCCGAGTAGACCTTCTCGGAGGCCTTTTCGCGAATGTGACAGGTATTGAGAATGACGAGGTCCGCATCATCAACAGTTGCGGTCTCGACAAAGCCTTCATTCGCCATCGTGTCCACCATGCGCTGCGCATCGTAGACATTCATCTGGCAGCCATACGATTTGATATGCAGCTTGCGCGGCGCCTTCATGGAACCTGAATGCTGTGACAAGACCGCGCCAATGCGGCGCCGGGCTCAAATATAGGCTAAAGCGGCGAAAATCCAGCGACCGAGCTTGATATTTGATCGATTTGCGCGACCAGATCCGGCAATTGCCGCATGTGGTCGAAGGTTTTGATGGCGCCAGCGGCACGCAGCGTTTGGTCATGACCAGGCCGGCAATGGCTGCCGCCGTAAAACCCCAGCACGGTCATGCCGGCCGCTCGCGCGCCGGTAACGCCGACCGGGCTGTCCTCGATCACGAGGCATCGTTCTGGCGCCACCTGCATCCGTTCGGCGGCAAACAGAAACAGGTCCGGCGCCGGCTTGCCGCGCTTGACCTGTGAGGCGCAGAAAATATTTTGCGCGAGCAGATCGTATATCCCGGCACAGACGAGGCCATGCTCAATTTTCTCGGATGTGCCGCTCGAGGCCACGCATTTTGGTAGGCTGATCGCCGCGATGGCCTCGCCGACATATGGAATCGGCCGCAGATCGCCGGCATAGAATCGCAGCGTGGCTTGCTTCACTTCAAGTTCAAAATCCTCCGGGAGATCGCGGCCGAGTTCGTTTTCGATGGTCAGCCGCGCCTCGCGATCCGATACGCCGAGAAACCGGGCAAGTACCTGATCGGACGTGATCGAGTAGCCGTGCCGCGTTAGCGCCTCGGCATGTGCGCGGCAGGAAATCACTTCGCTGTCGACCAGCACGCCATCGCAATCGAAAATGACGAGATCGAAATTCGAGCGCAAGGCTTTCACGCTCAGGGCTTCTCGTCTTCCAGCGGGATGCAATACAATTCCAGCCGGTGATCGACCAGTTTGTAGCCAAGCTTGCGGGCGATCTCGGCCTGAAGCTTTTCGATTTCTTCGTTGGTGAATTCGATCACCTTGCCGTCGCGCAGGTTGATAAGATGGTCGTGATGGCTGTCGCGCATCTGCTCGTAACGGGCACGGCCCTCGCGGAAGTCGTGGCGTTCGATAATGCCGGCGTCCTCGAACAGTTTTACCGTCCGGTATACCGTGGAAATCGAGATCTTGTCGTCGACCGCCACGCAACGGCGGTACAACTCCTCGACGTCGGGATGGTCGGCTGCTTCCGCGAGCACCCGCGCGATGACGCGGCGCTGTTCGGTCATTCGCATGCCGGTGGCGGCGCAGCGGCCTTCGATACCGGTGGCCTTGAGCGCGGGTGTCGACTTAAGTGCGGTCATTGGTCTTGCCTTGCCTCACAGCGCATGGAGCGAGGATGTTACCGGTATCACAGGAAAAAACGCGTAACCTGATCATTTGGAGCATAACCCGATGAAAACCGGATCTCACTTTTGCTGATCGCGCTCCGTGCCTCTTTGTGCCATCACGCGGGCGTCACGACAAGTCGCGGCGCATCAGAACCGCGTTCAATTCTTGCCCGCTCCCCTGCCGGTAGTAGCGCTCGCGCCGCCCGGCGATGGTAAATCCCGCCCGGTCATAAAGCCGCCGAGCCGGCCGATTATTTTCCTCGACTTCCAACAATACGCTGCGCACGCCGCGCGCGGCAAGGTGGCCGAGGTGCGTCAGCAAAAGCTGGCGGGAAAGCCCCCGGCCGCGATGGCTCGGGTCAACCGCGATCGAAAGTATCTCGGCTTCATCCGCCGCCACTCGCGCAGCGGCAAAACCGATAACCTTGCGACCGACTCTTAGCCGATGCACCAGCATGTTGCGCTCGGTCAGCATGGCCTCGAATTCACTTTCGCCCCAGCCGCGGTGAAACGATCTGGCGTGCAACAGCGCCAAACGGCCCGCATCACGCGCAGTTGCGGGCTCGACCACCGCACTTCCGCCGCCCCACATTTCGGAAAGCCATTCCATCATGGCGCGGAAGGCTGCGACACTTGCTGCGGCGGCTGTTTTGACGGCTTGGCGTCGGGAGCCCGCAGGTAAAAGGGGCGCGGCGGCGCGGTGTCCGGACTGACCGCTGCGCCGAGCCACGCCACCCACGCAATATCAGGCGCCGGCCGCGGATCGACGGCGAACGGGGGCGGCGCATCGGCAGACCAGCGATCGGCGAGTATCTGGGCGGCATTGCCGACCAGATATGGCGTGCCGAACTGTGAGGCCCCGAGCGCCTCCTTGATCGGTCCGAGCCGCGGCCGAATTAACGGAGCTCCATTGCCGCTGACCACCTGAAAATACACCTGCTCATGCCGCGCATCGATGGCGGAGATCACCGGCTGTTCGGGGTTTTGGCTGACGACCGGGGCGGCATAGGCAGCCAGTGTCGTAACTCCGACCGCGGGCTTGCTGGCCGCCAGTGCAATCCCACGCGCAGCCGAAAGTCCGACCCGCAATCCGGTGAAGCTGCCGGGACCGGTGGTGACCGCGATCCGGTCCAGGCCTGCGAACGCGATCCCGGAGTCTTTCATCAGCTTCGCAATAAGCGGCATCAGGGCTTCAGCGTGCCCGCGTTTCATCGCCTGCGATTCCAACGCGATCAGCTTGCCGGCATCGGCATCGAGAATGCCCGCGGCGCAGGCATCAAGCGCGGTATCGATGGCGAGAATCAGCATCGGGACAGGCGAACAGCGGTTGATCGAACAGCGACTAGGTGGTCAGCAGCACCCGCCGTTCGTGATTCGCGCATCACTCTCGCAGCTCCGCAATCACATCGGCCTGACTTCGACGACGTCGGGCACAAAATGCTTCAGCAGGTTTTGAATGCCGTGCTGCAGCGTCGCTGTGGATGAAGGGCAGCCGGCGCATGACCCCTTCATGTTGAGATAGACGATACCGTCCTTGAAACCGCGGAAGGTAATGTCGCCGCCGTCGTTGGCGACCGCCGGGCGCACCCGGGTCTCGATCAGATCCTTGATCATTTCGACCGTTGCGGTGTCGGCTTCGTTAAAGAACTCGTCTTGTTCGTCAGCGGCCTCGTCACTACCGACAGTGCCATCCGCCAACAGCGGCGCTCCCGACATATAGTATTCCATGATGGCGCCGAGGATAGCCGGCTTCATGTGTTGCCAGTCGCTGCCGTCCTTGGTCACGGTGACGAAATCGGAGCCGTAGAACACGCTGGTCACGCCGGGAACGCTGAACAGTCTTTCGGCCAACGGCGAGCGCGCCGCGGCTTCGCGGCTGGTAAATTCCATGGTGCCGCTGTCGAGCACGGCGCGGCCCGGGATGAATTTCAAAGTGGCGGGATTCGGGGTGGCTTCGGTCTGGATGAACATTGCTTTCTCCGGCGTCGCCGGTTCAAGGCCGGCGCGTGAGCGATCCTTATCAGATGGCGACGCCGGATGCACGGTCAAGGGGCGCAGACCAGTTCCTCAGTCGCATCAAGGAGCTAACACTAGGGCCCTACGACAGCGCATCGATATCCTCATCGCTCAAATCACCGGGCACGATGGTAATCGGGATCGGGAACGAGCCGACCGTCTTGGCCATGATGGTAATGAGCGGCCCGGGCCCCTCCGGCCCCGGATTGGCGGCCAGCACCAGCATCGTGATGTCGACGTCCTTGTCGATCACGTCGAGAATTTGTTCGGTCGGGTCGCCCTCGCGGATCACGCGCTCAGGCGTGATCGCGGCGATGCCATTGGCGCGGCCAGCCGCGCGATCCAGCGCCGCGTTGGCTTCCTCCTGCGCCTCGGCCCGCATGACTTCAGCGACGCCGAGCCATTGCTGGTTCTGGTCCTCGGTCTCGATGACGCGCAGCATCACCACACCGCCGCCGACCCGGATTGCCCAGCGGCTCGCGTAATAGACCGCCCGGTCCCATTCCGCGGTGTCGTCTACGATAACCAGACATTTTGGCTTGTGACCCGTCTCATAGCTTCGTCGCTGGGTGGTCATGCATGCCCCGGTGCTGCGCCAAGCGGGCAGTATGCTGCCACGGCGCAGCCATCCTCCACAAGCGGCGGCGGCAGGCACTATTGCGGAAAAATATGCGTTTGGCTTCTTCCGGGCTGACCGGCTTTGCGATCAGAACACGGCCAACAGGTGCGTAGCGCTGCATCAGTTGATTAGTGCTTCCGGACGAAGCCGACGATGTCCTGTGTCGCTTTCATGGTGTCAGCAGCGATTTCGCGGGCGCGGTCGGCACCATCCACCAGTATCGAATCGACGTGGCGGGGATCCGCGACAAGCCGTTTCATTTCGGATGCGATCGGCGACAGCTTGGCGACACAGAGTTCGACCAGCGAATTCTTGAAGTTCGAAAACTGGCCGCCTCCGAACTCGCCAAGCACTTCCGACTTGGTCCTGCCCGAGAGCGCGGCGAAGATGCCGACGAGGTTGTCCGCCTCAGGACGTGTCTCGAGACCTTTTTCCTCTGACGGCAGCGGCTCCGGATCGGTCTTGGCCTTGCGGATCTTTTGCGCGATGGTATCGGCGTCGTCGGTCAGATTGATCCGTGAATTGTCCGACGAATCCGATTTCGACATCTTCTTGGTGCCGTCGCGCAACGACATCACCCGCGTGGCCGGGCCCGTGATCAGCGGTTCGGGCTGCGGAAAAAATAGCCCGCTGTTGAAGCCATGGCTGCGAATCGAATCGCCGAAGTCGTTGTTGAACTTCTGGGCGATGTCGCGCGACAGCTCGAGATGTTGCTTCTGGTCCTCGCCGACCGGAACATGGGTAGCGCGATAGAGCAGAATGTCGGCCGCCATCAGCACCGGATAATCGTAGAGACCTACCGATGCATTCTCGCGATCCTTGCCCGCCTTTTCCTTGAACTGCGTCATCCGGTTCAGCCAACCGACCCGCGCGACGCAATTGAAGATCCACGCCAGCTCCGCATGCCCGGACACCTGGCTCTGGTTGAACACGATATGCTTTTTCGGATCGATGCCGCTGGCGATGAAAGCCGCGGTGACCTCCCTGGTGTTGCGCGCCAGTTCCAAGGGCCCGCCCCAGACCGACACCGGCTGGGTCAACGCATGCATGTCGACCACGCAATACAGGCAGTTATGGGTCTGCTGCAGCTTCACGAAATTGACGATCGCGCCGAGGTAATTTCCAAGATGCAAATTGCCGGTCGGCTGGACGCCCGAAAAAACCCGTTCGACGAATGCCATGGTCAGTTTTCCCGCGCCTGTGTTGCGCCCTCGATTGCCAACAGGCGCAGCGCGCCGTCAAATGGCACGGGGGCCTTCGTCGCGCAAGCCGGGCAGCGCGGTTTGTCTGAACGCGCTAACCGCGTCATTCCACCTGATCACGCCGAACAGGGCTAGAAGCAGGCCGTAGATCGCGGCCGCGCCTGTGATCACGATTATCAGCAGCGCCGCCTGCGCCAGCCCGTGAGCGTCCAACGCCGGCATCAACAGACCCACCAGCCATAACAGGCCGCTCATTGCCAGCGCCGCCAGGGCAATGCGCGGGAGCCGCCGACGCACCGCGCCGTCGATCGAGAAACCGAACGTAGCCGCACCGCGCCGAATCAACGCGAGCGCGCTGCTCCATGCCCCACACGCGATGGCGGCCGCGATGCCGCTGGGCCCGAATATCTGGCCGAGGATGACAGCCAGCACAATCGCGACTGCCAATCCTTTGAGCGTCGCGAGAAGCGGCGTCAGCGTATCGTGCCGGGCAAAGAAGGCGGGCGACAGCGCTTTGAGCAGCACATGTGCGGGCAGGCCGAACGCAAGCCACGTCAACATCTGCGCGGTGGCCGTCGCATCGGAAGCAGCGAAGACGCCGTGCTCGAATAACATCCGCACGATGGGTACGCTGAGCACGATCAATCCCAGTGTTGCGGGCAGGGCGAAGCCGACGGCGAGTTCGAGACCACGTGACTGCGCGCGCGCCAGGGCCGTTGCATCCTCGGCCCGCAACGCCCGGGTCAATTCGGGCACCAGTACGGTACCCATGGTGACGCCGACGATACCCAGCGGCAGTTCAATCAGCCGGTTTGCAAAATACAGCCAAGTGACGGCCGCGGGCGATGATGACGCGACTACCGCGCCCGCGATCACGAGTAGTTGGGGGGCGGAGCTGGCCATCATGCCGCGGCTGGCTTTGCCCAGAAAAGTCCGCATCTCGGCGTTGAAAGAGATGCGCACCGGCCTGGCGGCGCTGCCGCCACCCCCAAGCAGCAGGATCGAAAGCTGCAACAGACCGGCAACGCCGACGGTCGCGGCAAGGGTCAGCGCAGCATTGGCCGCGTCGTACCGCCATGCGATCAAGACTCCCATTACCGCAATCAGGGCGATGTTGAACAGAAGCGGCGAGAACGCGGTCAGAAAAAAACGGTGTTGCGCGTTCATCAGCGCCATGGTGACCGTGACCGGGCCTGCGAAGGCGAGATAGGGCAACATCAATCGGGCATCGTCGACCGCCATCTGCAGGGTCGGATGTCCAGCGAATCCCGGCGCCAGCGCAGTCATCAGGAGCGGCATCAACAATCCTATCAAGACTGCCGCCGCGATCAGTGCTGCGCTGACCGTGCCAAGCACGCGACCGGCGAAAGCGGCTGCGATAACCGCGCCCTCGCCCTCGCGAACGCGCAGCCACGCCGGCACCAACGCCGCGTTCAGTGCGCCTTCCGTCAACAATCGCCTGATCACATTGACGAGCTGAAATGCCAGCAGGAATGCGTCCGCCAGCGGGCCTGCACCGAGCAACGCCGCCAGCATCGAATCACGTATGAATCCGAGCAGCCGAGAGGCCAGCGTTCCCGTGGATACGGTGAGAAAAGAACGGATCATGAGGCTTCTATAGCACCGTCGCTTGCTGGCGCGGGCTCGATCGTGATAGGCCGCTGCACCTCATACACCCGCCCTTGGAGCGGATTTTTCGCGCCATCGCAATTGCCGCAACAGGACCATTAGATGCCTCCAGCGAAATACGACGTTCTCGGAATTGGCAATGCGATTTTCGATGTATTGGTCCAGACGGATGAGGCGTTTCTCGCGGCCCATGGCATGAGCAAAGGCGGCATGGCGCTGATTGACGAGGTCCGCGCCACGGCGATCTACCGCGATATGGGTCCGGCTACGGAGATGTCCGGCGGCTCGGCGGCGAATACCATCGTCGGGCTCGCCAATTTCGGCGCGCGGACGGCTTATGTCGGCAAGGTCAAGGACGACCAGATAGGCCGGCTTTATGTTCATGATATTCGTGCAGCGGGAGTTGCGTTCGAGACCAGGCCGGCGAACGATGGTCCCGCGACCGGCTGCTCCTACATTTTGGTAACGCCGGACGGCGAGCGCACCATGAACACTTATCTCGGCGCGGCGCAGGAGTTGACATCTGGTGATATCGACGCCGCTCAGGTCGCGGCGTCAGCGTTTGTCTATCTCGAAGGCTATCTGTGGGACCCGAAGAACGCCAAGGATGCCTTTCTCAAGGCATCGACGATTGCACATGACGCCGGCCGCAAGGTCGCGCTGACGCTTTCGGACTCGTTCTGCGTGGATCGCTATCGGGGCGAATTTCTCGATCTAATGCGCAAGCGCACGGTCGATGTTGTTTTCGCCAACGAGGCCGAATTGCATTCGTTGTATGAGACCTCGGACTTCGAGACGGCGCTGAAGCAGTTGCGGGCTGACGTAAATCTCGGCGTCGTCACCCGCAGTGAGAAGGGCTGCGTCGTCGCTTCACAAGAGGGAGTCACCGCTGTGCCGGCCTGTCCGAT
>Ga0066673_10000525_pt1 | contig 11403 bp, 9 predicted proteins | sample GraSoiAngelo_122_FD_62302 | JGI IMG/M metagenome (GOLD analysis project Ga0066673, IMG submission 62302) | Grasslands soil microbial communities from the Angelo Coastal Reserve, California, USA - 14_0927_02_20cm | ecosystem: Environmental > Terrestrial > Soil > Grasslands | place: USA...
AGGAGAAAGCCCAAGTGAAGACGCATGTTCGGGTCCTGGTCATCGGTGGGGGCGTGGTCGGGGTGAGCACGCTGTATCACCTGACGAGGAAAGGCTGGACGGACGTCGCGCTGATCGAGCGCACGGAGCTCACCGCGGGCTCCACCTGGCACGCCGCGGGGCTGCTGCCGCTGTTCAACATGAGCTACACCGTCGGCCAGCTGCACAAGTACTCGGTCGATCTCTACAAGCGCCTGCCGCAGGAGACCGGCCAGGACGTGAGCTTTCACGTCACCGGCAATCTGCGCCTCGCAACCTGTAAAGAGCGCATGGACGAGTACCAGAAATATTGCGGCACGGCCAACACCATCGGCGTGCCCTTCGAAGTCATCGGTCCCGCGCGGGTCAAGGAGCTCTGGCCGCTCATCGAGCTCGGCGGCAGCGCCGAGACCCCCGCCATCATCGGCGCGCTCTACCACCCGCACGACGGCCACATCGCGCCCGCCGATCTCACCATGGCATTGCGCAAGGGTGCGCGCAGCGCGGGCGCCGAGATCTACGAGCACACCGAGGCGCTCGGCATGGAGCGCACCGCAAGCGGTGAGTGGCGGGTCCGCACCGGCAAAGGCGATATCACCGCGGAGCATCTGGTGCTGGCGACCGGTAACTACGCCCGGCAGAGCGGACGGTTGCTGGGTCTGAACGTGCCGGCGATCCCGGTCGAGCACCAGTACATCGTCTACGACGAGTCTGCGGAGCTGAAGGCGTATCGCCAGGGCGGCGGGCGCGAGCTCGCCGTGCTGCGCGAGTCCGACAGCTCCTACTACCTGCGCGAGGAGCGCCTGGGCTGGATCCTGGGTCCCTACGAGCGGGGCGCGCCGGCGCGTTTTGCAGACGGCGTTCCCGAGTGGTTCGGGCGCAGCCTCTTTCCCGGCGATCTCGATCGCCTCGTGCCGCACGTCGAGGCGGCCACGCGCCGGGTGCCGGCGCTGGAGAGCTGCGGCATCAAGGACATCGTCAACGGACCGATCTCCTACACCCCCGACGGCAGCCCGCTCATCGGACCGGCCTGGGGTCTGCGCAACGTCTGGCTCAACGAGGGCCACAGCTTCGGCATCACCGCCGCCGGCGGCGCCGGCTGGCAGCTCGCCGAGTGGATCGTCGAGGGCGAACCCGGGATCGACATGCTGGCGGTGGATCCGCGCCGCTTCGGCGCGTACACCAGCAAGCGCTACGTCGTCAAGAAGAACGAGGAAACCTACCGCAACGTGTTCGTCATCCACTTCCCGGACGAGGAGCGCCCCGACGCACGGCCGGCGAAGACGAGTCCGGTGTACGCGCTGCTCGACGCCAAGGGCGCGGTGTGGGGACAGCGCTATGGCTGGGAGCGCGCCAACTGGTTCGCTCCGCCGGGTGTGGAGCGCAGGGATCGCTGGAGTTTCCGGCGCAGCAACTACTTCGAGCACGTAGGCAACGAAGCGCGCCTCATGCGCGAGCGCGTCGGTCTCATCGATCTCACCCCCTTCACCAAGCACGAGGTGACCGGACCCGGCGCGCACAGCTGGCTCGATGGGCTCCTCGCCAACCAGGTTCCCGCGAAGATCGGACGCCTGGCGCTGTGTCACGCGCTCACGCGCCGCGGCGGCATTCGTTCCGAGTTCACCGTCACCAAGATCGCCGAGCAGCGCTACTACGTGGTGAGCGCCGGCGCCGCGGAGCGTTACGACAGCGATTATCTGTTCAAGTCACTGCCGACGGACGGCTCGGTGGGGCTTCGCAACATCACCAACACCCGCGGCTGCTTCGTGCTCGCCGGACCCAAGTCGCGCGAGGTGCTTGCGCAGCTGACCGACACGCCGCTCGACAACGCGTCCTTCCCGTGGCTCACGGCGCAGACCATCGAGGCGGGACTGGCGGTCGATGTGTATGCGCTGCGCGTGAACTTCGTCGGCGCCCTGGGGTGGGAGCTGCACTTCCCCCTCGAATACGCGCATCACCTGTTCGACGCGCTGTTTGAGGCCGGCGAGGCCTTTGGGCTCGGCATGGTGGGCATGCGCGCCATGGAATCGCTGCGCCTCGAGAAGTCCTACCGCATGTGGGGCAGCGACATGACGCCGGACTACACACCCCTGGAGGCGAGTCTCGACCGGTTCGTGCGCATGAACAAGGCAGCGTTCATCGGCAAGGAGGCACTCGAGAAGCAGCTGGCCGCAGGGGTCCCCAACCGCTTCGTGACGCTCGAGGTGCACGGCGTGACCGACGCCGACCCGCTCGGCAACGAGCCCCTGTTCGATGCCGGCGGCCGCGTGATCGGACGCGCGACCTCAGGCTACTACGGGCACTGCCTGAAGAAGAGTCTCGCGATCGGCTACACCAGGGCCGAGCTCGCGCAGCCAGGCACGCGGCTCGCCATCGAGATCCTGGGCGAGCGCAAGCAGGCGACGGTCCTGCGCGAGTCGCCCTACGACCCCGACAACCTCGAATTGCGGGCCTGAACCATGGCCATCGACTCCGCCGCGCGGATCGCGCGAGCGGGTCAGTCCCGCCGCCGCGCCACGACGAAGGCCTCGTCGTTGAACCACAACCCGCCGTACTTCTGCAGCACCTTTTGCGTAGCCTCGAGATACGCCCCGTTCGTGACCACGGCGTCCAGGCGCTCATCCTCGATCTGATTCACGTAAATGGCGGCGTTCCACGCGGCGAATAGCGTCGAGGTGCCGATTCGATCCCCGATCTCCGACGGCAGCGTGTGCATCTGGTAACGGAATACCGCCTCTGCATCCGGCAGGGCGCTGAGGTCGAATTCGCGGGCCTCGCGCGCCAGCTCGCGGCGCAAAGTGGCGAGGAGCTCGTGACGGCTCACCTGAAACGGCTGCTCATCCGGCCACAGCTGCTGGATGATCTCCAGCCCCGGATCGTGACCGTATGACTGGATCGCCAGGAGCCTGCCGCCGGGCGCCAGGCTGCGCGCGAGCGGCGCCAGCACCTTCTGCACCTTGAAGTCAGCGCCCATGCGCGCCCGCCAGGGTTGGGACGCCAGGATGAGGTCGTAGTGCCCGGCAATCCCCCCCGGCTTGGGGATCACCGCGTCGAGCAGGAACTTGTGGTCTTCGCGATAGATGACCAGCACCGAAGGCCGAACGACGAGCGGGTTCCCGGTCTTGAGACTCGGGGTGGTCTGCCAGCCGTTCGCCAGCGTCGCACCCAGATCCTCGATCTGCTGCGCGTACTGGTCCGCCGTGATGCCGGTCAGACCCAGCTGCTGCCAGTTGAACGCGGCTGCCGAGACCGCCTCGCGCGGCCTGAGGCGCGGCGCCTCGGCATAGTTGAGGTTGGTCACGACGAACACGGTCGCCGGGTGCTCGAACAGCCGATCGGGCAGCTTCTCGAGCCCCAGCCGTGCGTCCTCGAGACTGATCTCCTTGGCGATGACGCACATCGGCACCGTGGGAAACTGGCGATGCGTACTGCGCATCAGACGCGTGATCACCGTGCCATCGCCCATCCCCGCGTCGAAGAGGCGCACGGCGGGCGGTGTCGGGCGCAACAAGGCCACCTCGTCGGCCGCGCGCCGGGCAATGGCTGACTTCTCGTTGCACGCGGTGACGAACGCCAGGTACTTCTGGCGGTTATCGTAGAACCGAAACGGGGGCGAGCTCGCGGGGCTTTGCGGCGCGGTCGCTCGTTTCGCCGTTGCGCGTTTGCCGGAATTGCGCATCGGCGGCACGGGCACGATCAGAAGCCGCGCACCAGGAAATCGACGGCGGCCAGTATCACCTTCCACTGATCCGCGACGCCGCCCGCCTGGGGCCCCAGATCGGCCCGCGCGATCCCCGCGAGCTGCGGGGTCATCAACAGGTAGGTCTCCCCGTCCACACGCAGCGCCGGCGTCAGGTAAGCCAGCGGGTACTTCGTCAGGGCGGGCGCCCTGGTGAGCGGGATGACCACCCGGGTCTGCAAATCCTCGAACAGCACGGACTGCACATCGAGGAGAAACGGGTAGTCCGCCCTGGTCTGGGGACTCGGGTTTCGATACACCGCAAACTGCGTCACCAGAAGCTCCGGACTGCCCTAAAAGGTGCGCGCGCCCTGGAAAGCAGGCGCGTGTTGCCCGACGTACTCGTTGTAGGCTTCGATCGCCCCTGCGTGTTCCCGCCGCCACTGCCTGCGCTTCACCGCGGCAAGCTCCTCCTCCAGGGCGCGCTCCAGAGTCGCAGACAGGTTGATGCCCGCCTCGCGCGCCGCGGCAAGCAAGTCACCGCGAACGGTGAGGTTCGTGGCGCGCCTGGGCCTTGCGGGGGGCGGGGTGGGGTCCGACGTGGGAGGGGTCCGACGTGAGAGGGGAGCTTACAGGTCTCAATGCGTATATGTTATCCACATATCCTATGCGCAGAAACGGTGTCTATATGCGCATTAACCGTACGCATTGAGGGGCTAAGTCCTCCACACTCGCAGGGTCCAGCGCGCGTCGGGCCGGCCCGTCCCGTACGTTGGCGACCAACCCCGCCACCTGACCTGACGCTGGCGCGAGCCTGCAGCCTGCAGCCACCGACCGAAGTCCGCGTCTCGCCGGCCGTCGCAATCAGGCAAGAAGGGCGTAAAATCTGGCATGTGGCGTGTCCCCGCAGCAAGTTCGCGTTTCTGACCCTGCCGCGGTACTCGATGATCGCGCTGTCGACCGCGGTCGAGCCGCTGCGGATGGCGAACAAACTCACCGGGCAGTCGGTGTACGACTGGTCGATCGTGAGCCTCGATGGGCAACCGACGCCGGCCAGCAACGGCCTGCAGCTGTCCCCCACGGTGCCGCTCGAGCAGCTGGGACCGGTCGACATTCTGTTCGTTTGCGGCGGGGTCGAGGTGCAGGAGGCCGTGTCGCCGAAGGTCCTGGCGGCACTCAGGCGGCTGGCGGAGCGGCGCGTACCGCTGGGCGCGCTGTGCACGGGGGGCTATGCGCTGGCGAAGGCGGGACTGCTGGACAAGTACCGCGCGACCATCCACTGGGAAAATCTCTCGGCGCTGCGCGAGGAATTCCCACGCATCCACCTGAGCGATCAGCTGTTCACCATCGACCGCGACCGCTTCACCTGCTCGGGGGGTGTGGCGCCACTGGATCTGATGCTGCACCTGGTGGAGTCGAAGCTCGGTGCGCGCGTTTCGCAGCTCATTTCCGAGCAGTTCATCGTGGATCGGGTGCGCAGCGACCGCGACCGGCAGTACGTGCCACTGCGCGCCCAGATCGGTGTGAGCCACGAGAGCCTGATCAAGGTGGCGCAGCGCATGGAAGAGAACATCGAGAAGCCCCTGTCGCTGGATGAGATCGCCACCGCCACCGGACTGTCGCGGCGCCAGATCGAGCGCCTGTTCAAGCGCCATCTGAACTGTGTGCCCAAGCGCTACTACCTGCAGATGCGCCTGCGCCGCGCGCGCGAGCTGTTGCTGCAGACCTCGATGCCGATCATCGATATCACCACCGCCTGCGGCTTCCAGTCGCCGCCGCATTTCTCGCGCTGCTACCGTGCGCAGTTCGGCTGCCCGCCGAGCGCGGAACGCCAGACCCGTCAGGGCAAGCCGGGCGTGCAGCCGCACGAGCCAGACCCGGCGCGGCTCTTGCCTTAATGTCATGGGGTGCTCCGGCGGTGTCGTTGGCGGACATGCGGCGGTCGCGAAGTAGCCATTGCCCGCGGCACCCTCCCCTTACCATGTAAAGCGCGCACACCCTGCTAGACCCCTGTCGCGCATGGAGATTTCGACAATGGCAGAGCACGCCGACGCCGAATTCAAGCTACGCGATCTGAACGATCAGGAGCTCACCGAGCAGGTTCACGACGACCTCTACAACGGCCTCAAGGCCGAGGTGGAAGAGGCGACGCGCATCTTCCTCGAGCGTGGCTGGAACGCCGAGAAAGTGTTGAATGACGCGCTGGTCGAAGGCATGCGGATCGTCGGTATCGACTTCCGCGACGGCATCCTGTTCGTGCCTGAGGTCCTGCTCGCCGCGAACTCGATGAAGGGCGGTATGGAGATCCTGCGCCCGCTGCTGGCCGAGACCGGTGTGCCGCCCATCGGCAAGATCGTGATCGGCACCGTCAAGGGCGACATTCACGACATCGGCAAGAATCTGGTGTCGATGATGCTCGAGGGCGCGGGCTTCGAGGTCATCGATCTCGGTATCAACAACCCGGTGGAGAAATACCTCGCCGCCCTGGAACAGCACAAGCCGGACATCCTCGGCATGTCGGCGCTCCTCACCACCACCATGCCGTACATGAAAGTCGTGATCGACACCCTGCGGGAAAAGGGTATCCGCAAGGACTACATCGTGATGGTCGGCGGCGCCCCGCTGAATGAGGAATTCGGCAGAGCGGTGGGCGCGGATGCGTACTGCCGCGATGCCGCGATCGCGGTGGAGACGGCCAAGACTCTGCTCGCGGCGCGGCGCGCCACCCGCGCGGCCTGATGGACACTCGCCGCACGTTGCTCATCGCCTGCGGGGCCCTCGCCCGCGAGATCGCAGCGCTCAAGCGCGCGAATGGCTGGACGACACTCGATGTGCGCTGCCTGCCCGCGCAGCTGCACAACCGGCCCGAACGCATCGCGCCGGCGGTGCGCGCCGAGATCCAGGCGAACCGCGCTCGCTATGCGAAGATGTTCGTCGTCTACGCTGACTGCGGCACCGGCGGACGGCTGGACGCGGTGCTCGAGGAGGAAGGCGTCGAGCGGCTGCCGGGCGCGCATTGTTACGAGTTCCTGGCACGGCCGCAGCTGTTCGCGCAGCTCGCCGAGGCCGAGCCCGGCACGTTCTACCTGACGGACTTCCTGCTGCGGCACTACGAGCGGCTGGTCGTGCGGCCTCTCGGCCTCGACCGCCACCCGCAGCTCGCGGCGGAGTATTTCCGCCACTACAAGAAGCTGGTGTATCTCGCGCAGACCGACCGTGCGGACGCCATAGGGCGGGCGCGACAGATCGCGGACTCGCTCGGCTTCTGCTTCGAGTACCGCTACACCGGTTACGGGGAGCTGGGCACGCGCCTGCGCACTCTGGTGACGAGCCAGGACGCCCTGGCATGGCAAGCCTGACCATCATCTCCTGGCGCGACATCCCGGCCCAGGTCGTCGTCAGACGCGGTCGCGAGACCGCCAAAGTGCAGCTGTCGGCGCGCTTCCAGGAAGCGGTGGATCGCGCGGCCATGCGCGCCGGCCGGGGCAGCTCGGATGCCTATCTCGCCGACTGGAAGCGCAGCGAGGGGCGGCCCTGCGGTGAAGACATCCACGCCGAGGCGGCCGCGGAGGCGGCGCGGATCGAAGCGCGCTTCAGCGATGAGCAGCTCGAGGAGCTGATCCGGGCCAAGGGGCTGGCGGCGGGCTCTTAGGTGCACGCGCTCAGGCAGTGGTCGGTGCGTCACGCCCGGGGGCTGAACGCCTTCTACCGCAGCTTCGAAGCCGCGCTCGTGGCGCTGCATCCCCTGTGGAAGCGGCTCGGTTATCAGCGGCTTGAGCGGCCGGTCGCAGCCGTGGAGCGCTCGGTGAAGGGGCTGCTGTTCGACTGCCGCATGTGCGGTCAATGCATCCTGAGCTCCACCGGCATGTCGTGCCCGATGAACTGTCCGAAGAACCTGCGCAATGGCCCGTGCGGCGGCGTGCGCGCCGACGGCCACTGCGAGGTGCGCCCGGAAATGAAGTGCGTGTGGACGGAAGCGGTGGCCGGCAGCGCGCGGATTCCCGGCGGAATGGAGGCGCTGCGGCAGGTGCAGGTCGCCCTGGACCGGCGCCTGCAGGGCAGGTCTTCCTGGCTGCGCGTGGTGCGCGAGCGCGTGGGAGAGAACTGAAGTGATTTTCGAAGACGAACCCGTTCCGGGCTATCCGCTGCCCATTCTTCCCGGACATACCTCACCGGGACGTTTCGAGCGGGTCCTGCGCGCCGGAACTTTCGCGGTCACCAGCGAGCTCGCACCGCCCGACTCCGCGGACCCCGAGGACGTCTACCGGCGCGCGCGCATTTTCGACGGCCACGTGGACGCCATCAACGCCACCGACGGCAGTGGCGCCAACTGCCACATGTCCAGTCTCGCGGTGTGCGCGCTCCTCACCCGGCTGGGCTACGCACCGGTGATGCAGATCTCCTGCCGCGACAAGAACCGCATCGCCATCCAGGGCGACATCCTGGGCGGTGCCGCCATGGGAGTGTGCAACCTGCTGTGCCTGACGGGCGATGGCGTGCAGGCGGGCGACCATCCGCAGGCCCTGCCGGTGTTTGATCTGGATTCGCTGAGCCTGCTCGAAACCGCGCGCACGCTGCGCGACGAGCATCGTTTCCTGTCCGGCCGCAGGATCACCTGCGCACCGCGCGTGCTGCTCGGTGCGGCGGAGAACCCCTTCGCGAAGCCCTGCGAGTGGCGCGCGCAGCGACTGGCGAAGAAGGTCGCCGCCGGCGCACAGTTCATCCAGACGCAGTTCTGCTACGACGTGCCGCTGCTCAGGGCCTTCATGCGCCAGGTGGAAGAGCTCGGCCTGCTCGACAAAGTCTTCATACTGGTGGGAGTGGGCCCCTTGCGCTCCGTCAAGGCGGCCGAGTGGATCCGCACTCACGTTCCCGGCGTGCACATTCCGGATGCGATCATCAAGCGCCTGGCGGGCGCGAGCGACGGCGCACTCGAGGGCCGCAAGCTGTGCATCGATCTCATCCAGGAGATCCGCACCGTCAAGGGCGTGCACGGCGTGCACATCATGGCTTACCGCCAGGAAGAGACCGTGGCAGAAATCATCGAGCGCTCCGGGGTGTTGGGCGGCCGCGTGCCGTGGTACCCCGGGCGCGATCCCCAGGCGAGCACCAACAGGATGGCCTCATGACCGACACCGTCATCAGTTCCGCAACCCGCGAGGTCGTGATCGGCCTCGAGCGTCCCTTCGTCATGATCGGCGAGCGCATCAACCCGACTGGGCGCAAGATCCTCGCTGCGGAGATGGCCGCCGGAAATTTCAGCCGTGTCGAAGCCGACGCGCTGGCGCAGGTGGCCGCCGGAGCGCACATGCTGGACGTCAACGCCGGCATCCCGCTCGCCGATGAGCCGGCGATCCTTGCCCGGGCGGTGCAGCTGGTGCAGTCGATCACCGACCTGCCGCTGTCGATCGACTCATCCATCGTCAAGGCGTTGGAAGCTGGACTTGCAGTCTACCGAGGCAAGCCGCTGGTCAACTCGGTCACCGGCGAGGAGGAGCGGCTCGAGGCGGTGCTGCCGCTGGTGAAGAAATACGGCGCCGCGGTAGTCGCAATTTCCAACGACGAGACCGGGATCTCGGAGGATCCCGACGTGCGCTTCGAGGTCGCCAGAAAGATCGTGCAGCGCGCCGCCGATCACGGCATCCCGGCGAGCGACATCGTGGTCGACCCGCTGGTCATGCCGATCGGCGCCATCAACCAGGCGGGCGTACAGGTCATGCACCTGCTGCGCCGCCTCAAGAACGAACTGCGGGTGAATACCACCTGCGGCGCATCCAACGTGAGCTTCGGCCTGCCCGCGCGCGAGGGCATCAGCGCCACCTTTCTGACCATGGCGATCGGCGCGGGACTCACCTCCGCGATCATGAACCCGATGCACCTGGAGATCGTCAAGGCGTGCATGGCCGCCGATGTCATGATGGGCCACGACCCGGATTGCGCGCGCTGGATCCGCCGTTTCCGCGAGGCGCCGGCGCTGCAGGCCTCGGGTGCCGCCGCCACCGCGACCCCCGAGGGCGCGGCACGCGGGCGGCGCGAGGGTGGGCACCGGAGGCGCGCCCACAGTCCTTCATGAGCGAGCCTGACGCAAAGAACGTGCGCACGAGTGAGCCCAGCGCATGGGTGGTCTTCACGCCGTCCGGCAAGCGCGGCCGCTTCCCCTTGGGCACACCGCTCCTGCAGGCCGCCCGCAGCCTCGGGGTCGACGTCGACTCGGTGTGCGGCGGGCGCGCGCTGTGCGGGCGCTGCCAGGTGCTGGTGATGGAGGGTGACTTCCCCAAGCACGGCGTGACCTCGCAGGCCGCCAATCTCTCCCCCCTGAGCGCCGCCGAGCAGAGCTTCGCGCGCCGCCGCACGTTGCCAGCGGGGCACCGGCTGTCCTGCTCGGCGCACATCCAGGGCAATCTCGTGGTCGACGTGCCGCCCTCCAGCCAGGTCCACCGCCAGGTGGTGCGCAAGGCCGCGGATGCGCGCCCCATCACCCTCGATCCGGTCGTGCATCTTCATTACGTCGAGGTGCGCGAGCCCGACATGCATGGCCCGTCCGGTGATCTGCAGCGACTGCTCGAGGCGCTGCACCGCGAGTGGGAATTCGGCCCCCTGCGGTGCGACCTCGCGGTGCTGCAGACTCTGCAGGCGGCCCTGCGCAAGGGGCAATGGAAAGTCACCGTCGCGGTGCATGCGGGTTCGCAACTGATCGGCGTCTGGCCGGGATTTCACGATCGCATCTATGGGCTTGCGGTGGACGTGGGCTCGACCACCATCGCCGCCCATCTGTGCAATCTCGAGACCGGCGAGGTGGTCGCTGCCGCCGGCTCGATGAATCCCCAGATCCGCTTCGGCGAGGACCTCATGAGCCGGGTGTCCTACTCGATGATGCACCCCGGCGGGGCGCAGCAGATGACCGAGGCGGTGCGCGCTGCGCTCAACAAGCTCGCCGCCGAGGTAGCCCGCGACGCGAAGGTGTCGGTGTCAGACATTCTCGAACTGACCATGGTCGGCAACCCGATCATGCATCATCTGCTGCTCGGCATCGATCCTGTGGAGTTGGGCGGTGCGCCCTTTGCGCTCGCGACCGATTCCCCGCTCGACCTGCGCGCCGCCGAGCTGGGACTCACGTTGCATCCGGGTGCACGGGTCTACACCCTGCCCTGCATTGCCGGTCACGTGGGCGCGGATGCCGCCGCCATGATCCTCGCCGAGCGTCCCGACCTTTCCGAGAAACTCACGCTGCTGGTCGACGTCGGCACCAACGCGGAGATCGTCCTCGGCAATCATCAGCGGCTGCTCGCGTGCTCGAGCCCGACGGGGCCGGCCTTCGAGGGCGCGCAGATCAGCTGCGGTCAGCGCGCCGCTCCCGGGGCCATCGAGCGCGTGCGCATCGATCCCGCGACGCTCGAAGCGAAGTTCAAGGTCATAGGCTGCGATCTGTGGTCGGATGAGCCCGGGTTCAACGAGGCCGTCGCCCGCTCCGGTGTGACCGGCATCTGCGGTTCGGGGATCATCGAAGTCATCGCCGAGATGTATCTGGCCGGCATCATCAACCAGGACGGGGTGGTGAACGGCGCACTCGCCGCGCGCAGCGATCGCATCGTACAGACCGGGCGCACCTTCTCCTACACGGTGTATCGAGCTGCGACGCCGCTGCAGATCACTCAGAACGACGTGCGCGCGATCCAGCTCGCCAAGGCGGCGCTGCACGCGGGCGT
>Ga0066673_10000530_pt1 | contig 11360 bp, 8 predicted proteins | sample GraSoiAngelo_122_FD_62302 | JGI IMG/M metagenome (GOLD analysis project Ga0066673, IMG submission 62302) | Grasslands soil microbial communities from the Angelo Coastal Reserve, California, USA - 14_0927_02_20cm | ecosystem: Environmental > Terrestrial > Soil > Grasslands | place: USA...
GAGCCGGCGACATCCGATGTGATGGCGAGAGCTGCCGTTGCCTCGCCGGCCGATGTCGATGCCGCGGTCAAGGCGGCACGGGCGGCGTTCGAGGCCGGATCCTGGAGCAATGCGGCCGCCAGCGCACGGGCCAAGGTCCTCTACAAGATCGCCGACCTGATCCGGTCGAACGCGCAGCGCCTGGCGACGCTCGAGGCACGCAACGCCGGCAAGCCGATCCGCGACGCGCGCGACGAGGTGATGGGGGCCGCCCAGTGCTTCGAGTACTACGCGGGCGCGGCCACCCGGATCTTTGGCGAGACCATCCCGGTAACCGCACCGGGCCTCGACTTCACGCTGCGCGAGCCGGTCGGTGTGGTGGCCTTGATCGTCCCCTGGAATTTCCCGCTGACGATCGCCTCGTGGAAGGTCGCCCCGGCGCTGGCTGCGGGCAACGCCGCCATCCTGAAGCCGGCGAGCTACACGCCCCTGACGGCGTTGGAACTTGGACGCCTGGCGCTGGAGGCCGGACTTCCAGAAGGGGTGCTCAACGTCATCACCGGCCCGGGCGCCAGCACCGGCAGCGCGCTGGCCGGGCATCCAGGGGTCGACAAGATCGCCTTTACCGGCGAGACCCTGACCGGCGTCAGTATCCTGCAGCAGGCGGCCCCGAACATCACGCGCGTCTCGCTCGAGCTCGGGGGAAAATCCCCGAATATCATCTTTGCGGACGCCGATCTCGACAAGGCCGCGCCTGCTGCGGTCAACAGCGTCTTTGGCAATGCCGGGCAGGACTGCTGCGCCCGCAGCCGCGCGTTCGTGCATCGCTCGATCGCCGAGGAGTTCGACCAGCGGGTCGCGACTGGCAGCAAGCAGTTAAAGGTTGGCGATCCGCTCGACGCGGGCACGGAGGTCGGACCCCTGATTTCGATCAAGCAGCGCGAGCGGGTCCAGGGTTACATCGAGGTCGGCCGGCAGGAAGGCGCGCGACTGCTGGCCGGTGGCGCGGCGCCCGGCGGGGCGCTGTCCCGGGGCAGCTTCCTGGAGCCAACCGTCTTCGATCGCGCGGAAAATCGAATGCGCATCGCCCAGGAGGAGATCTTCGGACCGGTGCTCACCATCATCCCGTTCACCGACGAGGACGAAGTCCTACGGCTTGTCAATGACACCCCGTATGGTCTTTCCGGCTCGATCTGGACGCGCGACATCGGCCGGGCGCTGCGGGTTGCCCGCGGCGTCCGCACCGGCGTGCTCAGCATCAACAGCAGCCGGAGCGTCCACCAGGAGGCGCCGTTCGGCGGTTACAAGCGAAGTGGCATCGGACGCGAGCTCGGCATGCACGCGTTGCAGCTCTACACAGAAGTCAAAAACGTTTTCATCAGTCTTGAATGAGCAGGAGGGATCCGACATGGCGCGTACCGTGACACCGGCGAAGGAGCGAGCGACCACCCCGCGGACCGAGCGCGCCAACGGGCAGTCGCGCCGCCAGGAGAAAACCGCGAAGATCACGCTTGAGGAGCTCGTCCGCCAGACGAAGGCGGGCGAGGTCGACACCGTCATCATCGCGATCGCCGACCTGCAGGGGCGGCTGATGGGGAAGCGGCTGACCGGGCCTTACTTCCTCGACCACGTCGACGAGGGGCTGCACGCCTGCGACTACCTGCTGGCCATGGACGTCGACAACGAGCCCTTGCCCGGGTTCAAGTTCACGAACTGGGGTACCGGCTACGGCGACATGCACGGGCATCCGGACCTCTCGACGATTCGGCGACTCCCCTGGCTGGAGAAAACTGCGCTCATCCTTTGCGACGTCGAGACCATGGGCGGCGACCCGGTGCAGATCGCGCCGCGCCAGGTTTTGCGCCGGCAGGTCGAACGGGCCAGGAAGCTCGGCTTCAATCCCAAAGTGGGGTCCGAGCTTGAGTTCTATCTCTTCAGGGATACCTACGAGCAGGCCGCCGCCAAAGATTACCGGGGGCTGGAGCCTTATGGACGCTACATCGAGGACTACCACATCCTGCAGGGCACCAAAGCCGAGTGGTTCAACCGGCTGGTGCGCAACGGGATGGAGGCCGCCGGCGTCCCGGTGGAGAACAGCAAGGGCGAGTGGGGCTTCGGACAGCAGGAGATCAATCTCCGCTTCGCCGAGGCGATCGAGATGGCCGATCGGCACGTGGTCTACAAGAACGGCGTCAAGGAGATCGCCGCCCTCAACCAGGTGGCGGTCACGTTCATGGCCAAGTGGAATATGCAGCAGGCGGGCAGCTCGTTCCATCTGCACTCCTCGTTCTGGGACGTCAAGAGTGACCGGGCCCTGTTCCACGCCGCGAACGGCGGAGCGCACGGGATGTCGCCGCTCTTCCAGCACTACCTGGCCGGCCTGATCGCGCTGGCGCGCGATTTCTCCCTGTTTTACGCGCCCTACGTCAACTCCTACAAGCGCTATCAGGCGACGTCATTTGCGCCGACCTCGATCGTCTGGAGCTGGGACAACCGGACGTGCGGCTTCCGCATCATCGGTCACGGTCCGAGCCTGCGGGTCGAGTGCCGGATTCCCGGCGCCGACGCGAATCCGTACCTCGCGTTCGCGGCGACCATCGCCGCCGGTCTCCACGGCATCGAGAACAAGCTCGAGCTGCCGCCCGAGTTCCGCGGTGACGCGTACAACGCCAAAGAACTGCCACGCGTTCCGAGCAACCTGATGGAAGCCATCAACGCGCTGGAGAAAAGCGACGTTGCGCGGCAGACCTTTGGCGACGACGTGGTTGAGCACTATCTGCACTCGGCCCGCCTCGAGCAAAAGGCGTTCGACGGGGTTGTCACCGACTGGGAGCTGCGCCGCAATTTCGAGCGGATTTAGCCGCTAATTTTTCATGCCGGCCGGTTACGACAGACAGCTGTCGTAACCCTGCCTCATGCTGGCACCATGTGCCGTGCCAGCGAAACGCCCTTCGAGCGAATCGAGTCGGCGATCCGGGAATTGCCGGGCTGGCTGGCGGGGCAGTCGGGCAGTGAGCTGGGTGCGGCGATCATCAAGGGGCGCGAGGTCGTCAACAGGATGGAGGCCGTCAACGGTGAGGCCACCCGCCGCTTCGAGAAGACCGGGGGCTACCGGGCGGACGGCGCGCTGGGCATGACGCCCTGGCTGCGCACCCACGGCAAGCTCTCCGCCGGCGCCGCCGCCGACCACGTGGAGACCGCCCGGCAGCTCGAGAAGCTGCCCCGAACTGAAGAGGCGCTTGCTCGCGGCGAGATCGGCTACCAGCACGCGGTGGCCATGGCCCGGACCGCCGAGCACGTGGAGGCGGCACAGGTGCGCAAGGCCGAGACCATGCTGCTCAAGGCCGCCGGGAACATGGACCCCGGGCAGTTTGCGAGCGTCACGAGGGACTTCGAGCACCGAGTGGATGTAGAGGGCGCGCTGAACGACGCGAACCGGGCGCACCGGCGGCGCTACCTGCAGATTGGCGAGGCGATCAACGGACTGGTCCGGATCGAGGGCCAGGTCACGCCAGACGCCGGCGCCATCATCCGGACCGCGATCGAGCCCTATGCCAGGCCCTCGAAGGGCGACGATCGGAGTGCCGGACAGCGACTGGCCGACGCCCTGGTGGAGGTCTGCCGCCGCGGTCGCAGCGGCCAGGGATCCGAGGTCGGCCATACGAACGGCGCGGGGCCGCGACCGCAGCTGGTCATCACGGCCGCCGCGGACACGCTGGCCGGGATCGAGGGCGCGCCCGCCGGTCAGCTCGAGTGGGGCGGCACGGTGCCGGCCGAGACGGTTCGCCGGCTCGCCTGTGACTCCGCCATCACGCGGATCACCGGGCTCGGCGAGCTCGAGTGGGAAATCAGCCACTCGAGCCGCACGATTCCGCCGGCGACGCGGCGCGCACTGGTGGCCCGCGATCATCACTGCGTCTTTCCCGGTTGCGATCGGCCGGCGCCCTGGTGCGACGGGCATCACCTGATCTTCTGGGCGGACGGCGGGCCGACGAAACTCGAGAACTTAGGGCTGGTCTGCGTGCCGCATCACCGAAAGGTTCACGAAGAAGGCTGGACGTTTAAGCGCAAGGACGATCGCTGGATCGCGACGCCGCCGCCGCTCAAGGTCCTGGCACGAGCACGATCCGCTTGATCACGGGCTCACGCCACAGTGGCAGAAACGACGCGGGCGATGGATAATCCGACCGATGGCTAGGTCAGCTGATGGCTAACCCGGCCGGGCGACGTGCGGCAATTCCGCGATGGCTCGCGGGTCTCGTTGGGGCGCTTCCCGGACTGGCCGTGATCGTCGCGTTCCTGGTAATGGCGTCAACGGGGCACACGCACATTTTCAATCTCTCGCCGCGCGACACCTTCCTCGTGGTGGGACTGATCGCCGTTCTCATCGGCCTCGTTTTGAGCTTGTTGACGGTCTGCCTGGTTCTCATTCGGACGATGGGTGAGGCAGCCGCGAGTCCGAGTCTCTCAGGCCGGAACGGCTGACTTCTCTCGGACGGCGTTCGCGAAGACGGGCTTGAGCGCGAAGTAGAGCTCCCGATAGCGAGCGTAGGCCGCGTCGTAGATCTCGCGACGCTCGGGGTCGGGCGACTGCTCGCCCGGCCGGTAGCTGACGAATGCTTGGGCTGCCTCGGCGACGCTGCCGTGAAGACCGGCACCGACGGCAGCCAGGATGGCGGCGCCGGTCGCCGTCGTCTCGACGCTGGTCGGGACCCGAACTGGAAGCCCGGTGACATCGGCCTTGATTTGCCGCCACAGCGAGCCCTTCGCACCGCCGCCCACGATCGTCAGCCGTCGGACCTCGAGACCTGCCGCGCCCATCGCTTCGAGGATGTCTCGAAGGGCGAAGGCGCTGCCTTCGAGTAGCGCTCGGGTCATATGCGCCTTGGTATGCGCCAGGGTGAGGCCGTAAAAGACGCCTCGGGCGGCGCCGTTCCATTCGGGGGCCATCGCGCCTTGCATGCAGGGTAAGAAAATCAGCCCTTCGGCGCCCGCGGGCACTTGCGCCGCCGGCGCCGTCAGCAAATCGTAGGCGTCGCCCTGGCCGCGTGCCTCGGCATCGCGTTCAACCGGGCACAGCTCGTCGCGCCACCACCGTAAATTGCCGCCAGACACGAAGCCCGGGTTTTCGAGCAACCAGCTACTTGGATCCGCATGCGGGTGGCACTCGACCAACATGGTCTGGTCCTCGCGCGGTCGAGTCGACACGGCGCAAACAGGCTCGGCCGTCCCAACGACGTCGCAGACTTCTCCGGGGGCATAGACGCCGGCGCCGAGCGTGGCGGCCATCTCGTCGCCGCAGCCGACGATTACGGCCGTTTCTGGCGTGAGCCCGGTGGCTTCCGCGAACTGCTGTGTAACGGTGCCAACCCGGCTCGTGGCCGGGGCGAGCTCGGGCAGCATTCGCGCGTCGATGTTCACGGCGTCAAGGACTGGCTGAGACCAGGTCCGCGAACGCGGATCGAGAAGGGCGAGGGACGACGCGTTCGAGTAATCGACCGCGAGGACTCCCGATGCCTCGCGCAGGACGTACGAGCCCGGCGGCATGAGGGTCGCCGCCCGCGAGAAGATTTCCGGTTGCTCGTCTCTCACCCAGAGGGCTTTGAACACGGCATGCGACGAGTCGAGGTTGGCGCCGACGTGGTGATAGAACTCTCGAGGGACCATGCGCTCCGCCAGGGCCGCGGCCTGGGCCTCGGCGCGACGGTCCATCCAGATCATCGCCGGCCGGAGCGCGCGCCCTTTCGCGTCGCAGACGACCATGCCGTCCAGCTGCGAGCCGAATGACAGGGCCTTCACCGACGATGGACCCTCGGGGACCTGCTCGAGCAGACGCCGGATGCTCGCATGCAGCGCCCGGGTCCAGAGCACGGGATCTTGCTCGGCCCAACCGGGACGTGGGAATACCACGTCATAGGCCTGGTACGCCGAGGCAACCAGCGTGCCATCGGCTGAGTACAGCGCGGAATTCGTGCCCTGACTGCCAACGTCGCAGCCGATCACGTAGGGCCCGCTCATGGCAGCATGACGACCTTCAGGCCGGTGCCGGACCTGATGGTCTCGAAGGCATCGCCGATTCGGTCAAGGGGGAAACGATGGGTGACCACCGCGGCCAACTGGTCGCGGCGCCGTCGCAGATAGTCCATTGTGATCCGGTACTGGCGATGCGTGGCTCCGTACGCACCGAGTACGGAAAGTTCCTTGTAATGCAGCTGATTGATGTCCAGCGGGCTGATGGGATCGTGCTTGGGCAGTCCCGCGAAGTACACCACCCGAGCTCGCTTCGCCGCCATCAGAAGGGCGGCCTGCTGGGCTGACTTCGACGGCGCTGCCACGCTGACCCGCTCCGGACCCTTTCCCTCGGTACGATCCAGCACCTCGGCGACGCCGTTGTCGTCACCGGCGACCCAGGCGTCGTCGACGAAGGCACCAATCGCGCGAAGCGCGATATCCAGGCGCTGGCGATTGACGTCGGAAAGATAAACCTTACTGGCCCCCCGGTCGCGAGCCATGATCGCCTGCCAGCAGCCGATGGGACCCGCTCCGAGGATGACAACGGTATCGCCCAGACGGATGTCGAGGACTTCGACGCCGTTAAGGGCGCAGGCAAACGGGTCCGCGACGGTCGCCAGGTCGGAAGGCAGGTCCGGGGGAAGCGCGATGACGTTCTTCATCGCTATCGCCGGAACCGGCGCGTAGTCCGCATAGGCGCCGGGGTACGGATCGTAGCCGTACAGCAGGTGCTGGTCACAGAGGTTCTGGAAACCTTCCGTGCACCACCGGCACATCCCGCACGTCAGGATCGAGCCGAGAAAAACTCGATCGCCCTTCTTGACTCCGGGTGGTAGATGCGCGCCAGGTCCGAGCTCTTCGATCACGCCGACCGGCTCGTGACCGAGGATCCACGGCGCCGGCGCCTTTGGGTCGCCGTTGAAGAATGTCCTGGCATCCGTTCCGCAGATGCCACAGGCCTCGACCCGCAGAATGGCCCCCTGCGGATCGACGTCTGGCTCCGGCGTCTTTCGGATTTCGACCAGGTTGACCCCGGTCATGAACGCGGCTCTCACCGTGCCGCCGCCATGCCGACTTCCTGCTCGAGCTCGGCCAGCGCCTTACGCGCCGGCCAGCGGTCGCGGATCACTCTCGAGAGCGCCCGGGTGATCGCCGCGGGCGACCGGTGCATGAAAATGTTTCGCCCGACCGAGCAGCCGATAGCGCCCGCCTGCATGGCGCATTCCATTCGGCGCAGCAGCTCCGCGTCCTCGACCCGGGAGCCACCCGCGAGCACGACGGGAACGCCATTCACGGCCCGGACCAGCTTGCCGAACGCATCCTCGTCGCCCGGCCAATTTGTCTTGACGATGTCGGCGCCCAGCTCCGCGCACAGCCGAACGCTGCGCCTGAGGTACTCAAAGCCATAGCGTTCACTCAACTCTTCGACCGAGGCATACGTGGTCGGAAACTCGGCCTCGGCGATCAACGGCACGCCCAGCAGAGCCGACTCGCGGCCGACTTCGGACAGGATCCGGATCATGCCAGCCTCGTTCTCGCCGCCCAGCGCCGTGAAGAGCACGACGGCGTCGGCGCCGAGCCGCGAGGCTTCCTCCACCTGGGCGATCTGAATCACGGCCGGGCGCGCTTCGCCCGGGTTCGCTGAGGCTGAAAGCAAGAGCGCGAGCGACGTCGTGGGGGAGAAGGCATCGACTGCGTACCGGATCATGCCCTTTGACATCATGATCACGTTGGCGCCGCCCGTAACGGCTTCTCGAGTTCGCTGCTCGATGTCCGAGAGCGGCTCGAGAAATGTCGGGGCGGTCATGCCATGATCGAGCGCACAGATGACGGAGACTCCGGCCGGATCGATCACCCGCTTGAGACGCATCGATTTTCCGAGTTGCATCGTTAGTTGAACCTCCTTCCTGGACCCCGACGGACGACCGAGAAGTCAAAGGCATCGGCGATGTGGTACTCGTGCGAGGACAGGACGGGGCGATCCTCCTCGTCGTAGTCGATCTGCCAGATCGCCAGCAGCAACTCGCCTCGACGGATGCCCAACCGTTGAGCCACGGTGCGGTCGGCCCGTACCGGCCGAAAAGTCGCGACCCCATGATCGATCACGATGCCGAGATCTTTCTCTAAAACGTCGTAGATGGAATGATGCAGCATCGCATCGCCGACGCCCGCCTGAGTGCCGACCACCCAACCCGGCAGGAGGTCGCGAGAGAACACCACTGCCGTGCCGTCCGCCGTCCGGACCCGCTCGACGATCAGCACGTCCTGTCCGGGTTCCAGGCCCAGTCTCACGCCCTCGCCGGACGAGACCGGCTCGAGCCAGTGTTGCGCATGCTGCGTGCCAGGTTCCATTCCCGCTGCCCTGATCGCCTCGGTCACCCCGAAGTTCAGGTCGAGACTGTTGGACAAGCGCCGGCGCCCGGCCACATAGGTTCCCGAACCCCAGGTCCGGCGCAGGCGGCCTTCGCTTTCCAGCGAACGAAGCGCCTCCCGCAGGGTGGCCCGCGAGACGCCCAGCTGGGTGGCGAGCAGCGGCTCCGAGGGGAGACGCATTCCTGCGGGGAAGACGCCGTTCTCGATCCGCTGGCTTAGCTCGGTTACGACCGACACCGATCGGGGGCGTGCTCGCGGCTTGGCAACAGAAGGTCCACCCCTCATGATCGAGAAGTATTTGTCAGACAACCCCTCCGGGTCAAGTCTATCTTGACTCGGCCCAGACCCTGTCTTATCATTCCCGCAAAGCGACTGCCGTCAGACAACTTGGGGGTTTATGGCCGGGCGTCAGTCAGGAAGAGGAGGTACGGACGTGGCTCAGGAACGGCGCAGGGTCGGTTCGGTTGCTTACCAGGAGGCGGGGCCCGGCTACTTTACGAAACGGCTGCTGAAGCGACACGCAGCCTTCTGGTCGCTGTGGTCGCTGGGGGTCGCCGCCGTCATCTCGGGCGACTTCTACGGGTGGAACCTGGGCTTGAGTGCCGGCGGCTTCGGCGGACTCTTGATCGCCACCATCTTCATCGCGGCGATGTACTACGGACTGTGTTTCAGCATCGCCGAGATGTCTCCCGCCCTGCCGCACACGGGCGGAGCCTATTCGTTTGCCCGATCGGCGATTGGCCCGTGGGGCGGATTCATCACGGGTCTGGCCGAGAACATGGAATACGTGATCACCCCCGCTGTGGTGGTGGGCGCCATGGGCTTCCTGATGCACGACATCACCAAGTCCCTGTTGAACCTCACCAGTGACCCATGGTGGAACAGCCCGGTGACGTGGTTCATCGTGTCCTACATCGTCTTTGTCGGGATCAACATCATCGGCATCGTGGCCACCATGCGGTTCACGGTACTGATCAATGTCATCGCGCTGGGCATCCTCGCTTTCTTCTTCATCTCGGTGCTCGTGTCCGGGAAAATGGACCTGAGCCTGCTCTTCAACATCAAGCCGGACGCCGGGCAGTCGAGCTTCCTGCCGCACGGGCTGGCGGGGATCTTCCCTGCTATCCCGTTCGCCATCTGGTTCTACCTCGCAATCGAGGAGCTACCGCTGGCCGCCGAAGAGTCCCATGACCCTAAGCGCGATATTCCACGCGCCACCATCTGGGGCCTGACCACCCTGATCTTCACTGGGGCCCTGATCTTTTTGCTCAACCCGGCGGTCGGGGGCGGCGCGAAAGCAATTGGCGTCTCGGCGACGCCACTGTTTGATGGCTTCAAAGCGGTCTTTGGCAACAACACGGCGGCGGCGGTGCTGGCCCTGATCGGTCTCGTCGGCTTGATCGCCAGCTTCTTCACGATCATCTATGCCTACGGGCGCAACACCTATGCGCTCTCGCGGGCCGGCTATTTCCCCAAGTGGTTGTCCGTTACGCACCCTCGCCTCAAGACGCCGCATGTGGCGCTGATCGCAGGTGGCCTGGTGGGCCTCGCGCTTGCGATCGGGATGTACTACCTGGGACTGGCCGGTGGCTTGCTGGCGGGTCAGATCGTCGGCGCGCTTCTCTACATGGCGGTGTTCGGCGCGGTCATTTCCTATGCGATGCAGTGCCTGTCGTTCATCATGCTCAGGCGCCGGCTGCCGAATATCGAACGACCCTACCGCAGCCTGGTTGGCGTGTGGGGTGCCGGGATCGCGGGCGTGATCGCGCTGGTCGCATTGGTCTCCCTCTATTCGAATGAGACCTATCGGCCAGGTGTCTACGGAACTCTGATCTACTTCGTGCTGGGCCTTCTCTACTTCGCCTTCATCGGCCGGCATCGGCTGGTACTGACTCCCGAGGAGGAGTTTGCCCTCACGCAGGGCAAGCACGGCCATCCCGAAGTTGAGGGCTACGGCACCACCCACGTCGATGAAATCGGCAAACCGCGGGCGGAGGTCGAGCCCCAGAAGGCGCCCGTAAGCTGAGGACGTGAATCGCGCGCGAGTCGCTGAGCCGATCAGCGACTCGACGCGTGTCCTCCCCCTCGAGCTCGATCGCCGCTACCCGGTGATCGTCAGGGGCGACGGCGTCTGGGTTGAGGACGCTGACGGGCGGCGCTATCTCGACGCGATGAGCGGCGGCTCGATGGCCGCCACCCTGGGTCACGGTCGCCATGATCTCGTGGCTGCGGCTCGGGCGCAGGCCGAGAAACTGGCCTACATCCACAACGAGCGCCTGACCAATCCGGCGCAGGAACGTCTCGCCCACGAGCTGGTCAGCCTGGCGCCCGAGGGATTTACCCGCGTCCGTTTCGTCACCGGCGGCGCGGAGGCCAATGAGATGGCGATCCAACTCGCCCGCCGTTATAACGTCGACCGGGGCCAGCCGCAACGCTGGCAGGTGATCTCACCGGCGCAGGCCTATCACGGACCGACGATGGCCACCCTCGCGCTAACGGGTCGGCCCGGCCTCCAGCGACCATTCGAACCGTATCTGCCGCGCCACCCGCACATTCCGCCCAGCACCTGGCGCTTCGATCCCACCGGCCAGCAGGCGCTCGACGCGCTTGACCGCGCCCTGGAGGCCGCCGGCCCGGAGACCGTCTCGGCCTACTTCTGCGAGCCGATCAGCGCGGCCGCCCTGCCCGCCTATACGCCCCCGGAGCGTTTCTGGCAGGGGCTCGACGAGCGGCGCGCCAGGCACGGCTTCCTGATCGTGTTCGATGAGATCGTGACGGGCATGGGCCGGACCGGCCACTGGTTCGCCACCCAATCCCTGTCGCTGGTTCCCGACATCATCGCGATCGCGAAGGGGTTGGGCGCCGGCTACGCCGCGATCGGGGCGGTGCTATCGCGGCAGCACGTCTATGACGCCATCGCGTCGGGCTCGCGGAAGTTCACGCTCGGGCACACCTGGGATGGCGCGCCACTCTCCTGCGCGGTTGGCCTGGCCGTT
>Ga0066673_10000544_pt1 | contig 11284 bp, 8 predicted proteins | sample GraSoiAngelo_122_FD_62302 | JGI IMG/M metagenome (GOLD analysis project Ga0066673, IMG submission 62302) | Grasslands soil microbial communities from the Angelo Coastal Reserve, California, USA - 14_0927_02_20cm | ecosystem: Environmental > Terrestrial > Soil > Grasslands | place: USA...
GTGAAGTCGGCGGAGATGGTGGTGTTGGCGTTGATCCGGCTCGCAACCTGCTGCGGCCCGAAGATTGTCTTGTCCTTGGGCAGGACGTAGGAGACGTACTGGCCGTAAACCGACCCGTCGTTCCGCGCCGCCAGCCAGGAGACGAGGTTGTTCTTGCCCAGGGGCGTGAACGGCATGATCAACAGGAACTCCGGGTTCTGCTCGCCGGGGAGCCGGAACAACACGTAGTAAGGGGCGAGCGCGATCTGCTGCCCGCCAGGTCCGGTTTGAGCGGTCGGGATAGCCCACACGTCTTCCCTCGCGAACAGAACCTTCGCCCCCCCGGGATCCGCGTTGACGTGATAGGTCGAGTACATCAGCACCTGCGCCCGGAAGAGGTCCTCAGGGACGCGCAGGTGGGCGCGAATCCCTGAAGGCATCTGATCGATCGGCTTGAACAGCGTGGGGAATGTCGCCTCGTAGGCCCTGATGAGCGGGTCCTTGGTGTCGATCACGTAAAAGTCGGCCGTCCCTTCGTAGGCGTCGATGACGACCTTGACCGAGTTACGGATGTAGTTGATGTCGTTGTCGCCGTAGCCAATCGACTGTGAGTACGGATAAGTCGACGCGGTCGTGTACGCGTCGAGGATCCAGTACAGCCGGCCGTCGACGACCACCAGGTAAGGGTCGCCGTCAAACGTCAGGAACGGCGCCAGCTCAGTTGCGCGGTCCTTGATGCTGCGCCGGTAGAGCATCAGGCTCTTGTCCGTCACCTGTTGGGACACCAGCAGGCTGAAGTCGCCGAGCTTCAGCGACCACAACGCTCGGTTAGCGCCGTTCATGGGCACGCCATGGGTTCCGCTGTAGTTGGTGAAGACGTCCTGGCTGCCCTGCGGGTAGTCGAACTCTTTGACGCTCGATGGAGCCACGTCGTAGTCCTGGGTGGTGGGAACCTCTCCGAAGTAGATCGCCGGCTGCGAGATCTTGAGCGGTCCGGCCGGCGGCAGGTCGCCGACGAACGATGCCGGGAGGCCCTCGCCGACGACCTCGTTGACGGGGCTTGCCGCGGCGCCATAACCGTGCGTGTACTGCAGGTGCTCGTTGGTCCAGTTCTTCGCCGCCGGCGAGAGGGCCGAGGTGTCGATCTCTCGCGCGCTGATCTCCAGCTGCCGGTACTGCCCGTTGATCGTGTAGCGGTCGATGTCGATGTCGTTGAAGGTGTAGTAGGTCCGGATCGTCTGCTGCTGCTCGTAGGTCTCTTTCAGCTGGGTGTAGTCCCAGAGCCGCAGGTTGTTGATCGTCGCCTGATCGCTCTGGACATCCTGCGCGGTCAGCGGCTGGTCGCCGCTGAACGTGCTCGACTTGACCGTGGACAGCCCGTAGGCCGCCTGCGTGCCCGCGATCTCGCGCTGGATGTAGGGGAGCTCGTAGGACTGCGCGTTCGGCGTGACGGAGATGTTCTGCACGAGGGCGGGGTAGATCTGGCCCGCGATCGCGAGCAAGATCCAGGCGGCCGCGGCCGCGAGCGGGAGCCAGAGCCGCTGCAGCCAGACGTTGGCGAGCAGCGCTCCCGCCAAAACAATCCCGGTGCCCGCCTGGAACGTGTACAGCGGGAGGCGGGCGTTGATGTCGGTGTAGGCAGCGCCCCAGACGACGCTGCTGTTGTGGGCGGACAGCAGGTCATACCGGCCGAGCCACGCGCCGGCCGACAGCGTGACGGCGAACGCGGCGATCAGGACAGACACGTGGGCGATCGAACGCGGCGTGGGGCGAAAGTCGAAGCTGTCGCCGCGCCACGAGTACAGGGCGCCGATCAGGAGGATGGCGAGGAAGTCGAGACCCAGCGACCAGTTGGCCGCCGCGTGCAGGAAGGGGAGCGTCAACAGATAAAAGGAGATGTCCTGCCCGAGGACCGGATCGACGGTACCCGTTGGCGTGGCGTGGAGGAACAGGGCCAGGGACTGCCACTGCGTGTAAGCGCCACCAGAAAGGATCAGCGCGATCACCGCGGCGATGCCGAGGCTGACCCATCCGGCCGTCGTTCGCAGTGCGGAGCGCCGGATGCCCACCGCGCGGAGCGCGCCACCGGAGCGGACCCTCAGCGCGATCACCACGTTGATCGCGAGCCAGACGAATGCCAGAGCGAAGCTGCCGATCGTGACCGCCGCCTGCAGGCCGACGCGCGTTGTGTAAACGTCGCGGTAGCCGAGGGAGTCGTACCACTGCAGCTCGGTGATGAACGAGACGATCGGGCTCGCGGCGACGAAGATCAGGATCGCGAGGGCGAAGAAGGCGACGCCGCCCCAGAACCGGCGCGGCACTTGCGGCATCCGGAATTGCTGGCCCGGCTCGAAGGGTCCGCTGCCACGGTCGAAAGGATCAAAGGGACGATACCGGCGGGACACTCTTGACGGAAGCTTAGTTGCTTGCTCGAACCCCTCTCCCCTTCAGGGAGAGGGAGACGCTAGAGCGCGGTCGTCCGCCTCGAAGTCGGTGGAGGCATCTGGTGGCGGGTTTTCCAGGTGCCACTGCACAGTGGCGTGCAGCGTCTCGAAAGGATCGGACGTGGTCCAGCCGAGGAGAGAGCGCGCCTTCCTGGCGCTGGCGGCGATGTGCTGGCTCATCGTGCCGGTCGGTTTCAGGTCTTCGGGGAGCGCGTCATCGGAAACCCGCACGAGTTCCGCCTCCGAGCCCGCCGACTGGAGGATCGCCTGGCTCCACATGCGCATCGAGTAGGTGCGGTCTTCGCACACGTTCATCACCTCGCCCGCCACAGGTTTGGCCAGTGCGATGCGCACGGCGCGGCCGACATCGCGCACGTAGACCCGGCATGCGAGCCATGACCCGCTGCCAAATGGGATCCGGCTCCTGCCGGCGCGAACGCGGCGGAGGATGAACTCTTCGCGTCGCTGGTAGTCGTGCTCGCCGTAAACCATCGGCAGCCGGAGCACGGTCGCGCCCCGGGGCAGGTACACGTCCTCGACGTCCAGCTTGTCGTAGTCATCCATCCCCGGCATCTGGCCGCGATAGGGATAGCGCTCCGGCCGAACCGCAGAGTCTTCGTCCAGCGGCACAGGATCGGTCTCCTGGTCCGAGTTCAACGCTCCGAACGCGCGGTAGACGTCGATGCTCGAGATCACGATCCAACGCTTGACCTCGGGGAGCGCGGCGAGCGCCAGCTCGGCGTCGGTGCGGGTGAGGGCGCGGCAGTCGATGACGGCGTCCGGGCCGAATGCCTCCAGCACGTCCCGATGCGCCGTGAGCGCAGCCCTTTCGCAGTGCAGGTGCTGGACCTCCGGCATATCGGGCGGCTCGAGGACCCCGCGATGGACGACGAGCAACTGATCACCTGCAGCGACGAGCTCCTCGACGGCGGCGCGGCCGATGAACCGCGTGCCGCCGAGAACAAGGACCCTCAGGCTTTTTCTTTCGCGGCCGCGGTCTTGGTTGCTCCGTTGGCCTCAGGCGCGCGAACGGCGTTCGGATTCTTCTCCACGATCAGGTCCACGAGGCCCCAGTCCTTGGCCTGGTCCGGGGTCATGAAGAAGTCGCGCTCCATAGCGCGTTCGACCTCCTCGAGCGGGCGCTTGCAGTGCTTGGCGTAGATTCGGGCGACCTGCTCGCGCTGGCGGAGGATCTCCTGGGCGTGGATCTGGATGTCAGAGGCCTGGCCCTGGATGCCCTGCGTGAACGGCTGGTGGATGAGGATCTGGGCGTGCGGCAGAGACATGCGCATGCCGTGGTCGCCGCCCGCGAGCAGGATCGACGCGCCGCTCGCGGCCAGGCCCGTGCACAGCGTCGCCACCTTCGGCCCGACATACTGCATCGCGTCGTAGATCGACAACGCCGCGGTGAGCGAACCGCCGGGGCTGTTGATGTACAGCTGGATGTCGCGCTCGGGCGACTCGTTCTCCAGAAACAGCAGCTGCGCCGTGACGGTCGTAGCCATGTCATCGTCGATGACGCCGCGGACGAAGATCACGCCGTCGCGAAGAAGCCGCGAGTAGATGTCGTAGGCGCGCTCGCCGCCTCCGTCGTTGGTGATCACGGTCGGAATGAGATGCATCTCCCTACCTCCTCGGGGTACTGAAACCGATTCGCTCTTTGGGCCTGGGCGGTGGATTCGCCATCGCAAGATAAGCGCTGAAGTCGGCCACGCTACGCAGCGCTTCCGGGGGAAGCGATGCTGCGGCGAGGCGAAGCTTGGCCGGCGGATCCTCCGGCCACGTGCGCACCTCGGGTTCGGCGCCGAGCAGCCGCGCCAGCTCGGCGTAGATCTCGGCGGGGCGGATGTCGAGCGCGTGGGCCACCGCCAGCAGGCGTTCGGTCGACACTTCCTTGCGTCCGCGCTCGACCTCGGAGAGGTGTGCGGGCGAGAGGCCCGCCTCCGCTGCGACCTCGCTCAGAGTCCGTCCGCCGGCCACCCGACGCGACCTGAGCACCGACCCGAGCGCGTTCCGTACGACGACCGCTCTTTCGCTGTAAGCGAAGGCCATTAGTTCTCGGCTAACGATACGACTAACGGACTTCAGCGCGCGAACGTCGGTCCGGGCGGCGCGGGGACGGCTTCTCTTTCCGCGGCGTTCGTGGCGCGTCGCCGCCGCAGCTCGAGCTCCAGGCTCTGCTCTCCGCGCGCCATGGCCCAGCGGTGGTTGGCGCCGAAGATCGGCCGGAAGATGAACGTCCCGTAGCGGAGCAGGGCCTTCTCCGCCGAGACCCGCCAGTCGTACTCGACGTCGACGAAGTCGCCATCCTGCTTCAGCTTCCAGGCGCCCGTGCCTTCGAAGTCGCCATGGGCGACCAGCTTGAAGCCGGTTGGCGGCGTCGATTCGGTGACGGTGAAGCTCCAGCGCAGCGTGTACGGGAGCCAACCCTTCGTGTACAGGCCGACCACCCGACCTCTACCCGTGCGCGGGTCGGGCGGCTGCAGCTCCTTCACGTCGAGGTAGACGGATGGCCACCAGCGCGCGAGGCCGAATGGGTCGGCGAGCACGTCGAATACTTCCTGCGCCGTCGCGCGCAGACGCCAGTGCGTGACGAAGACGTACTGCGCAGCCATCAGTCCTTCAGGTTGGTGGGGTCGAGCAGCTCCTGCTTGGGCCGCTCGATCCTCTGCCGCGACCGCATGATCTCGATCAGCTTCTTGCGTCCTTTCGGCGGCCCGATCATGATCGCGCCGACCAGGCGATCGTCCTTGAAGAACAGTTTGCGATAGAACTTCTCCTCCAGGCTGAAGGTGCGCACCGACTCGAGTCCCGGCTGCACGTCAGGCGTCACACCCATCACCGCGAGGGTTGAGCCGAACATGGTCGTCGTGTAAGTCGGCACGTCGAAGAAGTCCTCGTCGGCGCCCGCCATGTTTCGCGCCGCGACCTTGCCGTGCGCCTCGGCGTTGTCCCACGTGCCCATCTGGTTGTGGCGCTCGACCATCAGGTCGTAGAAGACGGCGATGTCACCCGCAGCGTAGGCATCCGGCGCCGAGGTTCGCAGCTTGGAGTCGGTGACGATCCCATTCTTCAGCTCGACTCCGTTGCGCACGGGCTCGGTGTAGTAGTCGAGCCCGACTCCATAGGTGAGAAGGTCGAACTCGACTTTCTCGCCGTTCACGGTCTCCGCGAGGTAGCGCCCGTTCGTCCTGCTGAATTTCTGCACCTCGTCGGACGTGATGAACTGAACCCCTTGCTCCTCGCCCAGCTGGCGGCACAGCCGCCCACCCTCTTCGTCGAGCACGTAACGCAGAAACCAGGGGCCGCGCATGATCCAGGTCACGGCGGCCTTGTGGCGAAAGCTCACGCCCTCGGCCAGCTCGTAGCCGATGAAGCTTCCGCCCATCACGAGCACTCTTTGCGAGGCGTCGGCCTTTTCGATGATCGCGTCGGTGTCGTCGAGGGTCTGGAAGCCCAGGCACCTGGTGACGTCGGCAGACCCCGGCCAGGGCGGCGGTTTCGGGCGGCCGCCGGTCGCGATGAGGATCGCGTCGTACTTGAACTCCTGGGCGCGGTTGGTGTGCACAACTTTCTCATGCAGATCGATATCGGTCGCCCACGTTTCGAAATGGATGTCGATGTTTTGCGCGGCGGAATGCTCAGCCGTGCGCATGAAGACCTTCTCGCGCCGTACCTGGCCGCGCAGATAGCGCGGAAGGGCGACGCGGTTGTAGAGCGGATGTCGCTCGGCCGCGATCACCGTGATTGACGCTTCCGCGTCGGCCTTGCGCAGGTCCTCCGCACAGGTCTGCCCGGCGATGCCATTCCCGAGGATGACATACCTCCGAGTCATCGCACGATCCCTCTCCCCTTCAGGGGAGAGGGCAGGGAGAGGGGTGTTGCCCCCAGGCACAAACTCAGGGCAAAGGGAACGGTTAGCGGCTTAAGCAAGCTAAAGCGTCAGTGCGTAGATGTAGGCGCTGTGTTCGGCATCCGCGAAATCGTATCCGGTGGCCTTGAGGTCTTCCTCCGCCGGGTGTCCCGGTGGAAGGTTCACGGTGACGTGGTTGAGGCCATCGGCGTCGGCCTCGAAACGGAGCGCCATCAAGAGCTCCCGCAGAGCGCCGCCACGCCCGGCGAGCAGTGATACCGCGACGTTCTGACCCCATGGTTCACGCAGGAGCGCGACGGCGCGGCCGCCCGGGCCGAGCCTGATGAGGCCACCGCGGGCCATCCGCTCGAGCTCATCTGCGTCGAGATCGCGAGCGCCGTTCATGTCCGGGCAGATCCCGGCATAGAGCTCGAAGCCAGGGCTGGCCGAGACGGCGGTCCAGAGGCGCCTTGCGTCGGCGGGATCCGGCATGCGCGCGGGCTCACCGCCCTCCACGCGAAGGCCGCGCCACCACTTCATCTCGACCAGGCGCCCGAATCCTGCCGACTCGAAAAGACGCACCGCGGGAAGGTCGCGCGTCGCCAGACGTATCTGGCGAAAGCCGTGTCCTCGCGCTTCCTCGATCGATGCCGCCAGCATCGCCCGCGCAATTCCCTGCCGCCGGTGGGCGGCGGCCACCCGCAGGCCTTCGTACCAGACGAGGCCCGGCGCGTACGGCCGAAGCCGCTGCACGCCGACGAGCTCGCCTTCGATCTCGGCCGCCTGGAACGAAGCGCCCGCGTCAGAGACCCAGCTGTCGAAGACGCGCGGGATGTAGTCGCGACCTTCCCACACGTCCCTCGTGATCTCCCTGACGCGGTCACGGTCCGCCGGCCGGACGGGCCTCAGCTGGAGGTCGGTGGTTTCCAATGCGCGACTCCTGAAAGCGCCACGCCGCCGTCGAAGACGAGCTCGCCATCCTCTCGCTTGAGCAGCTCCTCGAGCGCAGCGCGCGCCGCAGCCTCATCCCAACCTTCGCCAAAGAGCGCGCGGCAGTCCGTGAGCGCTTCCTCCATATCCGCGTAGCGCGTGATGATGGGGTAGCGAAGGTAGGTGACATCCGGGGCGATGCCCATCTGCACCAGCAGCATGAACAGCTCGCTGAACCGCGGCAGTCGCGGCCCCGTCCCGCCGACGAGCCTTCGCCGCAGCTCAGCCGCGGGGTGGGGGAGGTCTGACTCGCGCATCATCACGAAGACCCGCTCCCGCGCGGATCGCTGCATCTTCTCGAGGAACGGGACGGGCTCCGCCACTCCGTACATCACGTGACTGGAGATGACAAGGTCCGCCGGGGCCACCTCCGCCTCCTCCCAGGTGCTCGCGACGATGGTCATGTTGTCGAGCGCAGGAATGTGCGATCGCATGCCCTCGGACGGCTCGACCGCCGTGACCCATTCCAGGCGAGCCGCGAGCGGTGTCGCGTGACGGCCTGTACCCGCACCGACGTCGATCATCGTCTTCCGTGGCGACAGGTAAGGCTCCAGGACCTTTAGAAACTCGTCGGAACGCTGGTGGGTCGAGCGGGCGAAGCTGCTCGCGCGGCGGTCCCAGTACCTGCTGTCGGCATGGCCGGCCGCGAGCGTGGCGCGATCCACGACGACCTGCCTCCAGTGCACGGCCCAATCGATTTCCTGCATCACCGACGAGGCTAGTCCGTCATGGAAGTTGGCGTTTCGCTGCCGGTTTTTAACAGACCTGGGGACAAATCGGGGACAACACCTCCGTCAGCATCTATCCGCTGTAGCGATCGCCCCGCTGAACACAAAATGTGGGCTTTGACTCATCTTTATACGGGGACCACCGATACTAAGGTTCGTGGCCGGGCCTGAGTTCAACGCCGCCGAATCCGCGCTCCTCTCCCGCTACTTCACGAACCTGGATCGGCCGGTTTTTGCCCTGCGGAACCTGCCTGAGGTCGTGAAGGGCGCCCTCTTCTCCCGCTACTCGCGGACGGAGAAGAGCTTGCGCCGCGTCCTGCTGGACGAATTCATCAACGAGCCGGATTCCGGGTTTGAACGGTTGGCCGGTACGCCGCCTGTCGACGACGATATGGTCGCCGTACGGCGCGCCGAGGAGTTCTACGAGCGTGTCCTTGTCGGTTACGGCGACGACTCCGTCGCCGAGTTGGCCGGCGCGCACCTCGCTGTTGAGCAGACCTCCACGCTGGCCGCCAAAGCGCTGGAGGACAGCCGGATCGGGATCTCGCCGCTCGAGAAATCCACGCGTTATGTCCGCTTCGACAGGCCGGGCCTGGATGGTCGGTACCTCTACTACCGCGGTCCGGAGCTGGCCCATGCCGACTACGAGCGGGCGGCGGACGCGCTGTTCGACGCCTACAGCAGCCTCGTCGAACCGGCGACCATGGCCATCCGGGAGCGCTTTCCGCAAGAGGACGGCGAGACCGACCGAGCCTGGAAGTCGGCGACCCGAGCCAAGGCGCTCGACCTCCTGCGCGGACTCTTGCCGGCGGGCACGCTGACCAACCTCGGCCTGTTCGGCAACGGCCGCGCGTTCGAATACCTGGTCACCAAGATGGCGGCGCACGAGCTGCCCGAATGCCGGCGCCTCGCGAACGACCTCCACCGCGAGCTGTCGCTCGTCATCCCAGCGTTCGTAAGGCGTGCTCTGGACGACAGGTACGGGCGCCCGTCAGCCGAGCGCATGGAACTTGTTCGTGAGCGTGTGGCAAGGCACGCACCCTCCCCCCTCGCCTGGGAGGGTCGGGGTGGTGTTCAGCCCGGCGTCATGCTCGTCGACTACGACAGGGACGCCGAGCGAAAGGTCGTCGCGGCGGCGCTGTTTCCGTATTCGAACCAGCCTCTTCAGGAGCAGACGGGCGATCCCGCCGCGGTGCTCGACGCGCTGCTCGCCGACCGGGCCAACCGCCGCCAGCGCGTCCCCCGGGCCCTAGAGCACGCCCAGTACGAGTTCGAGATCGTCGCCAATTTCGCCGCCTACCGAGACCTCCACCGCCACCGCATGCTCACCCAGGAACGCCAGCTGCTGGGCACGGCGCTCGGCTACGACTCGCCCCCCGGGTTGGCTGACCTGGGGATGGAGTCGCGTTTTGTCAGCGCCGTCGAGGCGGCCGCGGACGTGCACCACCGGCTCGAGCGAGATACAGGTCCCGCCCTGGCCCAGTACCTCGTCCCCCTGGCCTTCCATGTTCGTTGGTACTTCCGGGCCAACCTCCGCGAGATCTATCACCTGTGTGAGCTGCGGACGACGCCGCAGGGCCACCCCGATTACCGCTGGGTGGCCCAGGAGATGTTCCGCAGGGTGGCCGAGGTGCATCCCAGGCTTGCCGGCTACGCGACCTTCGTGGACATGGGGCCGGGTGACGAGCTCGAGCGTCGCAGCTCCGAGCGCAAAATCGATGAAAAACTCTCAGCTTTGGATCACCCGGTGCGCTAGCATCACTCGGCCGGAAGAGAGTGGACGTACTACCGCGTGGCCCTGAGCGTCGTTCTGGTCCCGATAGGCGATCAGGCGTGGATCGGAGGTTTGGCGAGCGCCGCGACCCCGAGCGCGCCGGCGCCACCCGACGCGTGGCCTACCCCTTCGACAGGCGTGTCGCCGAGCGTCGCTTTCTCGAGCGCCGCTCCGAGTGGCCCGAGCCGCAGGCTTACTAAAGACTCCGGACGCCGTTGGCCCGCCCGGCCCTGATCGTCCACGGCGGCGCAGGTCCGGTCCCTGACTCCGAGCGCCGGCTCCGCCAGTCCGCTGTCGACGGCGCGCGCGACGCCGGATGGTCGAGCATCGGAGACGGCGCACTGGCCGCAGCAGTGGCGGCGGTCCGTCACATGGAGGACGAACCCTTCCTCAACGCCGGTATCGGTGCCTGCCTCAACAGCGACGGCGAGGTCGAGCTCGATGCCGGCGTGATGCTCGGCGCCGATCTCCGCGCCGGCGGGGCGGCGTGCCTGCGCGACGTGCGCCACCCGATCGACCTGGCGGTCGCCGTCATGGAGGATGGCCGCCATGTGTTGCTCGCGGCGGCCGGCGCGTCGCGTTTTGCCCGCGAGCATGGGGTCGAGATGGCCGACCCGGCGATCTTTGTCACCGACCGCAAGCGTCAAGAGCTTCTCGAGGGCGCCGATACCGTCGGCGCCGTGGCCCGTGACGCGGATGGTCACGTCGCGGTGGCCGTGTCGACCGGCGGAAGGACGGGCAAGCTCCCCGGCCGGATCGGCGACTCTCCAATTCCCGGCGCGGGTTTTTATGCCGATGACCGCTTCGGAGCCGTGTGCGGCACCGGCCTGGGCGAGGCGTTCATCCGGCTTGGCCTTGCGCGCGTGATGATCATCGAGCTGCAGCACGGCATGGAGGCTGCGGCGGTGGCCAGGGGCGCGATCGAACACCTGGGCAAGTCGCTCCACGCGTCGGGGGGCGTGATCCTGATCCCGCGCGAGGGCGCTCCCCGGGCCGCGTTCAACACGCCGGCGATGCCCTGGGCCATGGCTCAGTAATTGGACTCCGGCAACGCAGGCGAGCTGGTCGCGCTCGCGCTGAAGCGAGCCGGGGTGAGTCACCTCTTCACGCTGAACGGCGGGCACATCTGGCCTGTCCTGACGGGCGCCACCGAACATGGCATCCGCGTCATCGATGTACGCCACGAGCAGTCGGCCGCGTTCGCGGCGGAGGGTTGGGCCAAGGTGACGCGCGAGTGCGGAGTCGCCGCGGTGACGGCCGGGCCCGGCGTGACCAACTCGACCTCCGCGCTCGCGCAGGCGCTCGGCAACGACAGTCCGATGTTCGTGATCGGAGGTCGCGCGCCGATGGCGCGATGGGGTATGGGCTCGCTTCAGGAGATGGATCACGTCGCCGTGGTGCGCAGCCTGACCAAAAAGGCGCTCACGCTGACGTCCGCCGACGACGCATATCGGACGGCCGCCGAGTGCATGCGCAACGCGCTGAGCCGCCGCACCGGCCCTGTGTTCATGGACGT
>Ga0066673_10000546_pt1 | contig 11280 bp, 10 predicted proteins | sample GraSoiAngelo_122_FD_62302 | JGI IMG/M metagenome (GOLD analysis project Ga0066673, IMG submission 62302) | Grasslands soil microbial communities from the Angelo Coastal Reserve, California, USA - 14_0927_02_20cm | ecosystem: Environmental > Terrestrial > Soil > Grasslands | place: USA...
CCGGTGAAGTGCCCCGTCCACCGCAAGCTAGAGCCGGGCTTCCATGTCGTTTCCGGCTCGCTGCCGTAGAGATACCGGCTTGTGAACTCAGGCTTGGTCATGGCGTCCCACACCTTCTCGCGGGGGGCGCGATGTGACCAATTGGTCACCTGTCAAGCCCAAGACACCAGTTGGACGAGTTCCGGCGCCTAGCGGGACAGTCGGTGGGCTGTTCTGCGATGCACGTTCAGGAGCTCAACGGTGTGGAAAGCCTGACCACAACCGTCGCACTTGAAACGGGCGACTACGTCGATGCGCGGGGCGCCATCCACGTCCTTGGTCGAGTAGGTCGTGTCGCCCTCGGGCTCCGGGTTGAGGATCTCGCCGAGGTTCGACGTGCCGCCGGGCCAGCCGGGCTCCGCCCCCTCAATCCCACCCGGGTTCGCCTCATGGGGCATCGGCCGTCCTTCCGGTAGCTCGCGCGGCATCGCTTGCTCTTGGGTCTGTCCTTTCTTGTGTGCCATAGCTCAGCTATACGCCGTGACGCTCTCGTGTTCAACTAGGCGCATGCCCAAAGTCACGTTCATTGGCGCGGGCAGCGCGGTTTTCGCGCGCCAGCTGATGACCGACATCCTCGCAGTCGAAGGCCTGGAGGAGGGGACGTTCGCGCTCGTCGACGTGGACCCGATCCGTCTCCGGCTCGCCCAGGGAATCGGGGAACGTCTCGTCGAGCTGTCGGGAAAGCGATGGCAAGTCCAGGCGTCGACGCAGAGGCTCGACGTGCTGGCGGGTACCGACTATGTGATCAACTCGATCGAGGTCGCCGGGCTGCGAAACGTGCGCCCCGATTACGAGATACCGCTCCGTTACGGGGTTGACCAGTGCATCGGCGACACCATCGGACCGGGCGGCATCTTCAAGGCGCTCCGCACCGGGCCGGCATGGCTCGACATCGTCGGCGACATCGCGCGCATCGCTCCCCGAGCGCTGGTCATGAACTACACGAATCCGATGTCGATCCTCACGCTCGCCGCCCTGAAGGCGACCGACCTCCAGGTCGTGGGTCTTTGCCACAGCGTGCAGGGAACATCGCGGCAGCTGGCCGGATACCTTGACATCCCTTATGAGGAGATGACATGGCGGTGCGCCGGGCTCAACCACAACGCCTGGTTCACGACGCTGGAGCGCGCCGGCGAGGATCTTTATCCACGCCTGCGCGAGCGGGCACAGCAGCCGGCGGTCTACGAAAAAGACCCGGTGCGCTTCGAGGTGATGCTGCAACTCGGGGCATTCGTCACCGAGTCAAGCGGCCACTTCTCCGAGTACGTGCCCTACTTTCGCAAGCGCCCCGACCTGATCAAGAGATACATGCGCGCCGGGTACCTCGGGGAGAGCGGGTTCTACGCCAACAACTGGCCGCAGTGGCGCCGGGCGAACGACGAGATGATCGCCGGGATGCTGCGCGGCGACAAACCGATTCCTCGCGAGCGAAGCCACGAATACGGCTCGGACATCATCGAGGCGGTGGAAGGAGGACGCCCGGCATCCATCCACGCCAACGTTCGGAATGAGGGTTGGATCGACAACCTACCTGACGGATGCGTCGAGGTCGAATGTACGGTTGATCGGGACGGCATTCAACCGTGTCGGTTCGGACCACTACCCGAGCAGCTGGCCGCCCTCAACCGATCTCACATGGCAGTCCACGAGCTGGTGGTCGAAGCCCTGCTCGAGCGCGACCGCGGCAAAGCGAAGTCCGCACTGATGCTCGACCCCCTGACCGCGGCGGTGTGCTCGCTCGACGAGATCGACCGGCTGTTTGACGAGATGTGGGCCGCCGAGCGGGAGAGCCTTACCGCATTCGATTAGGAGACGGCTCGCCCGAACTGCCGCGCTCCGATCACGACGGCGACGATCGAAAGCACCAGGAGAATCAAGACGCCCTGAGTGACGCTTGGGTCGCCCAGGTGGTCGTTGAAGATCGCCCGCGCGGCGTCGACCGCGTAAAGCAGCGGGTTCACGTGCGCGATGTTCTGCAGCCACTGCGGAGCGATGCTCATGGGCAAGAGCACGCCGGAGAGGAGCAGGATCGGCAGGGCCGAGGTGAAGACGATCGGGGCGTAGGTGTCTTCGCTTTTCACGGCCAGCGCGACGGCGTACGCGATGGACGCCGTCAGCAACCCGATCAGCCCGATCAGCAGCAGCACGACCACGACGCCGAAGGGGTGGATGCTCAAGCCAAACGGGAGTGCGATGAGGATCAGGATCAGCGACTGAAGAACGATCGAGAACATGTCGCGCAGCGCGCGGCCGAACAAAAGCGCAACGCGGCTCACCGGCGTCACCCGAAGCCGCTCGATGACCCCCATGCGCAGCTCGGAGATCAAGCTGAACCCCACGCCCGCGGCGCCGAACATGCCCAACTGCACCAGCAGCCCCGGAACGAAGACGTTGTACGCCCCACCGGGCGGAAATCCGCGCATCGCCGCGATCGGTTTGAGGAGCGGCGCGAACAGGATCAGGTAGAGCAGCGGCTGGAGAACGCCGAGTGCGACCCAGACGGGGTTGTGGATGAAGATCCCGAAGTAGCGTCCGAAGACGAGCCATGTATCGCGCAGGACCTTCATGCGGCCGTCTCCCGGAGCGAGCGGCCGGTCTGGCGGAGGAAAACGTCATCAAGGCTCGGGCGGTGCAACTCCACCGTCGTCAGCTGGAGGTTCGCGCTGTCGAGCAACCGCAGGATCGCCGGCATCGCGACCTCGCCGCGGTCCACATATAGATGGACGGAGCCATTCTCGAGTCGGGCCTCGCGCACGAAGGCCTGATCTTTCACCGCGTCCAGAGCCCGCTGCTGCTCGCCCGCAATGCTGAACGTCACCACATCGCCCGCGATCGCGCGCTTCAACTCTTCGGGCGTGCCTTCGGCGACGATCTTTCCGTAATCGATGATCGCGACCCGATCGCACAGCGCGTCCGCCTCGTCGAGGTAGTGGGTGGTCAGGAAGACAGTGGTCCCGCGGTCGTGCATGCGACGAACCTCATCCCAGACGCGCGCCCGGCTCTGAGGATCAAGCCCGGTCGTCGGCTCATCGAGAAACAGCAGCTCAGGTCCATGCACCAGGCCGAGCCCGATATCAAGGCGCCGCTTCTGGCCGCCGGAATAGGTGCCGACCTTGCGGTCAGCCGCACCCTCCAACTCGAGCATCTCGATCAGCTCGGCCGCGCGCTTTTGAGCCCCGGCGGTCGACATGCCGTAGAGGCGGCCCTGGAAGACCAGCTCTGTGCGGCCTGTGATCTCGCGGTCGGCGCCACCCGCCTGGCCGACGTAACCGATGCGCTCGCGGATCCGGCCCGGCTGCGTTGCGAGCTCGCATCCCGCGACGCGAGCCGTGCCACCGCTGGGGGGCAGCAAGGTGGCCAGCATGCGCAGCGTCGTCGTCTTGCCCGCACCATTGGGGCCGAGGAACCCGAAGATCTCGCCTCTCCGCACGTTCAGGTCGACGCCGGCCACCGCCTCGACCTGTCGCCTGCGCGACTTGAAGACGCGACGCAGTCCGCGCGTCTCGATTACAGCTTCAGAGGCGGGCCTGCCCATCGGCGGAAATTTTGCTTGATGCGGCAACTTCACCGCGGGTGAGCAGATCCCAGAAGGCCTCCTGCACCGGCCCGCCGCGGCCCTGGCGGCGTACAGCCGTGATCGAGCGCAGGAACGGCTTGAGGGGTAACCGCTTGAGGAGTCCGGTGTGAATCTCCGAGGCGACCGCGCGCTTCGAAAGTGCGGCAAAACCGAGGCCTGCCACCGCCGCGGCCCGCACATACTCGGGATGACCGAGATTCAGGACGTCGACCCTGTCGTAGGCGTCGCCGATCATCTCGCGGACGGTGCGTTCGGCTGACCACTGGGGTCCGCGGCCCAGGTAGCGGTGCTGGGCGAGATCGGCTGGCGAGACGTGGCGCATGTGGGACAGCGGATGGTCGCGATGCGCGACCAGCACCAGCTCGTCGCGGGCCAGCTCGAACTTCGCCAGCTGCGGCTCGGCTGCGCCTTCGATCAATGCGCAGTCGAGGGCGCCCGCCAGGACCTGCCGGTTGAGGTCGGCCGACGGATCGACCGTGACGTGGAGCTTGACCGCCGGGTAACGGCGGCTGAACTCGGCGAGGTGCGGGGGAAGGTAGTAGGTCGCGCAGGTGGGACTCGCTCCGAGGTGGAGCGAACCGGCCTCGAGCTCCTTCATCGCATGGGCCGAGTCGGCCACGACCTCGATTGCCCGCAGCGCAGCTCGGCAGGTCTCGGACATGGCTCGCCCGGCGTCGGTGAGCCGGACCCTCCGCCCATCGCGCTCCAGGAGCTGCAGGCCGACCGCGTGCTCGAAGTTGCGGAGCTGCTGGGTGACCGCCGCCTGGGTCAGGTAGAGGGTGGCCGCCGCGCGAGAAACGTGCTCGTGCTCGGCGACCGCGACAAAGGAGCGAAGCTGCTCGATGGTGAAGGCTGGTCGACGCACCTCGATATATTAGTTCGGCTTATGAAAGACATTACAAATAATTGCGCCAAAAGACTTAATGAATGCTGAACTGGGCCGTTGTACCGGTTACTGTGCAAACGCTGTCGAAGCAACCCGAGAAAGGAGGTGAGTTAGTTTGAGAAGCCTGCTCCGCCGTCGCCAAAGCGGTCAGGGCATGGTCGAGTATGCCTTGATCCTGGTCCTGGTTTCAATCGTCGTCATCGTGATTCTTTTGACCATGGGCAATCAGATCAACAACGTGTTCTCGAACGTCGTCGCCGCCCTAGGCGCATGACCTCGAAGCTCCCGTGAGGTGGGGGCCGGTCCGCGGTCCCCAGCCTCGCCTGCCCCAAGTTAGTGGGAAGGCCCCCCAGTCGGCATCTGGAGTTTGATTTATCTCCCTGGCAGGCTATTTCAGGTAGCCAGGCGACCCTCGCTGGACCCTCCACGAAGGCCTTCACAGCCGCTTAACCTAGGCGTCGGAAACAGGCTGTAGAGTTCGTCCCGTGGCCATCGGAGCCCACCCCGAGCCTGAACCTCTAGCCGTCCTTTCGCTCGCCAGTCCCCGCTACATCAACCGCGAGCTCTCCCGGCTCGACTTCGATGAACGGGTCCTGGCGATGGCGGAGGATCCGAAGCTGCCCCTCCTCGAACGGGTGCGCTTCCTGGCCATCTTCAGCCAGAACCTCGACGACTTCTTCCAGGTCCGCGTGGCGGGCCTGAAGGAGCAGGTGCTCGCCGCGGTTGCGGTGGCGTCGCCCGACGGAATGTCGCCTCCAGAACAGTTGAAGGCGATACGCGCCCGGGTGCAGGGGCTTGTCGATCGCCAGGTCGGAATCTACAGCCACGAGATCGTGCCGGCGCTCGCCCAGGCGGGGATCTCGATCGTGCGCTCAGATGACATGAGCCGGAAGGAGCTCACCCAGCTTCACACCGTATTTCGAGAACAGATTTTTCCAGTGCTCACGCCGCTGGCCGTCGATCCGGGACATCCGTTTCCGTATATCTCCCATCTGTCGCTCAACCTCGCCGTCATGGTTCGCGATCCGCAGCGCAAGCAGCAGCGGTTCGCGCGGGTCAAGGTCCCGCCCGTGCTGCCGCGCTTCATCCCGCTGGTCGAAGGCGAGCGATACATGCCGCTCGAAGATGTGATCGCCCTGCACCTGCAATCTCTGTTCCCTGGGATGGAGATCGTGAGTCACTTTCCGTTCCGGGTCACGCGCGACGGCGACCTCGACGATGTGGACAGCGACGCCGAAGATCTCCTCGCTGCGATCCAGACGGAGCTGCGACGCCGCCGGCGTCATGCGCGCGTGGTTCGCCTCGAAGTCGACCCGCGCATGTCTGCAGAGGTGCTCGAGCTGCTGACGCGTGAGCTCGAGCTGCAGCCCAGCGACGTGTACCAGCTCGATGGCCTGCTCGACATGGGCAGCCTGCTCGTCCTGACGCAGCTCGACCGCCCTGATCTCAAGGCAGAGGTGTGGACGCCGACCACACAGCCGCGACTGCGCGGAGTCGCGGCCGAGGTGCCGGACCTGTTTGCGGTGCTGCGCGCAGGCGACATCCTCGCCCATCACCCTTACGACTCTTTCGCGACCTCGGTCGAGGCGTTGATCGACCACGCCGCCGGCGATCCCGATGTGCTCGCCATCAAGCAGACCCTCTACCGAACCTCCGGTCCGGCGAGTCCCATCGTGCGCGCCCTGATCCGCGCGGCCGAGCGCGGCAAGCAGGTCGTCGCGCTCGTCGAGATCAAGGCTCGGGGCGACGAGCAGGCCAACATAGGTTGGGCAAGGGCGCTCGAGGAAGCAAACGTTCACGTCGTATATGGCCTGCTCGGGCTGAAGACCCACGCGAAGGTGACCCTTGTCGTCCGGCGCGAGGGCGCGCACATCCAGCACTACCTGCATGTAGGCACCGGCAACTACAACCCGAACACCGCGCGCGGCTACGAAGACGTGAGCCTGCTGTCCGCGGACTCGGACCTCGGCGCGGACGTGACCGAGCTGTTCAACCTGCTCACCGGTTACAGCCGGCAAAGCCATTACCGCAAGCTGCTCGTCGCTCCGACCAACCTTCGGGCGGCGATCACGCAGCTCATCGAGCGGGAGGCCGTAGTCGGCGGCCGCATCATCATCAAGGTCAACAACCTGATCGACCAAGAGATCATCGACGCCCTCTACTCAGCTTCGCAGCACGGCGCGCAGATCGACCTGCTCGTCCGCTCGATGTGCTCGCTGCGGCCCGGCGTGCCGGGTCTTTCAGAACGGATCCGGGTGCGCTCGATCGTCGGCCAGTTCCTCGAGCACTCCCGCGTGTTTGCCTTCGGCAACGGAGGTAGGCCCGAGTACTACCTCGGATCGTCCGACCTCATGCCGCGCAATCTCGACCGTCGCGTGGAGGCGGTCGTCCCCGTCACCGATCCCAAGCTGCGCCAGCGACTGCAGCAGATCCTCGACGTCTCGCTCGCCGACGACGTGCTCGCATGGGAGCTCGGCCCCGACGGCGGATGGCATCGGGTGCCGACCGTGCGCGGCCTGAGCTCGCATGAGCGTTTCAAGGAGCTCGCGCTCGAGAGCACGCACGGCAATGGAGTCAGCGGCCTCCCGAATGCTTGAGCGTGAGGTGAAGCTCGGGGCGGGCCCCGCGTTCCACCTCCCCGATCTCGCCGGAGTCGTCGAAGGACTCGAGGTCGCGGCACCCGAAACCATCCGCATGGAAACCGTCTACTTCGATACTCCGGACCTGCGGCTGGCGCGGTGGGGCGTTTCACTGCGAAGGCGCGCCGGTGAAGGATGGACTCTCAAGCTCTCCGAGCCGCCTTCGTCTCCGAGCAAGCCCAACGCTGTGCTGCAGCGGAACGAGCTGACCTTCCAGGGCGGTGCCAAGCCGCCCGGGGCTGCCCTTGAGGTGGTGCGCGCCTACGTGCGGAAGGCGGAGCTTGTGCCGGTGGCGCGCCTGTCCACTTTGCGGCGCCGCGTGCGGCTGGTCGATGGGCGTGGAGCGCGGGTCGCCGAGGTCGTGGACGACGAGGTGTCGGTCCGAGACGGTCGGCGCGTCGCGGCGCGCTTCCGCGAGATCGAGGTCGAGATCACTGGCGACGACGGGAGCGACGGCATCATCGCGCCCCTGGTCACGCGCCTGCGCGGCGCCGGGGCCGGAGCGCCTGACCCGACGCCCAAGCACATCCGCGCCCTGGGCCCGCGTGCCATCGAGCCGCCAGAGGTCGCGGCCGAGCCGCTGCCCGCGAACCCGACGGCGCGCGACGTCATCAAGTTCGACCTTGCGGAGTCGGTCGCGGCCCTGCTGCATCACGATCCGCTGGTCCGCACCGGTCGTGACCCGGAGGCCATCCACCAGGCGCGCGTCGCCACTCGCAAGCTGCGCTCGAACCTCAGGACCTTCGGCCCGCTGCTCGACGTCGAATGGCTCGAGGCGCTTCGCGCGGAGCTTGGGTGGATCGCCTCCGGGCTCGGCGTCGTGCGCGACCGCGAGGTGTTGCTGCTGAGACTTCGCGAACGTACGAAGGCGCTGCCGGCGAACGACTTGCGCTCCGCGACGTCGCTCCTGCATCTGCTGGAAGTCGAGATCGACGCCTTGCGCGACAAGCTGTCCGCCGACCTCGACTCCCAGCGTTACATCGACCTCCTGGAGCGCCTGGTCGATGCCGCGCACTCCCCGATGACGCTTCCGGATGCCGACCAGCCCGCCGGCGCGGTGCTGCCGGGACTGGCCACCACGCCATGGCGGCGGCTCCGCTCCGCTGTGCGACAGCTGCCGGTGAACCCGACCGACCCCGAGCTTCATCGCATCCGCATCCTGGCCAAGCGTGCCCGCTACGCGGCCGAGGCGGTGGCCCCGGTCGTCGGCGCCGCCACCGCGTTCGCACGCGCGGCCGCCAAGCTCCAGACCGTGCTCGGTGAGCACCAGGACAGCGTCACCGCGCAGGCGTGGCTGCGCTCGGCGAAAGTGACAGGTCGCAGAGCGTTCGTCGCGGGCGAGCTCATCGCGCTGGAACGCATCGCGGCCGAGAAAGCCCGCTCCGAGTGGCCGAAGGTCTGGAAATCACTCGATCGCAAAAAGCTGCGCGCCTGGATGCCCTAACACCAGTTGCGCACGTTTTACGTGGTTAGGCACGCAAAGGCCGGGAGCCGAAGTGATTGGACGGGCGACGATCGGAAGAGGCCGCTCAGCAAGAAAGGAATGAAGCATGCGGCCGACCTTGTCGCCCTCCTGGACCCATTCCCGGTCACGGCGATCTTCTCGAGTCCCTACTTAAGGTGCGTCCAGACCGTCGAGCCGCTGGCGCGCAAGCGCAAGCTCGAGATCCAACAATCTACGTCGCTCGCCGAAGGTCACGGTCTCGATGGTCTCAAGGAATTCCTCATGAATCAGGAGCTAGACGACGTCGTGCTCAGCACGCACGGCGACATCGTCTGGGAGCTGGTCGAAGACCTGGTCCACCGCGAGGTTCCCAACGCAGGTGACGGCGGTTATGAGAAGGGTTCGACGTGGGTCCTGGAAGTCGATGAGCAGGGAGTTGCCAAGCGAGCGCGCTACCTCCCGGCCCCCTGATCCGAAAGCTGCGGCGCGAGATGGCCGCCGCGGCGAATCCGGAGAAGGCGGCCGGAATGCGCTTACATGAAGTCGACCATGCCGTACTCACGGCCTGAACCTCCCCGCGGTGCGCGCGATCTGGCGCCAGGTTTTCGCCGAGAGGGATCTGGGATGCTCGGAGTGGCAAAAGACGGTGCTCGAGCTCTGGCGCGGGGCGGGCCGGGCGGGAGGAGCCGGGCCCAATCTCGATAGTGTCGTCCGCTAGCCTTTGACGCAATGACGGTCACGCTGCGCGGCCCAGGCCTGACGGAGGCACAGGTCGTGGCGGTGGCGCGTCACGCCGAGACGGTCGCCCTCGCCGCCGCCGCGCGCCAGAAGATGGAGCGCAGCCGTGTCCGCGTCGAAAATGCCGCCCGCTCGCGCGATCCGGTCTACGGCGTTTCGACGGGCTTCGGAGCGCTGGCGGGTACACGCATCGCACCGCTGCGCCAGCCGGAGCTGCAGCTAGCCCTGATCCGCTCCCACGCCGCCGGAGTCGGTCCGCCGGTCGATGGCGAGGTGGTCCGGGCGACCATGTTGCTGCGCGCTCGCACGCTGGCGATGGGAATGTCCGGGGTCCGCCCCTTGCTCGCGGAAGGCTTGATCGCCATGCTGAACGCGCGCATTACGCCGGTGGTGCCGCGATACGGTTCGGTCGGTTGCAGCGGCGATCTGGCGCCGCTCGCGCATATCGGCCTCGCGCTCGTGGGTGAAGGCGACGTTGTCGATGCTGAGGGCGCGCGCCGGACGGCGGCGCAAGCGCTCAAGTCGGCCAGGCTCAAACCCGTCAAGCTCGAGACCAAAGAAGGCCTGGCGCTGATCAACGGCACTGACGGCATGCTGGGCATGCTCGCGCTGGCGTGCGCCGACGCCGAGCTGCTGTTTCGGACGGCCGATATAACCGCCGCGATGTCGGCGGAGGCGTTGCTCGGCACCGACCGTGCGTTCCAGTCTCGCCTTCACGACCTGCGCCCGCACGCCGGTCAGGTGGCGAGCGCGGCCAATCTCGAGAAGCTGATGCGCGGTTCGCAGATCGTCTCGTCGCATCGGCACTCGCAGCACGCCGTCCAGGACTCCTACTCCGTGCGCTGCAGCCCCCAGGTCGCGGGCGCAGCGCGCGACACCCTCGATTTCGCGCGCCGCATCGCTGAGGTCGAGCTGTCATCGACCATCGACAACCCGATCGTCCTCGAAAGCGGCGAGGTCGAATCCAATGGCAACTTCCATGGCGAGCCGCTCGCCTTCGCGGCGGATTTTCTGGCCATCGCCGCTGCGGAGGTCGGGTCGATCGCCGAGCGCCGGGTCGACCGTCTGCTGGATCCGCACCGCTCGCAGGGCTTGCCGCCGTTTCTCGCCGAAGAGCCCGGGGTGAACTCCGGGCTGATGGTCGCCCAGTACACCGCCGCGGCGCTGGTCGCCGAGAATCGCAGACTCGCCGCGCCGGCCAGCGTCGACTCGGTGCCCACCTCGGGCATGCAGGAAGACCACGTATCGATGGGTTGGGGCGCGGCGCTCAAGCTGCGCGCCGTGCTCGACAACCTCTCCCACATCCTCGCGGTCGAGCTGTGCGCCGCGGCGCGGGCGCAGGAGCTGCGCCGCCCGCTGGAGCCGTCGCCGGCGACGGGCGCCGTGCGCGATGTGCTGCGCAAGAAGGTCGGCGGAGTAGGGCCTGACCGGGTGGTGGGGCCGGAGCTGGCCGCGGCGGAGGCGCTGATCCGCAGCGCGGCGATCGTCGAGGCGGCGCAGTCCGCGGCCGGCCCCCTGAGGTGAGTGCCCGGACGATCCGCGCGCCGCTTGGCGCCGAGATCTCGTGCCGGGGCTGGCCTCAAGAAGCGGCGATGCGGATGCTGATGAACAACCTGGACCCTGAGGTCGCTGAGCGCCCGGAGGACCTGGTCGTCTACGGCGGGACCGGGCGCGCCGCGCGTTCATGGGAGGCGTTCGACGTGATCGTGCGGGAGCTGAAGCGGCTCGGCGACGATCAGACCCTCCTCGTCCAGTCGGGCAAGCCGGTAGGGGTGTTCGACACCCATGAGTGGGCGCCGCGGGTGCTCATCTCCAACTCGATGCTCGTCCCCGAGTGGGCGACCTGGGAGGAGTTCCGGCGCCTCGAAGCGATGGGTTTGACGATGTACGGCCAGATGACCGCCGGGTCGTGGATCTACATCGGTACGCAGGGCATCCTCCAGGGCACGTACGAAAC
>Ga0066673_10000549_pt1 | contig 11261 bp, 9 predicted proteins | sample GraSoiAngelo_122_FD_62302 | JGI IMG/M metagenome (GOLD analysis project Ga0066673, IMG submission 62302) | Grasslands soil microbial communities from the Angelo Coastal Reserve, California, USA - 14_0927_02_20cm | ecosystem: Environmental > Terrestrial > Soil > Grasslands | place: USA...
GCAAAGATCCGCGACTACATCGCCGCCGGCGACGTGTTCCAGGCCGTGCTGTCCCGCCGGCAGGTCGTGTCAGGTGCCGTCGATCCGCTGCGGTTGTACCGCTATCTGCGCGCGTTGAATCCAGCGCCATATTTGTTCTACCTCGCGCTGGACGACGTCACATTCGTGGGGAGCTCGCCGGAGGTCCTCGTCCGGGTCGAGGGAAACGAAGTCACGGTGCGGCCGATCGCGGGCACGCGGCCGCGCGGCGCCACGCCGGCGGAGGACGACGCGTTGACGGCGTCGCTCTTGGCGGACGCGAAAGAGCTCGCCGAGCACCGCATGCTCGTGGATCTGGGACGCAACGACGTCGGGCGCGTGGCGCAGTACGGCACGGTGCGGGTCACCGAGTCGTTGCAGATCGAGCGCTACTCACACGTCCAACATCTCGTGAGCGAAGTGCGCGGTCAGCTCAAGGATGGGTACGACGCGCTCGATGTCTTGCGCGCCTGCTTCCCCGCGGGGACGGTCAGTGGCGCGCCGAAGGTGCGCGCGATGGAAATCATCGACGAGCTGGAGCCGGAGCGGCGTGGGCCATATGCCGGCGCCGTCGGCTACGTCGGGTGGGGCGCGACCACCATGGATACCTGCATCGCGATTCGGTCCGCGGTCGTGCTGCGCGATCGCGTCGTCGTGCAGGCGGGCGCCGGCATCGTCGCCGACTCGGAGCCGGCGCGTGAATTCGCGGAAACTGAAGCGAAGGCTCTCGCGGTGCTGCGAGCGCTCGCGCTCGCCAAAGCGGGCGATTAGTTTCGGGCTGTGTTCAAGCTGCTGAGCACTTCCGGCGAGCAGTCGATCGATCTTCAGCTCGGGCGCAAACTCGTGGTGGGACGCGCCGTCACGAGCGACGTGCCGATCTACGATCCCACGATCTCCCGCCGCCACGCCGAAATCGTGATGACTGAAAACGGCGTGCGCGTCACCGATCTCGGCTCCTCCAACGGGACCTTCCTGAACGGCGCCAAGATCACCGAGGCCGACGCGGGGGCCAACGACGTCGTGACGTTCGGAAAGGTCGCCTTCCGGGTGAAGGAAGTGACGGCGCCCTTGCCGCGACCCCAGGTCGTGCCGCCCCCGGCCGACTTCAAACCGTCGACAAAGGGGGGGGCGGGCGGGGGCACGATCGTCCGCCAGCTGCCGGTGAGCGTCTCGGGCGGCGTGCCCGCGATCGTGATCGACCAGCCGCAAGGCGCGTCGCACCTCAAGGTCAAGGCCGACAATCTGGAAGAGCGGCGCGAGAAGAAGCTGTCGCTGCTGCTCGAGGTCTCCAAAGAGCTGTCGAAGCAGCAGGAGCTCGATCGCCTGCTCGACAAAGTCGTGGACTTCACGTTCCAGATCATGAACGTGGACCGCGTGTCGATTCTGCTGCTCGACGGCAAGTCGAACGAGCTGGTGCCGCGGATTTCCAAGAGTCGCACCGGGGATGCCAGCGCCGCCAAACACGTGCCGCAGTCGATCGCCCGCAAAGCGGTCGAAGAGCGGGTCGCGATTCTCTCGGACAACGCCGCGGCGGACGAGCGCTTCAAGGGCAAATCGATCCTCATCCAAAGCGTCCGCAGCGCGATGTGCACCCCGCTCATGGGGTCGGACTCCAAAGTCCTCGGCATCCTGTACGTCGACAATCTCACCGCGACGCACTCGTTTGCCGACGAGGACCTCGAGTTCTTGATCGCATTCGGCGGTCTCACCGCCGTCGCGATCGAGAACTCGCAGCTGTCCGACCGGCTGCGCCGCGAAGCGGTCGTGGTCTCGAACTTCCAGCGTTATTTCGCGCCCAACCTCGCATCGCAGATCGCACAACAGGAGGGCGAGGTCGCGCTGGGAGGCACGAAGCGGCCCGTCGTCGTGTTCTTCTCGGACATTCGCGGCTTCACACCGATGTCGGAAACGATGAACCCGGATGAAATCGCCGGGTTGCTCACGGATTACTTCACGGAGATGGTGGACATCGTCTTCGAGCACCAGGGCACGCTCGACAAGTTCATGGGCGACGCGATCATGGCCCTTTGGGGCGCGCCGATCGCCCACGAGGACGACGCCGACCGCGCCATGCAATGTGCCCTTGACCAGCTCGACACACTGGAGAAGATGAATGCGAAGTGGCAGGAGGCAGGCCGCCAACCACTCGCGATCGGCATCGGCATCAACTTCGGGGAAGTCTTTGCCGGCAACATCGGCTCCAACCGGCGGCTCGAGTATACGGTGATCGGTGACGCCGTGAACACCGCCAGTCGACTCTGCTCATCCGCGGGCGGCAACGAGATTCTGATTTCCGAGCCGTTCTACAAGGCGCTCAAGACGCCCCCCAACGTCGAGGCGCTCGAGCCGATTCAGGTGAAGGGAAAGACGAAAAAGGTGCCGGTCTACCGTGTAAAGCGGTAAGGTCTCCCGAACTTCGCCAGCAGGTCCAGCGCCAGCCGCAGCGGCAGTCCCATCACGCCAAAGAAATCGCCTTCCACACGCTCGATCAGCGGGGCGCCGAGGCCCTGAATCGCGTAGGCGCCGGCTTTGTCGAGCGGTTCGCCGGTCGCCACGTAGGCCTCGAGAGTTTGCCGCTCGATGGACCGGAACGTGACGCGCGAGACGTCGAGCGCCTGCTCCAGCCTGCCGTTCTCGGCGACGGCGACCGCGGTGAGGACCTCGTGGGTCTGCCCCTGCAACTGCTGCAGCATCTCGACCGCGTTGGCGGGCGACGTCGGCTTTTCGAATATCGTGCCGTGTAAGACCACCGTCGTGTCCGCCGCCAGGATCACGTCCCCGGGCGCGCGCGCGACGACCGCCTGGGCCTTCGCGCGCGATAGCCTCGTCACGTAGGCGTCGGGCTTCTCCCCGGGCAAGACATGCTCGTCCACATCGGGCGGGATGACGCGGAACGGGATGTGCAACATCTCGAGCAGCTGCTTACGTCGAGGAGAGCCGGAGGCGAGGACGATGGGTTTCACGCGGGAAAAGATACCTCGGGGTATGTTTGGGCGTGCTCTGGGAGGCGTTGTTCACACTCCAGGCGGCCACCGCTGGCCCGCCGGCGACGGACATCTATCTGGCTCCGCTGCGCGTGCAGGACGGCCGCGTCGTCGTCGGCGCGCCGGTCAACGTCACCGCCCGACCCGGATACGACAACCAGCCGTTTTTCCTGCCCGATGGCCGTGCTTTTCTCTATACATCGATCCCTGCGGACAGCCAGGCAGATATCTATCGCTACGACATCGGCGCAAGGACGAGCACCCGGCTGACCGCGACGCGTGAGAGCGAGTACTCGCCGACCCCGCTGCCGGACGGCAGGGGCTTTTCGGTGGTGCGCGTCGAAGCCGATTCGACGCAGCGGCTGTGGGCGTTCGACTTCGACGGCTCGCGACCGCGCCTCGTACTCGACTCGATCAAGCCGGTCGGCTATCACGCGTGGGCCGACGACCACACGCTCGTCCTCTACGTCCTCGGCACGCCGCCGACCCTGCAGATCGCGGACACCCGCGCGCCCAGCACACGAGGCGCGGTCGTCGCGCAGAACATCGGCCGGCCGCTGCAGCGCGTACCTGGGTCGTCGGCGATCGCGTTCCTGCAGCGCGATTCACTCGCGGGGAATTGGATCAAAGAAGTGAACCTGCAAACGAAAGCCGTGACCCCACTCGTCCGCGCGTTGGAAGGCGCGGAGTTTTTCGCCTGGACAGGCGGCATCGCGCTCGCGGCGCGGGGCACGAAGCTATTTCAGTGGAACCCGCGGCGCGGCCAGGATTGGGAAGAAGTGGCAGATTTCGCCATCGCCGGACTCACCAACGTGACGCGCCTCGCGGTGAGCCCCAAGGGCGACCGCCTCGCGATCGTGGCGGTGCCGCCCTAGCCGGAACCACCTGCTCGTCCATACCTGCGGGATCACCCGAAACGCAATGAGCAACGTACAAAAGTAAGGGATCGCCTTCTTGACACTGCGCCGACCCCCGCATAACTCCACACTGCAACTCCCCAGACGCACCTCCAGTCGCTCTGACGCAGGAGCATCCCATGAAACAGCATCTCGCTTGCAGCACGCTCGCGGTCGCGCTGGTTCTGACGGCGTGTGACCCGACGACTACGGCGCCGCCGCTCCGGCCCTCGTTCGACGTGGGCGGCGGGCAGGGCCTGAACCTTCATCCCGGCGCCTTCGGAGAGAGTTCCCTCGGCGCGTGGAGGTCGCACGAGGGCCTGCCGGATGCCAAGGGAAACGCCGATTTCGCGCTCTACCTGCAAAAGTTGACAGCAACATCGACCAATGCCGCCGGGTTCGCCGGTATCACGGGCGTAGAAGGCCTACTGATGTCGGAGCTCGACCTCTCGTGGTTGCGCCGCAGCACCGACGGCTGGTGCGGTGCGGGCGCGCCGCGCTGGAACGTGGGCGTCGATGGATCGAGCGGAAATCATTACACGATCTTTCTCGGTTGCGCCCACGCTGACCGGTCCGGTACGGCGCCAGACGGCTGGACGAGCGATGCCTTCTCACCACCGGTGATCGCGGGGCAGCTCACCAGCCTCCTGGGGTTCAGCGCAGTGGACTCGGCCGACATCGTGGCCGGAACCGTCACCAGCCTAGCGATAGTCTTCGACGAGGGAACGGACGTAGGCCCGGGGTTCGTATTCCTGGACAACATCACCGTGAACGCGAAGACCTGGACGTCCCCACACGACAACGGCACGTGAGCCGAGTCCCCTAGCGAAACGTGCGGAGGCGGCCCGCACTGTGCGGGCCGCCTTGTTTCATTTCTCGAGAATGAGCGTCACCGGTCCGTCGTTCACCAGCTCGACGTCCATCATCGCGCCGAACTCCCCGGTCTCGACCGGGATCTTGCCGGCGGATTTCTCCTTGAGCAGCGCGACGAATTTCTCATACAGAGGAACGGCGAGATTCGGCGGAGCGGCATCGATGAAGCTGGGGCGGCGCCCCTTGCTGGCATCGCCGTAGAGCGTGAACTGCGAGACGACCAGGACGCCGCCGCCGACGTCGGCGAGATCGCGGTTCATCTTGCCCTCCGCGTCACCGAATACCCGCAGGCCGAGGATCTTCTCGGCCATCCAGGACAGCTGGGCATCCGTATCAGTCGGGGCAAAACCGGCGAGCACGAGAAAGCCTTGGCTGATCCGACCAACCGACCGGTCGCCAACCCGAACTGCGGCCCGACTAACACGCTGCAAAACGACTCTCATGGATACACGTTACACGTCGGCACGTCGGCACGAAACGCCCGCGTGGCGACGTGCAGTCGTGCCGACGTCTGACTGCTATTCGACGGTTACGGACTTCGCGAGATTACGCGGCTGATCGACGTTGCAACCGCGACGAACCGCGACGTAATACGCCAGCAGCTGCAGCGGCACGACACTCAAGACCGGCGTGAGCAGGTCGAGCGTCTCCGGGATCTCGATGCGGTAGTCCGCCAGCTTGTCTAGCGCCGTGTCACCCTCGGTCACAATCGCGATCACCCGCCCACCGCGCGCCTTCACTTCCTCAATGTTGCTGAGGACCTTCTGATGCACGCCGTCTTTCGGCGCGATGAATACGACCGGCATCAGATCATCGATGAGCGCGATCGGGCCGTGCTTCATCTCGGCCGCCGGATAGCCTTCGGCGTGGATGTAGGAGATTTCCTTGAGCTTCAGCGCGCCTTCGAGCGCGACCGGGAAATTGTAGCCGCGGCCCAAATACAGCACGTTCTGCGCGCGAATCAGACGATCGGCCAGCTGCTCGATTTCCGGCGCTTTCGCCAGCACGCGCGTGACGAGCTCGGGGAGCTTCGCGAGCGCCCGCACGACCTCCCGCCCCTGCAGGATCGAGAGCGCGCGCAGCCGGCCCATTCTCAGCGTGAGCAGCGCCAGCGCCACGATCTGACTCGTGAACGCCTTGGTGCTCGCCACGCCGATCTCCGGGCCGGCGTGCAGATAGATGCCGCCGTCCACTTCGCGGGCGATCGTGCTGCCCACCACGTTGACCAGCCCCAGCGTGCGGGCACCGCGCCGCTTGGCCTCGCGTAACGCGGCCAGCGTATCGGCCGTCTCGCCGGACTGCGAGATGCCGATCACGAGCGTGCGCTCGTCGACGATCGGATTGCGGTAGCGGAACTCCGAGGCGTACTCGACCTCCGTGGGGATGCGGGCCAACTCCTCCATCATGTATTCCCCGATCAATCCCGAATGCCAGGACGTCCCGCACGCCGTGATGACGATGCGCTGCACCTTCAGCAGCTCTTCATTACTGATGTTCAGGCCGCCGAAGCGGGCCGTCCCGTCCTCCTCGAGCAGCCGGCCACGGAGCGTGTTTTGCACGCTCTCCGACTGCTCCATGATCTCCTTGAGCATGAAATGGGCGTGGCCGCCGCGTTCGATCGTCGCGAGATCCCAGTCCACCTGCGTGACCACCTTCTCCTTCTCGACCGTGGCGAGGTCCATGATCCGGTAATCCGTCGGCTTGACCTCCGCGATCTCGCCGTCGTCCATGTACACCACCGACCGGGTATGCGCGAGCACGGCTGAGGCGTCGGACGCGACGAAGTTCTCGCTGTTGCCGATCGCGACGAGCAACGGCGAGCCGTGCCGGGCCGCGACGATCGTATCGGGCTCGCGGCTCGAGATCACGGCGATGCCGTAGGTGCCTTCCACCTGCCGCAACGCTTCGGCGGTGGCATCCACCAGCGACGCACCCTTGGTGTGGGTCTCTTCGATGAGATGCGAAAGGACTTCGGTGTCCGTCTGCGAACGGAACACGTGCCCGCGCTTCCCGAGCGCCTGGCGCAGCGCGCCGGCGTTCTCGATGATGCCGTTGTGCACCAGCGCGATCGTGCCGCCGCAGTCCGCGTGCGGATGCGCGTTGACGGTGTTGGGTACGCCGTGCGTCGCCCACCGCGTGTGCGCGATCGCGGTTGTGCCTTCCGGAAGGTGGCTGCCGAGCTCGCGCTCCAAGACGGCGATCTTGCCGGGCGCGCGAAAGATCTGCAGCCCCCCGTTGACGACGGCGAGGCCGGCCGAGTCATAGCCGCGATACTCGAGCCGGTGGAGACCCTCGAGGACGACGGGCGCCGCTGTTCGCTTGCCGGTGTAGCCTACGATGCCGCACATAACCGCCGCCCTTCCTCGATCAGCCGTTCCGCGTCCGCGCCCGACGGCGCTTCCGCAATCAGGCGAATGATTGGCTCGGTGCCTGACGGCCGCACATGCAGCCAGCGATCGGGCCACGCGAGGCGCAGTCCGTCCTGCGTGTCGGCGTTCGCCTCGGGAAACTCCGCCCGCAGTGAAGCATACACCCCGTCCATGCGTTCGACGTTCCGTGTTCCGCGTTCCACCTTGGCCTTGACGATCGCGTACCGTGGCGCGCGCGCGACCAGTGCACTGACGGTGGCGCGTTCGCGCGCGAGCAGCGAGAGCACCAGCGCGAGAGCCACCGGCGCGTCGCGACCGACATGCAGCGCCGGATACATCACGCCGCCGTTGCCCTCCCCGCCGATGATTGCTTTCAGCTCGATCATCTTGCGCGCGACGTGCGCTTCACCGACCGGTGCGCGCACCACCGTCGCGCCGAACTCCTTTGCTGCATCTTCGACAACGAGACTCGTCGAGAGATTACAGACCACGAAACGTTTCCCGTGTCCCGTCGCACGTTTCCCGAGCACAGCGCGAATCGCAAACGCGAGCGTGTAATCCTCGCCGATCGGCCGTCCCTGCTCGTCGACAATCGCGAGCCGGTCGACATCTGGATCCACCGCGATGCCGATGTCCGCCTGCTTGCGGTGTACGAGCGCGCCGAGCGCCTTCAGATTCTCGGGGACCGGCTCGGGCGGCCGTGGAAACAACCCGTCGGTCTCGACGTTGATCGCCGTCACGCGGCAGCCCAACCGTTCGAGGAGCTCGGGCATCACCGCCCCGCCGGCACCGCGCACGGTATCGAGTGCGACACGAAACCGCCGGCGGCGGATCCCCTTGACGTCGACCGCCCGCAACGCCAGCACGGCGGCGAGGTGGCGGGCGATCGCCTCCGCATCCGCCTCCACACCGCCGATCGCATGATAGTTGGCACGCGGCAGGGAAGCTGCCGCGGCCAGTTCCCGTACTCGGGCGCCCGCGACGGTATCAAGAAAGATGCCATCGGGGCCGACGAACTTCAGCGCGTTCCACTCGATCGGGTTATGGCTGGCGGTGAGAATGATGCCGCCGGCGGCGCGATGGTGCTCAACCGCCAGTTGTACCGTGGGTGTTGCAACTAAGCCAACATCGATGACATCACACCCCACCGATAGGAGACCGGCGGCAGCAGCGGCGGCGAACATGGGGCCGGACGTGCGGGCATCGCGACCGAGCACAATTCGGGTTTTCCGCTTCCCCCGTCCCCCGTTCCCCTTCCCCCAGACGCCGAAGGCGGCTGCCCACCGGGCAACCAGCTCGGGAGTCAGGTCTGTACCGACGAGACCTCGAACACCCGACACACTGATCATCAGCGTGTCGGACATGGATCAGGCCCGCCGAGCTTCCATGGCCCGCAGCGGGAGGCGCAGCGGCTGCAGCTGCGGCGTCGGAATCGGTAGCGAGGTGCCCTCGGCGAAGGCTTTCAAGAATGCCGCGACGATGACGGGATCGAACTGCACGCCCTTCCATTGCTCGAGCTCCCGCATCGCGTGCTGCACGGAGAGCGATGGGCGATAGGGCCGAACGCTCGTCATCGCATCAAACGCGTCCGCCACGCTCACCAGGCGCGCTTCGAACGGGATCTGATCGCCCTTCAACCCGTCGGGGGAGCCGGTCCCATCGAGCCGCTCGTGATGCGACCGGACGATGGACAGCGCGCCGGGTGCATCCTTCATCAGCGGCCCCAGGATGCGGGCGCCGATCACCGTGTGCTCCATGATGTGACGATACTCGGCATCCGACAGTTTCCCCGCCTTGTGCAGCACGCTCTCGCTCACGCCGATCTTTCCCACGTCGTGCAGCTCGGCGCCGAGGGCGATCGTGTCGACCAAGTCGTCATCGAGCTTGAGAGCGCGCGCAATGCCTACGGAATAATTCGCCACGCGCATCGAGTGACCACGCGTGTACGCATCCTTCGCCTCCAGGGCGTAGACGAGCGCGTGCACGCCTTCGAGAAACAGCTCTTCGATGCGCCGGGCTTGGGCTTCAACACGCTGCTCGAGATTCTGCTGGTAGGTCCGGTTTTCGATGATGAGCCGCCGCTTGTCGAGCGCCTGCGACACCCGCGCCCGCACCTCATCCAGGTGAAACGGCTTCGCGACATAGTCGAGCGCGCCCATCTGCAGGCACGCGACGGCACTCTCGACTTCGGCGACGGCGGTGACGACGATGACCGCCGTCTCGGGCCAGCGCGTGGTGATTTCCCGCAGCAGCGAGACGCCGTCCATTTCCGGCATGCGGAGGTCGGAAATGACGAGCGGCACCGGTCCCTTCTCCAGCTCGACCAGCGCCTCGACACCCGATCCCGCTTCCGCGCAGCTGAAGCCTTCACCTTCGAGCAGGCGGATGAGCACGCGACGCAGGCGCGGTTCGTCATCGACGACCAAGCACCGCACTCCGGAGAACGGTGGCATGGCCGCCAAACTAAAGGTCGCTTGCCCCACAGGGAAGCCGCCCTTACGTTCCGGCCATGACACGCGTCGCCGATCAGGACCTCTCGCGCCGCTTTGCGACACGTGCCGTGCACGCCGGATACGTCGGCGATCCCCTCAGCGGGGCGGTGATGGGCCCCATCTATCAGACCTCGACCTACATCCAGGAGGCGCTCGGGCGCAACAAGGGGTATGAGTACGCCCGCACGCGCAACCCGACGCGCGAGGCGCTCGAGCGCAATGTCGCGGCACTCGAAGGCGGGCTGCATGGCTTTGCGTTCGGGTCCGGGCTCGCCGCTCTCGATGCGGTGATGAAGCTGCTCTCCGCGGGTGATCACGTCGTGAGCGGTGAGAATGTGTACGGCGGCTCGCACCGGCAGATGACCCACATCTGGGCGCGCATGGGTATCACGTTCACGTTCGTGGACGGCGGTGATACACGTGCGGTCGCCGCGGCGCTGACGCCCAAGACCAAGCTCGTCTACACCGAGACGCCCACCAACCCGATGATGCGACTGTGCGATCTCGCGGCAACCGGGGAGATCGCCCGCAAGGCCAAAGCGCTGTTCGTCGTGGACAATACCTTCGCGACTCCCTTCTTCCAGCAGCCCTTGGAATTCGGCGCCGACGTCATCCTGCACTCGACCACCAAGTACTTGAACGGCCACTCCGACATGGTCGGCGGCATGCTGGTGACGACCCGGGACGACATCGCCGAGCGGATTGGGTTTATCCAGAACTCGTCCGGCGCGGTTCCGGGCCCCTTCGACTGCTGGCTCGCACTGCGCGGCACCAAAACGCTGGCGCTGCGCATGCGCCAGCATGATGTGAACGGCCGCCGCGTCGCCGAATGGCTGGAGAAACATCCCAGAGTTCAGCGTATCTACTACCCCGGCTTGCGCTCGCATCCGCAGCACGAGCTGGCGGCGCGCCAGATGAAGGGCTTCGGCGGCATGATCAGCATCGAGCTGGGCGACGAAGCGTTCGCCCGCCGTTTCGTCCAGCGCACCAAGATCTTCGCGCTGGCCGAATCGTTGGGCGGCGTGGAGAGCCTGATCGGCCATCCGGCGACGATGACGCATGCCAGCGTTCCCGCCGAGATGCGGCGCCGCATGGGACTCACCGACAGCCTCGTGCGGTTATCGGTCGGGATCGAGGATGTAGAGGACCTGATCGCGGATCTCGATCAGGCGCTGGGGGATGACTAACGGCCGGTTTCAGGTGTCTGGTGTCAGCGTGCCCCTGACACCAGAAACCAGACACCGTCGTATTTCTTGAACACCATTGCTGGAGACGACATAAATGACTGACGCCACACTGCCCGCGGCTCGCCCGCGCAAAATTCTCACCCAGATCGCTCCCGTGTCGTGGGAGCATCCGGCGGATCGTGCCGCGCTGCAGACGCTGCGCTCGGTCCCGGGGTTCGATGAAGTCGTCAAGAAGATCGTCGGATTCTTCGGCGAGCGCGGCATCCGCCTGCTGTTCCAGGCCAACGCTGTGCGCGTCGGACCGACGCAATTCCCGAGGCTCAATCAGCTCTATACGGACGTGCTGACGACGATGGACTGGCCCGACCGGCCCGAGCTGTTCGTGTCGCAGACGCCGTTCGTCAACGCCGGCGCTTTCGGTGTCGAGCGGCCGTTCATCGTC
>Ga0066673_10000552_pt1 | contig 11252 bp, 5 predicted proteins | sample GraSoiAngelo_122_FD_62302 | JGI IMG/M metagenome (GOLD analysis project Ga0066673, IMG submission 62302) | Grasslands soil microbial communities from the Angelo Coastal Reserve, California, USA - 14_0927_02_20cm | ecosystem: Environmental > Terrestrial > Soil > Grasslands | place: USA...
CAGCGACCAAACCTGACCGGCACGCTGAAGAGAGCGAGCGGCCTCAACCTGGACCAGTACTTTGCCAACCCCGAGGTGGCGACTCTGCCCGATCCTTACACCTTTGGCAACGCGCCCAAAGTCCTGCCGAATTTGCGCATGCCCGGCACGAGGACGGGAGCGCTGTCTCTTTTCAAGGAATTCAATCTTGCAGCAATGCGGGAAGGTGCGCGACTGGAATTTCGCGCCGAGGCATATAACGCCTTGAACCACCCGCAGTTCTCCGGCCCGAAGGCAACTGTGAATACAGACAATTTCGGCAAAATCATCTCCCAGGCAAACTCGCCGAGGCAGGTGCAACTGGCGCTAAAACTTTACTGGTAACATAGAATCCGGTGCCAGTCAGGGGAGACAACTAGACCGTTTTCCGGGAGCGCCGGGGTTTGCGTCTTTTGGCTGTGAAACCATTATCTATAAGGTCTGTCGCCTTTGTACTCTGCCTGTACTCATGCGCGGCCGGCCCTGCTGCGTTGGCCCAAACGGAATCTCGCGACCTTTATGCCGAGGCCGCGTCCGCATTCCAGCAGGGACGACTCGACGAGGCCGAGCAGAACTTGCGCAGCGCCATCGCTGTCGAGCCGAATAGGCCCAACCTGCTGGGGCTCCTGGGCCTTGTTCTGGACGCGAAGAAGGAATACGAGCAGGCAGAGCCATTCCACCAGCGCGCGCTGAGTCTCGCGCCGCATTCCGCGGGCTTGTGGAACAATTTCGGCAATCATTATCTCGCGCAAGGCAATGAGGATCAGGCGCAAAGCGCATTTCTTCAGGTTTTGCCTATCGAGCCCGGGCACACAAACGCGAACCTGCAACTCGCCCGAATCGCCCTGTCGCACAATCAGGGCGCCGAGGGATTGCGTTACTTGGACAACCTAAAGCCGTCGGACCGAGCTGACACCGCGGTCCAGCTGCTTCGCGCGCGCTGCCTGCATTCCGTTGGGCAACCTGCCGCGGCCATGGCCATCGTTGACCGACTAGAGAAAGGCGCGGGTGGCGATGCGCGCATGGCCTTCTCATTGGGTGGGGCGCTAGCAGAGTGGGGCAGGTACGATAGGGCCGAGGCCGCATTTTCACGCGCCCTCGAGACAGATCCTGCCAACATCGACATTCTTCACAATGTGGGCCTTGCGGCGCTTCGTGCGGGCCACTTGGACCGGGCGCAAAACGTCTTCGAAGTCGCCGTCCAGCAAAGTCCGGATGATGTGGAGTCGATCTTCAACCTTGCGCGAGTACACGCGGCAAAGGGCGACACGGAAACCGCGCTGGTTCTGTTGGCCCGGGCTCGGCGGCTGGCTCCCAACCGATCGGACCTTCTCGTCTACATGGCCAAGATGTACGAGGACGCGGGGTTTTTCAGCGGCGCAGCGGATGCGTACAACGAGTACCTGAAGCTGCAACCCGACGACCATACTGCGCGCCGTGAACGGGGATTTACATCCTGCCGGCTCGGCAGAATGAAAACCGGGCTTCCGGATTTGGACTGGTATGTCAAACAGTACCCGCGCGACCCAGTTGGGCATTTTGAGCTAGGGCTGTGTGAAACATTGGGCGACACGGCTGAGGCGTTCCAGCAGCTTGATGAGGCTTTGCGTGTGAATCCGGACTTCACAAGCGCAAGGCAGGCGCGTGGATGGCTACTGGGGCGAGAAGGAAAGTGGAACGAGGCGCTGCCCGAGCTGAAATCTGTGGTTGAGCGCGAGCCCAAAAACTCGATGGCGCTACTGCAACTAGGGCGGACCTATTTGGAATTGGACAGACCAGCCGAGGCGGTCGGATATCTCCGGCGCGCGCAAGAGCTGGCCCCCGAGCACAGGGGCGTCCTTATGCAGCTCAATCGCGCCCTGCGGAAATTGGGGCAGAACCAAGAAGCGGAGAACGTCCTCGATAAATTCAAAACCGCTGCTCCTGACCGTGAGGCTTTGAAGGCCTCGGCGCAAATCTTCGACTACCTCGGACTGGACCCGGCCGAACAACGCGAGCGTTTTCGTCGAAACCTAACAAATGCCATCGCCGCCAGTCCGGCTGATCCGGAATTGCAAGTCCAGATGGGGGCGCTGCTCCTCAACGACGGTAAGACAGAGGAGGCCCTCACAGTATTCACGAACGTTCTCAAGCTGTCGCCCGGAACGCCCGTACTGAATCTTGCTGCCACGGCGCTCGTGGAGCATCAGCAGTACGGCCTGGCGCGGGAATTTCTGACGCGCCTTGTCTCCGCAGGTCCTTCCATTGACAACCGTCTCGAGCTCGCCGTGGCTACGTTCCATACCCTCGGCCCGGAAGCCGGCTTGGCCGAGGTCGACAAGTTTCCTGTCGCAAACCGCAACGGCGACGTCTACCTCCTCAGGGCTCAGATCCTGGATGCGTTAGGCCGATTCGCGGACTCCGCGGAATCCCTGAACGCCGGTTTTCGCTTGGAGCCAAAGCGAGCTGACTTGTACTTCTGGGCATCGCTCTTCTTGCTCAAGCACAAGAAGGATCAGCAGGCGTTGGTGTTGCTCGAGCAGGCCACAAAGATCCTCCCCGACGATGCAGATCTTCTGCTGACCAAAGCGGTAGTTCTAGAGCTGGTCAGAAAGACCGAAGAAGCAAACGATCTGCTAAAAAAGATCCAGCTTCGATGGCCTGAATCTGGGCGATGCTACCTGATTCAAGGCATTATCGAGGCCACCCACCGCAAGCCTGAAGCAGCGTTACAATCTCTTCGGACTGCGATCGCACTGGGGGAAAAAACGGCGAGCGCGTATTACTTTCTGGCTGACGTAACCCGCATGGCGAGGCCAGAAGACAACGAAGGGGCGCGGCAAGCCATTTCGGAATCTCTTCGACTCGATCCCAACGATGCTTCGTCTCATGCTTTGGCAGGAAAGATTGCCCTTGAAGAGGAAGGGCCGGCCAAAGCCGTCGAGCAACTGAAAGAAGCTATCCGATTGAGGCCCGACTTGGCTGAAGCTCATTATTCACTGATGATCGCCTACCGAAAACTAGGCCGGGCGAACGACGCCGCCGCGGAATCGGACATTTTCCGCCGCATCCGGGAGCAAAACCCCCAATTGGAAGAGGACACTGCAGCGATAAGGCAGATGTTGTTCGGAGGCGACGGTCCCCGCTAGCGGTCTTCATGGGTCGTTACCTCACCCCACCATTTGATCTTTACCGCTTCTGATTGAGAAACTTTTAGGCTATTGGCGCTCTTTTCCGATCGGTTCGTTCGCGATGGGCTCGACGATCTTGTGATATCTCTTCAATTCAACCCTTGAGAGCCGCTGTATCGTTCCGCTGGGCCAGTGGATTTCGGCGTTGACGTCCGTCGACGAATCTTCGCCTATACCCACAACCACGCGCCTGTCGTGTGAGGAGAGATAACTCGCACCGCCCGTAATCCAACGGACTAATTTTCGCTTTCCGACCTCGACCGTGATTTTTGCTCCGATCGCATCCCGATTGCTTTTGGTTCCCTGAAGCTCAAAGCCCACCCAGCCGTGGTTCTGTCCGACGCTATTCTGCAGAAGCGTGGGTTTCCCATCGAGGCATGTAAAGACGGCGTCGACACCACCGTCGTTATCGAAGTCGCCGACGGCCAGGCCGCGGGCGCGGTAACCGGAGCGAAATGCAGAGCCGGCTTGTTCGCGCATGTCTCGGAAAACGCCCTTCCCGTTGTTGCCGAGAAGGAGCGGAGGCTCTTGGTACTTCACATCCACGCGCGTCGTCTCAATCACCTGGTTGATGTGCCCGTTCACGATCAGCAAGTCCAGATTCCCGTCGTTGTCGTAGTCGATGAAGTGCGTTCCCCAACCGACATAAGACTTTGTGTATGCCGCCAATCGCGAGGTGGTCGTCTGGTCGGTGTACAAGAGAGAAGGGGTGCTGAAGAACAGAGAATGGTATTCGTCGTTGAAATTAGTGACTACAAAGTCTGGCTTACCGTCTCCGTTGACATCTCCAGCGTCAACTCCCATGCCCGCCTTCGCATGACCGCGAGGATCATAGGCAACCTCGGCGTCGACCGCAAAATCCTCAAACGTGCCATTCTGCTTGTTGAGGAGAAGCAGATTCGGCGACGCATCACGGGCCACGAAGAGATCGGGCCAGCCATCATCATTCACGTCGACGGTTACAAGGCCGAGGGCGCGCCCGATCAGTTTTGCGAATCCGCTTTTCTCGCTCACATCGGTGAATGTGCCGTCACCATTGTTGTGATAGAGAGTGAGTGGCATACCCGGATAAGCTTTCTGTTCACAGTAAGTGCGCAGGCCGTTGAGTTCGCACTTCTTGATCTCATCGAACGAGAAGCGGGCATAGTTGGTTACGACGAGATCCAAATAGCCGTCCCGGTCAAAATCAAACCAAGCCGCACTTGCCGCCCACCTCCCAGCATTCTTCACTCCTGCAAGGTCTGTAACGTCAGTGAGGGTTCCGTCGCCATTGTTATGGAAGAGCGCGCTTGAAGGAAATCCCGTTACGTACAGGTCAGGGAAGCCGTCGTTGTCAAAATCTCCCGCAGCAACTCCCATTCCGTAGAAAGTCAGGCGATCCACTCCAGCTTTTGCGGCGACGTCCTCAAATTTCCCATTGCCGAGATTATGGTAGAGCGCGTTGCGAACCGGAACTGGGCTCTTGTCGTGAGGAGTTTCCCCGCCGTTCACGAAAAAGAGGTCTTCGAAACCGTCACTGTCGAAATCCAGGAACGCCACACCACCGCCCATGGTTTCAATCAAAAAGCGGTCTGGCGATTCCCCGCTGAAGTGGCGCCACGCAATACGAGCCTGTTCTGTGACATCAGTGAAGATTTCCTTGTCAGGCGAGGACGGCGAATGCTGGAAAAGAGCCAGAGATGTAAATGAAATAAGTCCCGCCAGAGAAAGAAAAACCACGTGACTTGGGGCGCGATGGCACTTCTTATTGGTTGGATCGTGCAATCGGCGAAGCGACGGGTCCATGCCTCCATTCCTATTCTTTCAATTTCTCGAAAAGAGCTAGTTGCTTCTGTGCCTCCTGCTTTCGGCCCAGCTGTCGATAGGCACGCGACAACGCAAAGTGAGTCTTGGCACTTGATGGAGCCAGCTTTGCAGCCTTTTCCAAGTGTATCAGTGCTTTGGCGGCTTGGCCGCGCCGCAGAGCGAGATCTCCAAGTTCGTAATACGCCTCAGCTACCTTGTTATCGTGCGCCACGACAGAATTGAGGAGTTGTTCAGCTCTGATTTCGGCTGTTTTGTTACCAGTTTCGGCTTCTTTCAGCAACGCCTGGCCCAATTCAAGTTCGAAACGTGCTTTTTGAGGAAACCGCCTGATGGCACTATCAAGAGTTGCTTTCGCTTGCTGCGTCATCCCTGCATTTGCCTGTGCCCTTGCAAGCCCAATCGCGGCGTCCGAGTTGGCGGGTTCGAGTTGAGCGGCGCGAGTGAAAGAGCCGACAGCGTCCGTGAAGTCACCGGCGCCAAGTTCAATCGATCCTTTTGAAGCGAACACGCGGGAAGAATTCGGAAACGCTTTGGCCATCCGCTGTGCAAGCTCCATAGCTGGAGAAATCCGTTTTTGAGCGAGAAGGATGTCGGCTAAGCCCAAATAGCCCGCCTCGTTGCCTGGATCGAGCTGGATGGCTTCTTGAAGCGCCTGAATCGCTTCCTCATAGCGGTTCTGTGCCCGAAAGCACGATGCGAGCAAACGATTTACTTCACTCGTCTTGTGGCCATCATCTAGGAGCTGCTGAAGAATTTGCCTGCTCTCCTCGAACTGTTGCGCATGGAATTTCACCAGAGCAAGCCGGTAGCGCAGTTCGGTCTGATCAGAATAATGCAGCGCCACGGAAGACAAGAGCGACTCAGCTGCTTTGTAATCCTGCATTTCGTCCGCGATCTGCACTCCAAGAAACGCGGCCCGAACTCCAGCCGCGTGGTTCTGTAGTTCGTTGAGCCACGCTCGCGCTTTCTCGGTTTCACCAATGTGATAGTAGGACCTCGCAAGCGCGGCGATCGATTCCGGTTGCGCGCGCACCAATGCGGGTACGGATGCGAGTGTCTTGGCGGCCCTGGCATAGTCTCTGGTGTTCTCCGAGACCATGCCAAGGAGCAGCAATGCCTGAGGATCAGCCGGATTCGCATTGAGAAGCATTCGAAGGTTTTGACGAGCCTCCGCGTAACGGTGCAACTGCCAAAGATTAGCCGCGAGGTACCGGCGAGCCATCGAGTTCCGCGGATCGATTTTCAGCGCGCGCTGAAAGTAGGATGTGGACTCGTCAAGCTTCTTTTCCATGGCGAGAACGGTGGCGAGATCCCGGAGGAATTCCGCGTTGTCCGGCGCTAAAGCCACCGCCTGGCGAAGTTCCGCTTCCGCCGGCTGAAGATTTCCAACCTTTGCAAGCGCGAGCCCCTCTGCCGAGTGCGTTTCAGCTCTGTTATCTTGTGTCGCATTAGAAAGAATGTCGCGAATGGAACGGACAGAGCTAGGGGCAAAGAGAAGCGCGACTGCAAACAGACTGCGACCAAAAACGCCGGCGAGCCAAGTCCTGGGCGGGGGTGTTCTTATCACTCTCATCCCCTTTCTTCGGTAACGTGGAGGTGCCAGAATCCCGAGTTTAGCCTGAGTCAGAGGTAACCCAAAAGCTGTTTGCCGCTCTTGGTCTGCCAAGCCATCGCTCGAGGCTGAGTGGGAGCAAGGCTGCCAATTGGTCCGTTTGAAACTCGGAGAATGTTGTTGGGCTAGGATAGTGTCGTTACAATTAGGACGATTTACGGCTCGCGGGGGCAGCTTGCGTTAGGCCACCCGCGACCGGTTTCATCCAGGTCGTCCTAAACAGGACTTCAGCAAGGGGTCGTCTGCTGGACGGACGAGAGCGAGTCCCAAAAAAGCGGCGGAACGATACTGAGCAAGGTCATCCCGTCTGTGCAGGCTGTGGCATTCTAAATCCGGAGAAATGATCATGATAATTTGGCGGGTTCGCGTAGTCCTCCTAGTGATGGCGTCGTTCCCCCTGGCATTACAAGCTGAAAACGCAGCGCTCCAGGCGGGTGCCGCCAGCGTTGACATCACGCCATCCGCCGACGCCGCGCTGCCGATGAGCGGATATGCCGATCGCAAGGAAGGTTTCAAGGGAATTCATGACCACATCTACACGCGTGCCATTGTCTTCGGCGATGGCTCCAGGTTTGCCGCCGTGGTCGCCTGGGAACTGATTGGCGTGCCAAATGCCGTCTGGGAGGAGCTGTCGCAGCGCATCGCTCGCGAGACGGGCATACCAGCCGAGTATCTGATTCTCTGCGCAGTGCATGACCATAGCGCCCCGGCTCCATTTGGGATGTACGGCAACAATTCGCCGAAGTCCGCCGCTTACACCAAACAGGTCGAGGATGCTACGGTTGAAGCTATCCGCAAAGCGAAAGGAAATCTTCACCCGGCCAAAATCGGGATCGGAACTGGAAAGGCCTACGTGAACATCAACCGCCGCGAATATTCGGCTGACAGCGGATGGTGGCTAGGCTACAACGCCGAAGGGCCGTCGGATAAGAGCCTGACGGTAATACGCTTCGATGCGCTTTCTGGCAAGCCGATCGGCTTGCTGATCAACTATGCCGTTCACGCGGTTGTCATGGGAGATGAGAATTATCAGATCAGCGGAGACGTCGCTGGAGCCACGTCGCGCTACGTAGAGAATTATTATCGGGGTAAGCCAGAGGATGCTCCACGCAGCGACGCTGGCGCGGCGATTCAGCTGCGGCCTGAAGAGACTGCCGAAAACGTCGTCGCATTGTGGACGAGCGGAGCAGCGGCGGACCAAAACGCTATTTCGCTCGCGCGCGGTTCGGATTTCACCATGGTGGACGCTCTTGGAAAGATTCTTGGCGAGGAGGCAGTACGCGTCGCGGGAGCTATTCGCACCACTGACCAAGCCAAGCTCCGGGGCAAACAACAGGTGGTCACTTGCCCCGGAAGAAAGATCGAACCGGGTCCGCTGCCGCGCAAGAAGTATAAATGGGAGGACTCCGACCCCGTCGGCATTCGACTCAGTCTGCTGATGATCAACGATATCGCCTTGGCAGGCGTATCGGGCGAAGTGATGACCATGATTCACGAACATCTCAAAAAGAGAGCCACTTCCAGCCGCACGGTCATGGTGACACATGCTAATGGATCGAGTGGGTACATTCCCGACGATGCCGCGTTCGAGCAGATCAGCTACGAGATCACCACATCGCGGCTGAAGCCAGGTTGCGCCGAGAACGCGATCGTTAACGGTTTTTTGAAGCTGATGGAGCAGCATTAGAAGGCCGGTCTGCACAGGGCAACCTGGCGTGCCCCTGGACCGAAAGCTCCGCGCAGGTGTTTAATCGGGCCGCGTTGCCACATTCGAATGCGCAGATCGGCAATCGTCATTCTCAGTAGCAGCAATGCCTGAGGGTGCCCGGATTGGCATTAAGAGGGATTCGGAGATTTTGCCGAGCCTCCGCGTAACCAGATAAGCGTCAAAGATAAGCAGCAAGATACCGGTGAGCTACCAAGTCCGGCGGATCGATTTTCTGCGCTTGCTGGAAGTACGATGTTGGCTCGTCGAGTTTCTTTTCCATTGCGAGGACCGTAGCAAAATCCCGAACGAATTCGGCGTTGCCGGGCGCTAAAGCCACGGTCTTGCAAAGCTCGCAGTTGAGCCCAGGCAAGATTCCCCGCCTCTGCGAACTGAATACCTTCTTCCGTATCCGCCTCAGCGTGATTACGTTGTTTGGTATCGGAAAGAATCTGGGACATGGAAAAAGCAGGCCTGGAAGCAAAGAGAAACGCGGCCGCACACAGACCTAGACGGCCCACGAGCCAAGGCCTGAGAAGGACTGTCCTTATCGTGGTCATCCTTTTTCTTCCATAAAGGGGAAGCGCGATGAAACCCGAGTTTACCCTGACTGACAGGGACGCAAACGCTGTTCGTGGCTCGCTCTGGTCACTCCTTCTTGACATTTCAAAGCTGGGGCGTACACTCGCTTCCGTTCCGATAGGAGCAAATGAGGGGCCTGGCTCCATGAACGCTCCTTCTGGATCCGCGCGTTCGTGAGTGTTGAAACCGCAGGTAAGTGAAGTGTCGCTTCTTCCACTTTCACAATCACGCAGACATACTTGGCTGCTTGGCGCGCTTTCGGTGTTGACAGTTGCCATCGTGGTGTTCGTCCTCCTTGTGCGGTCTCGCCGGCCGAACGGTCCGCCCTACAGTCCCCGCGACGCTCTTCGGACAATCGCCATTCACAAAGGCTTTCGCGTAGAGCCCTTTGCCGCCGAGCCCACGATCAACAGTCCGGTGGCAATGGATTGGGACGAGAATGGGCGCATTTATGTGGCAGAGGACACCGGCTATCCACTGGACACTAGACCGATAGGCCGCATTGTGCTGCTCGAGGATACCAACGGCGATGGATTTCCCGATCGACGCACCGTCTTTGCGGATCACATCGTCATGCCGAACGGCGTCATGTGTTGGAAAGGGGGCGTGCTGGTGACCGCCGCTCCCGACGTGTGGTTTTTCAAAGATACGAAGAGAAGCGGCAAGGCTGATGTCCGCGAAAAAGTCCTTACCGGTTTTGCGTTTACAAATCCGCAGCACATGGTTAACGGCCCGCTCTACGGTCCAGATAACTGGATTTACGTTGCCCATCAAGGGCCGGTTCACACCGTGGTATTCCAAGATCCTTTTGGAGATCGCGGCAGCGATATTCGCTTTGCCGATGGGCAAGGACCGCAGCTAAAGATGGCGCCGCGTAGCGTGCGCTTCAGGCCAGAGACACATCAACTTGAGTTCTTGTCCGGTTGGTCGCAATATGGGCAGGCTTTTGACGAGTGGGGACGCCACTTCACCATCACGAATGACAGTAATGGACGACATGAAGTCATCGCGGCGCGCTACTTGCAGCGGAATCCCGCTCTCTTATTGCCCAGCGTCCAACAAGACATTTCCACAGCCGACAACAACAAAGTCTTTCCTATTACCCGCAATCCGCGATTCGAAATCCTGACAGATGTCGGCACGCTAACTTCGTCTTGCAGCATCACCCTTCCTTATCTCGGTGGCGCGTTCCCCCACTCATTTGATCGCGTGGCTTGTCTGGCCGAATCTGCGCATAACGTGGTGCATTGCGATGTCTGGTCAGATGCGGGTGTAACTTACAGCGCGCGGCGCCTGGAAGAGAAGGCCGAGTTCGTAGCCTCGACGGATGCCTGGTTCAGGCCCGTCAATATGTACATCGGTCCGGACGGCGCTCTCTATCTCATCGATTATTACCGAAACACCATCGAGCATCCAGAGTGGATGGCTGCGGACACCTATCACGCCGGATATCTTTACAGCGGACAGGATCGAGGTCGAATCTACCGAATTGTTCCGGATACACAAACGCCTCTGCCCTTACCTAAGAACATTGGACTCGGCCAAGCGCCCGACGCGGAACTTGTCCAGCAGTTGTCCAGCCCGAACATCTGGTGGCGCCGGACCGCTCAGCGCCTGTTGGTAGAGCGCCACCACGCTGATGCCGTTCCCTTTCTAGCCCGACTTTTTGAGGAGAGCACGTCTCCTTTGGCGCGCGTGCACGCTTTGTGGACACTCGATGGCATAGGAAAGCTTGACCCGAGTCGTATTACTAGGGCGCTTGATGATCCCGTGGCAGGTGTCCGCGAAAATGCAATTCGCCTGTCTGAGCCTTACTTGGCGAAAGCCCCGGAACTAGCCCGAAAGCTCATGCAGATGGCTGGCGACCCTGATCCGAAGGTTCGATTCCAGCTCCTATGCACTCTGGGCTTCCTTGACTCTCCCGAGGCGACGGTCGCCCAGAACAAACTCCTGGAGGATGGCGTAGAAGACCCCTGGATGCAGGTGGCTGCCTTAAGTGCATCCCCCGCCCGCGCGCTGCCGTACTTTGAGCTGGCGGTTTCTCGCCTCGCCGATAGCGAGACGAAGGCGCGCCGCAATTTCTTTCGTCAAGTAGGCGCTGTGATTGGCATGCGAGCGAACCCCAAAGAAATGCGACGGCTCCTGACAACCGTGGCAGATGGCTCTCGTCGCAATTCGGACTGGTGGGGAGGCGCAACGCTCGACGGCATGGCTGACGGCGTTCGCGCAAAGGGTGCCGATGCCAAGGCGGCTCTAAAGAAAGACCGGGATCTCTTCGTGCAAATGTTCGAGCGGCGGCCGGGGCCCGTGGGGCACGCCGTGGTTCATCTGTTGGCCGTGCTGGGCCTTCCGAACAACG
>Ga0066673_10000562_pt1 | contig 11178 bp, 8 predicted proteins | sample GraSoiAngelo_122_FD_62302 | JGI IMG/M metagenome (GOLD analysis project Ga0066673, IMG submission 62302) | Grasslands soil microbial communities from the Angelo Coastal Reserve, California, USA - 14_0927_02_20cm | ecosystem: Environmental > Terrestrial > Soil > Grasslands | place: USA...
TGATCACAGATCTCGCCGATGCGGTCATGCGTCGTGCACATGAACGTGCGAATGCCCATGTCATATGCATCGTCCAGCACGCGAATGATGGAGCTCGTTTCCTTGAACCGGACCAACTGTTGGCGCGCTTTCTCCTCCGACATATGATTCACGCCGAAGAATTGATTGTCGCCAAAGAGGATTCGATCCATGTCGTGCTGGCTCCTCAAGCGGCGGCCTGGTCTGCGCGGGCGATGAGGTCCAAGACCCGGTCGGTCTCGTAAGCGCTGGCAAACGAGTTCTCATGCACCACGCTCCCCGACCGGATCGACGAGAGAAAAGCAGCTACCTGCGCGGTGTACTCCTCACCGCGCAGGTAGAACGCAACGCCTTCCTGCAGATCGGTGATCCAGCGCGTATTCCAGCCTTCCTGGTAGACATCGAACGCGGTGCCGCAGCGCACTTTCAACTCTTGCCGATCGACCGCCAATTCCCCGTTCGTGCACTGGATGTTGATCTTCGTGGTCATCTTCCTCACTGAATCGTCGCTCCAGTTGGTTTCAAGAGTGCCGACCGCACCACCGCGATACTCGAACTCAGCGGATACTGCGTCCTCCACATTGCGCGAGAAAATGCTCTGCATTCGGGCTTTGAAAACCTTCGTCGGCGGACCGACCAGAAAATTCATCAGGTCCACCACGTGGCACGCGTAGTCGTGCAGGCACCCGCCGCCCTCCGCCTTCCGCGACCGCCAGGTCGACGCCTGCTGTTTCACGACGACAGGCCCGATGGCGCTGCCATGGATGCTCGTGACGCGACCGAGCGCGCCCGCCTCCAAGAGCCGGCGGGCCTCACGGAACGTGCCGATGTAGCGGTTGTGGAATCCCACCATGTTGACGCGCCCGCGCTGAGCAGCGAGATCCGCTAGCGTTCGGCTCTCCGAGGCCGAGAGAGTGAGCGGCTTTTCCACGAACACATGGAGATCTCGCTCCAGTGCATGCTTCGCACATTCGAAATGCATCGATGTCGGGGTGGCGATGAAGATGCAGTCGAGGCGGGCCTGATCGATCATTTCTTCGTAGCTGGTATGCGTCTCTATACCGGCGTACTTCCGCAGCACAGAAAGGATGTACCGCGACGTGTCGCAGACCGCTGCTACCGACGCGTTCGGCAGCGCATTCGCGATCGCATAGTGTGAGAGGCCCATCTTCCCTGCGCCAACGATGCCGATTCGCATCAACCTCGACGCCCTCTCAGATTGTGACTCGTTCCAGCGATCGTTGGCCAAAGAGCCCCTCACTTGTAAATCAATACTCCGCGGCGCCGGCGCGAAATCATAAGTGGATCTGCACCTCGGCGCAAAGTCAGGCTGCGTCTACCTCAGATGCGGCTCACATGCAGTGAGCGCGCGTCATCATGAGGCAGTCGCCACGGACGCTCCGAATGGGTTGCGATACAGACCAAGCCGTTGCTGAGCGAGCAAGTACAAGACTGGCGGTTGATGAACGAGGTACCGGTGCCATCGTTGTCGCGGCTCGCGAACCAGACGGTACAGCCACTCCAGCCCCGCATCAGTCATCCAGCGGGATGGACGCTGCAGGGTATTGGCCTCGTAGTCGATCGTTCCTCCCAACGGAAGAAAGGTTTTCACATGAGGCATCCGGTCGCGGTATCGCACGATGAACTTCTCCTGCCGCCCAGCTCCCAGACCGACGACAAGTACGGTTGCGCGGGAATCGTTGATCTTGGAGATCATCCGATCCACCTCGCCGAGGCGCGTATCGAAGTCGCGAGGAGGGGAGTCCGTTCCGACGACCATCTCGCGGCCCACGGCCGCATTGATGTTCCTGCGTGAGATCTCGGCGATTCCGGGACCACCCCCGCAGATGAAGATTGTGATGCCCTCGTCGTTCTTGTGCCCTGAGTAGAATCGCGGAAAGAAGTCGGAACCGGACACGCGTTCGCGGAGTGGCGTTCCGAGAATCTTCGCGGCCGCGAAGAGGATTTGACTGTCGCAGGTTACGACATCGAACTCGGGCAGCATCTCGTAGAATTCACGATCCTTCTGTAGCTTCATGATCATGTCCACGTGAAGCGTCAAGAGCAGCCCCTCGCGGAACGAGAAGAGCACCTCATCCATCGTGACGTCGTCGACATCGACGTTCAACAGTCGGACTCGCCTCTGTTTCGGATCCAGTTCGCCCCCCCGCGGTGCGTCGCTACCGCGCTTGCACTGCGGCGCGGCTGAGACCTGCGCGCAATCGACTATTGATTTCGCTCCAGACGCTGGCCGCCTGGCCGCCGGCCGCAGAGTCCACGGTAACAATCCTAGACCTCGCAGGTCGGGTCGATCAATGGAAATTTCGCGCCGGAGCGGAAAAGGCCCACGGCCCGCGCGTGTGCGGTGCCGTCGTCGCCGAATTCGACGCGTCGATCCAGGCGGAACACCGTGGAGTTCCGTCGTCGTGGTCCCAGCGGGCGCCCCGGGGTCGGCCACGTCCCTTCGCGACGGTCGCTCGCGGACGTCGCGAAGTGTCCGCAAAGGTTTGGTCCGCGTCTACGGCTCGTAGGCTCCGATGCTCGGCGGGTTGGGGCGCGTCTTCACCAGCGTAAAGTCCGTGGACGGTGCATTCGCCGCACTTCCGGCCCCGATGAGCGGCGAACCGGCGGCCAGCGTCAAGTCAGTTGGCGGATTTGTGAATAGCGGATTCCCAGTCACGCCAGGACCCGGATCGAAGTCGCTCCCCGGACTGTTGGCGTAGAATGCCGACGCCCCTCCGTAGCAGGCATTCGTTGTAACGGCTGCATACGCAGACGCGTTCGGGTTGCAGGTCCCGCTGCAGGCCGGGACGTTCGCGTCGCCGATATTGTTGCGGACCATGCACACTGTACCGCCCACCGAGCATGTGCCGAGCGGCGTCGAGAAGCACGCTCCGGTCACTGAGTAGACGCTGTTGTTTGCGATGATGTGCCCAATGCCCTCGGCCCCAGCGTGAACGCCGTACTGGCCAGCGAGACTGGTCCCGGTCATGTAGAGCGTGTTATTGGCGATCCTGGTATTGTTTTGAACGTCGTCCAGGCCTGCGCGCGCTCCATCACGTGGTGACCAAATGCCCTGCTTCCAAGTGTCCGACGTGCCCGTCAGCACGACGATGTTGTTCTCGATGGCGAGACCGGGAGCTTGGCCAATCGTGATCGCAACCCCCGAGCCCAAGGTAACTAGGTTTCGCCTCACCGTCATATTGCGAAAGTACGTGTTATCCGAGCCAGCGGCGCTGAAGCTGATGCCTTCGCACCCACCCAGCGAGCTGGTGGCGGTGTCGATGATGTTGTTCTCGATGTTGAGACCATTATATTGACCGTGCGAGACGATAACCCCGGTCGCGCAGGCCCCGGGCGTTCCACCCGCGTTCGAACGCCGAAACTCGTTGTTCACGATCGACGTGCCGGTGGCGACACCAACTCCTGTATTGCTCAGCGGAGTGAGGTAGACGGTGTGCGCCTGATTCCCCGTGACCGGATGCGGGAATCCGCCGTTGTTATCAAAGAAGTTCGCGTCGATGGAGTTGTTCGATCCGTTCCCGAATCCGAGGATTGCGTCAAGGTCATTCATCGTAAAGCGATTGCCCGTGACGCGAACGTTAGAGGCAGTGCCCGACTGCGGTCCTTGGATGGCGAGGCGCATGCGGTCGAAGGTATTGCCACAGACGAGCCAGGAAGAATCGGAGATGGGTGAGCCGCAAACCCCGAGCAGCAACGCCCTTTGATCGTTGTAGACCCCGCCGTTGGGACCGTTATTGGATCCCTGAAAAGCGAGGTTCAGGATGCGGACGCCGTTCGTGCTCCCCGCCTGGCGGGTGATCCAGGCTAGATTCCCGCTGCCGGCGAGCGCAGGTTTCGCCGTGCCTCCCCAAGATGGACTGTAGTCCCGGATGTCACACGTACTCGTGTTAGCTGGATCGGTGAGGCTCGCTCCAGCGGTACACCTGGAATTGCCCACCCCGAAGCTGCAATAGTTCGGGGTGCTCGTGGAAGCCAGAGCCCACGCTCCGCCCTTGCACAGCGCGATGGTGTCACCCGCGTTCATCGCATTGAACGCGGTGATGGCTGCGGACCACGTCTGCTTGGGAGCGGAGGCGCTGGTGCCGGGGTTCGCGTCGCTCCCCGCGACGCACCCGGCCTGAGAGCCGGCGGCGCAGTCGCAGAAGTAACGGATCGTCCCCGTCGATCGAAGGGGCATGTTCGCACAAGAAGACGACGCCGCTGCGTAGAGGGCCCCGGGCGTACCCGGCGCGACGACATTGGCGATGGCGAGGCCGGTCTTCCCCGCGTAGTCGGCCTGGACCTGGTAGGAGCCCAGCTGGGTGGGCGCGGTGTAGAGCCCGGCACTCGTGATCGATCCGGCCGAGGCGGTCCACACCACGCCGGCGGAGAGGGCTTGCTCCCCGGTAGCGAACGCACCCTGTGCGACAGCCACGAAGGTCCCGGTCCCTGCGGGAGGGAAGCTGGTCATGCCCGGAGTGACCTTGACAGCAGACACCGCATCCTGCGATGCCACGACGCCGGTTCCACAGGATCCGCAAGCGAGCACGCACAAGAGAAAGAGCATGCCGACTGGCCTCGCACGCAGGAATCGGAAAAGTCTCGTCATCGCTACTCCTTAGCGTCCGCGCGCGCAATCTCTGCGCTCGACACTGAACACTGGCCCACGCGACGAGGATGTTGAGACGCGGTACTTGCGCGGAACCTATCGAGGGGGTCGGGTCAACGCAACCCTACACCCGCGCAGCTCACGCCATACGGAGCGTGGAGTCGCGTACCTGGCCCTCCCCCACGGTACGCCTGAGTGCAACCGGGTGTGACTGCAAAAAAACAACCGTCCGAGAGGCGCACGAACGCGGTCGTCCCTCCACTATTCACGCCAGCGAGTCGGGTTCGAGCTCGCCAACATGGACCAGTGTTCGTCACGCGACGCGCTGCGAGCCGGCTTCACGACGCAGACGCGGTGCATGTCACGGAGGTTGAGCGTCAAACGGATTCTGTGCGCGCGAGCGCGTAACGCGATAGGGACTCATGAACTTGCTGGATGCCCGCCGCAAGCTCGAGGCCTGGAGGCGGGACGACAACCAGAACAGCTAAGAGCGAAATCTCCTGAAGTCAGATCCCGTTCAGTTCTGGGTGGAGGTCAAGACACCGTATCTGCCTCTCATTTGGTGTCCACCAAACTGGGGCAACCTCACCCTCCACCAGGAGAGTTGTCGCAGGGTTCTCCTTGCGGTCGGACTCCTTCTCTGCGACACTGTAGGCGGTTCGAGGGGGAGAGTCTGGGACACCTGCAATCCCGAGAGCCAGCCGCGCTGCATGGCTGGAACGCGAAGATTCCCTTCGAGGAGGGCTTCGCGACACGATCGCTTGGCACGAGAGAACGGTCACGGAGTCCATGTGAGCGATACGAGCTATAGCGCGCCCTACGAGTTCCACGGATGGTTGGATTCGGGCCCGCAAGACTACCACGCATACCTGGCACCGAAGGTGCTATCGCTCATCCCACCGAACACGCGGCGAATCGTCGACATCGGGTGCGGAAACGGATACCTGGTCGGCTTGCTCGCCGACCGAGGTTTCGACGTCATCGGCGTCGACGCCTCGGCGGACGGAATCGCGCAGGCGCGAGCCGCACATCCCGGTGCGCGTTTCGAGCAAGTCTCAGTCGACTCCGAATTGCCGCCGAAGATCGGTACGGACTTCGATCTCGTGATTGCGACCGAGGTGATCGAGCATCTCCCTGCGCCGCGGACCCTTCTGCGTGGTGGCTTTCAGTTGCTTCGCCCCGGCGGGCGGATGCTCATCAGCACCCCGTATCACGGGTACCTCAAGAATCTTGCTCTCTCGATAGCAGGCGCATGGGATTGGCATTTCAAAGTGGATTGGGATGGGGGCCACATAAAGTTCTTCTCTACAAAGACGCTGGGGAGGATGGTCCTCGACTCTGGCTTTGAATCGGTCGAGTTCGCGTACGCAGGGCGAACGGTGTGGCTATGGAAGTCCATGATAGCCTTGGCCTCCAAGTCCACGTAGCGTGGAATCGGCCAGAACGCATCCCGCGACGGTAACTAAGCCGGGTCTCGACTTGACATCGCGCCGCTACTGCCTCATCACTCCGTGCCGCAATGAAGCTCGGTTCGCCCGCCGAACCCTGAATTCCGTCGTGGGGCAGTCGGAGCTGCCCGCGCGATGGGTCATCGTGGACGACGGCTCGCAAGACGAGACCCCCAGGATCCTCGCCGAATACGCAGCCAAGTTTCCCTGGCTGCAGGTCTTGAGGCGACCCGATCGCGGGGACCGCAAGCTCGGCGGGGGCGTCATGGAAGCCTTCTACACGGGCTACGACGCCATCAACCCGAGTGAGTTCGAGTACGTCTGCAAGCTCGATCTGGACCTCGATCTTCCGCCACGGTATTTCGAGCTGCTGATGGACCGGATGGAGGCAGACCCGAGGATCGGGACCTGCTCTGGGAAGGCCTACTTCTTCTGGCCGGGCCCGCCGGACGACACCGTGCAGTTCCCGCTCTCCGACACGTCGCGCCTCGTCTCGGAGAAGATCGCGGACGATCACTCGGTAGGGGCGTCGAAGTTCTACCGGATGACGTGCTTCCGACAGATCGGCGGCTTCGTGCGCGAGCTGTCGTGGGACTGCATCGACGGAAACCGCTGCCGCCAGCTGGGCTGGCGGGCGGCATCGTGGGACGACCCGGATCTGCGCTTCCTCCACCTGCGCCCGATGGGCTCGAGCCACAAGAACTGGTGGGAGGGGCGGGTCCGGCAGGGGGTCGCCCAGTACTACATGGGAACCACGCCCGTGTGGTTGCTGGCGAGCGCTGCCTATCGCATGACCCGCCGTCCCTACGTGGTCGGTGGGCTGGCGATGCTCTGGGGGTACTTCCGGAACATGATCCGCCGCGATCCCCGGTACGGTGACGATGAGTTCAGGCGGTTCGTCCGGCGCTACCAGTGGGCGTGCCTCCTCAAGGGCAAGCTCCGCGCCACCGCAGACCTGGAGGCGAGGCAGGCCGCCAGCTGGGATCCGGCGTCGTGACCGTGCGGTGGATTCGCCCTTCGAATCCGGTTCCGCGGTTGGGGTGTCGATGGTACGAGATCCCCAAGTGAACGATCTTCGGGCCCTCACCCCCGACGCAGACGGTACTCCTCGTCACCAGTTCCGCCGTCGGCGAAGCTCGGCCGAGGGTCCCCCCGGCGGTCCCCTGAAGGTCGCCTACCTGGTCTCTGCCTACCCGCGCATCACCCACTCCTTCATACGGCGGGAGATCCGAGCACTGGAGTCACTCGGCGTCGAGGTGGTGCGCTTCTCCGTGCACCCGCTCGACTCGGACCCGCTGGGGGCACGAACACTCGTCACCGAGGCTGACTGCGAGGAGCATGAACGAACGCGGGCGATCCTCTCGGCGGGCGTCATGGCGTACGCATCGGCCCTGATCGCTGAGGCGCTCCAGCGTCCGGGGGCATTCGCCCGTGCCCTCTTCACCGCGCTTACCATGGGGTGGCGGTCGGAGCGCGGCCTCCTGCGCAACCTGGGGTACCTGGCGATGGCCTCGGTCCTGGTCCGCTGGCTTCGCAAGGAGGGCATCGCGCACCTCCACGCGCACTTTGGCAACAACGCGCCGGCGGTAGCGCTGCTCTGTCGTCAGCTCGGCGGGCCCACCTTCAGCTTCACCGTCCACGGGCAGGAGGACTTCGATACCTTCAGGGAGAAGGCCTCCCACGCCTCGTTCCTCGTCGCGATCAGCAGCTTCGGGAGAGCCCAGTACTACCGCCGGCTGGACCAGCGCGACTGGTCGAAGGTCCATGTGGTTCGCTGCGGGCTGGACCCCGAGCTGCTCACTGCCCCGTTGACACCCGTGCCCGAGGCGCGGCGGCTCGTCTGCGTGGCCCGGCTCTCGCCCGAGAAGGGACACCTAGTCCTGCTGGAGGCCGCGGCCAGGCTGGCCGCCGAAGGGATGAGCTTCGAGATCATGCTAGCGGGCGATGGACCGCTCCGACCCGCCATCGAGGAGCAGCTGAAGACGCTTCGGCTACAGGACCGCGTCCGGTTGTGCGGCTGGATGAGCGAGGAGCAGGTGCGCGAGGCGATCGTCGCGTCGCGCGCCGTTCTGGTCCCGAGCTTCTCGGAGGGGCTGCCCGTCGTCGTGATGGAGGCGCTGGCGCTAGGACGGCCGGCCATCTGCAGCGCGATCTCCGGCATACCCGAGCTCGTCCTGCCGGGTCTTACCGGCTGGCTCGTTCCGGCGGCATCGGTCGAGGCCTTGGTGCGGGCGATGCGGGAAGCGCTGGAGGCGCCGCGGGCCCAGCTCGAGACCATGGGCCGTGCCGGCGCAGCGTTGGTGGCCGAGCGTCATGACGTCCGGCGGGAAGCCCGCAGGCTGCTGGAGCTCTTCAGGTCGGCGACGGAAGCAACGGCACCGTCCGGTCCGGCGGTCCCTCGCACCGGCTGAACGAGCCGGACCGCGCGGCGCTCCCGCGAATCGTCGTCGATCTGCCGGGTCAGGACAGCGACGATGGCGATGATCGCGAAGTACACGTACGAGACCTCGGTTTGGCGCCAGACCCACTCGAAGAAGCCGTGCGCGTAGAAGATCATCAATCCTACACCCAGGCCAAGGAGAACATCGCCTCGACGGTCGTGTCGCATTCGAAGGCCGTACCGAAGCGCCGACGCGAGCGGGACGAGGAAGAGGACGACGAGCGCAACGACCCCCGCGTAGCCCATCTCTGCCGCCGTCAGCGTGTAGATATTGTGGACGAGCGCCACGCGCTCACTCCACGTGAGCCCACTGCGGTCTGCGTATCCACCGAAGAGCAGCTGGGACATGAAGGCGTTTGGCCCGACCCCGAGCGGATGCTCGTGCAGCATCAGAGACGCAGCGAACTCCAGCTTCTCCCGGTGCTCCATCGACCGGGCTCTCTCTTCGGCGGTGCGGGATTCGATCTTACTGAGTGCCATTGGGACGAACGCCGCGGCGAGGACGAGGCCGATCATGCAAATCCAGGCTTTGCGAACGGTGTATCGCCTGAACGCGGAGCCGAGGAACACGAGCGCGCTGCCCGTGCCGAGGAAGAGCAAGGCTCCTCGCGACACGGTGAAGAGCGCGGCGGCGAGGGCGGCGATCGGCGCCAGCCTTGTGAGCAGGGAAGTAGGGCCCGCGAGGATGAGCGCGAGCGGCGCCATCACGACCAGATTCAGCAGGGCGCCGAGGGTGTTCTGATGGGCGAAGCTCCCGTTGGCCTGGAAGAGCCCCAGGCCGTAGTGCTGCCACAACACCAGAACACCCTCGTAGACGAGCCCGAGCGTCATGCCACGGAGGATCGCCGCGGGCACCGGCCGGTCCTCGCCTGCTCGCCAGACGACCGCGAACAGGAGGTACATGCGGCCGAGCTTCCACGCGTAGCCGGCCGAGAGCACCAACCACTGCGCCTGGGTGGCGGACAAGAGGGCGACGAGGAGGTAGAGTACGAGGGGGAATCGGTACGGCAGCGGTCTGGCGGGCCGCCGGTACGCGAGCAAGAGGGACAGGACGAGCCAGTCGATGATCCCGACCTCGAGGCCGTGCGTGTCCCCAGGGTACTCTGCGAAGAAGTAGAGGGAGTAGCTCGGGGCGGCGTAGAAGGGCAGGAAGCCGATCAGCGCCCACGCGAGATGTCGGAGCGCCGGGCGTTCTCGGAGCCATCGGCCCGCAGGATACAAACACAGAGCGGCGACGATGAAGACAACCCACTTCACGGGTGCGCCGACCGCAGTGTGAGGCCTGCGGCCGCGGGCTCACCCGTCTTCGGCTCGCGCGTCACGTCGGTCCCAGGTCCATCGGTCAACGCCACGAAGGCGGAGCACACGAGTTCGACGATCCTCTCTTTGATCGTCACCGCGGAATCTCCGATCGCTTGCGAGGTCCCGTGGATTCCACCCTTCAGCGGCCGATATCAAATGACGTCTATCATGGATCTCGCCACGGGCGAGGCTCGATCGCCGCTATAGTACAGCGCTATAGTACAGGAGAATATCCGCAATGAACGTCGGATGTAGAATGATGACCATCAAGGCGCATGTATGATTGGTCTGTTGCCTCTTGATCTGGGATTTCATTCGCTCGACTTCCTGCGGGGGGGGTGGTGTCGACGATTCGCGGGTGCGATGACCCCGGGTCCCTCGCCATGATGGAGCTGAAACGGGTGTGCCGGCGGCCGCACTACCGCGTGCGCGACGGGGCGCTGTACTTCCTCGCTTCGACTCGCCCGGTCACGACCGTTTCCAATGAGGAGCTCGCGACTTGGGAAGCGCTGGCGACCGGAGACTCGCGGGAGAGTCTGCGTCGCCGGGTCGGCCCCGGCGCGGATGCGGCGATCGCGCGCTTCCTCGAGCTCGGTCTCTGCGACGAAGTGGGTTCCTTCCCGCCCGGACGGCGGCGGGCAATCGTCGTCGAACCTCACAGCGACGACGCTGCGCTCAGCGTCGGCGGAACCATGTGGCTCCGTCGCAACGAGCTGGAGTTCGACCTCGTGACGGTGGCGAGCCGCAGCAACTTCACCAGCTACTTCCTCAGCGACCGCGACTTCCTCAAGGTGGAGGAGGTCACCGCGATTCGGAATGCGGAGGGCGCGGCGTTAATCCGCCAACTCGGCGGGAGTCATCGCGCGCTCGGGGAGAACGAGGCCACCCTGCGGTATCGCGATGAGGACTGGTCCCTGCAGTTCCTACGCTCTCATCGCGTTTCGGTGTCCGCGTTCAACAACCGCCAGGCGCTGGAGTCCGATCTCGCCCGCTGGAAGGCGGCGCTGCGGCCCGTATTCGAGCAACTCGATGGCGCCGAGCTCTGGTTGCCTCTCGGAATCGGCAACCACTCCGATCACGAACTGGCGCGGAACGCCAGTCTCTCCCTGCTTGCCGAGGATCCCGACCTCGCTCGCACGAGCGTGGTGCGGCTGTATCAGGACGTGCCGTACGACTCGACGCACATCGACCACCTCGGGCGCGTCCTGCGAGAGCTGACCAACGCCGGCGCGATCGCGTTGCCGGAGCACGTCAGCATCAAAGAGGCCTACCAGCGCAAGCTCGAGCTGCTGTCCGTCTACGCCTCGCAGTTCAAGGTGCCCGCCATCGAGCATGGAGTCGACGCGAGCAGCCGCGTC
>Ga0066673_10000565_pt1 | contig 11168 bp, 9 predicted proteins | sample GraSoiAngelo_122_FD_62302 | JGI IMG/M metagenome (GOLD analysis project Ga0066673, IMG submission 62302) | Grasslands soil microbial communities from the Angelo Coastal Reserve, California, USA - 14_0927_02_20cm | ecosystem: Environmental > Terrestrial > Soil > Grasslands | place: USA...
CGGCTGGCGGATAAGGCGATCGTCGTCACGGGCGCGGCACACGGGATCGGAAGGGCGTACAGCGAGAGGCTGGCCTCCGAGGGCGCGAGCGTGGCGCTGCTCGACATCGACGCGAAGCGCAACGAGGAGGTCGCCGAGGGCATCAACAAGGACGGTGGGAAGGCCGTCGCGATCACGACGGACGTCCGCGACTTCGCGAGATTCAGAAGCGCCGTCGACCAGGCCGCGAAGGCGTTCGGCAAGCTGACCGGGATCGTGAACAACGCCGGCATGCTCAACGTGGTCCCGATCACGCGCTGCAACTTTGAGGACATCCCCGACGCGGAGTGGGATGAGTCCTTCCGGCTCAACACGAAGAGCGCCTGGTACGGCTGCAAGGCCGCCGTGCCGCACCTTCGCGCGAACAAGAGTGGGAGCATCGTGAACATCGGCTCCAGCACGATCTTCCGCGGCGTGCCTACGCGTGCGCACTACGTCGCCGCGAAGGCGGCGCTCATCGGCTTCAACCGCACCATCGCGCGCGAGCTCGGCGCGGACTACATCCGCGTGAACCTCGTCTGCCCTGGCAGCACGCTCTCCGAGGAGAACCCGAGTCAGGAGACGGTCGCGATGCGTGAGGCGGTGGTGAAGACGCGCTGCCTGCCGCGCCTCGAGCGTCCGGCTGACCTCGTCGGCACGATCGCGTTCCTGCAATCCGACGACAGCGCGTTCACGACCGGCCAGACCTTCCTCGTGGATGGTGGCAGCGCGTTCCACTAGGACGCTAGTGGATCTCCTGGCGCCAGACCTCGTAGCGCTTCTCGATCCTCCGTACGCCTTCGCCCATGAGCACTCCGAACACGCCGAGCAGCACGACGCCGAGCATGACTCGCGCGGTGTTGAGGAAGGCGCCGTACAGCTCGATGTAGTGCCCGATGCCCTCGTTCGCCGCGAGCTCTTCCGCCACGATCACTCCCACGAGCGCGCGGCCCGTCGCGATACGGATACCCGTGAGGATGAACGGGAACGTGCTAGGAAGGATGACCGAGCGGAAGCGGAGCCAGCGGGACGCCCCGAAGCTGTCCGCGATGTCGAGATGGCGTTCGGCGACCGAGCGGACGCCCGCGACGGTGCTCACGATCACCGAGAAGAAGGCCAGAAGAAAGACCAGGATCACCTTGGACTCGAGACCGATGCCGGCCACGAGGATGATGAGCGGCGCGATTGCGGCCTTCGGCGTCGAGTAGATGCCGAAGAGGAGGAAGCTCACAAGGTACTCGACCCGTCGGAACATGCCGATCGCGAGACCGAGGGGGATCCCGATCCCAAGCGCCGCGACGAACCCGAGGCCGAACTCAACGCCGCTCGCGGAGAGATCCGGCCAGATCGTTCCGCTGCCGAAGTCCTGCACCGCGGCGGACCACACGAGCGATGGCGTGCTGAGCAACGACTTCCGGTAGAGACCGAGATCGCCGGCCAGCTCCCAAAGGATCCCGATGACGACGAATCCGAGGATGCCGTAGAAGAGGCGCTCGTTCGCGCGAACGAGCCGCGTCAGGCCGCGAGGGCCGGCCGGGGCGAGGGGCGTGGATCCGACCGAGAGGGTCGCCACGCTAGGCCTGGCCCACCGGCGCTGCGGGAGCATGCTGGCTCGCCAGCAGCTTCCAGATCTGATCCGCGTATGCCGTGAACTGAGCGCTGCGCTTCAGCTCCAGCGCCCGCGGCCGCGGCAGCTCGATCTCGATGTCGGCCAGGATCCGACCGGGCCGCGCCGACATGACGATGACGCGATCGGAGAGATAAACGGCTTCCTCGATCTGATGGGTCACGAAGACAACGGTCTTCTGCGCCGCGTTCCAGATGCGGAGGAGCTCCGCCTGCATCACCTCGCGTGTCTGCGCGTCGAGCGACGCGAACGGCTCGTCCATCAACAGGATCGGCGCGTCCACGGCGAGCGCGCGCGCCAGGTTCGCGCGCTGCTGCATGCCGCCCGAAAGCTGGTACGGGTACTTCGCCTCGAAACCCTGCAAACCGACAAGCTCCACGAGTGGCGCCGCCCGCTTCCGCGCCTCGTCGTTCTTCACGCCGGCGCAGACGAGGCCATATGCGACGTTGTCGAGCACCGAGTACCACGGGAACAGCGCAGCGTCCTGGAAAACCATCGCGTCCTCTCGGCCCTTGCCGTTCCGCCGGAGGCGGATCTCGCCGGCAGTGGCCTTGAGCAGCCCGTTCACGATCTTCAGGAACGTCGACTTTCCGCAGCCGCTCGGCCCGAGCAGGCTCACGAACTCTCGGTCGGCGACGTCGAGGTCCATCGCCTCGATCGCGACGAGCCGCGTATCGGAGCTGCGATCGCGATACTCCATCCGCACGCCACGCGCGCTCAGCGCGAGATCCGTATTCGCCACTACGTCCCCTCCTCGAGATCGAGGTTCGCGCTCGGCCGCCACCGCTGGAAGTGCCGCTCGACGCGGCCGGCGGCCTCGGTCGTCAGGACCCCCATCAACGTGAAGAGCAGGACCCCGAAGAGCATGCGGTTGCCGTCGAGGACGTCCGCCGCGCGCTCGATCAACACACCGATCCCTTCGGTCTGCGCGTACAGCTCCGCCACGACGACGCCGATGAGCAGGCGCCCCAGGGCGAGCCGGACGCCCGCCGCGATGAATGGCACCGTCGCCGGGATCACGACCGACGTGAACAGGCGGCGCTGCGAGGCGCGGAAGCTGTGCGCGACGTCGAGAAGCTGCTGGTCGACGGTCCGCACGCCCTCGACTGTCGGCAGGATGATCGAGAAGAAGCCGCCGAGAAAGACAATGATCGTCTTCATCTCGATCCCGAGGCCGACCCACAGCACGACGAGCGGGATGAGCGCAGGCCGCGGGATCGCGTTCAGGAAATTCAGCCAGGGATCGAAGGCGAACGACACGCGACGGTACCAGCCGATCGCGAGGCCGAGGGGGACCGCGAGGACGAGCGAGGCGAGGAAGCCCACGGTGACCTCGGTGAGGCTGTAGCGGACGTCGTTCCAGAAGCGCGGGATCTGGACCTCGCGCACGCCCGCCTGGAAGACGCCTTGCGGCGAGCCGAAGAAGAGCGGATCCACGACGCCCGCGCCGGAGAGGACCTGCCACAGCACCACGAACGCCGCGAGCCCGCCGAGACCGAGGACGACGCGCTCGTTCCGGCGGTACCACCGCACGAGTGGCGGACGCCGCCGCCGGACCCGCGGGTAGATGACCCTATAGGTCGTGGCGGACTCGACGGACATCCGTCCCCTCTCCCCCGCGGCGGTGCGGCGCCCGCGTATTCTTCGTTCGCTGCGTGGACAATGTCAAACGATTTGTAAACATCATGCGGCCGCGATCAGCGCGCGAGACAGCATGCTGAAGCGAAGGGTCCCGCGTTCAATCCGATCGCAATGCGCGCCAGAAGAGGACGGGACACCCCGCCATCACCGCGACGAGGCTTCGAGCGTGTCCTGGACCTTCTCGTATCCGCGCCAGAGGGCCTCGTAGAAGAAGCGGATCCCGAACTCGATGCGCAGCGTCCGCGTACGCGCGTCGGAGTCGTTGAAGTGCTCGTGCACGGTCATGCGCGGCGGAACATGCACCGCGTCGCCCTCTTCCCAGTCGACCCGCTTGCCGTCGATCATCGAGTAGCCGCGTCCTTCGAGCACGTACAGCATCGCCTCGGTGTGGGCGTGCTTGTGGCTCCCCGAATGCGGCGCCTCCTCGAATATGTTCGTGATCGCCACGGCCTTCGCGCGGAAGCCGTTCGTCTCATCCGACGGGCTCTCGCTCCCTCCCATGAGGATCCAGATGCCCGCGTGACGGTGCGCGCCCTTGCCTGGCCTCTGATGCTCGTGCCCGGCGAGGCGTCGCGCCCGCTCGTCGATGGCGTCCTCGAGGTGAAGCGAGATGCGCCGGCCGTCCGCAGCGAACTGCGACCTTTCCGCGGGGTGACGTCTCGCAAGCTCTCCATCGTCGCGCGCTTTCTCCTCGAGCTGGTCCAAGCGGCCCAGCTTCACGGCGAAGTCGAGATCGTGCGTCACCGCCGAGAGGTAGACAGCGGAGTCGCTTCCGGTGTTCACGTGCTGGTGCGACGCGCCATATGGGATGTGCAGAGTGGTCCCGGGCTTCCAGTCGTACCGTGCGCCGTCGATCACGCTGAAGCCGGTTCCGGCAAGGATGTGGATGCCCTCCTCGCCGTGGCTGTGTCGACCGCTGCGCCAGCCCGCGGGGATCTCGGCCTTCACGAGCGCGGTGCCCTGCGTGGGGAATCCCGTCGCCTCTCCGATCAGCATCGCGGTGCGGACATCCTGCGGTGTCTCGATCCACTTGAGGCCGCTGCCACGCGCGACGACCGGACCCTTACCGACCACCGCGTCGAGCCGCGCGCTCTCGCGCAGCCAATCGCGGTAGAAGTCGCTCACCGCCCGATGGTATGGCGCGACGTGAGCCTCAGTCGCCGGCGGCTATGGCCTCGCGCGCCTTTCCGCCGTACGCCGGAGCGTCTTCGAGATGCACGACGCTGTCGTATCCGAGCAGCTTGAAGAGTCTGTTCTGCGCCGAGAGCAGGACGAGCGGCTCGCGACCGGTGTTGAAGGTCTGGTGGACCGTGTTCTGCGGAACGTAGACGAGATCGCCGGCCGTGAACTCCCAGCGCGTCGGTTCCTTCGCGATGCGGGCGTAGTAGCGGTCATCGATCTCCGCCTCGACGTCCCACTGGAGGCTATGGCCGCTGCCCGAGATGACGTAGATCGCCTCGTCGGCCATGTGCCAGTGCTTCCCCGAGCGGCCGCCCGCTGGGATCTCCTGCTGATACAGGTCGAGGCTGTGGGTGCGTGCGTCGGTCCGCTCCGGATCGAGGATCTTCCGCACCCGGCCGTCGCGCGTCGTCTCCCACAGCGTGTCCGAAGGCTTGATGACCTTTTTCTTGGATTCCCAGCCGGGGCTCCAAAGCTGCGACCAGTCTTGCCGTGGACCGAACCCGGAGTCGTTCGCCAGCGGCGCCGATCGTCCCTGCTGGATGAGACCCAGGACCATCCACGAGGTCTTGGCTTTCAGCACGAGCGCGAGCGCGCGCTCGGTGGTGGATCGGTTGAAGTGCCTGTGTTTGCTGTCGGTGTGGACGATGACGAGGTCGTCCTTCTCCCATTCGTAGCGCTCGCCGTCGTGGATCTCGTAACCCTTGCCTTCGAGGATGTAGAAATGCGCTTCGTTCTGGTGACCGTGCCCATGGTTGGTGCCGCCGGGCTTCAGCTCGACGAAGTGGACCTGCAGCGTCTGGGTGAGGAACGGCTCATCGCCCGGACCGAGCATCCACCAGGTGCGCGACTCGCCCTCGTCCGAATCCCCGGAATGGCCGACGGTGGCGTCGTCCGTGACCGTCCCGGCGCGGCGGACGCGCGGTGTGCTGCGCTGCCTCGCGCGGAACTCCTTGAGGCCGTAGGTTTCTGAACCGATGCCACGCAGGAACGTGCGGCCGTCCTCGCCCATCGATCTCCTCCGGATGTGATGCTGTCGCGGTTTACGCCGAAGGTCCAATGGTATGACGTTTCGTCAGGCCCGCCGCTTCACGCGCCGCCGGACTGGACATAGCGACAGCGAGCCAGGCGAGCAAGCTCAGCACGGCCATGATCTGGAACATCGCCGCGATGCCGAAGGCGCTCGCGACCACGCCACCGAGGGCGGGCCCCACGATCGTGCCGATGTCGAGGCCCGAGTTGTAGATGCCGGACGCAAGCCCTACGTCACGTCCTTCGTTGCGTAGCTCGGCGATGGTCGCGGCGCTCGTCGCGCGGAGGATCCCCCGCGCGAGCCCGAGCACCACGAAGATCGGGAGCAGGACGGCGAGCGACGCGGACAGGGGAAGCGCGGCAGTCGCGGCGGCGGCCGCGAGGACGGCGACCACGGTCACCCGGCGATAGTCCACCGCGTGAAGCAGGACGATGCCGGTCGAACGGACGAAGATGGCCGCCCCGCTTTTCACGGCGCGCAGGACGCCAACGATCGCGAGTGAGATCCCGATCGCGGGCGCGAACACCGGGAAGAACGTGTCGACGCTGTCCATCACCACATTCAGGTAAAGGACGATGACGAAGGCGAGCCACACCCGGCTGTCAAGCCGCGCGCCGGCGGTAAAGAGCCCGCGTAACCCGCTGCCGCGATCGATCGGGAAGGGTGCCGCTTCGACCGGCGGCAGCGCCAGCACGACTGCCGCGGCGGCGAGCGGGAGCAGTCCGATGAGGCCCAGCGTCGGCGGGATCCCGATCGTGTCGGCGAGCGAGCCACCGATGAGAGCGCCGAGCGCGTAGCCCGTCGAGTTCGCGGCGGTGTACCAGGCCATGGCCACCCCGGCGCGACGACCTCCGCTCACGTCTATGGCCAACGCGAGGCCGAGCGTCCCGAGGCTTCCGAACGCGAAGCCATGAAGCACGCTGAGCACCGCGACCGCGAGCGGCTGCCCGCCGGCAAACGCGAAGCCGCTCGTGGAGACGGCGAAGGCGACGAGCGCGAGCGCGAGCTGCCGTTTCACCCGGTGGGCGCGGTACGCGACGCCGACTGGCAGCCGCGAGATGAGCTGCAGCACGGCGATGAGCGACGTCAGGAATCCGATGAGCGAGAGCGCATAGCCGTACCCGGCGAGGTAAGGCGGAAGCACGATCTCGACCGTGCCTTTGGTCGTGGTGGTCGCGGCAGTGATGACGAGAACCGCGATGAAGGGTCGAGCGATCGTCGGCATGGTCGCGCATTATGTCTGCGTGAAGACCCAGACCGTCGAGTTCCACAGCGAGGGCGCGCGACTTCGTGGCTTCCTGCACCGACCCGATGCGGAGGCCGGGCGCCTTCCGTTCATCGTCCAGGGTCCGGGCTGGCTCGGCCTGGCCGACGCGAAGCTGTACCGGCCATATCACCAGGCGTTCACGGACGCGGGCTTCGCCGTCCTCATCTTCGACTACCGCGGGTTTGGTGAGAGCGAAGGCGATCGAGGAACGATCTCACCGGATTGGCAGCTCCGGGATTGGCGCAACGCGATCGCGTATATGCGTGAGCGCGCGGACATGGCCGCCGACCGCGCGGCGATCTTCGGCAGCGGCGGAACGGGGGGCGGCAACGCGATCCTTGCCGCTGCGGCGGAGCCGGAGATCCGCGCGACGATCAGCCAGGTACCCGTCGCGGACGGCCGCGACTGGCTGCATCGCATGCGACCAGAGCACGAGTGGGTCGCCTTCCTCGCGGCGGTCGAGGCCGATCGGCGTCAGCGAGCGACGACCGGCACCGGAATCACCGTGCATCCGCGCGAGGGGATCATGGTCGAGACGCCCGAGCGTCGTGCGAGCTCGGTGAAGTCCGACGTCGACGGTCGCATCCCGACCGCCGTGCCACTCGCTTCCGCGCACGGCATTCTCGAGTACCGACCGATCGATGTCGCCAGTCGCGTCCACGGATTGATGGTGGTCGGCGTCGAGGACGACGCGGTCACGCCGACCGATCACGCGCGGCACCTCTACGACGCGGCGGGCCGGCCCAAGAAGCTCGTGCTGCAGGGCGAGACGACGCACTACGCGGCGTACCGCCAATACGCGGGCGTGGTGATCCCGATGATGGTGGACTGGCTACGGCGCCTCGTCCTCCAGGACGGCGCGATCGAGGTGCGAGAGCAGTACGCACAGGAGGAGACCGTCTACCGCGTCACCGAGACCGCGGCCGTCGAGAAGATGCCGGCATGACCCACGACATCGTCATCCGCGGAGCGAAGGCCGTCCTCGAGGATGGCACGCGCGTGGTCGATATCGCGATCGACGGCGAGCGGATAGCGGCGATCGAGAAGCCCGGCGGGGTGCCGAAAGGCCGGCGCGATATCGACGCGATGGACCTGGTCGCCCTGCCCGGCCTGATCGACATGCACTCGCACCATCGCGAGCCGGGGTTCGCCCACAAAGAGGACCTCGCCACGATCGGCCGCCAATGCGCGGCGGGCGGTGTGACGACGTCGGTCGCGATGCCGAACGTCAGCCCGCCGCCGACGACGGCGAAGAACCTCGACGACATGCTCGAGCTCTATCGCTCCCGTTCGATGGTCGATTACAACGTGAATGCCTCGGGCGTCGAGCTCGACGAGATCCCGAAGCTCGCCGAGCGCGGGATCCTGGCGTTCAAGATCTTCATGGTCGTCGACACGGGCCGCTCGTATCCGCACATGCCCGGCATCGGCCTTCACAAGCACGGCGAGCTGTACGAGCGGATGAAGGCCGTCAAGGCCACCGGGCTTCCGCTCATGGTCCATCCGCACGATCAAGCACTCATGGACGCGATCGAGCGCGAGTATTGGGACCGCGGCGAGCGCGACTTTCGCGCGTACGCGAAGGCGTATGCGCACGACGACGGCGTGATCTGGGACACCGCCGTTGCCGTCTTGCTCAGGCTGCAGGAGGCGACCGGCGTTCGGCTTCACCTGCTGCACACGCAGACGAAGCGCGTGGTCGAGATGCTTCGCGCGGCCAAGGCCGCGGGACGGCCGGTCTCGGCCGAGGTGAACCCGTGGTGCTTCTGGCTTGGCAACGATTGGGCGGCCATCGAGCGGCTCGGCTCGTACGCGCTCTCCTACTACGTCGCGCCGCACCACGCGGAGGCGGTGTACGCGGGCTTCCGCGACGGCACCGTCGACATCATGGCGACGGACCACGCGCCGCACCTGCGGGAGGAGAAGGAGCCAGGCTGGACCGACGGCTGGAAGGCCCACACCGGCACGCCCTCAGAGCAGTTTTACCTCTCGCTGCTCATGACCGACGTCGCGGCGGGCAAGCTGTCGTACGAGCGCGTCGCCGACGCGACCGCGACGAGGCCGGCGAAGCTCTTCGGGCTCTATCCGCGCAAGGGCGCGATCCGTATCGGCGCCGACGCGGACGTCGTCCTCGTCGATCCTCGAAAGCGCCGCACCATCACCGACGCCGACGTGCTGAGCAAGTGCGGGTGGACGCCCTACGCCGGACGCGAAGTGCGGGGCCTCCCTGTGTACACGCTGCTGCGCGGCGAGGTGATCTACGACGACGGCGCGCTTGCGGTACGCGAAGGCTACGGTCGCCAGGCCGTACGCGCGGACGCCCGGGTCCTGGCTACCTGATCCGGAAGGGACGGCGAGAACGAACTCAGGATGACCAGATGCTCGCGGGTCTTGCAGACTGCTGCCTCGGTGCCCAGCCTCTGTCCACTGAGCCAGGGGAGTCAGACGACGTACAAAGTCAGGTCGGCGGCGCGCGCGACGATCTCCGGGAGTCTGGTCGACGAGCTCCGCCACCGAATCTGAAGCAGTGCCAAAGGCGGGGAACTTCAACTAGGCGTAGCGCTTCACAAATGCGAGGGCTGTGTCCGCGACCTCCCGCCAGCCGCTGTCGATGACGAGCGCGTGCCCGCGGTTGGGCATCTCGACGATCTCGGTGACCGCCTTATTGCCCTTCTGCTGTTTGTATGAGGCGTTCGTGATGGCCCACGGGACGGTGTTGTCCTTCTCGCCCGAGATGAAAAGCAGCGGTCCGCGATCGGGGTTCTTGGTGTCGACCTTTGCCTCCGTCCACGGGTTGAGGTTGGCGAGCGCCGCCTGAAACAGAGGAACCCCGGACGCCGGCACGTGGTAGGTCTCGTACAGGTCCTTCGCCTCGTCCTCGCCCAGGGCGTTGGCCCAGCCATATTTGAACTGCTCGAAGGTGAGCGCGACCGCGCGGCCGCGATTGGCCGGGTTGCCAAGCACCGGTGATGCGGATTTGAGCGACGAGATCGGAAGCGGCAGCACGCCTCGGAAGGGGCCCGGGTCGATCGCCACGGTTGCTGCCGAGAGGCCGCGCCCGGCGACGATCTGAGCGAGCAGGCCTCCGAACGAGTGACCGATCACGGCCGGCTTCTTCTTCAGCTGGCCGATCGCCTCGGAGTAGTGCTCGGCCACCTGGCCAACACTCTTGTGAGCGAAGACCTCGGGATGCGCTTTCGCCTCAGCAACCGTCTCTGGATCATCTGGCCACCCCGGCCTCACGGTCGTGTAGCCAGCGTCCTCGAAGACCGCGGCCCAGCGATCCCAGCTGCTGGGGAGCAGCCAGAGCCCGTGGATGAAGACGACCGGGGTAAGACCCGTGGCGTTCGCGCGTTCGATCTGGTCCGCGGTGTCGCGCGCTTCCGTGGTAATCACTTTCGAATCCCCTCCTGACCACATCTTGGTCGTGGCCGAACCATCATGGACTCGAACGGTGAAGGCCAAAAGGCGCAATTGCTGTCACCCAGATGACAGCTGGAGCGCTCAGGCCCTCAGAGCAGGCCCGAGAGGGCCAACGCCTCGAGCCCCGCGGGATCGATGATCCTGACGCGTGCTGTTGACGAGAATCTGGTCGCGGCTCTGTCGCGGCATACGGTTTAGGAAGGGAGTCCCGCTGAGATCGACGACGGGCTGCGTCGCCATGCGGGGACACGATGGCCATTCCGCGCCCTCCGCGCATTCCTGGGGGTCGCTGCTGAGCGAAGCGCGGCGCGTCCGCTCGATCAGTTCGCCGCGCGCGACCACGCCACGATCGAGAACAGGCTCGGCTGAGCGCCGTAAAAGCCGAAGCCACGGGCTTGCGGGTCACTGACGAGTCCTGTGATCAGAGGCGCGCTCGTTCCGGAGCCGAGCTGATAAAGCCAAACCTCGAGTGGGTAGGGGTCGCGGCCAGGATTTCGGCAGAGAAGGAGGAGGGCCTCACCGTCGGCTGACCAACGCATCCCTTCGGCGACGCGTCCGGCGGCGCAGCGCACCTCGGACCTGTTCCCGCCATCCTCGACCACGACCACTCTTTCGCCTGCGCCAGTGCCGTCGACATAGCCATCGCCGTTGCCCGACCCAGGGACCTCGGGTCCGCTGACCCACGCGAGGCGTCCACGCGCGGTGTCCCAGGCCGGCGCGAGCGCCACCCGGGGCTGATCGGTCGGAGGCTGCGCGATCCGCTCCCGGCCATCGGCAGCACGAACGATGAGCCTCTTGTTCTCCCAGGTCATCCGGCCTCCGCCGCTGACATACGCGAGCTGACCGCGCGGTCCCCATTGCGGGGTGCTCAGAACGACGCCGAGGTCGACGACATGGCCGGTCGTCACTTCGATCAGCAGCAGCGAGCTGCCGACGCCGTCTGCAGCGAAGGAAGCGCTGGTGCTCGTGTACTGACGGAC
>Ga0066673_10000567_pt1 | contig 11154 bp, 6 predicted proteins | sample GraSoiAngelo_122_FD_62302 | JGI IMG/M metagenome (GOLD analysis project Ga0066673, IMG submission 62302) | Grasslands soil microbial communities from the Angelo Coastal Reserve, California, USA - 14_0927_02_20cm | ecosystem: Environmental > Terrestrial > Soil > Grasslands | place: USA...
GAGCAAACCGGATTCCGCCCTTGCCCGGCCCGCGCACCGTGGAATGCAGCACGCGATATCCGGTAAACACTTCGAGAGTGCCATTATCCATGCCGATGGGAATGTACAGGGTGATTTCCTTGCTCGGATATTTGAGATACCGGTAGAGTCCCTGTTCGAGCCCCAGTTTGTTCGCGGCGACTTCAAAGCGCGCTTCCGCGTTCTGGTAGACATTCATTTCTTCCGGCATGGGGGTTAGCGACATGCAAAATTCTCCTTTGTGACGGCGCAGCTTTTCTTCGCATTGCTCAGGATCGAGCTGCGCCCGCCTAGAGAGACGGCTACCGTGCGGTCAAGGGGAAGAGCGACCCGATTCTATCGAACCAGACTTCTTTACGCATTCCGGCCGGTCATTCGATCACTGGCAATCACCGGCGTGCTATGAAAGGCCAAGGAAGGTGAGGCACTCGGCGGTCTACTCACCCGCAAACCCTGCCAATTGGCCGGGCCGCCAGTATACGAACCTCTGCTGGTTTATCGCAAGCGGCAGGAGTTGAGCGATTGCCAGCGTCTGGCCATACTCTTCGACTGGCGCTCCAGGTGATGGGTGTTTCTAAACAGAGCAAATATAAGGTGGTGAGAATTAGATACTAGCAAAGCGCGGATTTGTGAAGCCCTTGGCGGCTCGTCAGTAGACGCAAAATCGGCAAACCGGGGTGGCCTCTATGAGCTAAGTTAGTTATGGTAGCCGATTTCGGCGAGGTTCATGCGGGTTGCGTTCGGTGTGCGAAATGAAGCGTAGAGGAATGTATGTCGTGTTTGCGGGCGTTTCTTCTTTAGCTCTACTGGCACCGTGGGCGCGCATGCAATCCGCTCCCCAGGCGCAACAAAAAGTTGACATTCCGATGGCGACGGATGAGCGGCTGGAAGCTCCAGGCTGGTAGCCGACAAAGCGCTCGGCGTCGCGCGAGGACTACGTTGGCACCGCGGAGGTACGTCTGCCCCTTGTTCCCCAGGCCGAACGCCCTGAGCAGCGGGGTTTGATCCCACGCGATTGATGCCGGGAGTGAATTGCGAAGCATGTCACGGACCGGGTGCCAAACACGTGTCCTTGATGGATGAGGAAGAGACCGAGCAGGGGCGCCAAGCTATGGCGAACCCTATCCCGATTGATCCGCATGTTTGCGGGCTGCCGGCAGGCGAGTCACTCTGTTCCTGACGCGGTGGAGTGGCGTTCGAATGAAGCCTCAATTTATGGTGACGACCCACCCTGGCTTCCCGGGGCGGGCGTTAGAATTCGTGGACAATTACCGCAGGCGGAACTGGATGGTCACGGCCAGGTGCATGGGCACAGGTTTGCCGTCGAGCGATGCGGGCAGGTATCTCCACTGTTTCAAAGCGTCCATAGCCGCTTGATGCAGCACCGCTGGGCCGGAAACGACTTTCATAGTCGTCACGTGTCCGGAGGCGTCGATCAGCGCGTCGATGAGGACGTTGCCTGAAACATGCTGGCTCTTGGCGAGCGTCGGGTATTTCGGAGGCACAGAAAAAATAATTCTTGCCAGTTTGACGTCCCCGCCAACGGGAAGCACGGTCGCGGGTGCCGAAGGCTGTTTGTCGCCGACAAGGCCGGTGTCGAGCGCTTCTGCACCCTGCTCGGGCGGTGCAACGTTGTTTAGGACGATGCCTGCGTCAGCCTCTCCGCCGCCCGGTGAATTCTGGCTCGCGGTGACCTTAGGAGTAGCAAGATGTACGTTGCCGAGGATGGGCTTTTTCAGCTGCTCCGCAGCCGGCTGAGCCGCCGAACTCGTCGCGCTCGCGCCACCCTTTGCTGGATTCGACGAGGGTTGCGTATTGCGGGCGGTCGCGGCGGACGCAACTGGCGGTATGACGCTCAGAGGGTTAGTGGACGAATTGGACTGGGCGGCGGTATTAGTGAGCGCCGGCGGATTCGTTGGTCCCGGAGGATTCGTCGGCAGAGGCGCATTGCCCTTGGTTTGCGACGCCGAACTCTCTACAGGAAGGGAGACGGCGGGGAAATGCACACTTGACGCTGGCGCCGGACCGGCATTGGCACCAGCAGACGGTTCGCGCATATACCACCAGCCACCGCCTGCGAGCAGCAGGACACCGGCTGCAATCGCTCCGATCAGCATGCCTCTGTTCGAAATGATGGAGCTTTCCTCTAAACCGCTCTCGTCGTCAGCCGGAAGTGGGTCACCGAGAGTTTGCAGCGGCAGCTGGGCCAAGTGGTCTTCTTCTAATTCAATGCCCGCGACGGTCTCCCCGGCAGTTTCTTCAACCTTAAGCTGCTCCGCGAGGCGCTTTGTTTTTTCTCTTTCGATCAGCTCCTCGTTGGAAGCGGGTGCGGCGGCGGTGCGGGCCAGCGGCTCAAGCCACGCCGGAATTTTTAATAATTCCCCGTCGCGCGTGGGGTTCGTTGGCAGAGGGTCAAGTTTCACGGGCGCAACGGGCTTGGCGGGCGCGGCCTCCGGCACATGAGTTCGGGACATCTCCGAAACTTTTGCGGCGCTATCTGCAAGTTCTTTTTGTTTGGCGACGGGTGGCCGCTGCGGAATTTGCACTGCAACCACCGGGGCTGCGGCCGGAGAGGCAGTGAACAGCTTGCTAGAGAGTTGTTCTTGGAGGCTCGCGGTGTGCTGTTTCAGCGCCTCGGTCTGCGGCGGATGCACCGCTGGCTTGGCCTCCAATACCGCAGGCGAATTTGCGGTACTGACGTTGGGGTGATCGGGGGGCGCTTCCAACGGCTCCAGAAAGGAAGCCTGCACTTCCGATGTGCGCGGCGATTCAAAAAGCGTAAACGCGGGCGGGACAGGATTTGCCGGCGCGGAGTTCACGGTGAATCCCAGAGTGGCGGACACCGGCGCAGCAGGCACAATCGGAATTACAGGTGCAACTGGCGCTGCTACTTTCGGCGCTGGGAGAATCTGGCCCACCGGGGTGGTGGGAATCACAGATTTTGCTTCGGAGAATTTTGGCTCACGCCCTTTTTCGAGAGAAACTGGAACAGCCGGCGTCGCAGCTGCGACGCTGGGAGTAACGTTCGCCGCGGGCGCTGCAACATTGAGCGCAACAGGGTGCGGGATCGCAGGAGAGTCGCTGGCCGAGGATGAACTGGCCGGCTCAGGCGCCCCCGGCTGCGGCGCGGAACTGATACGGTCACCCGGAAAACGCATGCCCCAGAAGCCAACCACGGACTCCGTGAATTCGAGCTCAACATACCCGCTCACGTTGCGGTAGTTCTTGGACTTGACAACCTGGCAGACAACTTCTCTCTTGGTTTTTTCGTTGGTGAGAAAAACCAACTGTCCCGGAGCAACAGAAGATGAAAGACGAATGACGGTGCCGTTGCCGAAAATGAGAACGGTCTTGGTGGTCTCGGAGAAAGGCTCGCGCTTGTCGCTGCCCTCGACGGTGCGCGCACCGTTGACTGTTACCGGCACTTCGAGGGCGACGGGCTGCTGCTTGACGGCCGTATCACCCGGCAACGTGGAATTCGGCGCCGGACCCTGCACCGTGTCTGGCCTTGCAGCTGAGATTTCTTTCTCTTTGGCGGTAGGAGGCATAGCGTGCACACTCGCGAACGATGATTTTCTTGGTCGTCCTGCCCCAGACAGCGTTCCCCCCTAAACATCTGTATGTTCTGCCTCTTCGAAGGGAGCTATCCATGGTACTGGAGTACCAGGGCAGAAACAACCTGTACGAAAGGACAGGTCCAGGTTTCGCGGATGGGCCAGGTGTTGCGAGCGGCGCTTCGAAGTAGATGCGGAAAGAACGCTATCGCGGAAGAGGGGGCAGGAAGCGCTGGTCGACTTCTACCTGATAGCCGGTGACGAGTTTGTTGGTTTCGTTGGCCATGCCGATGATGGCTTGGAGCTCCTTAAACATGGCATCGGTCATTCCTTTGCCGAAGGCGGAAGCGGTGTGCGAGGCGATACAGTAGGTGCAGTTGTTAGTGACGCTGACGGCGATGTAAATCAGTTCCTTGGTCAGCGGATCGAGGGCGCCCGCCCCCATGACCTGCTTGAGGCTTTCCCAGGTGCGCTTGAGCAACGCAGGATCGTGCGCGATGGCCTTCCAGAAGTTGTTAATCCAATCGATCTTGCGTGTGGCCATGATGTCGTCGTAGACGGCGCGCACTTCCGGCGCCGCGTCTTGGTATTCGATCAATGCGAAGGTGGCCATGAGGATCTCCCAAACTACCGGTGTGCACATCGTCAAAGACGGTAACAGGAAGCGGGCGCGACTGGGTAGTTCAGAGTGCAGTTCCTATTGGAGGCAAAACTACGAAGCGTGGCTCGCTCGTGCTCGCCCCCGCGCGAGAGATGCGTGGTGCCGGAATATGGTCAAAAAGGCGCAAACTTCCGAGCTGGCGTCCATGGAAGAATGCCAATGAAATTCATTCTCCTGAAATTCATTCTCCTTGACAGTTGGCGTAGGGAGAGCTAAAACTCAGATAACAAAGCCGTATTGGCACTGGAGCTGTATCGGTTTTTCTGAACCAAAGAAGGGCGAGCTGGTCCGGGGGGCTTGTCCATACTTTCAAGAACAGGTTCCGACCATTCAACTAATGCGGGCGGTTGGGCACTTGGTTTTTCACAGCATTTCATTTCTCGAAGCGTGTTGCCGGAAGGCAGGACGCGGGTGCTGTCGGTTGTAAATTCGATCTCGATCAAGGGGGTGTTGACATTATGAAGCGACTAGTTTTAGCAATTCTTGTGGTTTTCTCGCTCGCCGTGGGAATGAACGCGCAGACGTTCCGCGGGACAATTAATGGAACGGTGACGGATCCCTCGGGAGGAGTTGTTCCCAATGCGGCGGTGAAAGCCACGGATACCGCCACGGGAATTGACCATACCACGGTCACCACGAGTGAAGGTGCGTTTGCCTTCCAGGATATTCCGCTCGGCTTGTACAAGGTGACGGTCACAGCACCAGGTTTCCCCGTATACACGGTGGATAAGGTCGAGGTCGCGGCAGGGACAATCTATACGCTGGCGGTCAAGCTTTCGTTGCAGCAACAGGCCACGACCGTGGAAGTATCGGCCGCGGCGCTGACGCTTGACACTACCACGGCGACCCAGAACATGACGATTTCCTCCGATGTCGTCCAAGACGTTCCGCTCAACGGGCGGGACTTTACGCAGTTAATCGCTGTCGCACCAGGATACGGAGGGTATTCCGTGGGCGGCTTCGGTTCGCTCAATGGGACGCGCCCGAATCAGATGAATTGGCAAATCGACGGCGTAGACAACAACGATTTCTGGCATAACATCCCGGCGGTCAACCAGGGCGGTGTCTCGGGTATCGCCGGTGTGGTACTGCCGATCGATTCGATTGACGAATTTTCGGCGCAGACACAATCGGGTCCAGAGGCGGGACGCAATGCGGGAGGCACCGTAAATCTTGTCGTTAAATCGGGCGGTAACACGATCCACGGCTCCGCTTATTACTACAATCGGAATGAATTTTACGGCGCGCACTCGCCGTTCTGGATCCCCGCGCCTGGAAAGAAAGCGCCGCCACTGCGCAATGAAAACTACGGGTTTTCCGTGGGCGGTCCCATCGTCAAGAACAGGACGTTTTATTTTGCCAGCTATGAGAAGCAAGACTTCATTATCGGTTTGTCCGGTAAAGCCACAGAACCTTCTGACGCCTGGATCGCGCAGGCCGCAGACCTACTCAGCAACCCGGTCTGTGCTCCTATAACGGCTACGTGCACGACCCGTAAGTACGGCAATTACAATCCTGTTTCGGCGAGCACGCTGTCGTGTGCGACCCCTTCGGCGGCGGGAGTATGCTCCAGCGGCCTGATGGCTCCAGGCGGCTTGTGGCCGCGGAGCATCATCGGTGGACTTCCCGCGACACCTCAGAACTTCTTCAGCCCGATCGCAGAGTTCGGCTACAGCTATAATGGCGTCGCAAAAGTCGATCACAACTTCAACGACAAACACAGTCTGCACCTGAGGTGGTACGGAGGGCAGGGAAACCAGACAGCACCGACTGGCGGCAGTCCCGCGCTTGGAACGGCCAGCTCAAACTTGGAGTATTATTTCGAAGTTGCACCAATCCACGTCTTCAATTACTCGGCGGTATTGAACTCCACATTCTCGTCGCGCCTGACAAACCAGATCCTAGCCGGGGCAAATTATTTCAATCAGCTGTTCCACGATTTCAACAACAGCTTCATTCCAGCAAATATAGGCTTGTTCCTCAGCCCCGACGCAACCAATCATGGTAAACCCATTGTCGGAGCTCCGAACATACGGATTAGTGGATTCGAGCAAACCGGCATCACGGATCCGAAAGGTCGCAGTGACCTTACCTTCCACGTGACCGACATTGTTTCCTACAGCACAGGCGCGCACCAATTGCGCTTCGGAGGCGAGATTCGCCAGGCGCACCTCAACGCGTTTTATCATCGCCACAGTACTGGCACGTTTAAATTCGACGGGAGTCAGGGACCTTGGGGTGGGCCCACGGGTTGTGGTGCCTCGACGCCCGCTGCTGCATGCGCAGGAATAGGCACTACTGCTCTGGCGCTCGCCGACTACTTGGCCGGGGACGTATCCAGTTCTTCAGTCGCTGTTGGCGATCCAGAGCGGTGGGTCAAGGTCAATGCCTTCAACCTTTATTTCCAGGACGGCTGGCAGGTTACGAAAAAGCTGAGCTTGACCTTCGGCATGCGCTACGAATACTTCGGGCCGATGCATAGCGATAAGAAGGACATTTCAGTCTTTATCCCTGGACCGGGTTTCAAGACTCAGGGAGCGGGGATTGCGTCGATCTTCCCGCCGGACAAGAACAACTTTGCGCCTCGTCTCGGTTTCTCCTATCAACCCACTGCAAAGGGTGATCTTGTTGTGCGCGGAGGAGTCGGGGTGTTCTTCGATCAGATCAACCTGAACCCGTTTCTGGACTTCCGCTCGCCAATCACCGCATCACAAGGGATTCAAGGCAATGCATTCGGTCCGAACGGCGTCTCCACCTTTAGCCGGAGTGCTTACAACTGGGGCTTCGATAGTCCAGGGCAGGCACAGTTCGGCGGCACATCCATCTTCGGGCCACTTGCAACATGCTCTGACCCCAATTGCGCAGCGCCTGGCGATCCTCAGGGTCTGAGTGCGTATTCCGTCAGCCAGAACTTCCGCACGCCGTACTTCTACAACTTCAATCTGCAGATCGAGAAGAGCCTCGGAAATGCTGCTGTGTTCCAGATCGGATATGTCGGCAGCCAAGGCCGGAAGCTAAACATCATCTCCAATATCAATCAGAGCGGTGCGTTCACGCACTTCGGCAACATCCTGCAGATGAACAGTGTCGGCACTTCCAACTACAACTCTCTTCAGACCAGTTTCAGGCTCAGGTCGTGGCATGGATTGAGCTCGACGTTCGGCTATACCTGGTCCCATGCTCTGGATGAGATCAGCCAATATCGTGCCACCATCCTGGATGACGCGACAAATCTGAAGCTGGACTACGGCAGCGGCGACTTCGACACTCGGCATCTCTTCACGGCAAGTTTCGTGTATGACGTGCCGAAAGCGGCCTGGGCCCATGGCTGGTCAGCCAAGGCCGTCAACGGCTGGCAAGTAAGTAGCTTGTGGGTGTTCCATAGCGGACAGCCATTTGACGAGGTCCGGTCTTACCTGAATCTGGTCGGCGATCCGTTCGCAGGAGTTGATCACAAATTCTCCGCGGCGAACGGTGGGACACTCTGGGTCAACCCGTCAGCTTTCTGCGACCCGAACGCCATTGATCCCAGCACGAACCTAACGGATCCCGCTTGTCCAGGATCACTTTACGGCAACATCGCACGGAACAAGTTCTACGGACCGCGCTATGGATCCGTGGATTTGTCGGTCATTAAGAACATCCCCATCACCGAGCGCGTGAAAGTCCAGCTTCGGGCCGAGGTGTTTAACCTCCTTAACCGGCTAAATCTTGCCTCTGGAGTCGGGTCGGTGGCGGTGGGAGGAGGCTCTTCGCCGAATTACACGACCTGTAATCAGAACTTTACAACTCACAGGTGCTCCACTGCTGCCGCCGATGGATTCGGCATGATCACCGACACCATCGGCGACTTCAACGGTGCGCCTGGGCTTGGTCCCGGCGAACAGTTCAACATGCAGCTCGTTGCGAAGATCATCTTCTAAAGACTGCAAGAACCCCTAACTAACAAAAGCCCCCCGAATGGAATCGGGGGGCTTTTTTTGCTTTTGGATTGTCGGTTTTTGCCGCGTCGCAAACACACCTGGGCGACGATGAGCTGAAACCCGGCTTCTGCACAGCGAATAGAAAAGCAAATAGTGGCTAACCGTGGAGGAACTCTTCGAGAAGTAGCCGGGAGAGGCGGCGCGTATTGTGGCGGATGACGCCATGTTCCTCGAGGAGGTTGTCCAACATGACGCGGAAGCCGAGCTTTTGGAGCGCGGGAAGATCGATGGCCACCGGTTCAGCGCCTTGCGCGCGATAGCGCCGCGCCACTTCGGGCGACACAGCTTGGCGATTGGCGATCACCCAATCGATGACCCGGCGCGGAACGTGCTTTTGGATCGCGCGAAGGTGATCGGCGAGAGCGTAACCGGCAGTCTCCCCGGGCTGGGTCATCAGATTGGCGACGTACACGCGCAGAGCGTTCGATTTGGCGATGGCGCTGGCGATTTCCGGGATCAGCAGATTCGGGAGAATGCTGGTGTAGAGCGAGCCGGGACCGAGAAGAATCAGGTCGGCCTGCTTGATGGCTTCGACGGCCCCACTGAGCGGACGCACGCGTCGCGAAGAAAGCTTGAGTTTTTTGATCGGGGTGCGGCTAGCGGTGATGCGCGTTTCGCCGTGGACGGTACGGCCGTTTTCGAGTGTGGCAACGAGGTGCACATTCGAAAGCGTCGAGGGAAAAATGCGGCCACGAATCGCGAGCACTTTGCTGCTGACACGGATAGCTTTGGTGAAATCGCCGGTGACGTGAGTGAGCGCGGCGAGGAAGAGATTGCCGAAGTTGTGGCCGATGAGCCCGCGACCGGCGTGAAAACGATATTGGAAAAGGCGGGCCAGCAGGGCTTCGTCTTTCGAAAGCGCCACCATGCAATTGCGAATGTCTCCGGGTGGAAGGATGCGGTTCTCGCGACGCAAGCGGCCAGAGCTCCCGCCGTCATCGGTGACCGTGACGATGGCGGCGAGATCGGCGATGGGGCGTTCAGTGCTGGCGAGTTCGTCGGTGCGGCGAATGACCAGTTCCTTGAGGCCGCGGAGGAGGGTGGAGAGGCCGGTGCCGCCTCCAAGAGCGACGACGCGGAAGCCGCGGGAAAGAGTCTTTGGTTGGGAGGCACGTTTTTTCACATCGGCTTTCAGGATTTCCGAAGAGAATTCGTCCTAAGAAAAGGAATTTTACACAGAGAACGCAGAAGACACCAAAAACGCAGTGAAGAAAAAACAGGACGGGTTAAGGCCTGCCCTGACCGAAATCGCTAGCCGGCGGTGCCATCTTTCTCCGGATAGAGCAGTTCGGTGAAACGCGGGTCTTCCTGGAGGAAGGCAAAATCTTCGTCGTTGCGCGCGTGATAGCGATTTTCCGGACGCAACTGAATGGCGACCTTCAGATTGGCCAGGGCGGAATCAGCTTCGCCGGTGAGGCAATCGAGCGCGGCCAGCGCGTAGTGAACATGGTCGGCCTTGGGCGCGGCTTTGCGGGCTTTGTCGAGACTTTCGCGGGCATCATCCCATCGGCCGATGTTCATCATGGCCACGCCACGCTGGTAATGCTCGTCGGCGGTGCGAGGATTCTGCTCGTGGGACGGCTTCATGCGCTGCTCTGCGATTTTCACATGCATGCGCGCGCGATCCGCGAGTTCTTTGCTAGGGCCCTCCAGGACTTTTTCGAGTTCCTGCTTGGCGCGGGCGAATTTCTGCTGATGAAAGAGGGCCAGGGCTTCGTCGTAGACTTTAAGTTGCGCCTGGACGCGGGGATCAACCAGCTCGACACCCCCCCGCTGGGCGGGCGGAGCGGGAGGGAAAGTCTTTTTTTTCTGTGACTTAGGCTGACTCCGCAGCTTGCCCTTGGAATGCCTGGATGACCCGGAAGAGGGCTTGCGCGCTTTTGCCATGGGGCGAATGCTAGCAGAGCAGGATTCTGGCGTCAACGGATGTGAGCGGCACTCGACTGGTCGGGAGCGGAAGTATCAGGCGTTACCGAACGGAGGCATGGGCCAAAAATAGGACGTGGAGTTCGGAGCAGAATCGCGGACACTGTAGGTGCAGTACACGCAAGGCGACAAGCGGGGCGCGAAGGCTGGCCTGCCTGCGCCGCGTATGCTATAAGTTTGTGGCCGAATTCTGGTTGACGACAACGTGCCTTTCATCAACTTTCCTGCTCGCGAAATTAACTGCAAGCTGGTGTACTACGGTCCAGGTCTGGGCGGAAAGACCGCCAACTTGCAGTGGATCTACGACCACACCGGACAAAACCAGAAGGGCAAGATGGTGTCCCTGGCGACCGAGACGGACCGAACGCTCTTTTTCGACTTCCTGCCCCTGGATTTGGGAACGGTGCGCGGATTCAAGACGCGCTTTCATTTATATACGGTCCCCGGACAGGTGTTTTATGAAGCCAGCCGCAAGCTGATCCTAAAAGGTGCGGACGGCGTGGTGTTCGTGGCGGATTCGCAGGAAGAACGGCTGGACGCGAATTTCGAGACGATGGAAAACCTGATGGAGCACCTGAAAGAGCACAACTTGAATTTCACGACGATTCCGTACGTGCTGCAATTGAACAAGCGCGACCTGCCGAACGCCATGACCGTGCCGGAATTGACGAAACAGCTTCAGAAAAAGGGCGAGCCGATTTTAGAAGGCGTGGCTATTCAGGGGTTGGGCGTATTTGAAACCCTGAAAGAATTGGCTAAACTGGTTCTAGCCGAATTGAAAAAGGGCGGATAGCAAGGCTCGCTCCGGAAACGGCTGTCGATTCCCCGAGCACCGACTTTGAAAACCTCACTCCGCTAATGAAGGCGAAAAGTCGCTTCGATCGTAACCATGCAGGTTACCGGTTCACCCTCGCGCCTTGCGGGATTGAACTTCCAATCGCGTATGGCGTTCATGGCCGCCTCATTCAAACCAAACGGCACTCCACGAACAACCTTGGATTCTACCGTGCTT
>Ga0066673_10000570_pt1 | contig 11146 bp, 22 predicted proteins | sample GraSoiAngelo_122_FD_62302 | JGI IMG/M metagenome (GOLD analysis project Ga0066673, IMG submission 62302) | Grasslands soil microbial communities from the Angelo Coastal Reserve, California, USA - 14_0927_02_20cm | ecosystem: Environmental > Terrestrial > Soil > Grasslands | place: USA...
ACATGCATGCCGTTTGGGATCGATCCACGCTCGCGTTCCCACACGTACCGGTGAAGTAAGTGTGACTTGTTTTTGTGTGCGTAAACGTAATATCCTCTACTGTCCTTACGCCACTTGATTCCATCATACTCGACGTATTCCACGCCGTGACCTTATCGCCTGGCTTAAGGAATTGCAACTCTACCGTGCCACGATCGGTCGGGATCTTGTGATCACCCGTCGCGTAAAGAACACGGCCGCCTTCGGACTCAAGTCGCCAAATTGGACGAACACCGTTGTCCCACGTATGTAGGACCTTACGTGCACCTCTCCTGGTCCAGACCAAATCACCGACCTTGATATCTTGAACTGGCACCTCACCTGTTACAGTCTGTACCAACGTTCCATACCGTATGCAACGATTGCCACCCGCTCGCAAACGATCAACGTCATCTGGAGATCGTGCACCGAACAGCTTGGCCACCGAACCGTTTGGCCAACGCACCGCAAGTCCGCCCTTGAAGCTACCCATCTTGGCGGTATCGTCGTGCGCACGAATCCCTGAGGGGCCGGAGAAGCAGGCGGTCGCGGCGTCGCCCAGCGTGGGCGCGATTATGCTGATCCAATGAGGTACGGGACCTGACATGCAGGGCGGACCGTTGACGTGGTCGACGACATACTTAGCGCACGTATCGGTGTTGTGTGTCGGAATCATACCGCGACCAGCGAGGAACAAACTGCTTTCCGCCTCGACCGCGATACAACGCAACTCTCGTGACTCGACGCGTTCAACGGACTTAACACGTCGAATGGTCTTTCGTGACGACTGCGCTCGTGGCATCGGTACGACGGTGTCAGCCTTACGTGGCAGATAGAACGGGTTCAACTCTAAAGTCGCGCGCCAATCTACGCAGAAGAATGGCCGCCGTGGTCGATGATCAGTTGCAGCAAGCCACCGCACTCGACGTCGCGCGATGATTCCGAAACTTGTCACAAGTTCATATAGAGCGTCAGCGATATTTTCGTTAATAAAGCCAGCACCAGCTGCGTATCCATCGCCAATACCACCGTCCGTATCCATGAGACCACGAATCAGCTCAAGCCGCTGTGAGACGGATGCACGCAAATAGATCTCCGGAACACGCTTCATTGGTACCTGCCGCGCAACGGTGCGCAATCCGATCTCATGCAATTCACGATGAAGACGTTCACTTTTAAAATCATGGACATTGGCACGTGAATCAACCATGCGTTGTGTAACGTCATAACCACGTGATGTGAACTGCTTAATGAGATGATCGATGTCATCTACACCGGCACACATCCGACCACAGCCGGTGTTACCGTCACCGAGCCACGCACCAAACACATACGGATCGATAGGAAGGTCAATGTCAGGTGTGTCGAGTGGTAACGTCGTTGGGATCCATACGTTGATGTCGTCTTCACATAGTGAAGCAAGGACCAACGTGTCAACAACGGTCGCACGGTGATTAGATGCGGCGGGACGAATGATCGGTGCGTTAAAGTCATTATGTAGTACGGCACGCTGAAGTCGACTACGGTCACACATCATACGTGACACGTCAGAAAACTCACGCCGTGTCATACGTTCGATCGCACGCCAACTCAATCCGGTTGTGTAAAGCAGTCGCGCTCGCTCGACAACGTCCGTCCGTGGAATGACAGGTGTAATCGGTGAGCCATTGACGTCAGCAGCGATCCAACGCCACCAGTCGTCATGCTGCTTTCGAAGGTCACGTTCCGTACGAAACTTGGTCTGTGCGTGCTTGCCGGTAATCACCGACCACAGATGTCCGGAACCAGCGACAAGTTCGGTGTTGTCATCGAACGTCACACGCCACGCATCGGTCTCACCCGGATCGTACGATTCAATGACTCGCGTCGGCTGGCCGTCGTGCGCGAACACCGTATCACCGATTTGAAGCTTACCCATGGTCGTCCAACCGGACGGCGTAGGAATCGGCGTATCGACGTCGAGAGGCTTGCCAGCACCACGACCCGCCAGCAGAAGCCAACCATAGAAGTCGTTGCTCGGCGGAATCTGATGCGGAAGCGGATTCCATTGCGCAGGTCGAACGGTCGACATGGCCCGTTCGAGATACTCCGCCGCCTTTAAGCTGACGTCGATGTGTGACGCTTCCATGCGATGATCCTAACAAAGCACGATGGCTGCCCCGAAGGACAGCCATCGCACAGTCTCGATTTAACCTTTAGAGACCAATAAGGCTCCCGGCTCGAATCCAGCCGAGGAGCTTAGAAGTTACGCAACTGCGTTCGTGCGATTGCGGCATTGCTATACATCGCCGCGAGATCCAGCGCGTCGAGGGCCTTGTCCTTCTCTGAACAATCCGGCAACGTCGCATTCATCTTGTGCGCTAGCTCCTCGAAGTTGACGCGCGTGAACTCATGCGCATCAATAACGTGCTGGTTCGCCGGCGGGTGATGAATGAAACGTTCATGAAGCTTATCGCTATCCACCGTGACCGGTCAACTCCCGAATCGCTCGAATACCATCGTGATAGATCTGTTCGATGCGCGCGGTCGCTTCATCCGCCTGCGCCATCAAGGCTGCCAGCGATTCAGCGTACTGCTTACCGATCGGCATGTCGCTCGTGTCGGATAGGTCCGGCCAAGCGATATCGTCGGATTCAACCTCGACTTCAACTTCATCTTCGATCTCGTCTTCGACGTCGATCACTTCACTCATTTATCTTCCTTAGTCTTCAACGTCACATCACATGGAGAAGTTACTCTTCTGACGAATGTGCGTTGATCGCTTCCACGGCTCTGCGAGTTCCGGGTTCAGGCGCATGAGGCTTTCGTATCCACGCATCGTTCGCGGCAACCGGCGTGTACGTTGACGTTCCCACCGTCGGGTACGTACACGCTGGATGAACGTGTTCCACCGTCGCGGCGCTGGTATACCAAACATCGCGACCATCTCGACCAGCAGAAAAATCAGCTTAATGCGACGAATGCCTTCACGCATTGTCGGTCCTATTCGTGTATCGGAATGGAAAGGGATCGATGCTTAAAATTTCGATGTATTCACCGCAGGGACAAAAGATGCAATCATAGATAAATCCGTCATCGCCTGGCAGATGATCATGTCGATTATGTCGACACTCGCAACTCGGTACCGGCGTGCGCTGGTTCGTGCTAACATCATAATCGAACATCACATCTCACCTAATGAGTCACTGTAGCACAGTCGGTGGCGACGCTTGCCCCAGCAGCAATCGCACTCGTCATCGCGCTGTGTCACACGCAAGATCTCGTCTCGCTGGATGCGCTGGTTGAGACTCATGGGTTCCCGACAGTACCAGCACAACACGTAGCCGGTACGCGCACCGTAAAGCCACGAAAACGTTTCTTCACTCATCGGCATTATGCTTTAGATATAGCGCAGGGAGGTCGCATATCCGGCGACCCCCCTGCTAAAGGGAATGTATTTGACGGTGGGAATCGAACCCACGCTCTACAGATTAGCGGTCTGTCGCTCTTCCAGCTGAGCTACATCAAGGTCCCGTCGTCACTCACGAATTCCATCACATTTAAAACGTGTCGATCATGCCTCAAGTTGCGAAGACCTGCCGTTGGTCTGACAGCGCCATGAGTTTTGGAGGCGCCGGCGGGATTCGAACCCGCATCTCACAATTATCGTCGACACGTGGTCGATATGGAACTCAACGACAATAATGATGCTGTGGCAAGATGCTGATGATCGTCCTCGCCTCTGCCGTTGGGCTACGGACTCACGTGGAGAGCCCGGCAGGAGTCGAACCTGCACTGTAAGGACTTCGTCATGATGCTGGTCAGTCGTCAGGATGCTGTGCCTGGGACCCGCAGGTCCCCGTGTACGGGTGAGGAATCGAACCTCAATCGGATTACTAAAATCTTGTCCCGCACTAAACCATTGTGCTTACCCGTACGTGTCCGGAACGGTGTCAGAACCGTTCCGGACCTGTTCCCGGATTACCCACTCCCATGAATCAACCGGAAATCTATGTGGATGCCTACCCGCCAACACCCTGTATCGGAATCTACCCCATTAGGCCAATGCCAGATCCGATATCCCGCAACCAACTCACGGTAAGTGCCGCGCTTCACCGTAAGCATGGTTAGTCAGCTTAACCCCTACTGACCCCTAGCGTCCTCTATGGTAACCTCTCGATCGTAGATCCTGAACGATTTTACGATCGAGCGACGCATTCCAACCTCTTTCTTTCTACCCGCCCCACGGGAGATCTATGCTGCGAACACGTAGCCGAGAACCTTGTCACCGATCTTCAGGTCAACGGCCTCGCACGTGTTCGCCTCCTCACGTGCCATCTTCACCGCGGCCTGCAACTTCTGCACGCGCGCCAGCATGTCGGAAACGACCCGAACCTCCAGTGCACCCGAGAACTTTCGGGTGGTCCAGGTGCCAGCGACCACGTCCTCGTGGTACATCTGCACCTGGGCCGGGTGCTTGTCCGTGGCCGCCGCAAGAACGTGGTTCTTCGGGATCTTCTTGGTGCGCGTGGTTTGTGTCGGCTCGGTGACGTAGCAATCGCTCGCCGAATCGTAGTGCCACGTTTCGGCAGGATCTAGCGTGGGCAGCTTTCGAATGAAGGTGACGATATCCACGAGCTGCTTCTCGAGAAAGAGCAGCACGTTCGCCGGAACCTCGGAAATCAGCGTGTCACCGTCCACGACGACGCTCGCCTTCGCCACCGTGTTGGTCTTCTCGCGCGTCGCAACGACGTCGAACATGCGACTCAACTTCTCGGTGACCTTGTTGATCTCGTCGCTGGCACGTACCTGCACGAGCGTCGACTCGGGCGGAAGCTGGTCGCCGTCCTCATCCTTGGGGGTGTACGACCGCGCGATGCCGTTGAGCAGCACGGTCTTCTGCAGCACGTGGTAGGCGCGGGTGATCGTGCCCTCGGCCTCGCCGCGCGCACCCTTTTCGATCGCGATGATCTGGTTTTGCCTGGTCATGACGTCCTGTCTCTCATCCCGTTGGTCGTCTGGTCTGTCTTCCGTTTTCCTTGCCTGCAAATCGTACTACAGGTCCTAGAATGCAGGTGTCATTAAGTTGACGGATGATGATACCGGATGTGAACATCCACCGAAATCATGCATCGCACCCACGGATGTAGGTAGTCCTTGTGCCACCGCGGCCGGCTAAACAGATCGAACGAGTTGCGTCCGCGAACCTTGCAGCACGGACAGTTCCACACGTAACCAGGTTTCATGTACCAGCGCAAACCGTTATGGCGTGGCGGATCGTACTTGATCGTGATCTTCTTCCGTTGTTCCTCGCACATCGTTAATACTCATCGTGCATCTGCGCGTGACGTCGAATCATGTCATAATGCTCGGGAATAAAATGTTCGATGACGTTGCTAATCGCACGAACCGGATGAATGTCATCATGCTTAACAAGCTCAACGGCATAATCGTTGTCATCATCTTCAACGCAGATGTTCACCATGTGACCGGGTACAACCTCAAACGTGATGTGATAATCACACTCAATCATCGCATCTAGATTGTACTCAAGCTTCTCGCTCCACGGCACGTGAAACTGCTCGTTCGTCAGCTTGCCATTTGGTCGTTCATACTTGCGAATAGGAACAATCAGAAATTTTTCGCCGTCGATCATCACCGTGTCACACATGATTTTTCTCCTGTGGTGATGTCCACAGTGGACACTCAATGCCGAGTCCATGCTCCAAGATCTTGCCGCAGGTAACGCATTCACGCTTGTGAAAACACATCCACGGACACCACGAACGCGTGCCCCACGATGGGTAACGACACGTGATGTCTTCAATACGATCACCGATTTGCATCGGTTTTCGCAGCATCACCTCAAGCTTATGTTCAACGCCGATCTTACCCTTACACCACCGACGTCGATCCTTCTTGGCCGGCGCGCTCCTCGTTCGTTCCTGCTTGTCCCACGTTCGTTCGTCCCAAGCCATGATCCCTCTCAAACCGGAGATCGTCCAATGCGGACCACTTATCGAACCGCTCGGTTTCTTCGTACATCGCGGCGCGGTAACCAATCTCACATTCACGAATGATGAAATCGTGCATGCCATGTCTGTATAACCCGAATGAATAACTCATCCAAGCATCACGACCGCGTAACCGTTGGTCAGCATCCATTGGTTCATATTCGTGCCGTCTGGCGCGTACAACGTCGCCAACCAACGTCCGTACTTCTCACGTCCGGTCTTATACGTCTGTGCCGTCCAGTCAATCGGATGCGCTGACACATATCCTTGAAGTGCATCGCGCGCCGCCTTGCCGGCATCCGTCGCCAACTCCGGTGCGTTGATGCCAGCGAATCGAATAGGCACCGTGTGAAACAGATTAAACCCAAGATCGATCGTCACGGTCGCTGTATCGCCGTCGTGCACAAGTGGCGTACCAATCACCTGATAGAGATACGTCACCGTGTTTGTCATGAGAACCCATCCAGAAACGTACCGAACTTCTCGTGAATCTCGTCCTCTTCGTCACACGCATTAGAATCGCAACTACCATTGGCGTGAATGGGTACACCGTCATCAATGCGAATATCTTCACCCGCTTCAATAGGAAAGCCACACGCGTCACAGAGGCCGTCGAACCGCGCCGGAAATGGCCTACTCGCGCTCATGTTCCGACCTTCGCACCGGTCTCGTCATCCCACACGAACTCGCCGGCTTCGCCAACCGGTCGATGCATGCCACAGTGTGCGCAGTAGGTCGCGCCGTAAAACTTTGGATTGGCGGCGTATGTTTCGGCTAACGCCTGAGACATCGTGGTCAGCGCGCCACATATCACGTGAATGTACGCACGTCGAACCGGTCGCACGAATCCCTTCGCACGCTCCTCATCAGACAACACGAGATATGCGTCAGCCTGCGGAACCGGTGTCTCATCAACACCGTGTGTCAGCCGCGGATCATTGGGATCATTAACCAATTCAGCCATCAGACATCCTTTGAATGATACACGATTCCAGCGTGATCAATCATGAACTCGTGTGCCCACGACTGCGTGTAATCACACTTTATATCGGAGCATTTCCACCCGGTCGAATATGCGTGCAACTTCACCTCGCCACCCCTCACGATTCCGTTACCGTCAAGATGCGTGTGCGGACAGGTGAATGGGTGAAAATTTTCACGATATTGAAACGCATTCAACGCGTCGACCGTATTCGCATCCCACGGTGCGTAGATCTTCGGCGATGCGGCTGGACGCTCCACGGTTGTCGCGGCGCTTGCCGGCTGGTCGACCTGCAGCTGTCGTGCGATCTCTTCCACCGATTGCACGTTCGTGATTACGAGCGATTGCGCATTCGACGTCAGCGGTTCCGGCTTCGGCAGACCAATGATGCTCGCGATGAACTCATCACGCGTTGGCATCGCGCCACTAAGCACGATCGAATCATGAAGTTCGATCAACTGAATGAAACGCGCATCGATTAGCGCGACCAGCTCGTCACGCATCGCCTGTTCAAGCGTCAATAGTCTGATGCCTTCTTTCCATCTGGGTAGTAAGCATCCACACCCGAACCAGGAATCCGCGTCGGTGTCGCACGTTCGGTGTCGTTCGCCCACAGCTCGATGACCTTGCTGCGTAAGGAAACCTTGCCGCCGATGATCGCGTCGCCAGGCATCTCCATGAGATCAAGCTTAGCGATGAACGCCTTCAGCTCGTCGAGCGTGATGATCTTACGATCACCGGTGTGTTCGATACCAATCCTCATCATACCCGCTCCTTCACGATAAATGCGGGATCAAAATCCGGATCTCCAATGGTGACGTACCGTACGGAAACCTGCACGAGTTCGGTCTGCTCGTTGTACTGCACCTCTTCAAGCTTGTTAAGTAGATCTTGATGAGTGCGAAATTCTAACTTGTGCTCGGATGTATCACGCCACGTCAGTACATAGATCGCATACTGCGCACGATCACACGTCTCCTCATCGTGACCACAGATCGGTACGCACCGGTCGCACGTCGCGTAGTGCGCGACCAGCTCAGGTGACCAGCCGGTAACCTGCCGATACGTCGCGATGATCGCTTCAAGTCGAGCGATAACCTTCATCTCATTCCATTCTTCCTCTTGTTTACCGTAGCGGTCATACTCACGTTGACGCAGTAACTCGGATAACACCCGATGACCCTCGTCACATTGGATCTGAAGCTGATCACGCTGATCGACAAGAATCCTGATCAATCGGCGAAGCTTGTCGTGCTCAGGTATGGTTTCACCGGTTACTCGTGCTAACAGCTCAATCAGTTCTACGCGTTCCGATCGATCACGACTACGAATCACGTCTTTTCCTTATGTCATCAAACTTTGTCGAGCCGGCGAGCTCACATACATGTGTACGCACGTACTTCCCCGGAGCTCGCCGACTTCCTTTCTCCCTTCTGCTCAACGATTGATCATTCGGGCTCAAACGTTGAACTAACGTAGAAACGAGAAAACCATCTTACAACGCGGTACCATCTTCAAGTTCTAGGGCATTACCGTACGTCACGTGCACGACCTCGCCGTCCTCGGTTCCATGGTCACGGATCGCCTTAGCCAACGCACACATGAAAGGCGTCGCACACAGCCACCTCTCAGGATCCATCTCGATCTGGATGGTGAACGTCTCACCCACGAGTTGGCGCGGATCGTCAAAGCCGTGGAACGTCTCGCGTACGCGCAACCATCGTACGTGTTCGTGAATCTCCTTCGCACGTCGCAGCAGATACGCGTGGGTGTTCTGACGGTGCGACTGATCCATCTCGGAGATCAGCATGCGTCGGCCATCTTGCGTGATCCAGATGCGATCCTGCGCGAGCGTTCGTGCGATCGTCCACATTGGTCTTATTCCTACTTGTCGTTTGGCGAGGGGCCGGCCACGATCCGTGGGGGATTAAAGCTCGCGAGTCGTGACAACGGCGAGCCCGGACCGGCCGGCCCCTCCTTTACATCCGATGCGTGAGCCGAGGGGGGAGGTGGCGTCACGTACCGGAGACCAATTAGCGTACGGCATCGGTAGATCGTGGATGCAGTTTCTTATGATCCCAAGACCACATGATCTCAAGTGGTCCGATGTCGACGCCACACGCCTTGGCGCGAGATTTCTTTGGATAAACCCAGACGCCAAACGTCCAGTTTGTCCACGTCCAGGTGATGCGTCTATCACGTGTCATTACACGATGTCTCCCCACACGGTCAGGGTATCGGTTAAATGTGGCGGTCAGGTAACGATCTTCAACGTCGCCAGAAGCGCCGTGAATGACTCACGATTCGGCGCCAGAACGCCGATTGCACCAGGCTTCGTGTCCTTGATCGCTGGCTCGTTCGCATCCACGCGAACGGCCACACACATGCCTTCATCAGTCTTGCAGTAAGAACTCGTCTGGAATTCGGTGTTGTGCATGATTTATCGTCTTTCTGTGTAATGATGGTAACTGCGTAGGTCAATCGACATCGTGGCGCGCAGAAGAACGTTAAACTCGCCGGTGCGGCGTAAAACGTCGCACCGCACCCACGGCATAAGCGCGCGGTTGCGTGAATGTGTCTCACTTCTCTAAGGTGGTGTCATACGCATTCATAGCTGCAATCTCTTCCGGCGTAAACGATCGCCACGCGTCGCCACCATTGCGATGATATTCATCATCATGATGTGGTTTGAGCTTACAGAACATGACATTATCAAATCCCGGATGCTGCGCGTAGCACGTCGTCAACGCATCACGCACCTGCTGCATTAACCGAGCTCGCACAAAGTCATGGCCCGGACTAAACTTGCGAATATCACCGTCCGGATAATTGTCAATCAACGTCACAGCCGCGGCAATTCGATCATGATTCGATAATCCGGCATGACCGTCAATCACGGCGGTCAACGTTTCACGAACATGACGAATCAGTTCGGTATGCACGTACGTACGTCCGGGATGCGTCTCCGGATAAGCATCTATGAAATCAACAAGGGTGCGAATCTGATGCATTGTTGAATCTAATTTAAGTCGAAGCGTGCCAACCGGATCGTCCATCAGCGTCTCCCATGTTTCCGAACGTACACGCGCTCTTTCCACAGTTCCTTACAGTCCAAGGTAATCGCCACGATCGCGTAGAGCACCACGCCCGTGATGCCGATCGTCTCAATCCAGTCCGCGAACGTCATCGTTAGTCTCGCTTCTCGGTGGTGATCCAGCGCAACGCCAGACCCGTGCCAAGCAGGTATGCGGTAATCGGAAGAAATGCAAGCACCGCTGTCATCACGAAAGAGCTGAATGCGACCGACAAGATCAACATCACAGTGTAGATCACCACGATCGCCGAATGCACCCCGATAAGAAAGGTCATCGTCTCCGTAACCGCGTTCAGTGTCACATACTTTCCAGGGACACGAACCGAAACCGACGTGCGTACCTCATCAAGTGGAACACGCTCACGATATGTACTCAGGTGATACACGATTCCCGCGCGGTTCAATTCCTTCTTCATCGTCTACTCCGGACGGTCGTCGGGTTGGTCGGTGTTCGCCGCTTGGTCTTCTCTCTCGGTGCGCCGGCGCGTCTGGCCACGTGTCTTACGATCACGTCCGGCCTGCTCGGCAGCACGATCGAGGTTGTTCTGCTGCTCATCGTCGGAGTCGCCTGGTTTCTTGCGTCCCCACCCCATCAGCGCTCCGTTTCGATCTTTGCCCAGATCTGCTTCCACACCACGTTCGGATTGCGCGCGCCGTAGGCGCAGGCCCGCTTCGAAGCTACGAGACGACCCGTACCACGCTGGATCACAGCGGGATGTTGCCGTGCATAGCGAGCGATACTGGACTCGAACACGAATGGTTGAGTCTCGCAGTAGGCGCATCCACCCTCCAAGCACGTGGCATCCGGATTCGGCCAGCAGATCTTACGCTTCCAGCCGGTGCGATCCATCGCTCACCACCTCGGCTTCGTGTCCGATGTGTACTGTCGCTCCTCAAGCAGGTCACAATTTTTGCATCGAAACCAGTAACGAAGTTTGCGAAGATCACGCCACCGCTTGGTCAGATGAACGTACAACTCATGTCGAGACCAGGTACTGGTGTTCAAACCAGCGGGGCATGGCTCAATCTTGAGTCGATCATATTGTCCCTGCGTCACAG
>Ga0066673_10000572_pt1 | contig 11130 bp, 7 predicted proteins | sample GraSoiAngelo_122_FD_62302 | JGI IMG/M metagenome (GOLD analysis project Ga0066673, IMG submission 62302) | Grasslands soil microbial communities from the Angelo Coastal Reserve, California, USA - 14_0927_02_20cm | ecosystem: Environmental > Terrestrial > Soil > Grasslands | place: USA...
GGTCGCAATGCAGGGGTGCAGCATGCTGCGCCCCTACCCACGCTGACACCGGCGCAGCTGCGTCAACGCGCCCGACCCGGTGACTACTTCGCGATCCTCGCGTACGTCCCGCCCACAGCCGACGTCTTTGGCGAGCTCCAGAAGTTGCGCGCCGCCTGGGGCCGCACGCTCCGCTGTGCGACGACGCTCGGCTTCGGTCCGCGCTACCTGCACTCGACCGGTCAGCTCCACAAAGGGGGACCCGACAGCGGTCTCTTCCTCGTCATCACGACCGACTTCCGCGACGACATCGAGATTCCGGAGATGGGCTGGACCTTTGGCCAGCTGCATCACGCGCAGGCACGCGGCGATGTGCGCGCGCTGCTCGCGCGCGGACGACGCGTGGCCCACGTGCATCTCTCGAGTCTCGCGGACTTGTCACAGCTGATGCCGTGACGACAACCACCTACATCTTTCATCTCATACCGCACACGCATTGGGACCGGGAGTGGTATCTCCCGCGTGCCGCCTTTCACGCGCGGCTGATCCCGATGCTCGATGAGCTCATCGAGCGGCTCCAAGGCGACACGAGCTTCCGCACCTTCCTGCTCGACGGCCAGACCGTCATTGTGGAAGACTATCTCCGCGCGCGGCCCGAACGCGAAGCCGACATAAAAGCGCTCGTGAAGACGGGACGCTTGCAGGTCGGACCCTGGTATGTCCTGGCCGACGAGCTGATTCCCTCGGCGGAATCACTCATCCGCAATCTGCTGCTCGGCTCGGCCGATGCCGAGCGTCTCGGCGGCAGACTCGACGTACTCTATTCCCCGGACGCGTTCGGGCATCCGGCCGTCCTCCCAACGCTGGCGCGGGAATTCGGACTGAAATACGGCATCCTGTGGCGGGGGCTGGGCGGCCGGCCGGGACAGGCGCGCGACTTCTTTCGCTGGCGGGGCGCGGACGGGGGGGGCCGCGAGATGCTGCTCTGGCACCTGCCGCCGGACGGCTACGAGATCGGGGCGGCCTTGCCGGGCGCCGGCGCGAGATTACCGGACCTGTGGAAAGAGGTGCGCGCGAAGCTGGTCGAGCGCGCGGCCGGCAAACACATCCCGCTCTTCATCGGCGCCGATCATCACGCGCCACATCCCTCCCTCGCGCGCCTGCGCGACCTGCTCGCCGATCTCGAGCCCACGAGCGCGTTCCGCATCTCTCGGCTCGACGAGTTCTTCCAAGCGGCCGACAGCACGCCGGCGCAGGCCGTCGCCGGTGAGCTGCGGTCGTCGCAGGGCTACACCTGGACGTTGCAAGGCGTGCACGGCACGCGCACGCCGCTCAAACGCCGGCACGGGCAGATCGAGCTGTGGCTCGAGCGGATCGCCGAGCCGCTGGCGGCGCTGGTCCGGCTGGCGGGTGGACGCGATCGCCGCCCGATTCTCGAGTCCGCGTGGCGCACCATCCTCCGCACACAGTTCCATGACACGATCGCCGGGTCCACCGCCGATCCCGTCGCCGCCGCGGCGGAATGCCGACTCACCGAGGTCGCCGCGTACGCCGGGGAGGTGACGCGTGGGGCGTTGTTGGATCTCGCGGGTCACGACGCGAATGCGCAGCGCGAGCGGACCGAGGGTGCCCAGCCGGCGTTGCTGCTGTGGAATCCGGCCGTGCGCCCGCGCGGCGGCATCACCGTCGCGGACATCACCGTATTTCGTCGCGATGTGCTGGTCGGTCCACCGAGCGGCGGGCGCGTGCCCCGAGAGGGAGGGGGCTATCGGCCGTTCAGTCTCCATGATCGCGAGGGACGGGCGATACCGGTCCAGGTGCTGGCGCAACGGCGCGCGCAGGAGCGTCTCGAGGCAACGCGCCATTACCCTGATCAAGATGAAGTGGATCAAGTGCGCATCGCGTTTCGCGCGCCGGCCGTGCCGGGGCTGGGTGTTGCGGCGTTGACGGCGGGGCCGCCCGTACCGCTGCCGCGCGGCGGCGACGTGCGTGTCTCGGGCCGCGCGCTGGAGAATCGCTTCGTCCAAGTCGCGCTCGAGTCCAACGGCGTGCTGACGTTGGTCGATCGTCGGCGCAACGAGCGCTACGGCGATCTCCTGCGCCTGGAGGACGGCGGCGATGCGGGCGACGCGTACAGCTACTGCCCGCCAGCACGTGATCGTATCAAGCAAAGCCGCGGTCCCGTTACCGTGCGGCGCATTGCGGCAGGTCCGTTGGTGGCCGCGTTGGAGGCGCGCTGGGAAGTGGTGCGCGGGATCGACGCGCGTCTGATTGTGCAACTGTTCGCCGACAGCCCGATCGTTCGCGTGACGCTCGACGTCGACAACCGCAACCGCCATCACCGCCTGCGAGCCCGACTCGCTACCGGCCTGGCGGGCGTAGCTGCCACGGCCGGTGCCGCGTTCGGCGCGATCGAGCGCCCCGCGGTAAATGTCGACGACAAGCACCCCCCCTCCCCCTCCCGCTCCCCATCCCCGCACGAGACGCCGGTCCGCACGGCACCCGCGCAGCGCTTTGTCGCCGCGGCGCAGGGTGGGCGAGGGCTCGCGGTGCTTGCTCCCGCGTTCTTTGAGTACGAGTGGACCGCAAGGGGCGATCTCCTCGTGACGCTGCTGCGCGCGATCGGCGATTTGTCTCGCGGCGATCTGCCGGTGCGGCCCGGTCACGCCGCCTGGCCGACCGCGATTCCCGCCGCGCAGTGCATCGGCGCAAGCAGGATCGACCTCGCGATCGTCCCGGTGAGTGCCGGAGACGTCGAACGCGGCGAGGTGCTCCCGCAGCTGTGGGAGGAAGCGTTCCTGCCGCTGCACGGCCTGTGGCTCCGCGATGCGGCGTCGCCGCCCGCCCTCACACCCATCAGCATCGCCTTGGAGGGCTCGGGCTTGGTCTACTCGGCGCTGAAGCCGGCGCAAATCGGCTCGCCGACTGTGCTGCGCTGCTACAACGCGACCGGTCGCAAGACTGCCGGCGCGTGGCGCTTCGCGCAGGGCGTGAAGACGGCGCATCGCGTGCGTGCCGACGAACGCGAGGCGGTGGCACTTGTGCTCGAGCAGCGCGGCAATGTCGTTCGCTTCGTCGCCGAACCGCATGAGATCGTGTCGCTGCTGGTGACGTGATGCAGGAGCATGTTCTCTCGACCTCCCGGACCGCGCGCTACTTTACTTTGGGACACCCGACGGACGCGACGGAGCTGTGGTTCGTGTGTCACGGGTACGGTCAGCTGGCCTCCCGCTTTCTCGAGCGCTTTCGCGCGCTCGAATCGCCGCGGCGCTGTATCGTCGCGCCCGAGGGCTTGTCGCGATTTTATCTCACCGAGCATCCGACCGAGCGGCGGGTGGGGGCGAGCTGGATGACGCGGGAGGACCGGCTGCATGAGATCGACGACTACGTTCGCTATTTGGACGCGGTGCACGCGCAGGTCGCGTCCGGCAAGGCGCGGGTCACGGCGCTCGGATTCTCACAGGGCACGGCGACCGCGTGCCGCTGGGCAGCGTTCGGGTCGGCCCGTATCGACCGGTTGATCGTCTGGGGCGGGGAGGTACCGCCCGACCTCGATCTCGGAGACACGCGCGTGAAGGAGCGCCTCAGCGCTCTGCGCCTCACGCTTGTCTACGGAACCGACGATGCGTTCTTCAGCACGAAGGTTGTCGCCGCCACGACCGCACGGCTCAAGGCATCCGGCATCGCGTACGAGCAGGTGCAATTCGACGGCGGGCACGAGATCCATGAGGCGACGCTGCGCCGCGTGACCTAGCGTCGCACATGCGGATCGAGCACATCCCGCAGCGCATCGCCCAGCAGCGTGCATGCCACGACAACCAGCACCAGCGCGACACCGGGCGCGATCGCGACCCACGGGGCGTTCACGAGCGTGTCGCTGCCGGACGTGATCATGTTGCCCCACGACGGTGTGGGTGGCTGTACGCCGAGCCCGAGGTACGAGAGTCCCGCCTCGAGCACGATGGCGTTGCCGACGCCGAGGGCCGCGGCGACAATCACGGGAGTCAGCGCGTTGGGCAGGATGTGGCGGGCCAGAATGCGCAGCCGGCGCGCACCCACGGCAACGGCACCTTCGACGAATGGCCGCGCGCCGAGCGCCCGCACTTCGCCGTGCACGAGTCGTGCGATGCCCATCCACCCCGTCACGCCGAGCACGGCGATGACGAGCAGCGTGCTCGGTTGCCAGAGCGCCGCGAGCAACAGCAAGAGCACCACGCGCGGGAGGGCGAGCGCGAAATCGGTGAGGGCCAGCAGCGCGACGGAGATCGGACCGCGCCAGTAGCCTGCGACGGCGCCCACGATCATGCCCAAGACCACCGAGACCAGCACGGCGAGAACGCCGACGCCCATGGAGACGCGCGCCCCGTAAATCAGCCGTGTCCAGACGTCGCGCCCAAAGCGGTCGGTGCCGATCGGATGAAAGGCGCCCTGGAGGTCCTGAGAAAGCGGCGGCAGGAACCGCGTCGCGACGATGTCGCGCTGCGCGGTCGGCTCGCCGTTCGTGACCAGCGGCGCGGCAATCGCGCACACGACGATCACCAGCAGGACCAGGAATCCGAACGCGGCGCGACGATCCCGCAGCAGCCGTGTCATGACGCCACCCGGCTCCGGACTCGCGGATCGAGCCAGGCGGCCAGCAGATCGGCGAGCAAATTGCCCGCGACCACCAACACCGCGCTGACGGCGGTCGCGGCCATGACGACTGGATAGTCGCGTGCCCTTACCGCTTCGACGAGCACCCGGCCGACGCCGGGCCAGGCGAACACTGCTTCGACGAACACCGCGCCGGAAAAGAGTGCCGGCAACGATAGGCCCAGTAGGATCACGACGGGCGTCAAGGCATTTCGCAGCGCGTGCCGGCCCACGACGCGTCGGGGCGTCAGCCCCTTCGCCCACGCGGTCGTCATGAAGGGCTGGTGCAACGTCTCGAGCATCGCGCCGCGTACGAAGCGCGCGGCGCCGCCGATCCCGATGAGGGTGAGGGTCGCCAGTGGCAAGGTGAGATGGCGCAGACTGTCGACCAGGCGGCTGACGCCGGGCACGTAGTCGGCATCCAGCCCAGCAATGCCGAAGGCCGGCAGCAGCCGCGCCCAGTACGTGAACACGAGCACGAGCATCAGTCCCAGCCAGTAGCCGGGCACGCCGAAGAGGGTGACCGAGACAATCGAGAGCAGCGTGTCGAGTCGCGAGCCGCTGCGAGCCGCCTGGAGCGCTCCCAGCGCGAGCCCGGCCAGGTAGCTCAGGATCAGCGACAGCGCGACCAGGCGCGCCGTCGCGGGCCAAGCGTCTCCGAGCATGGTGCGCACCGGGCGACCCGTGGCGATGCTGGTGCCCCAGTCGCCACGGGCAAACCGACCTAGCCAGCCCGCGAATTGCCGCGCCAGGGATTGGTCGAGCCCCAGGGCCCGGCGTTGGCTCGTGAGCTGCTCGACAGTCGCGCGCGGGCCAAGCAGTATGTCGACAGGATCGCCGGGTGCGAGATGTAACAGCAGGAAGGTCAACGTCACGACGCCGACCACGACGGCGAGACCGGCGAGCAGGCGGTGCCCCAACCTGGCAAGCATCGCCGGGAATCTCGCGCCGCCTCTCGCGCGCCGCTAGAATGCGGGGCGTGTCGCGCTTCTCCGTCAAGATGCTACTGGCCGTCCTGCTCGCGACGAGCGCGTGCGGGGAGGAGGCAACGCGGCGCGGTGCGAGCGTGCTGTTCGCGTCGGGCGCCGATCTGGCAAGCATCAATCCGTTGCTGACCAATCATCCGCTCGCGCGACAAGTTCAACGCTACGTGTTGCTGACCACTTTGGCGCGCTACGACTCGCTGCTCGTGCCCCGACCCTACCTGGCGCGGAGCTGGCGCTGGTCCGACGCCGGCCGCACGCTGACCTTCCGCTTGCGCACGGACGTGCGGTGGCATGACGGCGTGCCGACGACGGCGGGCGACGTCGTCTGGACGCTCCAGGCGGCGCGCGATCCGGCAACGGGATACCCCCGCCTGACGGAACTGCAGACGCTTGCCACGATCGCGGCGCCCGACGACTCGACGGTGACGCTCCACTTTGCGGGGAGCGCGGCTCTGCGCACGCCCGAGGCATTGCCCGACGTCTTCACCGACCTCGCGATCCTACCCGCGCATCTGTTGGACAGCGTGCCGCATGCGCGCCTGCGGCAGGCGTCCTGGAATTTCCGCCCGGTCGGCAACGGCCCGTTTCGGTTCGTCACCCACGAATCGCACCGCCGCTGGGTCTTTGCGAGAAGCACGGACTTTCCCGAGGAGCTGGGCCCAGCGCAGGTGGACCGGCTGATCGTCGTGGTCGTCGATGACCCGATGGTCAAGCTCTCGGCGCTGGTCGCGGGCGAGCTCGACTTCGCGGGCATCAGTCCACAGCATGTCGCGTTCGTGCGCCGTCACCCCGCGCTCGCGATTCGCGAGTATCCGCTGATCTTCCCGTATGGTCTCGTCTTCAACACGCGTCGGCCGCCATTCGACGATCCGCGCGCCCGGCTCGCTGCTGCGCTCGCGATCGATCGGCAGGAGATCGTGGACGGCTATCTGTTCGGGCTCGCGACGCCGGCGGAGGGGCCGGTTCCTCCCGGTCTTCCGGAGTACGTCGCGCCCCCGCATATCCCGTTCGATCCCGATTCGGCGCGCCGGCTGGTCGCCCAGCTGGGCACACCACCCCGGTTCGAACTCGTGTCGGTGGGCAGCGGCGAGGCGCCGCTCGAGCAGATGCTCCAGGCGCGGCTCGCCGCGGTTGGATTTCAGGTGACGATCCGGCAGCTCGAGTTGTCGGCATTTCTGGATCGTGTGTACGGCCCACGCCACGATTTCTCGGCCGCGGTCATGGGCATTCCCGGAGATGTCGGTCTCGGATTTCTGCAACCGCTCGAGGATCTCACAGGAATTCCCGTACCGCGGGACCCCGCTCTAGCGCAGCGCGTGTTCGCGGAGCGGCAGCCGATCGTCTGGCTGTATCACGGGCGCGGGGTCCAGGCGATGAACCAACGCGTGCGCGGCGTGCGCATGGATATGCGCGGAGAGCTACCCAGCGTCACCGCGTGGCACGTGCAGCAATGAGACGGCGCGATCTCCCCACCGAGTTTCATGCGAGCGCGCCCCTGCGACTCGATTTCGCCGGTGGCTGGACCGATGTGGCGCCGTTTTCGACGCGCGAGGGCGGAGTGGTCGTCAACGGCGCGATCGGGTTGCGCGCGCACGTGAAGCTCGAGCTCGGCGGAAAACTCTTGCGGCTGGTCTCGGAAGAGCTGGGCGAGACACTCGAGTGCGCGAACTCCGGCGGGCTGGTCCCCGACGGGAAGCTCCCCTTGCTGGCGGCGGCCCTGCGCATGTTTCCCGTGCTGGGCGGTTTCACGCTCACGACGCGCTGTGACGCCCCGCCAGGCTCAGGACTCGGCAGCTCGGGTGCGCTCGGCGTCGCGCTCGTCGGCGCGCTGACACGCGCGCGCCAGGACGGGATGGCCTCGCGCCCGCAAGACGTGGCGGATCAGGCGTGGCAGGTGGAGACTATCGAAGCCTGTCTGGCCGGCGGCAAGCAGGACCAGTACGCCGCGGCTTTGGGTGGCTTTCACCGTCTGACCTTCCGCGATCCCGATGTGGGGATCGAGCCGATCACATTGGATCACGCGTTCGCTGCGGCCCTGGAACGACAGACGCTGATTTGCTACACCAAGAAGAGCCGAGTGTCGGGGAACACGATCACCCGCGTGATGGGTGCCTACGAGCGGGGCGACCCAAAAGTCACCGGCGCCCTACACGGTCTGAAGGAGACAGGTAACGCCATGGCCGAAGCGTTGCGTGCCGGCGATCTCGCGCGCGTCGCCGCATTGCTCAGCGAGAACTGGAAGCATCAGCAGGCGCTCGATCCGGGCATGCGCACGCCGGAGATGGCCCAGCTCGAAGTCGCCGCGGCGAACGCCGGGGCGCTGGGTGGCAAGGCGGCCGGCGCGGGGGCCGGCGGTTGCATGTTTTTCATCATGCGGGGAGACGCACGGGCGGCGGCGGCGGCCGTCGCGAGCTCCACGGTGGTACCCTTCACGTGGTCAGCGGAAGGCGTGCGCACATGGTGACGGCCGAGGAACTCGCCGCGCGCCGAGAGGTGATGCAGGGCTCTGCGGACCTGCAGGCGCTCCTGGCGCATCTCCGGGAACGGGCGCGGCCACTGCTCGAGCGCCTGCCGGTGATTCCCGACCACAAGGCGATTTTGACGACGGATGGGGGTTTCTGTCCCGAGGACGGCACCGCCCTCACGTTCGATCCGTGGAGTCCAACCGACCACCGCTGTCCGCGCTGCGGCAAAACCTGGCGGGGCGAGCGCCACGATTGGAGCTGGGTGCGCCTTCAGCATCTCTGGCTGGCCGAGCGCGCCGCGCATCTCGCCGCGCTCGCCGCCCTCGGAGGCGGGAACGATCGGCCGGCGGGGGCGCGGGCACGCGAGATTCTCAACGCGTACGCGCAGCGCTATTGGAGCTATCCGAATCGCGATAACGTGCTCGGCCCGAGCCGGCTCTTCTATTCGACCTACTTCGAGTCGCTCTGGACCTGCAATTATGTCGCCGCCGCGACGCTGCTACGCGCGTCCGATCAGCTCGATGAGGCCACGGCACGGGGCGTCAATCAGGTCGCCGAGGAAGCGGCGACGCTGATCGGGGAGTACGACGAAGGATTCTCCAATCGCCAGACGTGGAACAACGCCGCGCTCGCCGCGGTCGCCGTGTGGTTCGAGGACGAGGATCTCGCGCAGCGCGTGATCGAAGGAGACACGGGACTCATCGTGCATTTGATGCGCGGCTATGGCCGGGACGGGATGTGGTACGAAGGCGAGAACTACCATCTCTTCGCCCTGCGCGGCATGCTCACAGGAGCCGGGTGGGCGCGTCTGGCGGGCGTTGATTTCACCCAGGATGATCGCTTCGCCGCACGGTTACACGCTGCGCTGCGCGCGACGGCGCTGACGGCGCTCCCCGACTACACCTATCCGGCGCGCAAGGATTCCCGGTTCGGTGTCTCGCTGGCCCAGCCCGCATATGTCGAGCTGTGGGAGATCGGTCTTGCGAGACTCGGGACACGGGACACGGGAAACGGGAAACGTGACGACCTGCCCGGCTGGCTATCGGCACTCTATACCCAGGCCGAGCCGCCGAGACAGGAGTTGCTGGAGTCCTATCTTCATGACGCACCCGTGTCCCGTGTCCCGTGTCCCGTGTCCCGTTCAAAGCTGTCGTGGTGGTCGCTGCTCGAAATGCTGCCGGCGCTCCCGGAGAGCGATGTTCCCTGGGAGCCGCAGAGCGTGCTGCTCGAGGGCCAGGGCGTGGCGGTGCTGCGCCGCAACGGTCGCTATGTGAGTGTCGAATGCGGACCGTACGGCGGCGGTCATGGCCATCCCGATCGCCTGCAGCTCACGCTGTACGCTGACGGCGTCTATTGGCTTCCGGATCCGGGCACCGGGTCGTATGTCGCCCACGATCTCTTCTGGTATCGCTCGACGTTGGCGCACAATGCGCCCCGATTGAATGGTGAATCCCAGTCACCGGGGAACGCGACATGCGTGTGCTTCGACGATCGCGGGGACTGGGCGTGGGTGTGCGGGCGGTTCGATAAGGTGACACGCCTGGTCATGACGGGTCCCCAGTACGTCGTCGACATCACGGTGCTTGGCGCGAAGGACGAGACCATGCTCGAGCTGCCCTGGCACATCGCGGGTCGAGGCGGCCTGGAGACCACCGGCCGCTGGGTCGATGACGAGCTGCGGGATGAGTTCGCGACGCGCGTACAGCGGTTCATTCCGGACGGCCCGGGACCGGTCGTGCTCGCGCACGTCCAGGAGCACGCGCAATTCACTACCCATCTCCTCTTTGACGGTCACCTGCTACAGGCGGAAGGGCCCGGCCTACCGGACCAGCACGACCGGGCGCCGTTCTACCTGGTGCGCGTGCAGGGGCGCAACGCGCGCATCATCACCGTGATCGAAACGCACACCGGCAACCCGGTGATCCGGGCGGTGCGGACGCGCGGCGACACTGTAGAAGTCGAGACCGCAACTGGTACGGATCGTCACCGCTTCGGCACGGCGGAATGGGTCATCGAGCGTCACGGAGAGCCGTCGATCACCCTGCGCGGCCAGCGCGACGCCATGCCGCCGTTCGTGCCGCTGCTCGAGATTGATGCGCCAACCCCAGTGGCCGCGCCGGCGTTTCGCGTCGGGACCCCACCGCCCCTGGACGGCTCGCTCGACGGATTCGACCTCGCGGAGCCGCTCGGCCTGGGACTCGAGGACCAGTATCGTCGGAGCGAGGATGCCTATCCCGGTCCGGACGATCTCTCGGCGGTCGCGCACGCGGCCTGGGATGAATCGGCGCTGTACCTTGCGGTCGAAATTACGAAGCCGGACCTCGTGCTACGCGCGGCCGACGCGCCGCCGCTCAGACTCGACAACGAACCGGACGACATCCATTCCGACGGCCTGCAAGTGTACCTCGCTCCGGCGGCCGGGCCCGATGGGGGAGGGGGGGGGAGCCACGACGGCGCCGCGCCCGTCGGCTATCTCATCGTTCCGAACCAGGCGGCTCACACCGTGCGGGCACGCCCCACGTCGGACACGCGTGCCTCCCCCCCTCCCACGGGCCAGGTGCGCGGCGGCTGGCGCCGCACGGCCGCGGGATACTGTGTGACGATTGCCATTCCCTGGCCCGCTGGGGTGTACCCGCATGCGGGCGCGCGTGTGCGCTTCGATCTTATCGTCAACGAAATGCTGCCGGGCCGCATGCGTCGTGTCGGCCAGCTGGTGTGGAGCGGTGGGGGCGGCTGGTTGTGGCTCCGTGGGGATCGCCAAGATCCCGCCCGGTTCGGCATCCTGGAGCTCGTTGGATGATCATCGTGGTTCTCCACGAGCCGCAGGACTTGGTGAACATCGCGCACGTCGTGCGCGCCATGAAAAACTTCGGCGTGCGCGACTTGCGTCTGGTGAACCCGCGGGAGTACGAAGCGTATCGCATCGAGGGGATTGCGCATCAAACCCAGGACGTGCTGGCGCGCGTCCGGACGTTCGCGACTCTCGCCGAGGCGCTGGCCGACTGCGTGCACGTTGTCGGGTTCACGGCACGCGGACGGACGGCGAAGCGAAACTTGCAACGACCGAG
>Ga0066673_10000580_pt1 | contig 11089 bp, 11 predicted proteins | sample GraSoiAngelo_122_FD_62302 | JGI IMG/M metagenome (GOLD analysis project Ga0066673, IMG submission 62302) | Grasslands soil microbial communities from the Angelo Coastal Reserve, California, USA - 14_0927_02_20cm | ecosystem: Environmental > Terrestrial > Soil > Grasslands | place: USA...
GTGTCAAGGTAGCGCTCTAACCAACTGAGCTACGCGCCTGTGATCGACCAGACTGGAAATAATTTTATCATGCGAAGAGCCAGGGTCCTGATCGCGGGGACGCAGTATTCGGAGCGCGGGAGCGCTCTAAAGCGCGGCAAATTCCATGCCATCTGAGATGCCTCGCGGTTGCCAACCGCGCTCGACGCGGCGACAATCTCTTCGTGGCTGAGACTGCCAATTCCGTGCACGATCCCAAGGCAACGGCGATCAGAATCTCGCAAATTCTTACTGCGCCCAATCAGCTCACGCTGGCACGCCTTGCGTTTCTGCCTTTCATTGTTATCAAACTACTTGATCATCACTACCAAGGCGCACTCATTTTGTTTGTGCTGGCGGGGCTAAGCGACGGACTCGATGGACTGCTGGCGCGGCGACTGCATCAGCAGACACTTCTGGGCCAGTACCTGGATCCAATCGCTGACAAGATGCTGCTGAGCACCGTGTTTCTCATTCTTTCCATCGTTCATCAGATACCGTGGAAATTTACCGTGATGGTTTTCAGCCGGGACATCTGCATCCTGCTCGTCAGCGGCGTTCTTTACACGATTGCTGGGCTGCGTGATTTCCGTCCCAGCATCTTTGGTAAAGCCAATACTTTTTCGCAGCTTGCGGCTGTGGTCTTCGTGATTCTGCTGCAGATCGATCACTCCAGATGGGTGTGGATTGCGCGCACTGTGGCCCTGCGAGCCACTTTCATGTTTACCATCGTTTCAGGATTGCATTACGTTTACCTGGTTGGCCAACGGCTGCACACTCCCGAAGCGCATTCCAATTCGTAATGAGGTGGCCGAAACTGCTTCGGCAAAGATCACATCGGACGTGTACGAAATCTGTGCAAAATTCTTGTCAAGCCCCCCGCGGCGACCGAGTTGACTTAACTCGCACAAAGCAAAACAAAAATAAACGGAATTATCACCTTCACAAACCATACTCGTTAAAACTTTGGTGGCGGGCGCGGAAAGAATGCCCGCCAGCGCATCATTCCTCAAACGGCAGATACGGAGTATCGCCGTACCTCGGCAATGATTTGTCTAGCATCCTCTTGAACTGCTCCCACGTGTCGGATGCCTTCATAAGGGTTGTGACCGATGCGAGATGCTCCTGTAGTTTTGCAAAAACAGGCTAAGGTAAAAGTAGCCGAGACGCGACGACTAGAAAATGGAACAGAAGTCAAAATCTTAGTTGGCACTCTCCCGCTTTTCCCCCACGGAGAGAGGCCTACATGGTATCCACTCGTTATCCTCCCCGGACAAGAAGCCATCGATATGCGCGAAGTGGAGTCGATACTGCGGCATTTTTGGAACGCCCAAATCCACCTGACGCCAACTAAGGCTACGAAGCATAGCAAAGCCAGCCTCAAGCGCAAGTAATCGAAATACCCCACTTTAGTGGTCTCGCCGACCTGCCCAACCCTCAATATCATTTACTTTGCGGTGGGGTGTTCGCACGACCACACTCGCCGTTGAGCCGCCAGCGTCCATTTTAGGGGGAGCTGGCGGCTTTGTTTGTGTGCTAGCTACTCTGGTTTGTGAAGGTGATAATTCCGAAAATAAAGTTGGAAACTGTGGCACAATCCACCCCATGAAATTGCTATTCTGGAATTAGCAGGACAATCTTTCTTTGCTCAGTAACCAACGATCCGCGGCCTCGCCGCAGTGCTAGAATCAAAAACTCCCGTGAATAGTGACAATAGAAAATTGGATGGCATTGATTCGGCGCTGGAAAGAATAGTCAGCAGAAGTTTGCGCGCGGCACCTGCGTCTGAAAGCCCGGTCCTTGCCTGGCCGCTGGCATGCGGATCGGCAGTCGCTGACCGCACACGCGCTTTGGAGTTTAGTAAAGGCGTACTTGCGGTTGCAGTTCCGGACGCGGGATGGCGCGCCGAGCTGCAGCGCCTGGCACCACAATATCTGGCTGTAATTAACCGTTACACGGCGAAGAACGTTAACCGGATCGAATTCGTGGTGCGACGAACAATGCAAAATGGAGAAGAAAGAATTCAGAAGTGAATCAGGCGGAGCTTCGATTTGCAGTTCTGCATTCTGACTTCTTACTTCTGATTTGGTATGAAGGTCACCGAAAAAGACGTGGCGTATGTTGCTGATCTCTCCAATCTTGAATTAGGCGAGGACGAGCGGGCGCGCATGGTGCGCGACCTGAACTCAATCCTCGGTCACGTGGACACGCTCAACGAGCTTGACACAGCGGACGTGCCGCCAATGGCGCAGGTTTCGGACCGTTACGGCGTGGATGAGTCCAAACAAGGCAGTGAGCGTTTCGCGTATTCCAGTCGCGAGGATGTGCTTGAGGGCCTGCGAAAGTCATTCACTCCGGATGTCGCGCTGGCCAACTCGCCGGACGCGGATAACACGTTCTTCAAAGTTCCGAAAGTGATTGAAAGATGAATGCGGAAGTCAGGAATCAGAGCAGAAGTAAATTCTCGTAAATTCTCGTGAAACCTGTATTAGATTTTAGGTCTGCATTCTTACTTCTTACTTCTGATTTCGCGATGAACTTAACTGGCCTCACAATCGACGCTGCTCGCGCCGCTATTTCGCAAGGCAAGACCAGCGCTTTGGCGCTGGCAGAGGCATTCTACGCAAAAATCGACAGCGATGATCCGAAGATCGGCGCGTATTTAATCTTGTCTAAGGAGCGCGGGCTGGAGAAGGCATCTGAAATAGACAGACTCGCCAAGGAGGATGACAAACTGCCACCGCTGGCGGGCGTTCCCGTCGCAATCAAAGATGTCATGGTCACCAAGGGCGTGCGCACTACCGCGGGATCGAAGATTCTGGGCAACTACGTTCCGCCATATGACTGCACGGCAGTTGTGCGCCTGGAAGCTGCGGGCGCGGTGGTGTTGGGGAAGTTGAACTGCGACGAGTTCGCAATGGGCTCGTCGAATGAAAACTCGGCGTTCAAGCCAGTGCACAATCCGCGAGACCTCAGCCGCGTGCCAGGCGGATCGTCGGGCGGATCGGCGGCGGCGATCGCAGCAGATATGGCTGTCGCAGCTTTGGGATCGGACACGGGCGGATCGATCCGCCAGCCGGCATCGTTTTGCGGACTGGTCGGATTAAAGCCGACCTACGGCCGGGTTTCGCGTTACGGGCTGATTGCATTTGCGTCGTCGCTCGATCACATTGGTCCGCTGACGAAGACGGTGAAAGACGCGGCCATCGTGCTGCGCACAATTGCGGGTCGCGATCCGATGGATTCGACTTCCGCCGAGTTGCCAGTGCCGGACTATGTTGCCGAGCTTGATAAGCCAGTTAAAGGGCTGAAAATCGGCGTCGCGAAAGAGTATTTCGGCGAAGGATTGGAGGCTGAGACGCGCAGCGCAATCGAGACGGCAATCCAGAAATTCGCTGCGATGGGATGCGAGATAGTGAATGTCTCACTGCCACACACAAAGTATGCGATTCCGGCGTATTACCTCGTGGCAACCGCGGAGGCCTCGTCGAACCTGGCGCGCTTCGACGGCGTGCGCTACGGACTTCGCGTGAAGGGTGCGCGGTCGCTGTCAGATATGTATCGGCGGACACGGGATGAAGGTTTCGGCGCGGAGGTAAAACGTCGCATCATGCTGGGGACATATGCGCTGAGCGCCGGCTATTGCGACGCGTACTACCTGAAGGCGCAGCGCGTACGAACGCTGCTGACGGGAGATTTTGAAGACGCTTTCAAGAAGGTTGACCTCATTGTCGGCCCGACGTGTCCGACGCCCGCATTTAAGCTGGGCGAGAAAGTGGATGATCCGCTGGCGATGTATTTGGCTGACATTTATACCGTGACGGCGAACCTTGCCGGTATTCCGGGAATATCGATTCCGGTCGGCAAGAGTAAAGACAATCTACCCATCGGCATGCAGATATTCGGCAAGCACTTCGACGAAAGCACGATTCTGCGCGCGGCGCATGCGTACGAGAAGGCTGCGTAATACCAGGGCGTCCTTGATTTCTGTCATCCTGAGCGAAGCGAAGGACCTATGCACTTGCCAGGGAGAGCAGAGCACTTTGCCCTCGCGATGGACTTCGCGGCGGAAGTTGATTTTTCTTCGCCGTAACACACACAATTCTTTCGTCTTTGTATCCGGAAATTCTTCGAGGCAGTTTCGACCTTCACCCATTGCGTGGTGAACAGGTCGTCGTCCGTCATTTCGCGGTAGGCAAGCATCTGCTGCCGATTTCTGTCGGCGACTTCAGTTTGCATCTGTGGTGGCTTAGCCTTCGATGATTCTTTGACGGCAACACGAACGGCACGTCCGATTTCAAGATCAACAACTGTGGCCGCGACCTTTCCTCAGTCGCGGAATTTCAACGCGTGCTTGCCGAATCGGCAACCGGTCACGACGGCGACCGCGTCGGTAGCGCAGCGGTCAGGCTCAACAAACCTAATCAGACGCTTGCAATCTTTTCCGCGAGGGTCGTCGATCCCCAACTTCTGAAGCCCAAGTATCGCTAGACGTGCGCCGAGCGCTATCCGGCGCAGATGTGGCCGTGTGTCTGTTCAGTGTTACGAGGGTACGAGTCGAGAGCAGGCATAAGAACTGTCGTAGGACCATTCACAACTACTTCAAGGAGAATCCATGAAACTTAATTTTAGGTCGAAGTCCCTGCTTGCAGTCGTGCTCGCGATCAGCATCGCAGCCACAGGTTGCAGCGCGCAATGGATCAACATCGCTTTGCAAGACCTGCCGGTGCTCACACAGATGTCGCTCAACATTGCCACGCTGGTAAGCGCGTTCGCATCTGGAAAGCAGGCCAATCCCGGCGACGTTGCCGTCATTCAGAATATTTCAGCGCAGGCCAGCCGTGATTTGAACCTGCTGCAATCGCTGTATGCCGATTACAAAGCGAGTGCAAACGTCACCACGCTGCAGAAAATTCAAAGCGTCATTTCTGATATGAACCATAACCTTCCGGCGCTACTGCAATCAGCGCACATTTCGAATGCCTTATTGAGTGCGCGGATATCGGCAGCGGTGAATCTCATTCTTTCAACCGTAAACAATTTCGCTGCTTTAATGCCACAGGCTGCACCGCAGTCTGCGCCAACGACCGGGCGCAAGCTGATAACGGAACCACCGAACACGGCGCAGTTGAAGCAGGGGTGGAACCAGCAAGTATGCGCGGCCAGCGGAAGTGAGGCGTTTGACGTGGGATTGACAAATTGCGCGATGCGTTGAGTTTTCTCTGTGGAGGCGCGAGGACGTCCGTGCCTCCAACCTCTGCTGTCGTGGAGTCTGAATGGCTATTCCGATGATTGCAGTTACGAATGCTTCGACCTGTTTGACCGATGCGCAAGTCGAGGCGGTTCTTCCTGCCTTGCAGAAACAGGTCACAGACGACTTTCGCGCGTACTGGGACCTGGATTGCACGTTGGTATTCGGCGCGCGAAATCAGCAATTGGCGAAGGGCTGGTGGCAGATCGTGGTACTCGATAACCCCGACCAGGCGGGAGTACTGGGTTATCACGAAATCAGCAGCCAGGGTACGCCGCTTGGGAAAGTATTCGCCAAGCTCGACATCAGCAATGAAACGTCTTGGACAGTGACGTACCGGCTGGATTTCAAGCACCGCCTTTCAAAGCAACTTGAGATTGCGCCCGGCGGATACATTTCCGTCCTTGATCCACGTAAAGGATGGATCCAGTTGACGGCGGAAGGAGAAGGTGGGCCAAAGGCGGTGGTGGGGAGCAGAAGGTGGCGCAGGAAGTTTGGAAGAAACTTGCGGAAGGCGAGTGCGGCTGGCTGATGGCTGCCACTACTTCCTTCTCCATCTCACGCCTTCTTTGGTTTGCTCGATGATGATGGCGGCTGCGGTGAGTTCGGCGCGGATAGCATCGGATTCCGCGTACTTTTTGGCGGCACGCGCGGCTTTCATCTGCTCGATTCTCTGATTGACCTGGTCGTCGGAAAGTGCGGCGGAACTGATAATATCGCGCAGAGCAGGGCTGATATCTTTCTCCCGTCCATCGGAGTTGGCCCACTCAGCGATATATTGCATCTTTTCGGCGTCATCGTCATTCAGAACCGCGAATATTTCATCGAACTGATCGAGAGCCGCGAGCAAAGGCGGCACGTCATCCTTCTTTATCTCGCCTTCGTCAATGGCAGCGTTCGCTGCGCGCACCATGTCAAAGATGGCCGCCTGGGCCTGCGCAGTGTTCAGATCGTCGTCGAGAGATTCGCGCAGGCGCTTTGAAGTCTGCTCGGCAAGCGAGGTCATCGCCAACGACGAACCGTCTGGGAAATTGCCGCTCAGGCGTAAACGGAAGTTGCGCAGACGTTCGACGGAAGCCGCGGCTTGTTGCAGCCCTTCAAAGGTGAAATTCAACTGATGGCGATAGGGCACCGAAGCCAGCAAATACCGGATGGAAGATGGCTTGTGGCCTTTGAGCACCAAATCGCGCAACGTAAAAAAATTGCCCGCGCTCTTCGACATCTTCTCGCCTTCAACCAGCAGGAATCGCGCATGGAACCAGAAATGCGCGAACTGTTTGCCGGTCAGCGATTCGGATTGCGCTATTTCATTTTCGTGGTGAGGGAAAATCAGATCCTCGCCGCCCGCATGCAGATCGAAACTCTCGCCGAGTTCTTGCATGGACATGACCGAGCACTCAATGTGCCAGCCCGGGCGACCTGGTCCGATGACGCTCTCCCAAGAAGCCTCGCCGGACTTGGGTGCTTTCCAGAGTGCAAAGTCGCGAGCGTTGTCTTTTTCGTATTCGTCAACATCAACTCGCGCGCCGTTTTCCATGCCGGCAAAATCTCTTTTGGAGAGTTTGCCGTATCCAGGAAATTTCGCAATCCGGAAATAATAGGAACCGTCTTCGGTTTTGTAGGCCAACCCTTTCTCCACCAGTCTGGCGATGAACTCTGCCATTTGCGCAATGTGCTCGGTGGCACGAGTGATTTGCGGCTCTTCAATATGCAATGCCGCCGCATCCTCGAGGAATGCTTTCTGATACTTCGCTGTGTACTGCTGCACATTGACTCCCGCCTGGGCCGCGTTGCGGATAATTTTGTCGTCCACGTCAGTGATGTTCATGACGTGATGGAGTTTATGTCCGCTCTGGCGAAGGTAGCGGCGCAGAATATCAACCGCAACGAAGGTACGGAAATTGCCAATGTGGCCGTAGTCGTAAACCGTAGGCCCGCAAGCGTACATGCGGACTTCGTTGTCCACCAGCGGCCGGAATTCCTCAATTTTTCCAGAGAGTGTGTTGAACAGGCGAAGTGGCATGGTGTGAAAAGAACTTTCATTCTATGGGGATACAGCCAAGCAGGGCAAACCTGCGCTCGTGTGAGAAGTAAACCGGCAAAATACAGTTTTTGCACCGGAACTCTGGGTTTTCTTCCGGATTGGCCCATGTGAAGCAAAATGGGACTTTAGAGTGTCTTCAACGAAACGAGGTCGAAAACATGGCTCTCAGACCTATGCACCTTCGACTCGAATCGGAGAACGGACGTGACGGAGAAGAGTACCGGATATGCGATGGGCACGTGGAGTTTCGGTCGGTCGGTTCAACTCCTAATAGTGACGAAGACAACTGCGCCTGGAGACGAGTCACACCACAGCAACTGATTGCTCACGTAAATGCGAAGACGGTGCTTGCCGAATGGCTGAAAAAACGTCTGGGATGGAGACGTTTGCTGCGGGCGTGTGCGGAGGAACATCTGTACATGTTTGATGAGATGACCAGCAACACTGATCGTCGCGCTGCGTAAATCTCACTTGTCTTGTGTTGTATCGTTACTGCTGTTACGTTCTGCTTGATTGCGGAAAGTTCTCTCGCACAAAACGCATCGCGTCCTCTGAGTCTTCCAATCTTCCGTCGAGTTGGGCATCTTCGACGGCCGTCAGAATTTCACGGAAGAGTGGACCAGGTGAATATCCGGCGTCAAGCAGATCGTCCCCGGTGACGAGTGGCTTGGGCCGCACAGATTCGGCTGGCAGCTTAGCAATTTGCTCGCGCGTGAAGTTGTACATGCCGAGGCTGCGGTGGCTGGATTCACAATCCAGCCGATGAAGTTCGAGGTGCTGATCGAATTTCGGCAGGCGAATAAATTTCTTGAAAGTGGAAGGCTTCATGCGTTGCACGTCTCCGAAACGCATGTGATTTTCTACCAGCGCGAGAATCTGCCGGGTTTCGTCATTTGAAAAACGCAGGCGGCGGCAGATTTCTTCGGCCATCCTGGTCCCCACTTTTGCGTGTTCGTCAAAACGAATGCGGTCGGGCGCACGGCGAAAAGTTGGCGGTTTCCCGACGTCATGTAGCAATGCTCCCCAAGCCAGCGTCGCCGGACTGGGATGCGGGAGTTTTTCGAGGAGCAGCAGGGTGTGCACGAAAACATCCCCCTCGGGATGAAACTGAGGCGGCTGCTCGATGCCCCTCATGGCCGAGATTTCGGGCAGCACTTCTTGTAGAAGACCCGATTGATCCAGCAGTTCGAACGCGCGCTTGGCGTGACCTTCGGTCAACATGCGCGTGAGTTCGTCGCGTACGCGTTCGCGAGAAACCTGTGAAATTTGGGAGGACAGTTTCTGGATTGCTGAAAACGTACCCGGCTCGATCTGGTACTCGAAACGCGTGGCGAAGCGGACGGCGCGAAGCATGCGCAATTTGTCTTCGGCGAAGCGCAGGGCAGGATCGCCGATGGCGCGGATGATCCCGGCTTTGAGGTCGTCCTGCCCACCAACGAAGTCGAGTACTTCATTCTTTTCTGGATCGAGCAGCAGGCCGTTGATGGTGAAGTCGCGGCGCTGCACGTCTTCGCAGGGATCGCGACTGAATTGAACTTCGTCGGGATGGCGGCCGTCGGAGTAGCCGACATCGCGGCGAAAGGTGGCGACCTCAACGCAGAGTTTGTGGGTATGCCCGACCGCGATTTCCTCTTCCAAACTGTCATTCCGAATCGGCTTTGGCCGATGGAGAACCTGCTTTTCGCTCTCGGGCAGCGGAACCAGCACGACTCCGAATTGCGCGCCGACAGCGTATGTCTCCGGAAAAATCCGCATGACTTGTTCGGGCGTGGCGTCAGTCGAGACGTCGTAGTCGGCGGGTTCGCGTCCCAGAAGAAGGTCGCGCACGCATCCACCCACGAGATAGGCCCGATGGCTGTGCTCGCGCAAAGTGCAGACGATCGAGATGGCGAACGCCTTCGACATGGCGTCTCTTCATGATACAAAGACGCGGAAATCCGTGCGTGTAGATGGACTAGTGCTTCAGCGGAAAGCATCACGACTGTTAGTTCCTGAGAATACGAGGTTTCAACGACAGGTGGGTCTGCGAATATCAGCCAAAACAACGGTCGCATGCAGCCCCTTCGCCGCGTCCACTGCATTGGCTACGTGAGCCCAATTAACATTTGGCTCTGTCTCGACGTATACGACCCACTTTGCGCGAAGCTTCAATTGATCCTTTAAAGCACTTTCCAACCCATCCCACGATGTTGCTGCCGAATTCACGTACACTGCAGGAACTCGTGCGGAGCCCGCGTCAGCAATGCAGGCCACAACTGGTCCAGCTAAAGCGTCGTCCTCCCCGGGCAAATGACCTGGCTTTAAGAGATGTACGTACAAACCCTTCGACGGATATGGTTGCAACATCACCATTGAAAGCGATGACAAGAATGACGAGGATAGGTGTTGCAACTAGTGCGAATGCCGGTGACGATTCGAATTGGCGTTTGAGGGGTAGTGTTTGGGCCCATTGAAAATATTGCGCTAAGCGGTGCGAATCGCAAATACGCACATTCTGACTGCCTAACTCCGCTGAAATAAGCGTCAGAATTACCAGGCTCACGCCGAACGCTACCCCGAATGCCGAAAGCAACAAAACCGGCGATGCACGGTCGTCATATTCGCCTCGGTCTGTGTACACAAGCAATCTTGGGCGACCAGGGTTTAAGCACACGGTATCTGACAGAATGTCCAATCGGAGTTCATATGTTCCTTTTTCCCCGAGGAAATCACCGAGGTACGCATACGGGCTCGATGCGTCGATCCACTTCACGAAAACAGTCCCATCCTTGTACAGCATCCAGCGGGATCTTACGTTGTCATAGGAAGGACAATTTGGATCGAAGTAGGATTGCCAGCCCGTGTCAATTCTCACGGAGTAGTAATTCTTCAAATTGATCCTGAAGGGCCGGGATTTGATATCGCCACGCGCCAGAGAAATGGGCGTGTTCAGAGCCATGAAACTACGAGAAGTCATCCACATCTGAGTACAAACAAAAATGGACGCGCTCATTATGGCAATTGCGCTGCCGACCCAGACTCGCTTTTTTCGAAACGAAATGTATCCACAATAGCCGACCCAGCCAGTCACCCTCAATTAGACACCGACGCTAACACCGTCGGCTGCATCTGCAGCGATCTTGGATAACAGACGTCATCAGGCGATTGTGCTTTTTCGGCGGCAAACAGGGTTACACCGCCCGGTTTTCCCCTATCGTACATGTCCGCTCGAAACCTGTTGCTCGCACTTCCGTACTTCTAGACTGAAATTCTCCCCTCAGTTGCATCGCCAGTTGTTCAGTTGCCGGTAGGCGACCTAGCCCTTCCACCGGTACGCATCTGTTTGCGGCAGGCCGATGTGGGCGAGGACGCGGCAGGCGAACTCATGGGCCATCTGGTCGAGTGAGGCGGGCCGGAAGTAGTAGGCGGGAATGAGCGGAAAGATAGTCGCTCCGGCATCGGCGGCTCGGTACATGTTGCGGATGTGAATTTTGTTGAGCGGCGTTTCTCGGACGCAGAGCACCAGCGGACGTTTCTCTTTAAGGCAAACGTCGGCTGCGCGCTCGATGAGATGCGAAGCAATGCCGTTGGCAATGCGGGCCAGCGTCCCAACGCTGCACGGCAGCACGATCATCGCGTCGGCGGGATAAGAGCCGCTGGCGACGTTGGCACCAATATCGGCATTAGCCTGCTGGCGGATTTTGCTGGATGTCTTGCGGCCGAGCAGTTGCGAGACGAGGTTGTTGCGGCCGCGGAGATCTAGTTCTTCAGCCATGACGCGGAGTGCGCTATCGGAA
>Ga0066673_10000584_pt1 | contig 11071 bp, 11 predicted proteins | sample GraSoiAngelo_122_FD_62302 | JGI IMG/M metagenome (GOLD analysis project Ga0066673, IMG submission 62302) | Grasslands soil microbial communities from the Angelo Coastal Reserve, California, USA - 14_0927_02_20cm | ecosystem: Environmental > Terrestrial > Soil > Grasslands | place: USA...
GGGATAGCCGGCATCTGCTTTCCTCGACTCACCCGGTACGCGGCAGTGAGAGTACCTGCGTTTCTGGTGGCAGTCACTGCCGCTGGGGGGCTCGCCTGGTTGGACGTGTTCCGGGGTGTGCGAATGGCGACCTGGGAACCAACCACGCGACCCGAGGTTTCCTCTTCACCTGCAATTCTTCCGGGATGAACGCCTGTTGAGAGCGTGCAACGTAACCGTCGCGCTCAACGCGCAATGCGGTTTCCCAGCGTAATGATAAACAATGCAACGGCAACAACTTACAGCAGACAATCTAGAGTACGGGTCTTGCTCGAAGCCCGTCAAAGCACCGCAGTCTCATTGGCCTAGAGGAAAATATCGTGACTGACCCGCGGGAGCTTCGAAGCGAAGATGGCTCTCACTTGCAGCGCCGAACTCCTCGGCAATCCGTCATCGTAGTGCTGCCCGAAGACCACGTCTTTGAACCCGATTCGATAGCCGAACGCATCACTCAGGACGACGAAGTTGAAATCACCATTGCCTGCGCGGGCAAACCGAGCAACCTCGACGCTCTTAAGCGAACAGCGCGTGCAGCGCGATTCCTTCTCGCCCCGTCCGGAATGTCTCCAGAGGATCTGCGCGAGCTCGCCATGGAGCAGACTCCGGGGGACATCGTGACCCTGCTAGATCCGCGTTTACGATCACCGTGGCCGCGTGATCGGCAAGCGCTCACCTGACAAAGAGAGTGACAGAGCTTCCGGTTCTTTCGGTCGTCGTACCTTCTCACAATTCGACTGGCACACTGCGTAATGCGCTGGCCGCGATCCGTGATAGCGATCTGGGCTCGGATCAGTACGAGCTCATTGTGGTCGACGACGCCAGCTCGGACGCATCAGCGACTGTCGCCGCGCGTTATGCCGACAAGGTAGTCCGCCTCACCGGATGCCGGGCCGGGCCCGCCTACTCTCGCAACAGAGGCGTGGAATTGGCGCGCGGCGAGATTGTCGCCTTCGTGAATCCAGATGCTCGCGTCGCACGAGGCACGTTGGGAGCGATGCTCTTGTTCCTGGCGGAGCATGATAACGTCGACGCAGTATCGGCGATCCGCGGTGACACGCCTGCGTCGACGAATTTTGTGTCACAGTACTGGAATCTGCTTGTCCACTTTGGCGAGCGACTGTATTGCGGCGATTCGGCAGACCTTGCCTCCGGTTGCTGTGCAGTGAGACGGCTCGCCTTCACCGGCGTCGGCATGTTCGACGAATGGCAGTTCCCGGTGGGGAATCTCGAGGGTGTAGAGCTAGCCCAGCGACTTCAGACTAGCGACAGAGAAGTGTTCGCTAATTCGAGCATTCAGGTGGTATCGCTGGCGAAATGGACTGTCGGCTCGATGTGTCGCGAGATCTGGAATCGGGGTCGAATGCTGGCGCGCTCTCTGGGCTACGAGCGTACCCGTCGCGCCGTACCCAGCGAGGTGGTGTTCACACTCAGTCGAGCGATGCCTTCTGCTTTTGCCGTCGTGTCCATCGTCGCCCTATCAGGCTCTTTCCGGCCAGCAACTTCCCTGGTGTCAAAGTTGACGCTGGCTGTTTTCGGCGTACTGGTCGTCAATTTTCCGGTCTACGAGTTTTATAGACAGAGACGCGGGTTTCTGTTCGCACTATCCGCGCTGCCTCTGCACATCCTTGCGCAGGCTGTTAGTGCCTGTGCCCTGTGCACGGGCTGGCTGTTGCGAAGCACCATCGGCGATCGCACGCCCGATGCTGCGACCCAAGCCTGGGCTGAGATCGGTTTGGAGAGTTGGCCGCCGGTACCGAAACGTCGGGTAGTCGACGGACCGCAGCGCTTACCTACCAGCCGCCTCGACTGAGAATCATGACGGGGAGCGTGCGCGCCATGATACGCAGATCCTCCGTTACGCTCTGACGCTCCAGATATTCGAGGTCGTAGCGAACCTTTTTGCGGACGTCCTCAACGCAGGTGTCGTAGTTGTGATTGACCTGCGCCCAGCCGGTTATGCCGGGCTTCGCGCGCTGTCGAAGTGGGTATTCCTCGATGTCATCGCAAAGTTGGGAGAAGATGCTCGGACGTTCCGGACGGGGGCCGACGATGTTCATCTCGCCGCGCAAAACGTTGAACAACTGCGGGAGCTCGTCGATACGATATTTGCGCATGAATCGCCCGACCGGAGTCACTCGCGCGTCCATCTTCGTTGCCCAGACGGCGCTATGCGGAACTTCCGCGTTGACCTTCATCGTACGGAATTTATAAATCATGAACGGTTTTCCGCCGATGTCCTGCGCGCGCCGGTCGTACATGTCCCGCACCGGGGTGCGCCGGCGATCGAGCCCGACACGGGCTTGCGAGTAAAAGATCGGCCCTGGCGAAGTCAGCTTCACCAGCAGTGCGAAAACGATCAGTATCGGACTGACCACCAGCAGCGTGATCAATGCTATCGTCACGTTCATGGCGCGCTGCATGAACTCCGACCGTGGTCGGGGCTGGATGTCGATCGGCGGATAACTTGGGGGTAGTGGAGTTTCCCGGGTGAGTGGAATGCTGACCACTACCTCTTCGCGACCGGCTTGGATTGACATTGAGCTCTTAGTGCCGCAGCGCTACGAAAACTGTCATCAGGCTTCCGACAACGCCCACGATCCCGATCAGAGCTGGACTCAGGAATTCGCGGCGCCTGCCCACAACCAATTCGTCACCTGGGCCAAGACCGAACTGATCCAGGGTTAGTCCGCTCGCTATTGCATCACGCGTTTCTTTTGGCGATCGATACTCCCGGTTGCCTCGCTTCACCACCGATCGATCGAGATCTGCATTTACAGACGGTCCACCCGCGCCCATAATGGCATCGGTGACCGGAACGTCTGAGGCAAACGCAAAGTACCCCGGACGGGCAACCTCTCCCAGAATTCCCACGCGAACTAGCGGAGTGACGACGATCTGTGCCGCTTTCACGTATTTGAGGATCTCCGCTGACATCCGCTCCTGGAGCTCGGACCGCAAAATGCCCGCGAGAGGAATGCTGATCTCCCCCAGCCGCGCCGGCAGTTCGACGGCACGTCCACTGCGAACGATAAGGGTGTCGGTGTGCGGCTCGTTCGCGACCACAGTTACTACGATGCGGTCTCCAACCTGAAAATCCCCGTCGCGCAGACGCTGTCTGATCGCGGCGGCCATCATGGTGTTTTTCTGCGAATCGCCGCCGTGGCTTTGACTGAGCTTGGCCTCCGTTGCGGACAATTCCGCGCGCGTGACCAGCACTCCCGATACCGACTGAGCCCTTGCCGGCGTCGCGAGCGACGCGCTGACGACGGACAGGACAAAGATTGTTTGGGCCTTCATCATGTACAGCTACTCCTTATGCCGAGGACACGACTTCGAGAAAACGCGACTTTACGCACCGACGACCAATCCGGCGGGCGTGGCAAGATCGCCTGCTGGCTCTGACGGTGTGCCGCCATAGTCATAAGCGCTTCCGTAATACTCGTACGATGAGCCGCCCGGAATTGCGTTCACGACCGCGCCGAGCACGCGAATGGGAAGTCGGTCGAGCACCTCGAGCTTCGCGGCGGCCAGCTTGCGATCCGTGACTGCGGGTCTCAGGACCAGCAGCATGCTGCCGGCGGCGGCTCCCAAAGCGTACGCATCCATCCCCGCGACAAGTGGCGGGGAGTCGATGATGATCACATCGAATTGCTCCTTCATCGAAATGATTAGCCGTCTCATGACGTCGGAGATCAGCAGCTCCGGTGCACGGTTGCGACGAGCGCCTCTGGCGATTACGAAGAGGTTTGGCGTCGACGTGGCGTGTAGGATTGTTTCCACGCCGGCAAGTCCGTGTAGGTGCTCCACCAATCCAGGTGTCGGCGATACGTCGAAGGTCGCATGTAGTGCTCCGCGTCGAACGTCTCCATCGATAAGGAGCGTGCGACTGCCGGCGTTGGCAAAGGCGAGCGCCAGATTCGACGACACAAGGGACTTACCGTCGCCCGCGGCAGGGCTGGACACGCCGAGAACGATCGGTTCGTCCGAGGGAAATTCGTAGATGAGAGCAAGTCGCAGGCTGCGGAAGGCCTCGACAGCCAGCGACATTATTTCGATGCCGAAATTGCCGCGACGGTTAGCCTTGAAGCGGGGCACGGTACCGGCAATCGTCAGCCCCAGCTCGAGGGTGGCCTGCTCGGGGTAGCGGAAGCGCTTATCGAAGCGGTCGTGCAGCAACGCTAGTCCAACTGCCGCGCCAAAGCTGGCCAGAATCGCCAGGAACAACATGCGCGGCGCTTCGTTGGAGCTGGGAAATAGGGGAGGCACGGCAACGTCCAGGATGCTGAGGTCGGGTGCGGTTTCAGCGTCGGAGAGCGAAACCTCCTCGTAGCGACCCTTCAGCGTGTTGTAAAGATTCTCGCTCGCGACAAGGCGCCTGACGAATCGCATCTCTTGCGTCGATCGCGACGGAATCGCACGCAGGTCGCGCGACTCTTCGTCGACGCGTGAGCTGAGGTCGGGCTCGCGCGCGCGCAGCGTGGCGAGCACGCTCAGCGCGATGCGGGGGATCGTTTCCTGTTGCAGCACCCGCACTCCTTCGGCGAGTTGCTGGATCCTCGGGTTAGCGTCGGTCAGGTACTGTTGTTCCGTGCGTAAAGCAGCCTGTCGAGAAGAGAGCTCCTCGATCGCCGTGCGCAGCTGAGGCGTGTTGTTCAGAATCGAGGGCAGCATCAGGAAAGCCTGCGGGTTGATGGGGCCACCCCTCGCCTCGTCAATGATGCGCTCCAGCGCGACTCTGTCGTTGTGGATCTCGTCGAGTGTCGCCTTCCGCTGGAAGTACGACGCCGTAACTGGAGACGGTGCTTGCGGGGCTCCAGTTCCCGCCGGCACCACTGGTGCAGCTGGCACAGCGGCCGGGAGCGTGATCGTGCTGACACGGAACTGCTCGAGATCATTCTCGGCGCTGTGGAGCTGGGTTTCGGCGACGGCCAATTGGTCAGCGAGCGTTTGCTTGAACTGAAGCAGGTGTCGTTTCTTCAGTTCAATCGACGAAGCGACGAACTCCTCGGCCCACCCGTTGAGCGCACGCGCTACCCGCTCCGGATCGGTGCCAGTGAGCGAGATGCGCAGAAATTGTCCCTGATCGGGAAGTGAAGCGTGAACGGAGCCGAGGAGTCCCATCGCGGCACCGCGCGGAGTGGCGACGGCGAATTCAACGATACGACCAGGTTTGAGGAGCCCCGGTTCTGGTAGCCAACTGAACCCGACTTTGAGACCAATCGTGTCGCCGATATTTCCGCGCTCGACCGGAGTTCCATCGGGTTTCGTCAGAGTGTAGTGCTCACGGCTTCGGTCGACCTTCAGTACATACTGGCCGGGAGTCAACGTCGCGGACGAGGAAAAACCGCGGAACAAAACCGAGTCGGTTCGCTCCTTGTAGCTGACATTGAGATGCAGCCGCCGAACGACCGGATCGACGATCGCGTAGCTGCGCAAGAGGTCGACCCACGACGCAGCAGGCAACAATTGCTGCGCCCTGATTGGGCCGGACTGCTGCGGTCCGTTGACGGTGTTGACCCAAATCGTAGTCTGCGCTTCGTACGCTGGCTTGACTCTCCGCGCCGCTAGGTATCCGAGCGCAGTTCCCGCCGCACTGAGGCCGACGATGAGAAAGAAGTGGCGCCTCAGGACGTCGATATAACGCGCCCACGAGATGCCAGGAGGTTCTGCCCAGGCTTGCTGTTGTAGTCGCTCGGTTGTCGGTCCCGCAAGCCCCGGCAGCGCCGGCGGGCTGTAAGGCGAGACGATAGCCAGTTCTTGAGGAATCTGACGTGCAGGATTCACGGAAAATCTAGGGCGGAGTAAGTGCGAGCGACTGCTTCGCGAGCAACACAGCGCTACGCAAATACCTGCCCATATTTATCCCGTTAAGCGCCAATCATTTACGGTTGCCGGGCGATGATAAGTGTTGCGGCAGCGCTACGCCCAGTAGGAAGCTTCACACACCCATGCGGCTCTCTGGTTCTCCGCGCGGCGCAAACATTCGGTGCGCGACGAATACGGCATCGCGCACCGTCAAAAAACTTTGCTTTACTCCGCTGGCAGCTCGCCGAGTCCGGGCTTTGGAAGGAAGTCGTCTGCCGTTGACGCAACGCCGCCGAATCCTAGCGCTGGATTTTCAGCCAAATCGCGGCGGAAGCCGTGACGCTCGAGGAGACGATAGAGCGTCGTGCGATCCACGCTCGCCAAGCGCGCTGCACGAGACATATTTCCCGAGGCACGCGCGACGAGGCGCGTCACGTAGTTCTTCTCGAAAGCGGCGAGCACCTGCTCCTTGGCGACGTGATAGGCGTCGCTCGACGGCAGAATTCCGACTCCGTTGCTCACCGCGCCAAGATCGACTTCCTGATCGAGGGGCAGGTGGTGGATCTGAATCTTGGCGCCTGGCTGGGCGAGAATGGTGACGTGCTCGACGAAATTCTGCAGCTCGCGCACATTCCCGCGCCACGGACGAGATGCCAGGAAGTCGAGAGTGTCTTCGCTGAATGTCGGCACCGCATCCTTCGCCGAACGATGCCGGCCCCAGAAAACACGCAGGAAGTGATTCGCCAGCAGTGGGATGTCTTCGACACGCTCACGCAAGGGCGGAATCGTCACCTGCACCACGTTCAGCCGATAGTAGAGATCTTCGCGCAGCTGCTTGCTGCGAATCGCGTCGCGCGGGTCGCGGTTGGTGGCGGATACGAACCGCACGTCGACGACGGCATCTTCCTCTTCGCTGCCGACGCGGCGGACGATTCCGTCCTGGAGGACGCGGAGCATTTTTGCCTGCAGCGCCATCGACATCTCGGTCAGCTCGTCGAGGAAGAGAGTCCCGCCATTGGCGAGCTCCAGCAAACCCATCTTCTCGCGATCGGCGCCGGTGAACGCTCCTTTGCGGTGGCCGAACATTTCCGACTCGAGAAGCTGTTCGGGAATGGCAGCGCAATTGATCGGGACGAGCCGTTTTCTCGCGCGACGACTGTGCTGGTGGATGTACTGCGCGACCACTTCCTTGCCGGTCCCTGTTTCGCCGACAATCATGACCGACGCGTTCGTTGGTGCAGCGCGGCGCGCGAGCTCGGTGGCATTGCGGAAGGCAGGCGACGTGCCGAGCAGCAGACTGCCGTTGGCGCCCACCGCAAAGGCTTCATTGCCGACGGGAGTTTCACGGTCTCGTCTGGCACTGACGGCGTGGGCAGCCCGGCCGACGAGGAGCTGCAGCTGCGTTCCGGAGTACGGCTTCGGCAGATAATCCCAGGCACCGATGCGCATCGCTTCGATACTCGAGTCCACGCTCGGGTTGCCAGTCATCAATACCACCAGCGTGCTCGGCGATGTCGCCATGACTGCCTTGAGCACGTCGATTCCCGAGACCGGCTCGAGGTAGACGTCGACCAGCATGATCTCGAAGCGCGACCGGTGGATCATCTGGATGGCTTCTTCGCCGCGGCCGGTTACTTCCACACTGATGCCTTCGGCGCGGAGGACGCTGGCGCAGCCTTCACGGAGAGTTCGGTCGTCGTCGACGATCAGAGCGCGCATCTTTTCCGCGTGTGGGTTGTACGGGGAGGCTGGGCTACCGACTACGTGGAAGTCTTTTCTCGCCAGGGCGCTGGTCATTTTCAAACCCAAGTGCGGCTCAATGTGGACAAAATTTCTGCGCGAAACTTCGTGATCGACCGGCACCAACCTAGCAGAACACCTTACTTCGGCAATAGCCAGTTTGTATCGGGATCGCATATGCGGCGGCAGACGCGAAAACACGTTAGCCGGGTCTATTGCTCGTTAACTGGCCACTAAGGGTTGTCGGAGGATCGTTGAGTCCAGCCAGAGCGACAGAAGTGTGGCGACGGCGCAACAACCGTCTCCCGCGTTTCACCTGGTGAAAAGGTGCTGGCGGGAACTGCGGGCTTCTGGATAGCTTGCCTTTCCCGAAAAGGTGAGAAACGGACCTCGATGACCGGCCTCCCACCCGAAGCCTCTGCCAAGGAAACCATCCTCCTTGTCGACGACGAGGAATCCGTGCGCTCGATCGTGCTCAAAATCCTGCGCCGCGCCAAATACAACGTCCTGGCGGCGGAAAACGGTGAGGCAGCATTAAGGATTGCGGAATCGCATCCCGGGAACATCGATCTGCTCATCACCGACATGTTCATGCCGGGATTGCGTGGACCCGAAGTGGCGCAGAAGCTGGCGCAAACCTGCCCCGGCCTGCGGGTTCTTTTTATGTCGGGTTACGCCGATCAGGACTTGAGAACGGGCGTACCGGCCGGCGCGAATTTTCTCAACAAGCCTTTCTCTGGCGCCGACCTCGCGAAGACCGTTGAGGAAGTGCTGAAAGGACCGGCGGTGTCCTAGCCAGGCGGCCGCCGCTAGGTCTTAGACTGCCACTCCTGACCGAACCATCAACTGCTTCAATCCTTCGAGCGGCATCGCCCCTGACTGCCGCGCGACCTCTTTGCCGGCCTTGAATACAATAGTTGTCGGGATGCCGCGGATATTGAAACTGGCAGCGGTGCGTGATGAGTGGTCGGTATTGAGTTTGGCGACGAGCGCCTTGCCCTGCAGATGCGCGGCGAGTGCATCGACTGCCGGCGCCATCATTCGGCACGGGCCGCACCAATCGGCGTAGAAATCGACGGCGACCGGCACGTCACTCTCGCTGATCGTGCGCGCGAATGTTTCGTCGTTCAGCGGAAATGGGCGCTCGAGCAGGATGGATTTGGTGCACTTCCCGCATTTTGGACCGTCGGTAACCTTGCTGGCATCGATGCGGTTCCACGTATTGCAAAACTGGCAGCGCACCGTGAGCTTGTGGCTCGCCGTCTTGGTTTCTGTCTCCATCCAATTCCTCAGAGCTCGCTGGTTAAATGATGACCGCTATACAACTGCAAAATTCGCCGCAGGTAGGAGACGTCGCTCCCGACTTCACAGCCGCTTCGACATCGGGAAGCGACGTGTCTCTCGGCTCTTTGCGCGGGAAGCGAAATGTACTGCTCGCCTACTTTCCCCTCGCTTTCACGGGGACGTGCACGAAGGAGCTGGTCTGCTTCACCGAGGATTTCGATCAGTTCGCCGATAGAGGAGTCGAGATCCTCCCCATCTCGGTTGATTCAGTCCCGTCGCTGCGCGAATTCAAGAACAAATTGGGGATGAAAACGGAGCTCCTCAGCGACTTCAAACGCGACATTTCGAGATTATACGGCGTCCTTAACGAAGAACGTTTTTACTCAAACCGGGCGTATTTCCTGATAGATAAGCTCGGGATTGTTCGCTGGTCCCACGTAGAATCGAACAACAGCGAGCGAAGAGATAACGAACAGCTTTCGGCCGAAGTCAAACGGCTGAGCTACCAATTCGCGGTTTAAACCGCGATAGAGGCCATTAAGTCCGAATTAGTGGCTTTTTGGGGTGACCCCCACATAACCCGTTCGTCAATCCCCGGACAGCAGACCTGTGATCGGAAAGGCGGGAGCCCCACGTTCCCGCCTACCTCCACGCGTGGGTGAAATCACATGAAAAATATGTCCAAACATCACAAAGATATTCGGCCGGGCTTTACCATATTCGAGCTCCTGGTTGTGCTTGCCATCATCGGCATTCTGGCAGCCATCGCAGGACCCGCAATGTCGCGTATCGTGCGACACCAGCGCGCCAATCGCGCGGCGATGGTAATAGCAGCCGATCTGCAGAACGCTTTCGCGGTTGCTGCACGTCAGCGTGAGCCGGTTCGGATTCAGGCCGATGCCACCACCCGCAGCTACCAGTTCATCGATCGCAAGAGCGGTAGCGTGCTCCGCATTAGAACGTTCTATGGTGATACGTCGGAGTACCGACTGACCAAACTCATCTTCACTCCGGCGACGATCGACGTATTCCCGAGCGGCATCTCCTCGTCGGCGGTCACGGTCGATTTGGCCAACGGCGACTACGGCAAAACCATTTCCGCCAGCACGGCGGGCTTCATCAGGGTGTCACACTAATGCGAATCTCTATCCGGAAGTCTCATCGCGGTGTCGAGGGAGCAATGACGTCCCGTGACAGCCGCAAAGGATTTGTGCTCGTCGAAGTCATCGTCGCGATGGTGTTGCTTGCCGTCGCGGTTTCTTCTTTGGCGGCGCTCGTATGGTCGGTTTCGCAGAGCGGAATAAAAACCTCCGGTGACGCCTATAGAAATGGTGTGCTGATGCAGGAGGTCAACCGGTTCGAGGGCATTCCGTACGACTCGATTGCTACGGGAACGAGCACCTACAGCGTGAGCTCGGGATCCTACGCGCACACAAATACGATTACGGTTGCCGAACCAATTCTGCAAAAGGTGAAAACCATTCGCATCGTCATCACGCCGACGAATACGCGGTTCAAGCCGGACACCGTGAGCTTCACGCGTACCAAGTCCAAGACATCCAAGGTGCTTTGCACCTACTGCCAATGACAAACTACATCCAGAAGGTTCGTCGCGGCTTCACGCTGATCGAGCTGCTCGTCGGGATCGTCATCTTCGCGATCGTCGGCGCGCTGTTCACCAAGCTGCTGACGGTGCAGGGCAAGTTTTTCGATCGGCAGGGCATGGGAAACGCCGCGCGCAACGTATCTCGCTCGTCGCTTAACCGCATCATCTCCGATTTCCGAATGATCGAAGCCACTGGTGGGGTGATAAACGCCTCTCCCACGTCGCTGACGATCAGGATTCCTTACGCGATCGGCGTCGAATGCGCCGACGACGCGGAGCCCGCCACCCACCTGACGCTCCTACCGGTCGATTCTACCACCTACGCCAACTCCAGCTTTTATGGCTATGCGTGGAGGAGCGCCACCACGGGTGTCTATACCTACGTCGAGGGCGGCACGTCAGTGGCAACCGGCAATCAGGCGGTATGCACTGGGGTCGCGGTCACGACAGTTCCTGGTGGGCAGGTCGTGAAAGTCAAGCCGCCGTTGCCTGTTGGCGCCGGTCTCGGTACTCCGACGTTCCTGTACGAGAGAGTCCGCTACGAATTCAAGAATTCGGTCGCAGTGCCCGGAAAGGTCGGACTGTGGCGCACGCTAA
>Ga0066673_10000586_pt1 | contig 11069 bp, 9 predicted proteins | sample GraSoiAngelo_122_FD_62302 | JGI IMG/M metagenome (GOLD analysis project Ga0066673, IMG submission 62302) | Grasslands soil microbial communities from the Angelo Coastal Reserve, California, USA - 14_0927_02_20cm | ecosystem: Environmental > Terrestrial > Soil > Grasslands | place: USA...
GTGACCGAGCGGACGCGGGAGATCGGCATCCGCATGGCGGTTGGCGCCCGCGGCCGCGACGTCATGTTCCAGTTCCTCACCGAGGCGGTGGTGCTGGCGGCGGTGGGCGGGGCGATCGGGCTCTTCCTCGGCACCGGGGTCGCCAAGTACATGGCCATCCAGGCGCAGTGGCCGACGCTGCTTTCGCCGCCGGTGATGATCGGAACCATGATCCTCGCCGGTCTCGCGGGGATCATCGCGGGGTTCTATCCGGCGCTGCGGGCCTCGAGGCTGGATCCGATCGACGCGCTGCGGTTCGAGTAGGTCGGATGTCGACGTCGCCTACGGGGCGATGAATGCGCTTTCCCTCAGCAGCACACGATCGAACGTGGCGACCCGATCGCAGCCAGCCGCGCGCGCCTCTTCGCGAATCACGTAATCGGCGAAGTCGCCCTTCCCGGCAAGGAACGCCTGCAGAGCGCGCGAGAGGCGGTCGACGTCCTGGAAACGAAGGTGCGCCGCCATCAACAGTCGACCGAGAGTCTCGCCGACCTGCAATCGGGGTACCTGCTATGCGGCGAGGAGCACCCAGACCGTTTCGCAGATCACGACGTCCGGGATGAAAAGCGGCTCATCCGCCTCGATCGCCCTGGCCACGAGCCTCGCGGCCCTGGCCGACTGCGCCTTGTCGTCCTCGACGAGGAACCGCACCAGGACATTGGTATCGAGAGCGATCATCCGCGCCCGCGGCTCTTGCGGATGGCCTCGTCCATGGCCTCGACGGTCACTCCCTTCACCGCGGTTCGCACCGACGCACGGAGCGACATCAAGTCGAGCGTCTCGGGTTCCACGAGCACGGTCCCGTCATCGCGGATGCGAAAGGCCAACCGGTCGCCCGTGTGCAGCCCCAGGGCTTCGCGGACTTCCTTGGGAACCGTGATTTGACCCTTGCTGGTGAGCTTGGCGCTCGGCATTCCTTACCTCCCAGCGTTTCCTTACTCTAGCGTAAGACACGGCTATCCCGCAATCATGGCTGCTCGTGGGCAGCGCCGCGACTGGGCTCGCCTTAGCTTGAGCCCATGGCGAAACGGCGCGCTCGGACCGGAGGGCGGACGGCCCGCCCGTCCATCGACTGGAGCGCGATGCGACGCGAGGCGGCGCGAAGGTTTGGGGTGCGAACGTTTCGCCCTGGACAGCAAGAGCTGCTCGAAGCTGCGCTCCGGGGCCGCGATGCGCTCGGTCTCTTGCCCACCGGCGCCGGGAAGTCGCTCACCTACCAGCTTCCCGCACTCTTCCTGCCGAAGGCGGTCGTCGTCGTCTCGCCGTTGCTTTCGCTGATGAAGGACCAGCAGGAGAAGGCGCAGGCCGCGCGCATCGAGGTGGCGAAGCTCGACTCGACGTTGACGACAGGCGAGGAGCGCGAGACGGCGGAAGAGATCGCGAACGGCGCCAACGACCTCATCTACGTGACGCCGGAGCGCCTGGAGAATCCCGAGTACCTCGATCTGCTGCGCACACGCGGCGTCTCGCTGTTCGTGGTCGACGAGGCCCACTGCGTCTCGCAGTGGGGACACGACTTCCGCCCCGCCTATCTCGCCCTGCCCGACGCCATTCGCGCGCTGGAAAGGCCGCCGATCCTTGCCCTCACGGCGACGGCGACGCGGCAGGTAGTGGAAGACATCGTTCGCCAGCTCGGAATGTCCAGCGCCGAGATCGTCAACCTCGGAATCGAGCGTCCGAACCTGCGGTACGAAGTCCTGCGCACGGTGAATGGTGCAGCGAAGCGCGAATCCCTCCTGCGCGTCCTTCGCGAGGAAAAAGGGAGCGGGATCGTCTACGCCGCGACCATCCGCACCGTCGAGGACCTCCACCGTTTCCTCGTCGCGAACAGCATCGACGCAGGCCGTTATCACGGCAAGCTCCCCACCCGCGAGCGCGAGCAGGTCCAGGAAAGCTTCATGAGCGGCGGCACGCGGGTCATGGTGGCGACCAGCGCATTCGGGATGGGCGTCGACAAGCCCGACATCCGCTTCGTCGTGCACTGGAACTTCCCCGATTCGCTGGAGACGTACTTGCAGGAGGTAGGCCGCGCCGGACGGGACGGGAAGCCCGCACGCGCGATCCTGCTCTACCGGCTCGAAGACAAGCGCGTGCAGTCGTTCTTCCTTGGCGGCAAGTACCCGCGCCGCCAGGACACCCTCGCCGTCTGGAGCGCCATCGCGCGCGGCCCGGCCAGCGCACGCGAGCTGGCGAGAAAGACCGACCTGCCTGAAAAGAAGGTCAAGGTGATCGCCGCGCAGCTCATCGGGGCCGGCGCTGCCGAGCGCAGGCGGCGCCACATCGTTCCTTTGCGATCGCTGCGGCCGAAAGAGCTGGACCGTCTCCTTTCCAGCTACGAAAAGCGCCATGCCAGCGACCGCGACCGGCTCGAGCAGATGATGCATTACGCGCAATCGGTCGGCTGCCGCGTCCGCACCCTGCGCGAGTACTTCGCGGAAGAGCCTGGCGCGGCGTGCGGGCGTTGCGACAACTGCAGGCAGCCGCTCACGGCGCGACCGCCCACTGCCGCGCGCAAACGCGCGCCACCGAAGCCAGCGGAGCGGGTCCCCAGGTTTCAACTCGGCGACGAGGTCCGCCACCGCCGGTACGGGCACGGCAAGGTGCTGGACGTGAGCGGGAGTAATGTCCTGGTGGCTTTCGCCAAGGACATGACTCACAAGATCCGGCAGGACTGGCTTTCGCCCGCCTGACCGGCTGCTCCTTTCCGCATTCGCTTCCGGTGCGGACCTTCCACCCGGAGGAACGGCGATGAAGAAGGGACTCGCGTTCGCGGTTGGTGCGGCGTCGGTAGCGGTTCTCGCCCGCTGGCTCGCTCCCATCGCCGACCTGCGCGGCGCGGTGGTGCTGGTCACCGGCGGCTCGCGCGGGCTGGGGCTGGTCCTCTGTCGCGAGCTGGCCAGGCGGGGCGCGCGCCTCGCCATCTGCGCCAGGGACGAAGAGGAGCTCGAGCGGGCCCGCAAGGACCTGGAAGCGCGCGGCGCGGAGGTCCTGACCGTAGCTTGCGACGTGCGCATTCCGGCGGGCGCCGAGCGGCTGGTGACCGATACCCTGCAGCGTTTCGGCGGCCTCGACGTGGTCATCAACAACGCCGGCATCATCCAGGTCGGTCCCTACCAGTCGATGTCGCTGAACGATTTCCAGAAAGCGATGGCGGTGAACTTCTGGGGCGCGGTGCACGTGACGCTCGCTGCGCTGCCCCATCTGCGGCAGTCGTCGGTGCGGCGCATCGTCAACATCACCTCCATCGGGGGCGCGATCGCCGTCCCGCACCTCCTGCCGTACAGCTGCGCCAAGTTCGCCATGCGTGGGTTCTCGGAGGGGCTCGGCGCCGAGCTGGCCCGCGATCGCATCCGGGTGACCACGGTGTTGCCCTGGCTCATGCGCACCGGGTCCTTCCTCAATGCGCTCTTCAAGGGAAAGCGCGAGGAGGAGCTGGCCTGGTTCGCGCTCGGCTCGACCATGCCGTTCGTATCCATGCAGGCGGAGCGGGCCGCGCGGCGCATCGTCGACGCCTGCGAGCGCGGCGAGGCATTCGTGACCGTCGGATTCCAGGCGAAGGTGCTGCGCATCGCGCACTCCCTTGCGCCCGGCCTGACGACTCGTGTGCTCGGGCTCGTCAATTCACTTTTGCCCGAGCCGGGCGGCGCCGGTCCCGAGGATGCCGCCGAGCCCGGCTACATGCACCGCTCGGCGGTGAACGAGCCTTCGATTCGCGAAGCCGGAGATCGCGCCGCGCGCGACAACAACGAGGTCGGGTACTCGCCCGCTTGAGGAGCTCTTTGGCGGCGATGCTCGTCCAGCTCCTGCTCGTCTCGGCCGTGGTGATGGGTTTGTCGCACACCATCGCCAAGGAGAAGATCTTCGATCCGCTGCGCCGGGCCGCGGGCGGTATCCGCACCTGGCGGGGCTACCTCATGGCCTGCCCCTATTGCGCCTCGCACTGGCTCGCGTTCGTGCTCGTGCCGCTCACGGGGACGTACCTCATCCACGTGGTGCCGCGGCTGCCCGTGATCAGCGCCGTGCTCGACTGGTTCCTCTCCTCCATCCTCGTCACCGTGGTGGCGGCGTTCTTGCGCGTCGCCTTCTATCTCGTCGACGAGCGGCAGCAGCTGATGCGCAAGCGGATCGTCGACGAGAGCCCGCAGGACCATCAACCTCCACTCGTGCAATAAGACGCCGGATGCAGCCGAAGGATCGGGCAGGCCGCTTCATCAACCTGGACGGCTCCGGACCGCACAAGGCCGCCGAGGTGCTCCGCTGGGCGGTCGTCGACAAGATCGCTGGACGGCGGCGCAAGAGCGAGGGCAGCGGCGCCCCGGTGGTCGAGCCCGATCGCGCTTTGCTGATGACCCCCGCGACGGCGCCGCGCATCACCTGGCTCGGCCACGCAAGCTTCCTCGTACAGCTCGACGGAGCGTCGATCGCGATCGATCCGATCTTCGGCGAGCGGATCGGCGGATTCATCCGGCGCAAGGTGGCCGCGCCGCTCCAGCCCGCCGACCTGCCGCGCATCGACGCCACGCTCGTCTCGCACAACCATTACGACCACCTCGATCAACCCTCGGTCCGCGCCCTCGGCGCGCCCGCCTTCGCCGGACTGGGAATGGGCGCGCTCGTCGAGCGCTGCAGGGAGATGGAGTGGTGGGAATCTGCCCCCGTGACGACGAAGGTCCGCGTCCACTTCGTTCCCTCCAAGCACTGGAGCCGCCGCAGTCTGAACGATGTGAACCGGACGCTGTGGGGCGGGTTCGTGATCGAGGGTCCGAGCGGCAGGGTCTACCACGCCGGTGACACCGCCTGGTTCGACGGCTTCGCGGAGATCGGGAGGCGCTTTCCCGGAATCTCCGCCGCGCTCCTTCCCATCGGCGCCTACGATCCCGGCTGGTTCATGGAAATGCAGCACATGAACCCGGAGCAGGCGATGCGCGCCTTCGTCGATCTCGGCGCGCGCAACTTCGTCGCCATGCACTGGGGGACTTTCAAGCTCACCGACGAGCCGCTCGACGAGCCCCCGAAGCGCCTCCGCGCGGATTGGGAGCGGAGGGGCCTGCCTGCCGAACGATTGCGCATCCCGGCGATCGGCGAGACGTTCGTGGCATGAAAGCCGGCAAGCTCGTCGAGTTGTTCGCCAAGCTGCCCGCGGAGTTCACGGCGGCGCGCAACGCGCTCGCGAAAGAGCTTCGCGAGGGCGGCGACGAGGAGCGCGCGAAGCGGGTCCTCGAGCTTCGCCGGCCCACCGCCGCGCAGTGGGCCGCGAACCAGCTTGCCCGACGCAATGAGGACGACGTCGCCGCGCTCGTGGAGACCACGGACAGGATGCGCAAGATGCAGGCCCGCGGGACGGGAGCCGGAGACGAGCTTCGCGCCGCCATGGGCGAGCAGCGCGGGGCGCTCGCCCGCCTGGAAACCGCCGCGGAGGGCGCGCTGCGCGAGGCGGGGCTATCCGTCTCGCCGGCGGTCCTGCGCAGCGTCCAGCGTACCTTGCAGGCCGCCGCCGCGGGGGACAAGGATTTGCGTCAGGCGCTCCAGGAAGGAAGGCTCGAGTCCGAGCAGGAGCCGTCCGGGTTCGAGGCGCTTCTCGGAGCGAGCCCTCGCGGGGCTGCGCCATCCCCGCGGACCCGCGCGAAGGAACCTGCGGCGCCCAGCAAGGCGCAGGAGCGCAAGGAAGCGGCCGAGGCCAAGCGCCGCGCGAAAGAGGCGGCCCAGGAAGCCGCACAGAAGGCGCGCGAGATCAAGGCGGCGGAGACGCTCGTGCGGAAGCTCGAGGAGAAGGCAGCGGCAGCGGACCGCGCCGCCAACGAAGCCCGCGACCGGGCCCGCGAGGCGCGCGCGAAGCTGCACGAGTTGCGGGCGCGGTCCTGATTCAGGCCCCGGCGGGAACGAGCACGCGCTCTGGCGCCGGCACGGCCGTGCCCTGCTCCAGCTCCGGAGCGGGCCCCGTGACCTCTGCCGCGCCGAGGCGGGCGCGCTGCTGCTCGAAGCTCGCGCGGGGATCCAGAGTCGAGGCGGTTCCGGCTTTCACCATGGCGAAGCGCAGCGCCAACGATCCGACCGTACCGAGCCATCCGGCGAGGCGCCGCTGCCGGAGAACGCCGGCAGCGAGGCTTGCGACGACGCAGATCTTGGCTGCCTTCCACAACGAGCCCGAAACGCCCTCGTGCAGAGGAGCGATGACCCGCGGCACGACACCGGCTTCGCGCTCGAGCATCCTGGCGATGGCGATCTCGGCGATCTTTCCCGCGATGCCGTACCGGCGCACGGCGCGCTGGGCGGCGGGCGGCAGGGTACAGAGGTCGAGTGCGGAGGCGGCGCTCGTCACCGCCGAGGCCATGAAGAGCGGCGGCAAGGTGGTCCGCGCCCCCTGCCAGAGGGGCACCGAAGTGTTGCTGAGCAGGACTCCGGTATAGCCGGCGAGCGGAATACCGGCGACGCCTGCGGCGAAAGCGGCCGCGTCGCCGATGGGGCCGAGCAGTCCAGTGCGCTTCTGCCGCAAGAGCGCCGCGATGGTCGAGAATCCGCCGAACGCGCCGAGAAGCCAGGTGCCGACGTTCATCGGCGAGGTGGGACGGAAAACGCGCATCATGTTGAGGAAGCGCGAAGGCCGGCCGAGGTCCCAGATGAGCAGCGCCGAGCTGGCCACTGCTCCGCCCGCGGCGATGATGCGGGTGCGCTCGCAAAGCGGCCGAAGCTCTGGACCGCCGAAGCGACCCGCCGCCATGCCCAGCGCAGCGCTCGCTCCGGCCAGACCGCCCACGTAGAAATAGGTCGGGATCGGCCATTTCCAGACCGGCTCCTTGAGCATCGGGAGCCCGTAATAGGAGTCGCGATCGGCGGTGCTTTCGGCGCGCTCCTTCGGCTCCGGCACGGGCCGCGCGCCCTTCCCCGCCGTCTCCCGCACGTCCTGGTGCGCGCCCTCGCCGGCGAGAACGCCGAGCGACTCGTCGATGTTGCGGCCGTCGCCGTCGCGATTGCGGCCAGGAGAAAGGTGCCATTTCATCTCACACCCCCGTCACCGCCGCGACGGCGAGCGCGGCCATTGCGACCGCCGCTCCGGCGAGCGAGACCCAGCTCCGCCGAACCTTCCTGGTCGGCACCACCGGGTCGGGCGGCAGGTTGTAGGCCTCGGGCTTGTCGACGAGCAGAAAGAAGGCGTTGAGCCCTTCCGTGCCGGGCTGATCCGCTCCGTACAGGTATGCCTCGGTCGTCCCGCGGCGGTGCAATTCCTCCACCCGCTGCTGCGCGCGAACGCGAAGCTCGACGAGATCGCCGAACTGGATGGAAGCGGTCGGACAATGCTTCGCGCAGGCCGGCGTCATGTCCGCCTTCAGCCGGTCGTAGCAGAGCGTGCACTTCCAGGCCCTGCCGTCGTCCTCGCGGCGGTCGATGACGCCGAACGGGCAAGCGGAAACGCAGTACCCGCAGCCGTTGCAGACGTCGGGCTGCACGTAGACGGAGTCGTACTCGGTGCGCACCAGCGCGCCGGTCGGGCAACTCTCCAGGCATCCCGCGCGCGCGCAGTGCTTGCAGACGTCGCTCATCATCAGCCAGGAGAAGTTCCCGGCCCCGCTGACCTGCATCCCGAGCGCCATCGGCCGCTCGACGAAGGCGACGTGGCGCCAGGTCGACGAGCCGAGGTGCTCGCTATTGTCGTAGGAGAGCCCGGTGAATTTGAAACCGTCGTCGGGCAGCTGGTTCCACTGCTTGCAGGCCACCTCGCAGGCCTTGCAGCCGATGCAGAGCGTCGTGTCGGTGAAGAAGCCCTTCTTGCTCACGCTCTACTCCTTCGCCAGCTCGTGCTGTTTCGGGACCCTTCCCTGGAGCGGCTCCACCTGGGGCAGATCGCGCGGAAGCTCCGGCACGCTCGCGCGCAGCTCGCCGCGGTACGCCGCCCTGCGCTTCCGCGAGCGCCGGCCGGGCTGGATGTCGCCGGTGAACGCCTTCGATTCCTGGATGTGCACGTTGGGATCGCCGACGAACGCGGTGAGGTCGTTGGCCGCGTCGCCCTGGACGAGGCCTACGAGACTCCAGTGATAGGGAAGGCCGATCTGGTGCACCACCTGGCCGCGCACGCGCAATACCGGCATCCGGCGGGTCACCACGACGCGCGCCTCGATCTCGCCGCGCGCCGTGGTGATGGTCGCCCATCCGCCGTGCCGTAGCCCGCGCAGCGCCGCCAGATCGGGCGACACCTCGCAGAACATCTGCGGCATCAGCTCCGAGAGCCAGGAGAGGACGCGCGTCATGCCGCCCGCGGTGTGGTGCTCGGTGAGGCGGTAGGTGGTGAGCACGAAGGGAAAGCGCGGGTCGGCAAAGGCGCGATGGTACGGGTTGTCCGGACGCGAGTACTCGAGCCGCTTCGGATTGCACTGCTGGCCATAGAGGAAGTTCTCGACCACCGACTCCTGCGGCTCGTAGTGCGTGGGCAACGGACCGTCGATGATGCCGCTCGGCGCGAAGAGCCATCCCTTGCCGTCGGCCTCCATGATGAAGGGATCGTCGCCGGCGAGCGCGTCGACCCCTGTCGTTCCTGGGGCGGGACGGTAGGAAGGCGGGCGGTCCTTGATGAAGTCGGGAGTATCGGCGCCCGTCCACTGCTTCTTCTCCGCGTCCCACCAGACGAGCTTCTTGCGCTCCGACCACGGCTTGCCATCGGGATCGGCGGAAGCGCGGTTGTAGAGGATGCGGCGGTTGTCGGGCCACGCCCAGGCCCATTCCTTGGCGACCCAGTCCTGCTCGCGTCCGGGCTTGCGGCGAGCGGTCTGGTTCACGCCCTCCTTGCGGCAGCCGCAATAGATCCAGCAGCCGCAGGCCGTCGAGCCGTCCGGCTTCAGCTCGGTGTAGGCGGAGAGCGGCCGGCGATCGAGGGCGGACCACCCGTTGATCTCGGCGAGTACGGCTTCCGGATCGGCCTCGCGGTGGACGCCCTTGGTCGGGTAACTCCACACGAGGCGACGGATCGGCTCGTCGCGGCCCTCGCGCGAGCTCGCGTAAAGCTCCTTGAGGCGCAGGCCGAGTTTGTAGGCGAAGTCGAGATCGCTGCGGCAGTCGCCGGGCGGCTCGATCGCTTTGTGATGCCATTGCAAGAGGCGCTGCGTGTTGGTGAACGAGCCGTCCTTCTCGACATGGGTTGCGGCGGGAAAGAAGAAGACTTCGGTCTCGATGTCCTCCGGCGACACCTCGCCCGACTGGACCTCGGGAGCGGAGCGCCAGAACTCGGCGGTCTCTGTGGGCTGGAAATCGCGGACGACGAGCCAGTCGAGCTTCTGCAGGCCCTTGCGCTGGAGCGCCCCGTTCATCGAGCCGACGGCGGGGTTCTCGCCCATGACGAAGTAGCCCTTCACCTTGCCGTCGACCATGTCGGCGACGGTGGTCATGTGCGAGTGATCGCCTGTGATCGCCGGGAGCCAGTGGAAGCCCCAGTCGTTGTCGCGGTTCACCGCGTCGCCGAACCACGCCTTCATGAGCGAGACGAAGTAGGACTCGAACTTCGACCAGAAGCCGACCCCCGCCGTGTTGGTGTTCAGGTACTCCCGGTACTGGTCGTGCTCCGCGTGCGGCATCGAGATGTAGCCGGGGAGCAGGTTGAAGAGCGTCGGGATGTCGGTCGATCCCTGGATCGAGGCGTGTCCGCGCAGCGCCATGATTCCGCCGCCCGGACGGCCGATGTTGCCGAGCAAGAGCTGGATGATGGAGGCGGTCCGGATGTACTGCACGCCGACGGTGTGCTGCGTCCAGCCGACCGCGTAGCAGAAGGCGCCGGTGCGCTCGCGGCCGGAGTTGCGGCATAGCTCTTCCGCGACGCGGACGACCTGCTCGGGGGCGATCCCGCAGATGTCGGCGACCATCTGCGGCGTGTAGCGTGCGTAGTGCTTTTTCAAGATCTGGTAGACGCAGCGCGGGTGCTGGAGCGTCGGGTCGCGCGGGATCTCCTTGGCGTTCTTCCCGCGCACTTCGTCCTTGGAGCCGGCGGGAACGATCTCCTTGTGGCCCGCGGCCGGCACCTCGCCGTCGATGCCTTCGTATTGCCAGCTGGTCTCGTCGTACATCCCCTTCTTGCGATCCCAGCCGCTGAAGACGCCGTCGAGGTCCTCGGTGTCCTTGAAATCCTCGCGCAGGATGCACGAGGCGTTGGTGTACTGGACCACATACTCCTGGAAGCAGCGATCATGTTGCAGGATGTAGTTGACGATCCCGCCGAGGAACGCGATGTCGGTGCCGGCGCGGATGGGAACGTGGATGTCCGCCATCGCGCTCGTGCGCGTGAAGCGTGGATCCACGTGGATGATGGTGGCGCCGCGCGCCTTCGCTTCCATCACCCACTGGAAGCCGACGGGATGGCACTCGGCCATGTTGGAGCCCTGGATGACGATGACATCGGCGTTCGCCAGATCCTGCTGGAAGGTCGTCGCCCCGCCCCGTCCGAACGAGATCCCCAGACCGGGGACCGTGGAGCTGTGTCAGATCCTGGCCTGGTTCTCGACCTGCAATATCCCGAGCGCCGTGTAGAGCTTCTTGAGGAGGTAGTTCTCCTCGTTATCGAGGGTCGCTCCGCCGAGATGCGCGATGCCCATCGTGCGCTGGACGCTCTTGCCCTTGTGGTCTCTGGCCTCCCAGGTTTCGTCACGCGTCTTCCTCACGCGCTGCGCGACCATCTCCATCGCCTGCTCGAGCGGGATGACCTCCCAGTCCGTCCCGCGGGGCTTGCGATAGAGGCAGTGATGGACGCGATGGTTGCCGGTAACGAGTTGGAAGGTCGCCGCGCCTTTCGGGCACAGGCGGCCGCGAGAGATGGGCGAATCTTCGTCGCCTTCGATGTCGAGGATCCGTCCGTCCTTGACGAACACCTGCTGACCGCAACCGACCGCGCAATACGGACAGATGCTCTTCACGACCGCGTCGGCGTTCTCGGTTCGCGGCCGCAGTGTCTCGGTGCGCGCGGAGTACGCGGTACCGTCCAGCCCGGTCGCGTCGCCTTTCGCAACCTGGCGAGCGAGCGGCCAGCTGCCGAGCACCTTGAAGAGACCCACGCT
>Ga0066673_10000587_pt1 | contig 11066 bp, 8 predicted proteins | sample GraSoiAngelo_122_FD_62302 | JGI IMG/M metagenome (GOLD analysis project Ga0066673, IMG submission 62302) | Grasslands soil microbial communities from the Angelo Coastal Reserve, California, USA - 14_0927_02_20cm | ecosystem: Environmental > Terrestrial > Soil > Grasslands | place: USA...
AGAGCGCGAAGGGTAAAGCTGCTGGCGGGTTCGCTCGCCGTTCTCGCTGACGACAAACTGGCGGAGCTGGACCGCGGCATCCAGGTTTTCAGGGAGATCATCGTCGCGATGAGAGAGAAATGACTCCACAGCTGACACCACCCAAATCCGATTTCGATGCGTTGAAGCAGGAGTTGCGCGAGGTCTACGATGGCGACCCGTGGCATGATTCGTCGATTACGAGTGCCCTCAAGGGAATCGATGCGGGGACGGCGGCGCTGCGCAGCATCGCCAACGTCCACACGATCTGGGAAATAGTGCTGCACATGACGGCGTGGACACGCGAGGTTGCATCACGCGTTCGTGGAGGGCCGATAAAGGATCCTCCCGAGGATTGGCCCGTTCCGAAGGGCGAGGGAGAAACCGCGTGGCGGGCGGCGAAGGATGACTTGGCCGCTGCTCAGAAGGAGTTGGAGAGCGCCGTCGATTCGATCAGGCCGGAAGATCTGGTGCGATGGGCCCGAGACCAGCGCGATCCGACTCCCGGCGCCGGCCAGGCCGTAGGATCAATGATTCGCGGGTTGATCCAACACCACACTTATCACGAAGGGCAAATCGCGATCCTCAAAAAGGCAGCGGTGCTGCGGAGTGCGGACTAACGGCATTGCCGTTAGTGGTAGTTCGCAGCAGTTAGTCCGCAGTCCGCAGCTCTTAGGGAATGCGGGCGCGACCGATGGTGTTCGCGTCAGTGCCGAACCACAGCGAATGGGTTGCGCCGTGATAGATCATGTGGCGGATGGTGATTCCTCCACTCTGTGAGACCGGCGTAACTGAAATCCATGTCTCGGATTTCGGATCGAACCCGACCAGTCGATTCGGCTGTATCCCCGTCTCGGCAAGCCAGATGCGGTCGCGGTCGTCCGATGCCATTGCGTAGGGCAACGACTGCGCTGCCGCGGGGAGCGGGAATTCGTGAACCGCGCCCGTCTTTGGATCGAGTCTGCCGAGCATGCCGCGAACATAGTCGCCGTACCAGACGGTGCCGTCGGATGTCACGGCGATTCGCCGGGGACGGGTGCGCTCATTGGGCAGAGTGAACTCCCTGATTGCCATCGTCGCCGGATCGATCGTCGCGATCTTATTGGTGCCGAACTCGTCGAACCAGGGCCTCCCGCTCGGATCGACGACGATCCCGTACGGCCGCGCGTCCTTCGTTGGCGCGGGCATGAGGTGGATAGCGCCCGTCCGAGTATCGAGGTGACCGACGAAATTCGAGAATTGCGCGGTGAACCAGATATTGCCGCCGCGATCGAAGATCATCGTGTGCGGATCGCTCGCCGCTGGGTTGGGCATGCGGTAGATCGTACTCTTCCCCGTCGCGGGGTCCAGCCAGCCAATGCGGGCGTTCCGGTTTCCGGAGAACCAGACGCGGCCGGCCTTGTCGATGATCAGGTTGTGAGGATTCGTGCCCGGCTCGATCTCGTAGCGCTTGAACTTCCCCGTCGCCGGGTCGAGGTTGGCGATGTAGTTGCCTCTCTGGCCGGCAAACCAGACGCGACCCTGGGCATCGAGGTACGGGTCGCGCGGCCCCGAGTTTTCCCAGGGGACTTTCCACTCGGTCACCTGAAGCGGGGCGCGGGCAGGGCCCTGAGCGAGGAGACTCGAACCAGCTATTGCAAGTGAGACGGCGGCGAGGAGGAAGGGACGCATGCGCACACTCAGAGCTCGGGTGCCTCTGACGTTAGCCACTAGCACGGGACGGCACAACCAATAATCAAACGAGGCCATCGCGCGAGAACGCGGCAGCCATCAGGAGGTCGCGATCAGCAGGCGGCTGGGGGTTTTCTGTTGCGGTTTGTAAATCCTCTGTCTACATGGACACTCGGAGGCCGCCCGGTGTCTAATTTTCACCGACGCATTTCGTAGCCACCTATTCCAACAATCATGAGAACCCAACCGAGATTCCTAGCGCTCCTCGCCAGCGTCATCGTCGCCGGAACTGCCGCGGCGCAAAAGGCGCAGTCCCCTCCCGCCGAACCGGGAGCAGCGCCGAACTGGGACGTGCTGATGCGCGGTCGCACGCACACGCCGACGCCGACCACGGCTGCGATCACCGCCGAAGATCTGAAGACGCGCCTCTACATCTTCGCCGACGATTCGATGCAGGGCCGACTGCTGGCGACCGCCGGCAACGCCAGGGCAGTCGAGTACATCGCGGCTGAAGTGAAGCGTATGGGACTCGGGCCGATGGGAGACAACGGCACCTACTTCCAGAAAGTGAACGTCGTCGACCGCAAGTTCGATCCATCGAGCAAGCTCGTCGTCGGATCCACAACGTTCAATCCGTGGACTGATTACGCATTGAGAGATCAGGGATCTGCCGCCCGCAGTCTCGACGGCGTGCAGGCGATCTTCGGTGGAACCTGGGGCGATTCGGCTTCGCTGGTCGATCCCGCTGCGGCGGCTGGCAAGCTCGTCGTGCTCAAGGTCAATCCAAACGGCGTGACCCAGAACTCAGGCGGCGGCGTGAACCGCAGCATTGTCACCCGTCACTTCGCCAATTCCGCCGGCATCGCGGTGGCAAGTCTCGAGGCGATGCCGCCACTCATGATTCAGCTTTTTCAGCAACCCAATCAGCTGCTGAAGGATGAAGAAGATCCGGTCGTCCCGGCATTCCTGTACATCAACAAGCGGGTCGCCAGCGCACTGCTCAACGCCAACATCGACAGCGCCAAGGTCGGCGCTTTGGGGGCGACGGTCACCTCGACGCCGAAGTTCGGCGAGTTCACGCCCGAGTATCCGGCTCGCAACGTAGTCGCCGTGATCCAGGGTAGCGACCCCACGCTGCGCGGAGAGTACGTCGCCATCGGCGCGCACAACGATCATATCGGCTGGAGCAGCCGTCCCGTCGCGCACGACTCGATCTATATAGTCAACCACCTCTTCCGCACCGGCGGCGCCGACGATCGTCCACCGCAGCTCGACGCCGCCGAGCAGGCGCGGGTGAACGCGTTGATCGCCGATATTCGTAAGCGCACGAACGGCGCGTCGGCGCGTCCTGACTCGATATACAACGGCGCGGACGACGACGGATCGGGCAGCGTCAGCGCCCTCGAGATCGCGCAGTATTTCGCTGCCCAGAAAGTAAAGCCAAAGCGGTCGCTGCTCTTCGTCTGGCACGTCGGCGAGGAAGAGGGCCTGTATGGCTCCGAGTGGTACACCGATCATCCGACCGTTCCGCGCGACTCGATCGTCGCCCAGTTGAACATGGACATGGTCGGTCGTGGATCTTCAGCCGACAACACGGGCATCACCAAGGAAGGCCAGCGCTATCACGGCAATCCGAACTATGTGCAACTGGTTGGGTCGCGCCGCCTATCCAGTGAACTGGGCGATCTGGCGGAAGCCGTCAACAAAGCGGAGAAGCGCCCGCTCAGCTTCGACTACTCGATGGATGTGAACGGGCACCCGCAGAACATCTATTGCCGCAGCGATCACTACGAGTACGCCCGCTATGGCATCCCGATCATCTTCTTTACGACGGGTGGTCACGCCGACTATCACCAAGTGACCGACGAGCCGCAATACATCGATTACGATCGCATGGCGCGGGTGGCGCAGTACGTCGCCGATCTCGCTATGAGAGTGGCGAATCTCGATCGGCGGCCGGTCGTCGACAAAGCGAAACCGGATCCGCATGGGCAGTGCGTCCAATAACCCGCATGTACGCAACTGACTCTTAGAACTGGAAACCTGAACGAGCGAGAGCTAACCGCTGATGTGCAGCTCTCGCTCGCCTAGTTTGCACTTGAAGTGAGGAGGTAGATTCCCAATCTCTCTCTAAATCCTCCTCTATGACCGCGAAAATGGAAGGAATCCCTGAGCTCGCCGGCGTCGCAACCTACAAACGGGCGGCCCGGATCGGGTACTCCGTCGAAGAGAACGTCGATCGCCTGCTTCGCATCCACTGGACCGAGCGACGGTTGATGGAAGTAACGTGGGCGCACCTTCCGTCAACACCTGCCTGGGAAGTTAAGTGCGGGCTGGCGCTGCATCAGTGGTACTGCGCCGAGCATGCGAGCTGGCTTCGCTCGCGCATCAGGGAGATGCGGCACCCGTTGCCCACGCTCGATGCTGCCCCTAACCCGGAGCTCGACGCCTTTCTCGAGGAGCTACTGCGCGCAGCGAACACTGAGGAGCTTCTCATCGGACTGTATGGAGTAGCATTGCCGGCGCTTCGCGACGCGTACTACAGCCACATCCAGAACTCCAATCCGCTAGTGGATCATCCCACCCGGCGCTTCATGCGCTTCGCCCTCATCGAAGTCACGGAAGCAGTGGACTGGGGTGAGCGGGCAATCGCGGCATTGACCCGCGAACAAAACGCGGCCCGCGTCGCCACGGAGTGGCGCGAGCATCTCGAGCTATATCTCGCTGCGGCAGGAGGAGTCGCCGGCGATGCACGCATCTCCGTGCAGGAGGGAGACTATCGCAGCGGAATGCGGATCAGATCAATGGAGCCGCCACTCCCTGTGCCACGCGCGGCGAAGCCTTTCGCGCCCAACTTCGAGCCACGCCGCGACTCACGCTTCGGCGGGCTCTACAACTTCGAGTTCCCACCGCACGCCGTCTATCTCGACCCCGACGTACCGGCGGACGAGCGAAACCTGGCGCTGCTCTGCAAGCGCACTCTGGAGATGGACGTGCCCGAGGCGATGGCATCGTTTCTCTACGAGCGGAAAGGTCAGCCGTGGGAGTTCTATCTCGAGTATTCCCGTCAGCTCTGGGACGAAGCCCGACACGCGATGATGGGAACGGTCGCGTTCGAGGCGCGGGGGGTCGATTGGACTCGCATCCCGCTCAACGTCGGATTCTCTCTACGCCTCAATCTTCACGCGACGCCAGAGGAGAGGCAGACGATGCTCTACGCCATCGAGCAGTCCCTGATGCCCGCCGAAACGGGAAAGCGGTTCGAGTACGAGACCGCTGTCGCTGCCGGCGACGATCTGTCGGCGCACTTCCATGATTACGACTGGGCGGACGAAGTGCTCCACGCACAAATCGGCCGGAACGCCCTCAGACGCGACGGGATCACTCGCGACGAGGCGATCCGGCGCGGACAGCAGATTCACCAGCGCACTTGGAGCGGGCTCGACCAGTACAAATCGCGCGAGCCGCAGGTGAACTGGTGGCCAGAGTTCGTAAAAAAAGTGCTCGGCAAGCGCAGCGCGGTCGCCGACCGCGAACTGGCAGAGCCCAACATCGTCGGCGAATAACGCCTGGATCCGGCTGGCCCGACTTTCGCCCTGTAGCGGGTGATGACCGACCCCTAACCAGAGGCGAAGTGGCCATGGTTGCTACGAATATCGCCGTATCACGCTCGCTACTGCGAGCGTTCTACCCAGCGACGCTACTGGTCGTCGCCGCTTTAGCAGGCTGCAAGGCGGGCGAGACACGCGCGAGCGAGAATCCGCAGACCTGGGCTCCGGAAAAGCTGACTTCAGTCTCGGGCGTTCCGGCGACCGAGATTGAAGCGCAAATGAAGACCAAGCTCGCCTCGGCACGGCCGCCCAGCATCAACGATGATCAATGGGGACATACTCAGCGCCTTTACCAGCTTTACGGTAACAATCCGCTCTGGCTCTCCTCTGATGGACTGCACAAGACGAGAAGCAAAGCCCTCACCGACGCCGTACTCGCCGCCAATATCGACGGGATGCGGATGGACGACTACCCGATTGGCGCGCTTGCTCAAGCCATCGCCGCGCTCAAGCAGACGAAAAAGCCCACGGCAGACCAGTTCGCCACAGCGGACGTCGTACTGACGGCGTCGTACGTCGCGCTCGGCGAGGACTTGATGAAGGGTCAGATCGATCCGCGCACCGTCGCCCAGGCCTGGCACGTGAATCCCGAGGAAGAGAACGTTGACAGCGCGCTCGTCAGAAATCTTCGCTACGAGCATCTCGACAGGGCGCTGGCGACCCTGCGCCCGACCGACGACGACTACGCGGGACTGAGCAAAGAGCTGGAGCGCTGGCGAACTATCGTCGCCAAGGGTGGCTGGCAACCAATCCCCGAGATCGCGAAAAACGTGAAACCAGGATCGCCGATCGATCCCGCGGTAGCGACCGCGCTGGCAAATCGACTTGCCGTCGAGGGTATTTCTCCAGCAGCGAGCAACGCGGCAAGCGATTCGACGCGAAATTCGCCCAGCACGACCCGTAACGTCTATGATCACGCTCTCGCCGGCGCGGTCGCCGAATTCCAGCAGCGACATTCCATCAACGTCGACAGCTCACTCGGCAAGGAAACCATCGATGCCATGAACGTTCCGGCGAGCTATCGGCTCGGTGAGATCGCCGCCAACATGGAGCGTTATCGCTGGCTGCCGCGCACCTTTGGCACGCGCTACATCTTCGTCAACGTGCCGGCGTTCAAGCTCGAAGCGTTCGATAGCGGGCAGAAAGTCCTGGAGATGAAGGTGATCGTCGGGCAGGAATACCAGGACAAGGCGACGCCGGTATTTGCCGATTCAATGGAAACCGTGGTCTTCCGTCCGTACTGGAACGTCCCGCCCTCGATCGCCGAGAAGGAGATCTTCCCCAAAGGCGGCGCGTACATGGCGAGAGAGAACATGGAGACGTTCAACGATCACGGACGCACCGGAGTCAGGCAGCGTCCGGGTCCCAAGAACGCACTCGGTTTCGTAAAATTTCTCTTCCCCAACGACTTCAACATTTATCTGCACGACACGCCGAATCACGAACTGTTCAACAAGGACGTGCGTGCTTTCAGTCACGGTTGCATTCGGGTAGAGAAACCCGACGAGCTGGCGCAGTGGGTGCTCGGCTGGCCGGCGGACAAGGTCGAGCAGGCAATGCACGATGGTCCGAATGATCGTGGCGTGAGGCTGCCGCGCAAGATTCCGGTCTACATCACCTACTTCACGACCTACATCAACGACGGCCAACTCTATTTCGGCAACGACCTTTACAATCGGGATGACAAACTGGTGCCAGCTGTGATGTCCGGGGCGATGCCGAGCAAGGCAGTTGTAGACGCTGTGCAGGCATTGCGCAGAATCGCCAATGCCTGACATAGCGAATCTCTAGCGGCCGATCAGCTGTGGCGAGGGATCGATGCGCTTGCCGGATTCCGCATCGAAGAGGTGCACACCCTCGGGTCGAACGCGGATTGAGACGATATCGCCGGGCTTGATGATATCCTGGGGCGGTGCAACGGCGACCAGCTTGTCGCCACCCGAGAGCGTGACATAGACGATCTGCTCGTTTCCCATCGGCTCGACGACGCCCACTTCTGCTTTCGGTCGATTCTGGCCGTCGTTGCTGACTTCGATGTGCTGGGGGCGAACGCCGAGGAAGACGCGCCCGCGCGTCTCACCGCAGGGGACGTCGAGCGTGAGATCGATACCCTTGAAGGTGCACATCCCCGCTCCCCTGCCCGCCGTTTCCGAGCGCTGTATCACACCTTCGATGAAATTCATCGACGGACTGCCGATGAAGCCGCCGACGAACTTGTTGGCTGGGCGCTGATAGAGCTCCATCGGCGTCGCGATCTGCTGCAGCACGCCTTCCTTGAGCACGGCGATTCGGTCGCCGAGGGTGAGGGCTTCGGATTGATCGTGGGTGACGTAGACCATCGTCGCGCCAAGCTTCCTGTGCAGGCGCGAGAGCTCGACGCGTGTCTCGACGCGCAGTTGGGCATCGAGATTTGAGAGCGGTTCGTCGAAAAGAAACGCGAGCGGCTCACGGACGATGGCTCGACCGAGTGCAACGCGTTGGCGCTGGCCACCGGAGAGCTGTGCCGGCTTTCGATCGAGCAGCGCATCGAGACCGAGCGAAGCAGCTATCGTCCGCACCCGCTCGTCGATGACCGCCGCTGGCTGTTTGCGAATGCTCAGGCCGAAGCCGAGGTTCTGGCGCACGGTCATGTGCGGGTAGAGCGCGTAGTTCTGGAAGACCATCGCAATGTCGCGCTGCTGCGGCGGCAGATCGGTGACGTCGCGCTCCCCGATGCGAATCGTCCCGTCAGTGACGCGCTCGAGCCCGGCCATCAATCGCAGCACGGTCGATTTCCCGCTGCCCGAAGGGCCGACGAGGACGAGCAGCTCGCCATCGTTGACCTCGAGACTGAGATCACGAGCGGCGACGTAGCCGTTGGGATAGATCTTGTCGATATGCTCCAGGCTAATCCGCGCCATTGGGTCTCCTCATTAACTACAACAGAACGGGTGCGAGGTGTGAGAAGCATAGGTGTCAGTTCTCAGTTCACTACGCCGGGACGTCGTTACTCGCGTGACGACACAAGCAAGGCTCGTGCGTTCGATGGCGGCAGTGACGTCCTGACGTCGTGAACTGGTAACTGGGGAACTATGCCACTCACACCTCGCACCCGTTCTGTTGTAGTTCATCCCTTTACGGCCCCTGCCGTAAGTCCCTGAACAATCCTTCTCTGAAACACCAATACCATTGCCGCCACGGGCGCTGTTGCCACCACCGCTGCCGCCAGAATCTCTCCCCACGGCACTTGGTATTGTCCCCGAAACAATGCGATCGCCACCGGCACGGTCTGACGCTCCGGGCCGAGGGTGAACGACAACGCGAATAGAAACTCGTTCCAGCAGTAGATGAAGGTCAGAATCCCCGTTGTCGCCAGGCTGGGGACAGCAAGTGGCAGAAGAATTCTGGTGAAGCTCTGTCGGCGCGTCGCCCCGTCGACGTGCGCTGCTTCCTCGAGATCTTTGGGAATCTGCCTGATCGAGCCGGTGAGTACCCACACCGTGAGCGGCATCGCGAAGGTCATGTAGGGCATGATCAGGCCGGGGTACGTGTCAATCAAATGCAACGAGCGCAGCAGCAGGTACAGCGGGCTGACAATCGAGATCTGTGGAAACATCGTCACCGCGAGGATGAATGCCATGATCGGCGCTTTGCCGCGAAAGTCGAGACGCGCCAGCGCGTACGCTGCCAGAGTGCCGACTATCAGGCAAAAGATCGTCGTCGTCCCGGCAACAACCAGCGAGTTTCGAATTGGTGTGATGAAGTCTCGCTCGGCAAACAGCGCTCTGTAGTGATCGAAGATGAGATGACTGGGGATGAGAGATGGATCGCGAAACAACGCGGCGTCAGATGTGAAGGACGCCACGATCGCCCAGTAGAACGGAAAGAGCGTGAACAGCATCAGCAGCACCAAAGCGCCGCCGAAGACCCAGCGGCCTCCGCCGCCGCTCGCTTTCCCCGTGCTCCTCACGCCTCGTCCCCTCCGAGGCGCACGCCAAGACCTTTCACGTAGAAGAGGGCGAGGCCAAACGTGATCGCGAAGATCACTACTGAAAGCGCCGAGCCGTAGCCGAAGCGCAGGTTCTGCAATAGCGCATTGAAGGTGTACAGGGCGACCGGCTCGGTCGACGTTCCCGGGCCGCCGCCCGTCAACACGTAGATCAGATCGAACACCCGAAAACCGTCGAGCGTCCTGAAGATGAGCGTCACGAGAATTGCCGGCTTGAGCAGCGGCAGCGTGATGTGTCGCAGCTGCCACCACGCATTCGCGCCATCGACCGCGGCTGCCTCGTAAAGACTGAGATCGATGTTCTGCAGTCCGGCGAGCAACAGCAACGCCACGAAGGGCGTGGTCTTCCAAACGTCAGCAAGAATCACCGGCACCCATGCCGTCGATGCTTCGATGAACCAAACCATCGGCTGATTCAGAATGCCAACGTCGACGAGGAGCGCATTCAGAATCCCGCCCTGTGATTCGAAGATGAACCTCCACAAGAGTGCAGCAACGACTGTGGGGATCGCCCACGGCACCAGCACCGCAGCACGCACGAAGCCGCGACCGCGAAACACGCGATTCATAGCTAACGCCAGGAACAGCCCGAGCAGCAGCTCGAGCGAGATCGACACGACAGTGAAGAATGCGGTGTGACCCAGTGCTGCCCAGAAGCGCGGGTCCCGGGCGATCTCCACATAGTTGGCAAGTCCAACGAAGGGCTTGCCGAGCCACGGCATCCTTAGCTCGTGGAGATGCAAGGACTCCCAGAACGTCCAGCCAAGCGGAAAGATCGCAATCAGCGCAATCACTCCGAGCGCCGGTGCGACTAGCCCCCAACCGAGCCGCGCCTCAGAGCCGAGGCGAGAAGTCTTTCTCAAGCTTTGCTCGTTCCCGCCATCAGCTTGCGCATTCCGGTGCGTTCGATCAGCGCATTGATTTTCGCGGCCGCCGCATCGAGAGCTTCCCTGGGCTCCGCCTGGCGTACCAATGCGCGATGCAGCTCGATCTGCAGAATCTCCGAAAGCTCGGTGTAGATCGGCGTAACGGGTCGCGGCGTCGCGCTCTCGATGGCGCGGCGGGCGTTCTCGGGTGGAATTCCGATCGCGCCGCTCAATAGACCATCACCGTACAACGCAAGTCGCGTCGGATACTGGCCGACAGCGCGGGCGCGCTCGAGCATCTGTTCCGGGGCCGTGAGATATGCAATCAGCCTATATGCAGCCTCGGGGAATTCGGTGTAAGCGTTGATAGCGAGCTGCGCGCCGCCGAGTGTCGCCGTTGAATGACCCGCCGGCGCTGTTTCGGAAGCAGGCATCGGTGAAACCGCAAACTTGCCTGCAACCTTCGACTGGGCGGTATCGCTCATCGCCGCGACTGGATAGGGCCAGTTGCGCATGAAGGCGGCGTTACCATTCTGGAAAGCGAATCGCGCCTCCTCTTCGTGCCAGGTCAGAACGTCGAGCGGTGCGACCCGCCAGCGATAGAGCTCGTCGCGCATGAACTCCAGCGCTCGCACCGCTTCGGGGCGATTCACGACTACCTCACCCCTGTCATCTATGATTCGGCCGCCGAAAGCGCCGAGGTACTCGACGAAGCCGGTGATCAATCCTTCGTAGCGCGCGCCCTGCGAGACGATCCCGTAGCGCGGTCCGGCGCGTCGCGACATTGCGGATTGCGCCTCGCTGACCAGCTCCTCCAGCGTCCGCGGCTCGCGCGGCACCAGATCGGTGCGGCGATAGAGCAGTCCGACATCGGCAAACCATGGCAGCGCGTAGAGCTTCCCTGCCCACGTG
>Ga0066673_10000588_pt1 | contig 11064 bp, 9 predicted proteins | sample GraSoiAngelo_122_FD_62302 | JGI IMG/M metagenome (GOLD analysis project Ga0066673, IMG submission 62302) | Grasslands soil microbial communities from the Angelo Coastal Reserve, California, USA - 14_0927_02_20cm | ecosystem: Environmental > Terrestrial > Soil > Grasslands | place: USA...
GCAGCACCGGACCCGACGTCTGCTGATAATCAACGCCCATCTCGTTGGCGATGATGGTCGCCAGAGTGGTCTTTCCTAATCCGGGAGGACCGTACAACAGAACGTGATCGAGGGCTTCGCCGCGCGACTTTGCGGCTTGGATGGCAACCGCGAGATTGTCCTTGACCTTCTTTTGTCCGATGAATTCCTGAAGTCTTCGTGGCCGAAGCTTGAGTTCAAATGATGCATCGTCGTCCACCATTCCGGCTGAGACGACTCGCTCGCGCATCTCTGTGGTCTTTGCGGGGGGCATTTAGGGGCGATAGTAAAGCGAAATTTCTGATGACGCAATTGGAAGAATGGAGCCGAACCAATTTTTCGCTAGGCGGTCTGTCGAGAACGGCCGATCTCCACTATCACATGATGCTCAGCCAACTTGTTGCCATCGTAGACTGCATGGACGAGCCGAAAACTCTGGCCACGCTCTCTGGCAACTGCTGACGCAACATCGAAATCCCGGAATGCTGCAACCAACTCCCATCGAGCCGATCCCGGGATTGGCTTCCAAATCTCGTACTGTTCCCAGCGTTCCATGATGGAATCTTAAATGCCTTTGACTCTCTGCAGGATATACGGGAATTACAGCGCCCCCGCCCCGGGTGTTTGCCTGAGTTTCCTGAAGGTCAAATCACCCAGAGAATTCTAAGGAGGTAGCGGGGGAAAACAAATCAAAATCCGGAGGGCGGCGCCCGGATCCGCCTTCTGCTTCCCTATTTCCGAGCTGCCGCCTCTTTTGTTTGGATCAGGAACCACTCGCCCGCGCGGCGAACAAACGTGTCGGTGAAATGGACGCGCGCCGTTTGTACTCTGCTGCTATTAACTGGAATCGATTCCTCGCGCTCGCCGGTCACAATGGCTCGATCACCATTCACCTGGATCTGCATGTTCTCAGGCTTCCCAAATGTTCCGGCGCGGCCCTTCTGAACGTCGCTGAGAAAATCGAACTTGCTTTCCGAATCGCCGTTAGCGCTGATGAGATGGTAGTCGTCCGTCAGGATGCGATTCAGGATTGAGACTTCTTTCTTGTTGATGACTTCCGAAATTTCTTGCTCCAACGACATCAACGACTGCTGTATATATTGCGCCGGCTGAGGAGGTGGATTCACAGGCTGTTGTGGCAAACGCGAAGGTTGCACCGGAGCAGCAGGTTGAGGATTCGTTGACGGAGCACTATTCTGCGGATGACGATTCTGTTCAGGATACTGCGGCTGCCCAGCCTGTTGTTGGTTTGTGCCTCCACCGTGATCGGGCGGTTGCTGCGGCTCATCCGAACCTACTTGCTTTCCATCGAAAATGATGCGCGACTCCGCGCCGAAGCGCTTGTAGTTGATGTAATCAACCGTCTCAATCACGTGGATCGAGTCCGTGCTGAAGTGTAAATAGTCGTTCGACTTCGTGTAAGACGGAAACCAGTATTTACCATCGACTAGCTCACGATAGGTCGTGAAGCTCGGAAAGAGATTCTCTCCATTCTGGTTGTAGATGTCGGGAACCGCCTTTCCTGCACTTTTAACGATTTGGTACTGGTTTGAATCAACCCAGATCCGTCCCTCGAAGTAGCGCCTGCTTTCCTCCATCGCTTTGGGCGAGATGTCGAAGACGTAGGCGTGCGTGCCGCTCGTGTTCTGTTGCCCGCGGTACCTGATGTTGTAATCCGGAATTTCGTCGGTTGTCAGCACGAAGGGTAGTCGATTGCGGATGTCGTCGATGTCTTCCGACGTCACGCGAATGCGTTTGAGTGTGTCCCGCGGCTGTGAAACCTGCTTCGTCACCCTCTCGCCCTGATCGTTGAAGGTCACATCGAAGGTGTCATCATACTCACCATCGGGAAAGCCTCTGTCGTCGAGAGTTTGCATCCTAACGACTTGGCGGTAGGTATAGTGCTCGCGGGCTTGCTTATAAATCTCCTCCTTGCCTGCGAAGCGGCTGATGATGTCGCGAACCGTGACTCCCTCGGGCAAAGACGGATCAAGAGGTCCATCTTCCTGCTCCCGCGTCTGAGGGAAAGAAGCGGTTATCAACAAAAACGCCAGCAACACGATGCGGCACGGCCGTGGAGAACAGGGAGTCATCATCGCGCGCGGTCGAGCATTGGGACCCATATATTCAGAGAACACGAGGTTTACCGATTAGATGCCCGCGGGACTCCGGCAGACCCGGCTCTCCCCGATCTGCGTTTGACACAGCTCCGCCCCTGTGGAGCCACTCGGATGCCACATTCATCTATCTATTTATAATCGTAAGGTTCAGGAAGTTATCACGACATGGCTATAGCTCAGACGATCGACCGAACGCAGCCTTTAACCACCAACAAACATTTAGTTCGCTGGGTAGAGAAAATGGCGGAGCTGACCCACCCTATGCACATCCACTGGGTAGATGGCTCCCACGAGGAATACGAACAGCTTTGCTCGCGGTTGGTCGAGAATGAGACCTTCATAAAGCTGAACGAGAAGCTCTGGCCTGGCTGCTATTACGCCCGGTCTGACGCCAGTGATGTCGCGCGTGTTGAGGATCGCACCTTCATTAGCTCGTTTGCAAAAGACGGCGCCGGTCCGACTAACAACTGGGAAGAGCCTTTCTCCATGCGGCGAAAACTGAAGGGTTTGTTCGACGGCTGCATGCGTGGGCGGACCATGTTCGTCCTGCCATTCTGCATGGGACCGATTGATTCGCCGATGTCACAGATCGGTGTCCAGCTTACCGATTCGCCTTATGTCGTGGTGAGTATGCGCATCATGACGCGCATCGGGCTGCCTGTCTTCCGCGAGATCGATAAGGACGTAAAGCGCGTGGTTCCGTGCATGCACAGCGTTGGCGTGCCATTGGCGCCTGGACAGAAAGATGTTCCCTGGCCCTGCAACAAAGAAAAATACATCGTGCATTTTCCCGAGAGCCGCGAGATTTGGTCGTTCGGCTCCGGATATGGCGGAAACGCTCTGCTGGGAAAGAAGTGCTTTGCTCTTCGCATCGCATCGACCATCGCGCGCGACGAAGGCTGGATGGCCGAGCACATGCTCATCCTGGGCGTGGAGTCTCCGCAGGGAGAGAAGACCTACGTAGCCGCGGCTTTCCCCAGCGCCTGCGGAAAGACGAATTTCGCCATGCTGGTCCCGCCTAAGGGCTTCGAGGGCTGGAAGGTTTGGACGGTAGGCGATGACATTGCCTGGATTCGCCCTGACGAAAAAGGTCAGCTGCGCGCTATCAATCCCGAAGCGGGATTCTTCGGCGTAGCTCCCGGAACTTCCTGGGAGACGAATCCCAATGCGATGGCGACGCTGTCGCGCAACACCATCTTCACCAACGTCGCGCTCACGCCGGATGGCGGAGTTTGGTGGGAAGGTATGACGAAAGAGCCGCCCGCCGAGTGTCTGGACTGGCAGGGGAATCGCTGGACTCCGGAGATCGCCAAGCAAACCGGCGCGAAGGCAGCCCACCCGAATGCGCGTTTCACAGCGCCGGCATCGCAGTGTCCGACAATCGATCCATTATGGGAAGACCCGCAAGGCGTGCCGATCAGTGCCTTCATCTTCGGCGGCCGTCGGGCCACAGTTATGCCGCTCGTCTATCAGGCTTTCAATTGGAGCGCCGGAGTCTATGTCGGCGCCACGATGGGATCGGAGATGACGGCTGCGGCAGCCGGCACAATCGGCAAAGTTCGCCGCGATCCCATGGCTATGCTCCCGTTCTGCGGATATCACATGGGCGATTACTTCCGCCACTGGCTCAAGATGCAGCGGCACCTCAGCGCGACCCCGCGGATCTTCCACGTGAACTGGTTCCGCAAAGACCAGAATGGAAACTTTCTCTGGCCGGGATACCGCGAGAACATGCGGGTGCTGAAGTGGATCGTCGATCGCGTGCATGGACGTGTGGTTGGCCGCGAGACTCCCATCGGCTGGGTGCCGCGCTACGAAGACATCGAATGGCGCGCTCTGAATTTCCCCCGCGAAAAATTCGAAGAGCTGCAGGCGGTCGATCGCAATGCATGGAAATCTGAGGTGATCGGCCACGAAGAGCTGTTCATCCTGCTGCACTCTCATCTTCCTCCCGAAATGGTCTATGAGAGAGAGCTGCTGATCTGCCGATTGTGAACTCGAGGCGGGCTCGGTTTTTCAATTCGTACTGGGAATTCTTATTTCATGTTCTCCCGCCGAATTCGAGTTGAGTACGAGAGTAATGGCCAGCGAAAGCCATGCGAGCTCAAATGGCTCGACAGCTTCTCCATGCGTAATTTCACGAATGACGCTGCCTTTGACGACACCCTGCCGGTTTCTGATGGAGTGATGGAAATAGGAGCGCGGGTTCCACTCGATTCTCTGCGTACCGCGATGGAGGATTGGTTTCGCCGGAAGAGTTACATCGGGAAGTCAGACAGGCTCATCGCTGTCCTTGCAGAATCCTGATTTCGTTCCGCTGCGTTTTTCTTCACCAAGGCGAGACATTACTCTCAGGGCGAGAGTTCGCGAAGAATATTGAAGTTAACGGCGAATTTTTCTGGCATCACGCGAAGGTTATCGAATTCCGCCCAACATTCGAAAAACGCTGTTTTAGGAACGGTGAATAACAGTGAATGAGCAGTGAATTTTTTCCGACGAGGCGCTCACTATGTGCCTGATCTTTCACAGCCCAGCACTCTGTTAATTCCTCCTGGCGAGCTGAGGCCAAAGTGTCTCTAGCGCCAAGGCGGGGCGCTCAAACTTTGTGGGACGACGATCAACGTACTTTCTGCGCGCATGTTCCAGCGCCTCCAACTGCACGGGATTCAGCACCTGCGGAGCGCCGATCTGGCGGGCTGCCAACGTTACCTTAGCAAAGTGCTCCACCGCCTCCATGCGCAAATACGCCGTAAGTAGGTCTTCACCGTACGTGACGACCCCATGATTGGCCAGCAGAATGGCTTGATGATCGCGGATAAATGGACGAATGCTGCGGGTCAGCTCCGGCGTGCCGGTCGTGGCATACGGAGCGAGAGGAACTTTGCCGAGCGTCATTACGACCTCAGCACAAATGGGTTCTTCTAGCGAAATTCCGTTGCAGGCGAAGGCGGTTGCAGTGCACGGATGAGCGTGAACAACCGCATCCACGTCGCGCCGTTCCTGATAGATGGCCAAATGCATCTCAACTTCGCTCGAGGCATTGTGAGTGCCCTGCAGCTTTCCTCCGGCGAGATCGACGACGACCATGTCCTCCGGCTGCATCATCCCCTTGCTGAAGCCGGACGGGGTGATCATGACGCGGCCCTGCTCCAGCCGAACCGAAAGATTGCCATCGGTGGCAGCGACGAATCTGTTCTCGTGCAGCAGAGCGCCGAAGCGAACCAGCTCGTGCCGCGCGCGGTCTTCACTGCTCAGCGAGCCGCGGAGGACAGCCACCTGCTCGCGGAACATCGCCATCTGCTGCAGAGGAATCACTGCTCCCCTCAGCATGATCTCTTTCCAGTGCCCCATCAGGACCTCCCAACCACCTTCAGCCCAAACTTCTGGTCCGCTTCCAAAGCAGAACAATATAATGAAAAATCAACCGGTTAGGAACTGGGATGCGTGACAGCTTAGCAGAGCATCACGCAACTTTGCGCCACCAGAATGTGGCAATCGGAGGTACTGGCGTCACCCAACAATCCGAGTAGTCGAGAACTATCGGTTGGGGATAAGAGAATCACGACAACCAGAATGAATGGGAAGACAGTAAACTTGAGCAGTTTTGTGGCGGCCAGTTCCGGAAGAGGGGAGATTAAGACGTACAAAATCGCCACAAGGACTACGCCCAGCAATAGCAGTTTGGCCCGGCAACTCACTACAAGTAGTGTAATGCGACCGCGCAAGTCGAGTCATCCGTGGCGTCACCTAACAAAGCAATATGCAACCCCGGCGGAAGCCAGTCTAGCCGTCAAGAGACGTGGATTCCACGCGGATGTCGCTTTACCCGTTGAGAACACAAGGCTTAGAGTTCATTGCGGTTTGACAACTGCAATCGCTTGCAAATAGCATTCGACGCTTGAATCTCGCAAGACGGTTGAGCGCGAGGGCTCTATTTCGATTGGGAGGCACTAATGAGAATGCTATGTCGTTTGGTAATCTTACTTGCGCTGTGTACTTTGCTGGCCGACATCAGCATGGCGCAAGAAGTCACTGGGAACATCTCTGGTATCGTGAAGGACCAAAGCGGCGCGGTTGTTCCCAACGCCACGGTTACAGTCACCAACACTGACAAAAACGCCGTCATGAAGACGGTGACTACAAGTTCAAACGGCGACTTCTCGGCTACTTACCTCCCTATCGGTCGCTACAGCGTCACTGTCGAAGCCGCTGGATTCCAACGCTTCACGCAAAAGGATATTGAACTTCATCTTCATGATCGGTACACGCTTAATCCAACCCTGCAGGTGGGCCAGACGACCCAACAAGTCACGGTTGAAGCTTCGGGCCAGCAGGTTGAACTGCAAAATCAGGCCGCAGCTGGTCTGATTTCGGGAACGGAGGTTCGCGAACTATCGCTCAATAACAGAGTATTTGAGCAACTCGTCGTACTTCAGCCGGGGGTAAGCAACGGAGCGGGCGATCAGCTCTACATTGGCACCACGAACCCATTTGGGACTGTGAACCGCGCGGACTTCTCTATCAACGGCGCGCGCACAACGATGAACAACTGGACGGTCGATGGTGCGGATAACGTAGATCGCGGGGCGAATCTGACTTTGCTCAACTATCCGAGCGTTGACGCAATCGCCGAATTCAAAATACTCCGCGGCGAATATAACGCAGAATTCGGCCGGGCTGGTGGAGGACAAGTCAATGTGGCCACCCGGTCAGGGGGAAGCCGCTTTCACGCAAGTGCCTATGAGTTCGTTCGGAACGATGCACTGAATGCAAATACCTTTTTCAGCAAAATGGCACAAGTAAGTTCCGGGCGCCCGAATATTCCGCCAGTGCTGCGCTACAACGATTTTGGCTTTACCATCGGCGGCCCAGTGTTCCTCCCTAAGGTGTACAACACCGAGCACAACAAGACCTTCTTCTTCGTATCTGAGGAATTTCGCCGGGTTATCACTTATGTGACGCAGCAGGCTTTTCTGCCGACTTCGGCTGAGAAACTGGGCCAAATGCAATTCCCTGTCTGCACCGGCACAGTGAGTTCCAGTGGGACCTGTACCGGAACACAGAGCACCCAGGTTACGAGCATCAGTCCGCTGGCAGCAGAGTATGTGAAGGACATCTGGAGCAAGGCACCCGATCCGCAGAACTTGGTGACCCATTCAGCGCAGTTAACCGGCTTTCGCAATGTTTTTAACAATCGGCAGGACTTCGCACGCATTGACCAGGTGTTCGGTCCCCGCGTAAACCTCTTCGGTCGTTATATGCACGACAGCATTCCCACGGAAGAGCCGTTTGGTCTCTTCGGCCCTAACAGTTTCATTCCGGGCGTGGCGAACAGTAAAACCCTTTCTCCAGGGACAACATGGGCAGGTCGGGGCAACGTATCCTTCTCTCCCACGCTGCTGCTGGAAGCTGGCTACAGCTTCTCCTACGGCGCAATTGAGAGCGACATTCTTGGGACTATCAACCCAGCAAACTCGCCTGACATTAAGCCAACGCTGCCTTTCACGCCGACGCTGCAGCGGCTTCCAACGATCGCCTTCGCCACTTCCGGGCAGTTCTCTGGAGTTGGCGGTTTCGGTCCTTACCGCGATTACAACCGCAATCACACGGCGTTCGGGAATATAACCAAGGTCCTGGGGGGCCACACGCTGAAGTTGGGCGTGACCTACCATCACTATCAAAAAACTGAGAACAACGGCGGCAACAATGCCTCAACATTCACCTTCGACACCAGCGGGGCGATCATTCCAGCGGGCACTTCTAGTGCTGAGGCTGCAAATCGGCGGGCTGCGCAGCAGTGGGCCAACTTCCTGATGGGGCGAGCTTCCAATTTCACCCAAGCCTCGGCCGACCTCACTCCCGACATCCGCGCGAATCAAATTGAGGCATACGCGCAGGATGAATATCGGTTGCGCTCGAATCTTACGGTGAACCTCGGAGTACGCTATGTACAGTACCGGCAGCCGATTGATGCTAAAGGCGAACTGGACAATTTCGATCCGAGCCACTGGGATCCTACTAAAGCGCCTCTGATTGATCCCACCACGGGTTTCATCCTAGTGGATTCAAGCGGAAACCCCACTAAAGGGGATCCACTCAACGGCATCATCATCGGAGGGAAGAATTCTCAGTTTGGCGACAAGGTTGCCGGGGACGATAACACCGCGTTTGAGCCGCGGATTGGCTTCGCTTGGGATCCTTGGGGTGATGGCAAGACCTCGATTCGTAGCGGATTCGGCATCTCCCACGATTTCATCGCGTTTGGAAATTACGAGTTGAACATCTTCTCGAATCCGCCATTTGTACAAAGCATCACCATTCCATCGACTTCGTTCGACAATCCCGCTTCGGGAGCGCCCTCGATCAGCGCAGTTCCTAAGACTCTCCGAGGTATCGGCCTGCCTTTCAAGACTCCGTACGTAAGCCAGTGGAGCCTTGATATGCAACATCAGTATCCGGGCGATATTCTTCTGGATATTGGTTACTACGCCTCCAAAGGCACTCACCTTCCCGGATTCCTCGACCTCAATCAGCCGCAACCGGGCGCTTACATTGCTCAGTTAGGAATAACCCCGCCGGTTACCTCTGGAACCGCGACAAATCGTTTGAACGCGATTCGTCCCTTTCCGGGCTATGGTCCAATCAGCTACTTTGTCGACATTTTCAACTCGAACTACAACTCCTTGCAGACCAGCATTTCCAAAACTTGGAAAGAAGGATCTCTCATTCGAGCAAACTACACCTGGTCGCATGGCTTAGGAGACATAGATCCGACCACGCCGGGAGGATACAGCACGAGTTCCAATTCGGGAGTCGCACATACAGCTCCGCAAAACACCTACAACATACGAGCGGAGTACGGGCCTACTGCGCTCGATCGGCGCCAGGTGTTTACTGCCGACTTCGTATACAACCTGCCCTTCTGGCGCACACAACAAGGATTGTTTGGTCGCGTGCTCGGTGGATGGGAACTATCGGGAATCGTTTCGGCTAACTCTGGCATTCCGATCACACCACGCAATAACATTCCAACCGGTGGCAGCGCGAGTGTCGACTTCGCAGGTCAGGGTTGTCTCGGTAGTTCGCCATGCATCGTCGTGCCTAACCAGGTCGGCGACCCAAATGCGGGTGCTCCACACAAACTGCTGCAATGGTTTAACACCAGTGCGTTCGTGCCGAATACGACTCCCGGCGCACCGGGCAACACTCGGAAAGGTTCGATTATTGCTCCAGGTTACCAACGTTGGGACCTGAGTTTGTTCAAGAACTTCAAGCTTTGGGAAACCGGCAATCTTCAGTTCCGTTGGGAAACGTTTAATGCCTTTAACCACACCAACTTTAATGCCGTGAATACTCAGTTCGGCAGTGCGATATTCGGACAGGTTACGAGTGCTCGTGATCCCCGAATCATGCAGCTTGGACTGAAGTTGAACTTCTAGACTAAAAACCGAAACCAGTCAGGGCTCTTCCTGGATGAGGAGCCCTTTTTTGAAGATTCGGAAAGCTGGCCTTCCTCAGAGGACGAACTTCCGAATTATTGGGTCAACTTGACTCTTCGCACGTTCTATGGAGTGTTACCGCCACTTGCTACAGAGCAACCTCGTCCCAAATCAGCACATGCTTAGTCTCGTTCAGCAGCAACGATCCCACTACAACAGTACCCCGCCACCGTCATCGAATAGCATCGGCGGGCATAAATATTCTGGGCGGCAGCACAGCTCCACAGACCGATGAGTGGCAACAAGCCTCCGGATACCCCATTCCCGATATGATACGGAACGGAAAGCGATGTGTAATGAATTTTTGCCGGGAAGCCTCTGCCAGATATGCCGTGATCGGCCTGTACACCATCCAGATGTAGATCACCTGAATGCAAGCCGGGAACACCAGCAAAGCGAGTTCAGGTTCTTCGCTTTGGCGGCAGGCACCAGCTTACCCGTAGGATCGTGGGTCACGGCGTAATCTGTGTAGCTCCCGTGACCTCATTCTTCGAGCTCACGCTTACGACGTTGTTCCCGGCGGCCTCCATACTGGCGTGCCGCCATACTGTGGTAAATCCTGAGAGGACGGCATCATCTTTTGCCGCAGGACTAAGTTCCGTAACGGCGCTTACATCATGGCCAGCACCACGCAATGCTCTAACCGCCGCGAAGTCGCAGCTCTCGTCAGCCAGGAAGCGCACGCACTATTCCCGAGTTGAGCGAGATCCAGAGAGAAATACGACTTCTTGGTATGCGAGGGTGTCAGCCGCATATCGAATAGCGGCTTGAATATCAGCGCGAGAAAGGTTCGGATGGGCGTCGAGCAGATCAGCCTCTGTGGCACCTTCGCTCAACTTCCGGAGAATGAGTTCAACTGGGACTCGCGTCCCGCGAATCACTGGTTTGCCAAGCATGATTTCGGGATTGACCTCAATACGTTCTGTAATACGTTCTGTGCTTGTCATAACTTCCTTCTCTTGGCGGACGACATCATAGTGATAATTTCTTGGCTTGAATACTTCATTCAGATAAGCTCCTTTGGACTCAGAAGCCATGAAGGCGGCGTATTCCTCCGGCGGCACATCGATGTAGCGATACACGTCTCGGTGTTCCAGAAATTCAATCTCGAGTTCACGCCTTTTCGGATCATAGCCGATCGACGCAATACACGACGAGTCCAGAGGCACGCGGTTCATGTCTTCAGTTTATCAACCGCCGGAGTCATAAGATTTGGGTTCCAGAGCAGGGTCAGCAGAAACATATCAAGCTCGGTACGCATGCTAGTGCAGGAGTTCTGAAGTAGGAGAAGGTTCTGCCGTAAGTGGCTTGATGCAGGAACGGGGAAGCACTGGCGCGCCCTGAGAGATTCGAACTCCCGACCTACTGGTTCGAAGCCAGCCGCTCTATCCAACTGAGCTAAGGGCGCGCTGAGAGTCATTGTAGCG
>Ga0066673_10000597_pt1 | contig 11019 bp, 13 predicted proteins | sample GraSoiAngelo_122_FD_62302 | JGI IMG/M metagenome (GOLD analysis project Ga0066673, IMG submission 62302) | Grasslands soil microbial communities from the Angelo Coastal Reserve, California, USA - 14_0927_02_20cm | ecosystem: Environmental > Terrestrial > Soil > Grasslands | place: USA...
GGGCGTTTCATCGTCGCCTCGTTCCACCCGGAGCTGACGGACGACACCCGTGTCCACGACCGCTTCCTCGAACTCGTGCGGGAGGAGGGCCATGTCCGGGCATAGCAAGTGGAGCTCGATCAAGCACAAGAAGGGCGCGGCGGACGCGAAGCGGGGAAAGCTCTTCTCGAAGCTCGCGCGCGCGATCATCGTCGCGGCTCGTGAGGGCGGGCCCGACCCGGCCGCTAATCTCGCGCTCCAGAACGCGATCGAGAAGGCGCGCTCCTACTCGATGCCGAAGGAAAACATCGAGCGGGCGATCGCACGCGGCTCCGGCGCCGGCACCGATAGCGAGGCGTTCGAGCAGATCGTCTACGAAGGCTATGGCCCGAACGGCGTCGCGATCATCGTCGAGGCGCTGACCGACAACCGCAACCGGACGGCCGCCGACATCCGGCATGTGTTCACGAAGAACGAAGGCAGCCTCGGGACCACGGGCGCCGTCGCCTGGCTGTTCGAGCGCCGCGGGATCATCCTCGTCGACGCCGACAGGGCCGAGGAGGACAGCGTCATGCTCGCCGCCGCGGAAGGCGGGGCCGACGACGTCGCCCAGGACGGCTCGAGCTTCCAGGTCACGACCTCACTGGAGTCGCTGAGCTCCGTCCGTGAAGCGCTCGAACAGGCTGGGATCGAAATCGAGTCCGCCGAGACGACGATGGTGCCGAAGACGACGATCGAGCTCGACGACGAGGCCGCCGCGCGCAAGACCCTGCGACTGATCGACGCCCTGGAAGAGCTCGACGACGTCAACGACGTCTACGCGAACTTCGACATTCCCGAGCGGCTCTTGGAAGCTGTCGCGTCGTAACAATTGCGCCGGGCAGGAACGTCCGGCGCGGTGCCTAAAGTCACGGCGTGAAAGTTCTCGGCATCGATCCGGGCACTGCCGCTTGCGGATGGGGAATCGTCCACGAAAGAGGAAGCCGCCTCCGGGCAGTGGAGTGGGACTGCTGGCGAACGCCGGCGGGGCGCCGCCCCGAACTGCGCCTCAAGACGATCTTCGACGGCGTGCAGGAGCTCATAGCGGAGTTTGCGCCGGACGCCGTCGTGCTCGAGGAGTCCTTCGTCGGCGTCGACGCCCGCACCGCGCTCTCCGTCGGGCAGGCGCGAGGTGCCGTCATGGTCGCGGCCGCGGACGCCGGCGTCGAGTGCGCCGAGTACGCGCCCGCGCGCGTGAAGCAGACGGTCTGCGGCTACGGGCGCGCCGAGAAGGCGCAGGTGCAGCGGATGGTGATGGCGATCCTCGGCCTGAAGCAGCCGCCGACGCCGCACCACGCCGCCGACGCGCTGGCGGTGGCGATCTGCCATGCGCTCGCGCCGCCCCTGCTCAAGATCGCCTGAGCCCGGCCGGCCACCCCGGCCGGGCAGGATCGTCCGACCTCACGCTTAACCTGACCGCATGATCTCGCGGCTTCGCGGGGAGGTCGTCATGCGCTCGCCGAACGGCGTCGTGCTCGACGTCGGCGGCGTCGGCTACCTCGTCAACCCGACGGCCAGCGCGCGCCGGAAGGCCGAGCCCGGGGGAGAGGTCGTGCTCGAGACCTACCTTCACGTGCGTGAGGATGTTCTGCAGCTCTTCGGCTTCGCCGAGCCGGCCGAGCGCGAGCTCTTCGAGCTGCTCCTCTCCGTGCAGGGAGTCGGGCCGAAGGTGGCGCTCGCGATCGTTTCGGGCTCTTCGCCGGACGAACTACGCCGCGCGATCGCACTTGAGGACACGGCCCGGTTCCAGGCGATTCCCGGGATCGGCAAGAAGACCGCGCAGCGAGTCGTCATGGAGCTGCAGGAGAAGCTCGGCGCGGCGGGGGACGCCGGTGAGCCGACGCCGCTCGAGCCGAAGCCGCACCTCGTCGCCCGAGATGCGCTCGTCGAGCTCGGCTACTCGCTCGCCGAGGCGGAGGCGGCGCTCGCGGGGACGGATCCCGAGGCGTCGCCGGAGGAACGCGTCCGCGAGGCGTTGAAGAGAGCCGCGTGAGCAGCCCGGCTGCAGAGGAGACCCAGTTCCTGGCGCCGGCGATCCGGCCGGAGGAGGACGAGCTCGAGCGGTCGCTGCGTCCTCGCAACCTGGGCGAGTTCGTCGGCCAGGAGCGCGTCAAGGAGCAACTCGCGATCACGCTCGAGGCCGCGCGTGGCCGCAAGGAGGCGCTCGACCATCTGCTGCTGATCGGCCCGCCTGGCCTGGGCAAGACAAGCCTCGCCTACATCGTCCGCGAGGAGCTCGGCGTGGGGCTGCGCACGGTCGCGGGACCGGCGCTGGAACGAAAGGGCGATGTGGCGGCGATTCTGACCGGGCTCGGCGAGCGGGACGTTCTCTTCGTCGACGAGATCCACCGGCTCTCGAGCGCGGTTGAAGAGATCCTCTACCCGGCGCTCGAGGACTACCGGCTCGACATCGTCGTCGGCCAGGGCCCGGCGGCGCGGACGCTGACGCTCGACCTGCCGCCCTTCACGCTGATCGGCGCGACGACGCGCACCGGCCTGCTGACGACGCCGCTTCGTGACCGCTTCGGGATGACGTTCCGGCTCGAGCACTACGAGCCGGACGAGCTGGCACTGATCGTCCGGCGCTCGGCGCGCATCCTCGGCGTGGAGATCTCAGAGGACGCTTCGGCCGAGATCGCGGGCCGGGCCCGGGGGACGCCGCGGATCGCGAACCGGATCCTCCGCCGCGTCCGCGACGTCGCCGAGGTTCGCCACCAGGGCAAGATCACGCTCGAGATAGCGCGCGAGGCCCTCGAGCTGATGGAAGTCGACGGGGACGGTCTCGAGCGGTCGGACCGCGCGCTGCTCCAAGCGATCGTGGAGAAGTTCGACGGCGGCCCGGTCGGGTTGTCCACGCTCGCGGTGACCCTCGGCGAGGAGCCGGACACGATCGAAGACGTGTACGAGCCGTATCTGCTCCAGCTCGGCTTCATCCAGCGAACGCCACGCGGCCGAATCGTCACGAAGCTCGGGCGCGCCCACGTCGGCGCACCGCCCGAAACGGACAGCAGCCGGCTGTTCTAGCCGGCTCGCCCGGCTCAGGCCGACAGGTCCAACCTGCAACGAAACTGTGACGTTTCGTCCACACCCGTCCGCGCGTGCCAGTTCGCGGGGACAGTCCCCACGAACCGCCACGGCAGGCCGTGGCAAAAAGTACGCTGGCCTCCATGTCCGAGCTCTGGCTCCCGGGCGGCGCTCTCGACCTCGACGACTTCGTCCGACGCGTCCACGAACAGATCGCACGCTTCGCCGAGACCCACGGCTTAGCGCAGGCGATGGTCGAGGTCGAGCTCCGCGACGGCGCCCGCTACGTCCTCGACACGATCGCGCCCGAACCGGGCCACGGCTTCGTGACGCTGCGGCCGCACGCGACTGACAACGGCGAGCGGCAAGAACTGATCGTCCCGCTCGCTTCGGTCGCGCAGATCCGCATCGCACCGGCCGAGCAGGAGCCGCAGTTCGGCTTCGCTCTCCCCGACACGTCGGACTAGGGTCCACGCGGCGATGGAATTCGACCGCTACACGATCGCGCTGCTGATCCTGCGACCGGACGCGCCCGACCTCGACGAAGAGGCGGCGGCAGCGCTCCAGGACGCGCACATGGCGCATCTCGCCGACCTGCACGAGGCGGGGCACCTACTCGCGGCCGGCCCGCTCTCCGACGAGAAGTTTCGCGGCCTCTCGATCCTGAACGTCGAGCCCGAGCGGGCGCGCGAGCTGAAGGAGCAAGATCCGGCTGTTCAGATCGGCCGCTTCTCGGTCACAGTCATCCCGTGGATGGTGCCCGCCGGGGCGATGAGCTTCGCGCGGACGCGGTTTCCGCGCTCGGTTGCCGAAACCGACTGAGGCGCCGAGTGAGCCAGGTCGCGCTCCGCTAGCGAACCCAAAGCTGGTCGAGCAGCAGATACCACTGGGGGTCGAACTGGTAGTTCCCGATCCGTCGAGAGAGGAAGTCGACCGCCTTCGGGTTCACGAGCGGCACCACCGGCGCCTGATCGACCACTTCGTGGTCGATTCTCGTCCAGAGCGAGGTCGCAAGCGCTGGGTCGGAGGCCACCAGCGCGCGCGCCCGCGTGATCTGGCGGTCGATCCGACGATCGCAGAACTCGGAGAAGTTCGGGTTGCGGCCCGTGTGCGGGACGAATGACCGGCAGCTCAGCAGGAAGAAGAAATTCCACGGCGAGGGGTAGTCCGCGCCCCAGGACAGGACACCCGCCTGGACCTTGAGACGCGAGTCCCCGACCTCCCCGTAGTACTTGCCGCCGGGGACCAGCTTCGCGCGGGCGCGGTAGCCCAGCGACCGCAGCAGGGGCACGGCGACGGCCCCCTCTCTCTCGCGTCCGCCCTGAGCCGGATTCGACGGGATCCAGACAGTCACAGCCGTCCCGCGCGTCCCGGACTGTTCAACAAGGCGACGTGCTTTCGCCAGGTCCGGACCGCTCCAGTCGACCCCGGCGGCCGGTCGGATCGTGAACGGGCAGTACGGTCGGTAGCCCGCGAAGCCCGGCGGCAGGAACTGGCAGGTCGGCTGCGCGAAATCCTGTCCGCCGACCGCACGCACGACGCTCTCCCGATCGACGGCGTAGTTGAGCGCCCGCCGCACGCGCACGTCGTTGAATGGCGGCAAGCGCGTGTTGAGGAACATGTACGTCGTCCGAGCCAGCGTGTTCCCGCGCAGCTGGCTTGCGTACCGCGTCTGGAGCTCGCTCACCAGCCCCGGAGAGAAGCCTTCGCTGTCGAAGGCCACATCACCCGTACCGCGCTCGACCGCGCGGGCCTGGGCGGCCGGAGCGTGGCCGAGCTTCCAGACGATCGCGTCTGCGTATCCGTCGGGCTGCGCGTCCTGCGACCAGACGCGGAAGTGCGGATTGCGGACGAGTTTCAACAGGCGCCCGCGCCTGTATGCCGCGACCATGTAGGGACCGGTTGCGGGGGGCGGGCGCCGTCCGAGCTCCTTGGCCGGGGTCGCCCCCGGTACGGCGGAGGCGAAGGGCAGGCCGAGCTTGTCGAGGAAGTCCGGGTCGGGCGAACGGAGATGGAAGGTGACCGGCTAGCGCCTGAACTGCAGCTCGTGCCAGGACGGGATCGGCGCCACCTCGAGCAAGGCGCGGTCGCCGCGTGGGTCGACGTACGCGAACTCGCCCGTCTCATCCTCCCAGGCGACCTCGAGCCGGCCGTCCTTGACCCAGTGGTCCAGCCACGCGCCGCGGAAGACGAGCTTGCGCAGCCAGTAGACGAGCGACTCGCCGCCGACGAGCGAGAGCTGCTCCCAGTGACGCACTAAATAGAGGCCGAGGCCGCTGCGGGGCGCGGCGATCCGGCCGTCGGCCGTCAGCTCGACCAGGTCCGAGGCCTCGTCCTCATCCAGGTCGTTACCCTCGACGAGTCCCAGCTTCACCGCCGCCGCGGTCACGCGCTGCTCGAAGTCGAAGGCGTTGAAGCTGAAGCGAAAGCCGAGGAACTCGACGACGTAATCATCACCCGAGGAGTAGCTCGGCTCCGGCACGGAAGGAGGATAGCCATGGCTAAAGTCGGCGTCATGAGCACGAGAGCCGCGGCGTTGTCGGGCCTCTTCGTCGGCGGGCTGGTGCTCGCCGTGGCGTGGGCGTTCGAGCTTCCGGCCGACCGCGTCGCGGTGCTTGCGCCTGTGATCGTCGTGATCGCGGCCGCCGTCGGGGGCCTCGCGATCTTCTGGTTTCGCGCCGCTGCGGACTCGCTGCGCGAGTCGAGGCATCCGAAGGTGATCCTTGCGGCAGCCGCCGCGGTGGTCGTGCTCGGCGTACTGCTGACGGTACTCGGGATCCAGCTGCCGCGCGAGTAGCGGCCCACACCTGTCACGCATCGGCTCCGGGTCTGTGACGGAAGCGTGACTTCTGCTTGCCGTGACCCGGAAAACCGCAGCAGGATGAGAGTCCCGCCCTCGTTCCGTCCGGCGCCACGCCTAGCGTGGATTGCCCATGAACGAGGGCAGCTGGACGATCAAGCCGTGCGAGCACGACGCCGTCGTGGCGCTGGCGCGCGAGCTGGAGGTGAGCACAACTACGGCGGCGGTGCTCGTCCGGCGCGGGTATGACGACGTCGCGCGGGCGCGTGCGTTCCTCGAAGGCGCGCTGCCCGCGCACGACGCGTTCGGCCTCGGCGACATGGTCGCGGCCTGCGAGGCGATTCGCGGCTCGATCGCCGCCGGCCGGCGGATCTGCGTCCATGGCGACTACGACGCCGACGGGATCTGCGCGACGGCTCTCGCCGTCCTGATCCTGCGCGAGCTCGGCGCCGAGGTCGAGTGGCACCTGCCGAGCCGCTTCGACGAAGGCTACGGCCTTCGCGGGGAGACGCTCTCGCGGCTCGCCGACGAGGGCTGCGGTCTCGTCCTCACGGTCGACTGCGGGATCACGGCGACGTCGGAGGTCGCCGCAGGGAAGCAGCTCGGCCTGGAGATCGTCGTCAGCGACCACCACCGGCCTGCCGAAGAACTGCCGGCCTGCCCCCTCGTCGGGCCCTACCGTGGCTGCGACTATCCATTCGGCGAGCTGTGCGGGACCGGGGTCGTCTTCAAGCTCGGGCAGGCGCTCCTGGGACCGGACTCCGAAGCGTTGCTTCGCCATCTCGACCTCGTCGCAGTCGCCACGATCGCCGACGTCGTCCCGCTCGTCGACGAGAATCGCGGCCTCGCGATCGCCGGCCTGCGCGCGCTCGCGAGCACGCAGAAGCCTGGGCTTCGCGAGCTGATGAAGGTTGCCCGGGTCGATCCGGCCGCCGTCGACGCCGCCTCCGTCGGCTTCCGCCTCGCCCCGAGACTGAACGCGGCCGGGCGGCTCGGCCATCCGGAGGCCGCGCTCGAGCTGCTGCTGACCGAGGATCCAGCCCAGGCCGGCCGGTTGGCCCACCGGCTCGACGAGCTCAATCGCGACCGGCAGACGGTCGAGGAGCGGATCCTCCGCGAGGCGGTCGAGGAGATCGAGTCTTGGCCTGAGGCGAAGCAGCGGCAACGCGGCTACGTGCTTGCGCGAGAGGACTGGCACGAGGGAGTGATCGGCATCGTCGCCTCGCGGCTCGTCGAGCGCTATCACCGGCCGGTCGTCTTGATCGCCGGCGGGGAGCGCGAGTGGAAAGGCTCGGGCCGCTCGACCGGGAGCTTCGACCTCCATGGCGGCCTGGCCGCGTGCTCGGAACATCTCGTTCGCTTCGGAGGGCATCGCGCGGCCGCCGGGCTCTCGATCGAGCCGGCGCAGGTCGAGGTGTTCTCGGCGGCGTTCGCCGCGCACGCGGGCGCTCACCTGTCCGAGACCGAGCTGCTTCCGGTGACGGTGATCGATGCCCTCGTCCACGGGTCGGAGCTGACCCTCGACCTCTGCGCGGAGCTGGCGCGCCTCACTCCTTTTGGGCTCGGCAATTCCGGGGTCACACTGCTCGCGGCCGGCTGCGAGCTCAGCGACGTCGCCGCGGTCGGCGACGGCAAGCATCTCCGCTTCCGGGTCAAGGACGGCTCGCGCGACGCGGGGAGCGCGATCGCTTTCGGGTTCGGCCGCCAGCTCGATCGCTTCCGGCGGGAACTGCGGTTCGACATCGCCTTCCGGCTCGAGGAGAACCATTGGAACGGCACGGTCGCGCCGCAGCTCGTGGTCAGGCGCGTCTTCGACGGCAAGCCGCGCTACCGCGAGCTGCGTGACTGGCTGGCGGGCCTTTGGCGCGAGCAGGCGGACGCCTGGCCCCCCGAGGCTGCGGCCATCTTCGGGGAGCTGGAGCTCGGCGCGAACGAGCCCCGGCGCCGCCACCTCCTGGAATCGGCGACCTTCTGCCGCCTGCTCGAGATGCCGTCCGGGCTCGCTGAAGCTGCGTAAAAGCAAAAGGAGGTGACGCCGAACCCCGGGAGTACACTTTTTCCATGACGGTCCTCGAAGCGGGCGAAAAGCATCAAGAGCTGCTCGACGAGCTGCTCTCGGACGTCGAGGCCTACAACTCGGAACTCGACCGCGACTTGCTCGCGCGCGCCTTCCGCTTCGCGGCCGCAGCGCACGAAGGGCAGCAGCGGCGCTCCGGCGAGGCCTTCATCCGCCACCCCTGGGGTGCCGCGAAGATCCTTGCCGAGCTGAGGCAGGACGAGCAGACGATCGCCGCAGCGCTGCTCCACGACGTCGTCGAGGACACCGAGACCGAGATCGACGAGGTGCGTTCCGAGTTCGGCGACGAGGTCACGCAGCTGGTCGAGGGCGTCACCAAGCTGACGCGCATTCACTTCCAGAGCCGCGAGCAGGCCGAGGCCGAGAACTACCGCAAGATGATCGCGGCGATGGTCGGAGACGAACGCGTGATCCTGATCAAGCTCGCCGACCGCCTCCACAACATGCGCACGATCGAGTACCTCGGCAAGCAGAAGCAGCTGCAGAAGGCCCGGGAGACGCTCGAGGTGTACGCGCCGCTGGCGCACCGGCTCGGTATCCACAAGCTCAAGTGGGAGCTCGAGGACCTGTCCTTCGAGACCTTGCATCCCCGCAAGTACGAGGAGATCAAGACGATGGTCGCCGAGCGCCGGACCGATCGCGAGGAGCATGTGTCCGAGGCGGCGCGAGTCCTCCAGCTCGAGCTCGACAAGGTCGACATCCCCGCCGAGATCTCGGGCCGCGCGAAGCACTTCTTTTCGATCTACGACAAGATGGCCAAGAAGGGCCGCGAGTTCAACGAGATTTACGACCTGACTGCGATGCGCGTGATCGTCGAGCGGTCGGGGGACGAGGGCACTCGGGACTGCTACGGCGCGCTCGGGCTGATCCATTCGCTCTGGAAGCCGATGCCGGGCCGGTTCAAGGACTACATCGCGATGCCCAAGTTCAACGCGTACCGGTCGCTGCACACGACGGTGATCGGGCCGGAGGGCCGGCCGCTCGAGATTCAGGTGCGAACGCGCGACATGCACGAGATCGCCGAGCTCGGCGTCGCGGCGCACTGGCTCTACAAGCGTGGCAAGCGCGACCCGCAGTGGACGGCGTGGGCGAAGCAGCTCATGGAGTCGCAGGTCGACGAGGCCGATCCGCGCGAGTTCATGAAGACCTTCCGGACGGATCTCTTCGACGAGGAGGTGTACGTCTTCACGCCGCAGGGCGAGGTGAAGAGCCTGCCGGCTGAGGCGACGCCGATCGACTTCGCCTACGCGGTGCATACAGATCTCGGCCACCGCACGGTCGGAGCGAAGATCAACGGGCGGATCGTGCCGCTCCACTACCGGTTGAAGAGCGGCGACGTGGTCGAGATCCTGAGCACGAAAACCGGGCGCGGGCCGTCGCGCGACTGGCTGTCGCTGGCGGCTTCGTCACGCGCGCGGAACAAGATCCGCCAGTGGTTCTCGCGCGAGACACGCGAAGAGACGGAGCGGAAGGGCCGCGACGCACTCGAGCAGGGCCTCAAGAAGCAGAGCCTTCCGTACAAGAAGCTGGTCGGGTCGGCCGTCTTGGCGCAGGTGATCCGGGAGACCGGCTTCAAGAAGGCCGAAGACTTCTACGTGGCGCTCGGCTCGGGCAAGGTGCCGGTGGGGCAGATCGTCAACAAGGTCCTCAACCGGCTGAAGACGGAGGAAGTCGCCCACGAAGAGGCGGTCCCGCTCAAGGCGCCGAAGGCCGGCCGCGCGATCGCCGGCGACGATCTCGGGATCCGGGTCAAGGGGGTCGAAGACGTGCTCGTCCGGCTGGCGAAGTGCTGCACGCCCGTCCCGGGCGACGAGATCGTCGGCTACATCTCGATGGGCAAGGGAATCACCATCCACCGGGCCGACTGCTCGAACGTGAAGGCGCTGCGTCGCAACCCCGAGCGCTTCACGCCGGTGGACTGGGACGGCGGCGCCACCCACAGCTTCCGCGTCCAGCTCGCGGTCGACTCGTGGGACCGCCCGCGGTTGCTCGAGGACGTCGCGCGCACCTTCGCCGAGCACGGCGCGAACATCGTCGAATACGGCGGGCACGTCGAGGATCAGCTGGCCAAGAACTGGTACGTCGTCGAGGTCGGCGACGTCAAGGCCCTCCGCGGCCTCCTGACTGCGCTCCGCAATATCGACGCCGTGTTCGACGCCTATCGCGTCACACCGTCGTAACTTCGCCGCGACGCTGCACGGCCTTTTTCGAGCACCGAACGAGGGACATGGCCGCGACCGGCACCCCCTTGGGGCAGCCCTAACCCACCACCAACCTGCGATCCTATCGAGGAAAATATGCCTTATTTGCAGCGAAAGTATGTCGATTTAGGGCCGCCGACCGCGAATCCCTCGGATGAGGGATCGTCCCTCGAACAAGGGGGGTACCTCGGTCGAGGGATAGCCGTCTGCAGCCGATCCGACTACAACGAGAGCGGGGAGAGGGTTAGCGCATCAACCCGCGGCGCCCGCCGCTTCGAGGACGGCGAGCGGGCGCCCGGCGCGCTTTAGCGCGGAAATCGCCGTGCACTTCCGCGTGGTCGCTTCGGCCCATCGCTTCGCCTGGTGAAAGGTTCACCGGTCTGCTGCCGACTGCAGGCGAGCCACGTACGGCGAGATCAACGTGGCGACGCGCTCGACGAACGCGCGATCTTCGGCGGCCAGCTCAAGCGAGCCGAGCTCTGAACCTTCGTAGCCGACCAGCGCGGCGATCCGGTCGGCCTCTTCCCCGACAGCGAGACGCTCGACAAGCCGGCGGTTCTCGAGCATGTTCACCCTCGCGGACGCGACGCCGCGAACGTGGAGCGCCTCCAGGACCGCCCGCAGAACCTCGTCGGGCCCGCCGCCGCGGTTGAGAATGCGCTCGACTGCCTCGAGCGCCCCACGGTAGTCGATCGAGCCGGCTTCGGTCACACGGCCGCGATCTCGCAGTCGCCCTTCTCGAAGTTCCGGATCGCTTCCCGGTACCAGTTCGGGATCGGCCGCGCGCGGCGCTCAGCCAGGTCGATCAGCACGAGGGTCTGCGCCGCCGTCACCATCAGCACGTCGTCCTCGACCCGGTAGGCGGCGCACTCGTAGGTCGCGCTCGTCCGGCCGATCTT
>Ga0066673_10000602_pt1 | contig 10971 bp, 8 predicted proteins | sample GraSoiAngelo_122_FD_62302 | JGI IMG/M metagenome (GOLD analysis project Ga0066673, IMG submission 62302) | Grasslands soil microbial communities from the Angelo Coastal Reserve, California, USA - 14_0927_02_20cm | ecosystem: Environmental > Terrestrial > Soil > Grasslands | place: USA...
TCCTAGTTTCACCCCCACCCAAAAGGTGACCTTTCCTACACGATCTCGAATAGTCACTGACCTCTCGAGTTATCCGTATTAGTTAGTCGGAGCATCTGATCTGATCGATTGGGCTCAGATTTCTACAAAGGTTAATTAGAATCTGTCCGGAGCAAACCGACAAAGCCGCCGTGAAACGCTTGATTCGAGGCCTAGCATGTCTAACCATCATCATGGTAGCTTCTCTTCTTGGCGGATTTACGTTTCATACATTCCAACACAATACTTTCTCCGACGGACGACTTTCCACCATCCCTGCGATCCAAGACCCCCTTAACGTCACCGGCGCAACTTCTGCTTTCAACTATACATATGGTACCGCGGACATCTACGCGATCGGCATGGCACTTCAAACGCCAAGTACTCCTGCAACTGGAACAACACTCGTTTGGTTTTCCACCCTCAACAGTACTTCGACCGGAAGCGCAATCCCTGGGACGGCATTCAACTTCACATCGAGTTCCCCGATCTCTGCAGGTCGTCAGGAGGTAAACTGGACACTTACCATTCCCAAAACGACTTGTTCAACCTGCAGCGTGTATGTGCAGTTTACCCTGTACGGTAATCTCACAAAGGGTACGAGCGAGAACTTCACGCTTACCTTAACCCACAATAACACGCTGATACCCACCACGATCTGTCAGGGAAGTCCTCAGGGTAGTTGCGTCTTCCTCGGGGACAATGCGTCATCAGCAAATCCAGTTCTAGTGTGTGGAACAACCACGTCAACCCTCCTATGCCCGACTTCAAACCCCGTTCAGGTCAACGCTACCAGATGGGTGGGCTACAAACTTAGCCTCTCATTCCGATTTGGTTGGAACGGCACGGCGGAGCCCATGAAAGCCTCAGTCGGGGAAGTAAGGGTCGCTTCAATTGATAACACGGTCAAGACCTCTACTAGCCATTTAATGTGGCTGAATAATACAGACACGGTCGTTCATCGTGCTGCCCTATCGCAGATTAGCTACAACGCTACTGTCGAGTATCCTGCCAATGGCACCTCGACAACAGTGTCTCACATATGGTCGAATGAAGTGATAAACATCCTCTATCCCTCGGGCTACAATATCACCAAAGTGCTCATCAACTCAACTTCATCAGGCACGATTACACTCTGGCAATCCGACCTCAATGTTCCTGCCGCTTTCGAAAAGACCTCTTGTCAGAACATTCCCTGCTCACAGTCTCTCTTGGCCCTTAACATGTCGTACATCAATCCAAGGTTCATTCACAACTCTAACGTGACCATCACCGCGGTCACGCGCAACTCGATAATGTCATTGGCAACCCTTTCGGGGGGAGTGCCGACCCGATTCTTCACGTCTGGAGACCAGATCGGCATCAAAGTACTCAACAGTCCCTCTGAGGTTAACGCATCGATATCGCAGCAAACCGGTCTGCTGAACATAACTTTCCCACAACCCCTATTGATTCAGACAAGCCCGACAACGACTCTTTCAGGAGGAGTGTTCAACTTCAACCTCCCTTCGGACTGCGGATTCAACGGAGAACTCTGTGCGAGAGACTGGAATGTCTCCGCCGTCTTCACCAGTGGATTCGATCTTGGGATAAAGTCTGGCTTGTTTAGGATCGACTCGTTGCAGGTATCCTTTACGGGGAGTACGGGAGGAGATAATGCTCTCAGCATTCAAGGACGACTTACATACGGTAATGGGACGAAAAAAGCGTCAGGCGTCAACGCCACCATGTTCGCCATCGATACGGGCACGCCGGTGAATACCCCCGTCACCAATAACCAAACCAAAATCTCGTCAACACTTCTCTACATCTCGAACGTAACCCTCGTGAACGGAGTCTTCACGCAAGGCCAACCGCTCATCATGCTGTTCACAGTCGTCGACCCTGACCGAACACAGCTGTACAATGCGACTATAATAATCGAACATGAATGGCCGGGTCCTCAGCCGCACAACATGAGTGTCACATTCTCGCTACATCCCGGGGACCCCCTAGGCGACTTACCTTTCGGTACATCTGGACCGCAGACCTACAAAGCCACCATATTGTTTACCGGGACGGGAGTTCAGGTCACGCTGACAAACCTCAGGACCTCACCCAACTCCGAGACCAGTACGATGACTCCCGGCACGAGTCCTGTAGTACCGAACAGACCACACGCGGGCCTCTTCAACCTCACCCTCACAAGCAAGATAGGCAACACCACGGAAACGCCCTCCAGCTTCATAATCTCCCCGACCTATGCATATGTATCATCGTCACTAGTCCCAAGCAAGTATCTCTCGGCCTCGAACCTGATCGTGACTGATCCGAACGGAAATTTCTCCACCACGATAACCTCCCACTCCCTCCTCGGCGCCAAAAACCTGGTCATGTTCCTGCTCGCGAGAGACGCGACTGGAATCGGCTTGGTCAACAACTTGTCTAGTATCGCACTGACAGATTCGACAATCCTTCTGTCGACAACGGACTCGATCGGGGCAGTCGTAAAAGACCAAACCGTCACTGCCACACTCCATCTAACAAACAACTCCACCAAGATCACCGAGGTGATCACAGTAAACCTCTTCATCCAAGGTAACGGAATGCTCCCACAAACTCTTGGGACGAAGACCGGGCTAACCCTTCCCCCCGGAGAAAGCCGAACAGTGACACTCACATTTCTTGCCCCTTCGACAGTTGGATCATACACGCTCACGTTTTCCTCACCAGAATACGGAGGACCGCTAACGAGCCAGACACTCCAAGTGACAATCCTCCAGAGCAACCTCCAAATCTTGATTCCAGCCGCGATAGGAGTAGTCGCTGCGATAATCATCCTAGGCTTCTACTTAGTAAGAAGGCAACCGGAGACAGCAGAGACGGAAGAAAGAACAAAGCCCGCGGGTTCTAAGCCCAAGACTCCTGGCACAAGGAACCCTCCTTCCAAATCCTTAACTCGAAGCCAAGACCCTGGCTAGTCGGAATCTAGATGGAAACGGGTCCTGAAGAGACGCCACAGGAGGCTCCTTTACAAGAACCATCTGTGCGAGACAGAAACCCCGGCGGATTGTTCTACGAATGCATCAACTGTGGATCAAGACTCACAGCAGACCAATTGGCGATGACGCCCGAGATCAAATGTCCCTTCTGCGGCTATAGGATTCTCAGAAAAGTTAGGCCGCCCATCGTTAAGCACGTGAAGGCCAGATAGAAGCGGACACTCGAAGGTAACTTCTTCTTATCGCCTCTCGCGTAAAACATTATACTGATTCTTGAACGATTCAACGACGATCAAAAGTTTGGAGCAGCCGACCCCTCAGCTAAGAGACAAACACAGGCTACTCTCTGAACTTGCCAGACGCAGAGGGTTCTTCTGGGGGTCCTTCGAAATATACGGAGGGGTAAGCGGCTTTATCGACTTGGGCCCCTTGGGGACCGGTCTGAAACGAGAAATCGAAGATGCATGGAGAGCGTTCTTCCTTAGGCGTTATGGATTCGTCGAGATTTCGACCCCGATCATAACCCCGGAACGAGTCCTCGAAGCCTCAGGACACGTCCAGAATTTCAAAGATCCGATGACGGAGTGCACTAACTGCCATCGAAGGTTCAGAGCCGACCAGCTGATCAAGGAGAGCACCGGCGCCGAGACCGAGGGCTTGGATCTGGACCGGCTATCAACGCTCCTCAAGCAGGTAAAATGTCCTGAGTGTGGAGGAATCCTCGGGTTACCCCAATACTTCGTCACCATGTTCAAGACAAACATCGGCCCATACGGAGAAGATCCAGCATATACTCGACCCGAAGCTGCACAGGGCATATTCGTCGATTTCCACCGAGTACTCGAAGTGATGAGAGAAAAATTCCCCCTAGGCATCGCTCAGGTCGGGAAAGTTTTGCGAAACGAAATTTCACCCCGCCAAGGACCCATACGATTGCGCGAATTTACCATAATGGATTTCGAAATTTTCTTCGATCCTGAAAAACCAGAATGCCCCTACCTTGAAGAGGTGAAGGACGACAAGCTCTTCATCGTAACTGAGGAAACTAGAAAGAAAGGAAGAACCGAAACTACTAGAATCACGACGGCTGAAGCTCTCGAAAAACGACTTGTCAAATCCCCGTGGATGGCGTATTTCATGGCCCAGTCCACAAGATTCCTTTCGCATTTAGGTATCAACCTGCAAAGCCAACGGTTCTTTGAGAAACTATCTAGTGAAAGAGCGCACTATTCCGCTCAGACTTTCGATCATGAAGTGAAGCTTGACAGGTGGGATTGGGTAGAGGTGGCCGGGTTCGCCTACCGAACCGACTACGACCTTCGCAGTCACATGCAGGCCACGGGGATCGATCTGCGAGTTTTCAAAGCGTATGATTCACCGATTGAAAAGAAAGTCCGAACCATCAGACCGAATCACGAAAAGATACGCCAACGACTCGGGGCAGACGCTGGAAGAATCATCAGCCTCCTAGCAAAGGAGGACTTGCCTCGGATCCTCCAAGGTAAGAGACCCGGCGATTCAATCAAGATTGGTGCTCACGAAATTCCGGTCGAATTCTTTGACACAAAAGAGGAGACCGTAAAAGAGGCTGGATCAAAATTCCTTCCCCACGTCGTTGAGCCCAGCTTTGGAGTAGAGAGACTTGTCTATTCCACGCTAGAACACAATCTCAGGATCAAGGGAGAAAGGCTGATTCTGAGCCTACCCTTCGCGATCGCCCCGACACAAGCCGTCGTTTATCCCCTCGTGAACAAGAATGGACTCGTAGAGAAAGCCCAGGGTGTCTATCGAAGCCTACTCCATGGCGGCCTTCGAGTCGAATATGACGATGCGGGGTCCATAGGGCGAAGGTACGCGCGGGCTGATGAAGCGGGGATACCGCTCGGAATCACGGTCGACTACGACACCATGGAGGATGGTTCGGTCACACTCCGGGATCGAGACTCGTGGAACCAGATAAGGGTCCAAATCGACGACCTCAAGTCGACAATCGACTCCATTGTCAGCAGTGGGTTCCCCGCAAAAACTGGCTAGGCGTACTGCAACTAGTTTTTATGGGAATGTCGCCTCTTCCTTGCAGTAGACCGACCCCGGTGTTGATGTTGACCTTTCCAGTTGAAACCGAAGCTAGCATAAGACGTAGAATCCTTGACATCTGTCGGGATCAGACGAGAAATGTTGTCGAGATAACGCGAGAGCTTGCTCTGATGACTGATAGCGTTGGCGACGGCAAGGGCAAGGACGCGAAGGACCACTATCAGAACATGGTCAAGATTCTGGACGATTTCGAAGGCACCAAGAAAAAGCTACTAGAGGAGGTTGCTTCGTTCGGGGCCCTATTGAGTAATCGCGAAGACTTCATCCGACTCATCTTCCGGGTAGGCGAAGTAGCCGACTACGCTCAGGGAATTGGCTATCGACTGACCGCGGTTATCGATCGGAGCTGGAAGGTCGATAAAAGGTACACTAAACGACTGTCCGAGCTCATCGGACTCGTTCTCGAAGAGATGTCGAAGATTCGCGAGACTATGATGTCTCTTGGATTCAACCCGACAAAAGCTATGGAGCTCTCGAAGGGCGTTGAGGAGACAGAAAGGAAAGTCGACACCGCTTACCGCTCGTTGGACTTGGAAGTGCTGGACGAGAAAATTCCTCTGCGCACACTCCTGTTGATAAGGGATCTCAGTGCGCATATGGAGAATATGGCGGATCTCGGGGTGGACGTTGTGGACCTAATCCGAGTCATCGCTCTGACCGCCTAGTAAGGCCATGAAGACGCCTTCGGCTCAGGATCAAGCCGAACTTATTGGGACGAGGCTCATAATCTGGGATTACAAATCAGGTCTCGGCATATACAGATCAGGATTCTTCGGAAAACCAGTAGGCATCCCCAAGCCAAAACCTGACCAGGACTTTGAAGTCCCACTTCTATTAGATCTGATGGAGGGACTTTACTTGCTCGAACACAAAAGGATCGGCGTCATCGACGGACGTACCAAGAAACCGGTTGGAAAGAGTGTCCTGCTAAAGGCTGCTCGGGATACCTATCGAGGCTTCAGCGCCGCCTACCAAGTGTACAAGGATTTGAGGGAGAAAGGCTACGTCGTCACTCCAGGAATCAAGTTCGGAGCCGACTTCGCCGTCTACGAACACGGCCCAGGAATAGACCACGCACCATTCATCGTCTCTGTTGAGACTCCTGAATCAGTGATGGGACCTTTCGAGGTGGTCCGAGCTGGAAGACTTGCTACGACCGTGAGAAAACACTTCATAATTGCGATTCCGGATACGAAGTCTGGAAAGATCCGGTATCTGGTGTTTCAATGGTTCAAAGCGTGAAGAACAGCTTGTCTGTACTAGAGCGTAAGGTCCTCTAATCCACGCGGGTAATGAGTAATGAAGTCCACTCCTTTCTTAGTAATCACAACCGTGTCGGAGTGTCGGAATCCCGCGTAGCCAGGAAAGTACAGACCTGGTTCACAGGAGAACACCATTCCTTCGCGCATGACTGTGCGGTCCCCCGGATCGAGCCAGGGTGGTTCATGGCCATCCAGACCGATTCCGTGGCCCGTGTGATGTCTATGCGCATCCATGAGTCCAGAGCCTTCAATAGATTTGCGAGCTGCCTCGTCAACCCTGTTGCAGGTTATTCCCGGACGGAACTCTTTGAGAGCTGCGTCCTGGGCTTTCAGCATCGCTTCAAAGTAACGCTTGGCTCTAGAATTAGGTTTTCCAACAATTACGGTACGTTCAAGCTCGCTCGTGTAGCCTCCCACTTCTACTCCCGCTTCTGAAACAAGAACATCTCCTCTCCGAATCTTGTTCCTGGTGTAGACTGCATGAGGAATCGCAGAGTTCGCACCTACTTGTCCACGGAACCCAACGACTAGTGGAGACAGGGCTATTTTCAATTGGAGGTAGGATTGTCCGAGTTTCTTCACCATTCTGTCGAGTGCATCGTAGCTAGATTTCACAGCTACCAAGGCATCGTGAAGACCAGCGTGAGTATTTTCGAGCAAGATATGGTGCGCTACCTCTGACCATTTCGCGCTCTCCCGTAGGAGTCGTATTTCCTGTCTAGATTTGATGAGCCGTAATTCGTCCACAATGTCTCGTCCATCAATGAACTTCGCCCGACGCATCAGGTCCCTCAATGCAAGTCCTCGATACCCATAGCCTCCAGCCGCTCCCTCTACGGAATCTGTCGCTATCTTGGAAGAGGCAAATCCTTTTTGCGCCATGAACCTTGCAAAGACCCTCATAGGGTGTATCTTCCCGGGATAATCAGGATAGGTCAGGACCTCGTCGGCCAGCGGGCATTCCTCCCGAACATGGTCATACTCTAGATGTGGAGCCATGAAGAAGGGCGGCTTCTCATTGGGAATGACCGCCGCAAGAGGGCGTTCCGTCGAAATGTGCGCGAAGCCTGTTGTGTATAGGATTCTCGTTGAGTTGGTCAGATAGAGAGCGTCTATCCTGTTTCTTCGGAGCTGGTTCTGAATCTTCGCGATTCGGTTTTTGTGTTCGTCGGTGCTGATCTTCAGCTCATTGGGAGCCATAAGCTAGGGTTGGCGGCTTCAACCTGTTAATAACAAGTAAACAGTACGCGGGAAAAAAGAAGCGACATGCTGGAGAAAAAACCAGCCTAGTCGATCCTTATCTGTCTCGGTTTGTTCCCAGGGCTCTTGCGTGTGAGGACCAGTTCCAGAACTCCGTTCTTGTAGCTCGCCTTCGACGTATCAGGGTCTACTTCAACGGGAAGTTCCAGAGACTTGTAGTAGCGCCTCTTGTCTGTGTCAACCTTCAATACGAGGTTCCGTCCATCGCATTCTAGTGCAATGTCTGACTTCTCTACGCCTGGAAGTTCAGCGACAACCTTGACAGTGTCTGACTGAACCATTGCGTCAACTAGGGGTTCGCGTTCCTCTTTGACGTCGAGGCTTGGCTTAGCGGTTCCAAAAGGTCCTCCCTTGAGTGATGGCTTCACGTTGCCGAACTCTCTGACTATTGGTTTGCCGTCTGGTCCCATGCTGAACGAGTAGCCGTAGACAAAGGGTCCCATCTCTCTGACAGTTCCCCCGTCGGGCAGTTTTCTCTCCCTGACCAGATCCTTCGGGAGTTCGAGGCCGCGGAACATTTCTTCGAAGTTCTTGTCGAAATCGTCGAACCAGCCTGTCAATGGGGATCGGAAGCGTCGCTTGAACCATTCTGGGAAGAATTCATTGTCTTCCAATCGATTTCACCTCCTTGCGCCTATAATCGTCGAGGGTCTTGCGCGTCTTCTCCAAGAATGCAATGAACTCCGGTAGGACCGTCTTGCCAAGCTGACTTAGCTCGAAGGTTCCTTCCACCGGTTCATTGACAATCCCTGCTTCTGATAACGCTGTGAGGTTGTGATAGACGAGTTTGGGGTTGATTCTCGCCCGAAACTCTCTCTTGAGAGATGATTTCTGAAGCAATGGCGCTAGCATTCTCATCCGAGTCTCGTTCACCAGTAGCTCTATGGTGCGTAGTGTTTGTTGTAGGGTCCGCTCTAGCGTGTCCTCGAACCATCCAAGCGTCTCGATCTGTAGCTTTCCGGTACCTAGGGCTCCGGGGGCCTCTTCCTCAATTAGATCTGGAGCGATCGCCTCAGGCAAGAGAATCAAGGATCGACCGTTCTGTGATTGGCTGACGAGCCGGATACTATTCCAGACCGACTCTTCTGGAAGACTAGCAGAGCAGAATACGACGATGATCTCATCTTTCTTGACTCCGCAAACATCCGCGCGTATGGTCGAACGGTTCCCGTCTCCCTCAAGGGAAGGGTCTAGATATGCGTCGAATCCTTTGCTGAGCAGCGTCCTCGATGCTATGTATTTTTGGAAGACCTCGAGCTCCTTGTCGCTGGCTGAGTCGCCGAACTTGTTGCTGAAAGTCCCGTAGTCTAGCGCGGAACGTGGTTCAACCCTCTGCGCCGCATCTTCGTTCGAAAGTCTTAGGTTCGTTGCGCTAACCCTCTTCTGTTACCCAGAGTAACAGAGGGGACAGATAAATGTTACCTGAAGTAACTACTTCACTGCCAGTAACATTAGTAGACTGATACTCTTGTCACGCCATGGATCTTGAGAAGCTTGGGTATGATCTCGCCAGGGACGGCTTTGTCTCCAATCAAGACGAGCTTAGGCTCAGGGGTCAATTCCGGATCGTCGACCAGAGCCTGTCGAATGCTAATTCCCAGCTCCGAAAATAATTGAGAGGCTCCAGCGATGATTCCCGCTTTGTGAGGGTCTTCAACAATAATTTCCACCACACCGAGCCCCAGCTGCTTCGCGACCCCTTTCAGCGATAACCCGGCGGATCGCAGATTTGAAAAAAGCGATCTAAGCTCTGGGTTAGTCTCTACCATTCTTATTGTCTCGTCGACGGTGCGCCTATCGACCCCCGCGGACTTTGCGATTCTCACTATGGGGACCTCGATATCATTCAGGTAGACCTCATTTCCTCTGAGCCCCAAACCGTTTTCAAGGAGGATGCGTACGACCCTCAACCTCTCAGGGTGTCCCTCCATCATGGCCTGTATCTTGGTCCACATTATTCGCTAAACGCTCTTGTACAGAACTGTACTGGTAAGCTTAAAATGTTACCTGGATGAACATACATAGACGCTTCATTTGCAGACGCTCGCCACAAGGGACATCACGAGGATTAGTCTCTCTCAGGAAGAAATTCCGACTCGCTGGTACAATATTCAGGCAGATCTTACCGAGCCCCTACCTCCACCACTCGACCCCGGGACCAGACAACCCGTCAATCCCGCCTCCTTGGAGAGAATCTTCGCAAAAGAACTGATTCGCCAAGAAATCAGCTCCGAACAGACCATCACCATCCCGGAAACGGTTCTGGACGCCTATATCCGTATAGGAAGACCAACACCCCTAGTACGCGCGAGGAGACTTGAGAAATTTCTCAAAACCCCTGCCAAGATCTTCTACAAAGCCGAATATCTTAGCCCTACAGGAAGCCACAAGCCCAACACTGCCCTGGCTCAAGCCTATTACAACAGTCAGCAAGGGACTCAGAGATTAGTTACCGAATCCGGGGCCGGTCAGTGGGGATCAGCACTCGCACTCGCCTCCTCCATCTTCAACCTAAAGTGTCGGGTCTACATGGTCCGAGTCAGCTACGACCAGAAGCCCGGGCGAAGAACGATGATGGAAACGTATGGCGCAGAAGTCTTACCTTCACCCAGCAAGGAAACAAAATTCGGAAAATCCCTCCTCGACCAGAATCAAGACCATCCTGGAACACTTGGAATAGCCATCAGCGAAGCGTTGGAGGACACTGTGACTCACGAAGACTCTCGGTATTGTCTGGGCTCGGTATTGAACCACGTCCTATTGCACCAATCGATCATCGGACTTGAGGCCAAGAAACAGTTCGAAAGCATCGACATCAAGCCGGACATCATCGCAGGATGCATCGGAGGAGGATCGAACTTCGCCGGGTTCGCCTATCCTTTCATATCAGACAAGCTGAGAGGCAAATCTGACACAGAGTTTGTCGCCTGCGAACCAAAGGCCGTGCCCTCAACAACACGAGGAACATACACCTACGACTTTGGGGACACGGCAGAAATGACTCCACTCCTGAAGATGTACACGGTCGGCCACAAGTATGTCTCACCGCCCATCCACTCTGGAGGCCTCCGATATCACGGAAAAGCACCTTCACTCTGCTACCTCATCAACAAGGGACACGTGAGGTCCGTAGCCTATCACCAGACGGAGGTGTTCCAAGCGGCGAGAACGTTCGCCCAAACTGAGGGTATGATCCCCGCCCCGGAGACTGCGCATTGCATCAAATACGTCATTGACGAAGCAATAAGATGCAAGGAATCAAACGAACAAAAAGTCATAGCCTTCAACAATTGCGGACACGGTCTCTTGGACCTCAAAGCATACGAAGACTTTCAAGCAGGCAGACTTGTGGA
>Ga0066673_10000605_pt1 | contig 10964 bp, 8 predicted proteins | sample GraSoiAngelo_122_FD_62302 | JGI IMG/M metagenome (GOLD analysis project Ga0066673, IMG submission 62302) | Grasslands soil microbial communities from the Angelo Coastal Reserve, California, USA - 14_0927_02_20cm | ecosystem: Environmental > Terrestrial > Soil > Grasslands | place: USA...
CGCACAGATCGTGACGTGAAAGAAGACGCTGAACTCGTCCACACGGATCATATTGAACCATCCCCATCCGGGATAGTTCGTCTGATAAAGAGAGGCCACCAACGCCAGCAGGGTGCCAAACAGAGAAAAGATGCCAAGCGATTTGTGGCTGCTACGCTGGGGCAACAAAGGCTCGACGAGCATAACTATCAGGCCGCAAGCGCTCAGGATAAGCTCGGGCAGAATGCGGATATAGCTCAATTCGGGAGTCGGATTCATTTAGCTGTGTTGCCCATCGCAAAAATGTGTGCCGCCGCCCTTGGTCTCACTTCCGTGGCGGCATTCACGGAACTAGGCCGCAAGGAGTGCTCGACTGATGGATCGATCATTCGTATCCACAATGGCGAAGCCACGCCCATAATCAAGGCCATAACAACCATCGGAATCAGGCTGATTCGCTCGCGTCCATCAGCGTCAAATAGTTGCGCATTCACTGGCTGTGTTACTTCACCATAAAAAATGCGCTGATAAAGCCAGAGCAGATAGCCGGCGCTCCAGATCACACCTGTCGTTCCAATGATCCCGTACCACTGCCAGCTAGTAAACGCGCCGCTCAGGATGAGAAATTCACCGACGAATCCATTCATTAGCGGCAATCCGACCGACGACAGCGTGATCATCAAGAATAGGGTGGAATAGACAGGCATTGGCGTCGCCAAACCACCGTACTCCCTGATCTCGTATGTATGGCGGCGTTCATACAGCATTCCAAGAAGCATGAAGAGCGCGCCAGTCGAGATACCGTGATTCAACATCTGGTATACCGCGCCATCAACTCCAACCTGCGTGAATGTGAAGATTCCGAGAACACAGAACCCAAGATGGCTAACGGAGGAGTAAGCCACGAGCTTCTTCATGTTCGGCTGCACCAAAGCGACGAGCGCGCCGTACACAATGCCGATCAAAGCAAGAATGTTGATCCAAAGCGCATGTTCGTGTGCCTGCGCAGGGAACAGCGTCGCATTGAATCGGAGCAATCCGTAGGTGCCCATCTTCAGCAGAACGCCTGCGAGCAATACGGAGCCAGCGGTCGGAGCTTCGACGTGGGCGTCTGGCAACCAGGTGTGGAACGGAAAGAGCGGAACCTTTACTGCGAAGGCGATAAAGAAGCCGAAAAACAGAAACTCAGCGGCACGATTAAAGCCTGTGATGGATCCACCTTGAATTGCGTTTTGAATCGTGACGTAGTCGAAGCTACTGGTGTGTATGTAGAACCAGATAATGGCACCGAGCATGAATACGGACGCGATCATCGTGTACAGGAAAAACTTGACGGCGGCATACACGCGGCGCTCGTGTCCATACATGCCGATCATCAACGCCATGGGAATCAGCGTAGCCTCCCAGAAGACGTAGAAGAGGAAAAGATCGAGCGAGACGAAAACGCCAATCATCGCCGTCTCCAGGATCAGCATCAGCACGAAGAACTCTTTGACCGCACCGTGGATCGACTTCCACGAAATGAGTACACAAAACGGTGTGAGGAAAGTGGTGAGTAGGACGAGCCAGACCGAGATGCCGTCGACGCCCAAGTGGTAGTGAGTGTTCGGACTAGAAATCCATTGCTTGTCGACGGAGAACTGAAAGCCAGTTACACCGTGGCTCCAATACACCGGGAGGTGGAGCGAGAAGAAGAAAGCCAAAATGGAAACGACAAGCGCAATCCACTTGATGGCGCGATCGTTTCGCGGCATCAACATCAGGAGGATAGCTCCGGCGGCCGGCACGAATGTGATCAGGGTGAGGACTAGCTCGTTCATGCGTGCAGCCCCATCCAGATCATGAAGCCGACGACGCAAGCGGCTCCAAGCGCGACCCAACCTGCGTAGGACCGAATGCTGCCGGATTGCATGCGGCGCGTTATTCCTGACAATAACTTGGAGGTCGTGCCGGCGCCGTTCACGAGAGCATCAATCACTCCGACATCCACGCCACGCCAGAGTACATTGCGGGAGCCGTCGACGATGGGATTCACCAGCGTTGCATAATACGTCTCGTCGACCCAGTATTTATTCAGCAGAATGCGATAAACACCTTTCAAATTTGTCGCGATGCGGTCGGGGAGCTCAGGACGCCGCACATAAAAGAGATATGCCAAACCGAGCCCAGCGAATGCCACGGCCACCGAAGCTCCGGCGAGCTCTAGCTCGAGACTCTTGTTCTCCTCAGGGCTCTCGGATTTCTGAGGCTCCGAGGGAAAGTTTTCTGTGGAACGCACTGGCTCGGAACTGGTATGGACGACAGGAGCGAGGAATTGATCGAATCTGTTGTGACCATGGAGCGCCTCAGGAATTCCGAGCCAGCCTACGATGATGGAACCAATGGCAAGGACCACCAGCGGAGCGAGCATTATCCACGGACTCTCGTGAACATGTCCGGTGTGACCATAATTGCCATGACCGTGCTGGACTCCAGATTGATGACCCGCAGCAGCCTGCGCTGAGCCGGGAGCATGAACGCCTCCCGTAGGCTCCTCGTGTTCGTTATGGACTGCTTCGCGGCGCTCCCCAAAGAAGGTCATAAACCAGAGGCGGAACATGTAGAACGATGTCATTCCCGCGGTGATCAATCCGATCAGCCAGAGGACCCAGTTTCCGTGATTCTTGTCAGAGAATGCCTTCCAGAGAATCTCATCCTTCGAGAAAAATCCGCTAAGTGGTGGAAATCCTGCGATGGCGAACGTAGCAATCGTCATCACCCAGAATGTCCACGGAATCAGCTTTCGCAGTCCTCCCATGTGGCGCATGTCCTGCTCGCCGCCGAGCGCGTGAATCACAGATCCTGCTGCGAGAAAGAGCAGGGCTTTGAAAAACGCATGCGTCACAAGGTGGAAAATGCCCGCAGAGAACGCGGCCACACCGCAGGCCATAAACATGTAGCCAAGCTGCGAGACCGTGGAGTATGCGAGGACGCGCTTAATATCGTTCTGCACCAGGCCGATGCTGGCGGCGAAGATAGCAGTCAACGCTCCGATAATTGCAACCACGCGCAGCGCTTCCGGCGAGTGCAGAAATAGAACATTCGAGCGCGCAACTATGTAGACTCCTGCCGTCACCATGGTTGCAGCGTGGATCAGTGCCGAAACGGGAGTCGGACCCTCCATAGCGTCCGGTAACCAGACATATAGCGGAATCTGTGCAGATTTGCCGGCGGCACCGAACATTATAAGGAGCGCGGTAATCGTCAATACCCCGACGCTGGCTTCGACTGGTCGTCCAGAAATTGTCTTGAAGACCTTGTCATAATCGAGCGTTCCAAATTGTTTGATCAGCAGGAACATTCCCAAAAGGAACCCGTAGTCACCCACGCGGTTGGTGATAAATGCTTTTTTGCCTGCCTGGGCGGCCGAGTCCTTGCGAAAGAAAAATCCAATGAGCAGATACGAAGCCAGGCCGACGCCCTCCCAACCGACAAACATCAACAGGTACGTGTGCGCCAGCACCAGCGTCAGCATAAAAAACATGAAGAGGTTCAGGTAGGAGAAGAAGCGGTAATAGCCGCCTTCCTCTGCCATGTATCCGACCGAATAAATGTGAATCAGGAATCCGACACCCGTAACGACAAGCAGCATTGTCACCGAAAGCTGATCGAGGTAGAAACCGTAATCGACACGGAACCCGCCAGCTTCGATCCACGGGAACAGACGCTCGATGTGCGGGATCTGTGCCTGCGATAGACTCGCAAATTGGCTGACCACCCACACTGCATAGGCGAACGTTGCGCCAGGAAAAACAAGCGCGATGGTGGCGACAAGATTGCGCGGGAATCGCTTGCCGAAAATGCCGTTGATGGCAGAGCCAATTAGCGGCAGAATCGGGATCATCCACAAGTTGAAATTCGTATTCGAATTCATAGTTTGAGCAGGTTCACCTGATCCACATTCAAGGTTTCGCGGCTACGAAACACAGCGAGAATAATCGCCAGTCCCACAGCGGCTTCTGCTGCAGCCACGACCATTACGAAGAAGACGAATACCTGTCCGCTTACCTGATGCCAGTGGCTGGCGAACGCTACGAAGGCCAAGTTCACAGCGTTTAGCATCAGCTCAATCGACATAAAGATCGTGATGATATTTCGCTTAATCAGAAAGGAAGCCACTCCGATGGCAAATAGGAACGCACTGAGAATCAGATACCAAGAGAGTGGAATGGACTGTGTCATCATTGGCGCTCCTTCCTGGCCAGAACGACGGCTCCCATAATGGCAATCAGCACAAGGACAGAGGTAATCTCAAACGGCAGCAGGAATTCGCGGAAGAGAGCGATGCCCAATTCTGTGGTGGGAACGTAATATCCCCCGATCTGTACTTGTCCAAGCTGGGAACGAGAGGACGAGACCGTCCAGCAGAGCAATCCAAAAAGCGCGATAAGACCGGGTACGCCTAGCACTAGGGCAACGCGGCTGCCATGGGTGCGCTCCTCTTCGCCGGCGTTCAGCAACATGATCACGAAGACAAACAGGACCATGACGGCGCCGGCATAGACAATTATCTGAACGGCGGCCACGAATTCTGCGCCTAACAGCAGGAACAGCAATGCGAGCGATCCCATAACGACGATCAGCGACAGAGCGCTGTTCACGGGGTGGCGTTGCAGCAGGAAATTCAGGGCTCCCGCCACACAGATTCCGCCGAAGATAAGGAACAAAATCGTGTGAAGCATTTCCGTTCCGAGACTAAGACCGCAGTGCCAGCACCAGGCTGGTGACCACAATGTTCGCAATCGATAGGGGTAGCAGAAATTTCCAGCCAAAAGCCATCAATTGATCGTAGCGGAAGCGCGGAAGCGTCCCGCGAACCCAGATATACACAAAGATAAAGAAGAACACCTTCACAAAAAACCAGAACAGCGGCGAAATCATCAGCCAGATTGCTGGCACAGGCAGATGCAGTCCCTCCAGCGGACTGTGCCAGCCGCCAAAGAAGAGCAGAGTCGCCAGACACGCTACAGTTACCATGTTGCAGTATTCAGCCATGAAGAACATGGCAAATTTCATGGCGCTGTATTCGGTGTGATAGCCGGCAACCAGTTCGGTCTCCGCCTCAGGCAGATCAAATGGAATGCGGTTCGTCTCCGCGTACGCCGCCATGATGTAGATAAAGAAAGCGACGAACTGCAGACCTCCGAAAAAGTTCCAGTTCAGGAGGGAGCCGGCCTGAGAATCAACAATCTGTCGTAGGCTCAAGCTCCCGGCAAGAAGCAGCACGCCGACCAGCGAGAGCCCAAGCGCCAATTCATAGCTGATGAGCTGCGCGCTTGCTCTCAAAGATCCAAGCAGGGAATATTTCGAATTCGAAGACCAACCCGAAAGTGCAACTCCATAAACTCCCAGCGAAGTGATACCAAGAATGATTAGCAGGCCGATGTTGATGTCCTGAATCCCGTTGCCGTTCCAAAACGCAGTCGTTTGCAGGGGTATGTGATAGCTGCCTATCGTCCATTCTCCACCAAATGGGATGATGGAGATCGAGATCAGCGAAAGAGTAAGCGCGATCATCGGAGCTGCTATGTAAAGTGGTTTATAGACGCTGTCGGGAATGATGTCTTCTTTGAGGATGAACTTGATGCCATCTGCCAAAGGTTGCAGCAAACCGAACGGCCCAACGCGATTGGGACCCCAGCGGTTCTGCATGCGCGCAATAACCTTGCGCTCCATGAGCACGATGTACGCCACTGCTGTCAGCAGGATAAAGAGCAGCAGCGCGATTTTTATAACCGCAAAGATGAGGTATTGAAGCAATTCCAATTCTCTTTAAGTTCTGAACCGTTATCTTGATCCGCTTGGTGTCACCCTGATCCTGTAAGCAGGGGCTCTGGCCTGTATCAACTGCAGACTTCAAAAACAGACGGAATCAATCTCTAATCGGCCGGAATTTGTGCTTCGACCGTTGTAGCTTGTCGGTTCTCAATGACCGAATTGAGAGTGTTCGAATACCGGCCGAGTGTGCCGGACGTGAAGAGCGTGTCATTGGCCGGAACAATGCTTTCCGGCGATGAAGGTTGTGAGATAGAGCTGAACTCTGGAGCCAGAGTGTGAACGTCACCTCCGGAAAACAGGTTCAGCCGTGAGAAGTTGTAACCGGGAACAAGCCGCTGGATCTCGTCCAGCAATGCCTCTGGATCGAACGGACTAAGCTTAGGCTCAAGATTCCGGGCACTAAGCCACACAAGGTGCTGATCCGCTTCTCCGGATTGCGCTCCACGACTCTGTCCCATATCGGCACGAATGCCCTTCCCGAAAGGAACCAGCTTGTGGACGTCTGCTCCCATGCGATCGGCAATGCGGACGATCAGCTCGAAGTCGGTGCGCACTCCGGCCAAATCGCCAGCCTTCTTCAAAAGCTGAAGGTCGCCGTAAGTGTTGGAATATGTGCCGGCTTTCTCATAAGCATTTGCCGCAGGGAGGAAAACTTCCGCTATAGTCGCGGTCTCGGTGAGAAACAGATCCTGCACGACAATGCAAGTATTTTTCAAAGCAAACGGATCGATGTTGTAACGGGCTACAGGATTCGATCCGACTATGTAGAGCGCGCCGAGTTTGCCGGATTTGGCGGCGGAGAACATGCCCTGGATGTCGAGTCCAGCCTGCCCTGGCATCAAGGATCCGTATTCCTGCGCAAAGGCCGAGTTGCTCGAGACTGGAGTGAATCCCGGGAGCAGATGGGGATACAGACCCATGTCAGCAGCGCCGCGGGAGTTTGAGTAGTCGCCTAGACAGATGAATTTGGCCGACTGCGCCGATCCCCACTTCACAAGCCTAAAAACGTCGTCGCCGCGCAACTCGGAACCAAAGACAATGATCAGCTCTTTCTCGCCCTTTACCTTGTCGCGGAACTCTCGAAGCAGGTCGCGGCTGAGACTGCTAGACTGCAACTGACTGGCGACTGAATCATCCCCGCCCAGATATCGAACCATCAAACTCTCGCCGCCATCCATCGGAACCTGCGCGTAAGCGCGAGCTTGGCGACGCAACTTGATGTCTCCCGAATTCACGATGTAAATACGGCCATTGTGAATACGAACGTTGGTGCGGAGATTCCAGGCAAGCAAAGGATGCTGCTCAGTGGGGTCGTTCCCAATGAGCAGAACTGCTGGAGCAGTCGTCACTTCGCGCAGTGTCGCCGTTATGTTCTGCTTGCCTGCAACGGCCTTGGCGAATGCAGGATAATCGGCCGTTTGGTGATGATCGATGTTGTTCGTCCCCAAAATAGAGCGCGCGAACTTTTGCAGCAGATAGTTCTCTTCGTTAGTTGTGCGATTCGAACCGATTACACCGATTGCGCCCCCGCCTTGTGAATCGCGAATCTGCTTGAAGCGGTTCGCGACGTGATCGATGGCTTGCTCCCAGGAAACTGCCATCAGCTTGCCATCGCGACGGACTAGAGGCTGCGTTATGCGGTCGTCGGAATTCGCAAAATCGAAGGCATAGCGACCCTTGATGCAGAGGAAATCGCCGTTTATGCCGCTCTTATCACGATTGTCACCACGAACGATCTCCATCCCACCTTTGGAACGACGCACACCAAGAGTTGTCTTGCAACCGTCGGCGCAATGCGTGCAGATGGTGCCGACGTGGTTCATCTCCCATGGACGAGTCTTGTAACGGTACGCGCCCGACGTGAGTGCGCCGACAGGACAGATGTCGATGCACATGCCGCACTCTTCGCACTCGAGATGATCCTGCTTATTCGGAGCAATCAGGGATGCCACGCCTCGGTTTTGTACGCCGAGCGCCCATACGTCCATTCCTTCACCACACACACGAACGCAGCGATAGCAAAGAATGCAGCGCGGCCGATCAAAGAAGACGACAGGTGACCACTGCTGCTCCTCTTTGTGCTGCTTGGACTCCATGTACTGTGATTCCGCCGCGCCGTAGGCGAAGGTCATATCCTGCAATTCGCATTCTCCGCCAGCATCGCAGACCGGGCAATCAAGAGGATGATTTCCGAGCAAAATCTCAACCGTTGCTTTACGAGCCTGATGGACCTCAGGGGTAGCGGTAATGACGATCATGCCGTCCGTAATCGGTACGGTGCACGCCGTCTGAAGCTTCGGCATCTTCTCGATGCGCACCAGGCACATACGGCATGCGCCCTGAACTGATAGTCCGGGGTAGTAGCAGAAGGCGGGCACTTCAACGCCTGCGCTCTTGCAGGCCTCAATGAGAAGCGTTCCCGCAGGTGCGGTAACCTTCTTGCCGTCGACAGTGATGGTTACGTCAGCCATTTCCGAGATATGTGATTTCCTTAAGCGATGGCCATTTCTCTCGACACGGGCTCAAATGGGCACGGCTTGCCATCGAGATGCTCTTCGAACTCCTGGCGCCATTTTTTCACAATGGAGATGGTTGGGAATGCAGCCGCGTCTCCCAGAGCGCAGAATGTTCGTCCAGCCATGTTGTTCGCGAGATACAGCATTTGATCGATATCCTTATTAACGCCGCCTCCATCGTGGAAGCGCGTGAGGGTCTTCTTCAGCCAGTCGGTGCCTTCGCGGCATGGAATGCACCAGCCACAACTCTCGTGTTGGTAAAACTTCATGATGCGCAGCGCGACCTTCACCATACATGTCTGATCATCGATCGCCACTACTCCACCTGACCCAAGGAACTCGCCGCGCCTCGCAAACCAGTCGTAGTCCATCGTCGCGGACTCGGCTTCTTCCTGGTTCAGCAGGAACGTCGACGACCCGCCGGGGACGAGAGCTTTCAATTTGCGTCCGTTCGGAATACCGCCGCCCACTTCATAGATCATTTTCTTTGAAGGATATCCAAGCGGTAATTCGTAAACGCCAGGTTTGTTGAAGTGTCCTGTTAGGCAAGTCAGGCGCGTGCCACCATTCTTTTCATTCGGTCCGAAGCTCACGTACCATTTACCGCCATTCAGAATGATTGGAGGAACGGTGGCGATCGTCTCAACATTGTTAATGACCGTTGGACCGCCGTAGAGACCTTTGATAGCAGGGAAAGGCGGCTTCAGGCGCGGCAATCCGCGCTTGCCTTCGAGTGACTCCATCAGTGCAGATTCTTCACCTACTTCGTACGCTCCCGCGCCGGTGTGAGTCAGTATGTTGAACTCGCGTCCGCTGCCGAAGATGCTGTTGCCGAGAAAACCCTTCACGTAGGCGTCGGCTACGGCTTTCTCCATAATTTCGAGAAGATAGCGATATTCTCCCCGTAGATAAATGAAGCCGAGCTTCGCGCCAACTGCCAATCCAGCAATGATCACGCCTTCGATAATTGCATGCGGATCGTATTCGACCAGCAGCCGATCTTTGCAGGTGGCAGGCTCGCTCTCGTCGCCGTTGATGAGAATGTATTTCGGAGCTTCAGATTGCTTGGGAATGAACGACCATTTCATTCCGGTGGCGAAGCCGGCACCTCCTCGACCGCGCAACCCAGATGCCTTTACTTCATTGATGATGTCGTCGGGCTGCATCTCCAGCGCTTTGCGGGCAGCTTTGTAGCCGCCGAGTTCAATGTAGCGATCGATGTTTTGCGCGCCGTGGCCAAAACGCTTCGAGATAATACGAACCTCGTCGGGATGTGAGGCCAGCGGCGTTGGCGTGTAGATCGTCTTCACTGTTGCGTCTTCTTCTGATAGCTGTCGAGGATCTGGTCCATCTTCTCCGGCGTTACTTCCAGGTGAAAGTCATAGTTCACCTGCACCGCGGGAGCCCAGCTGCAAGCCCCAATGCACTCTACCTCTTCGACTGAAAATGTTCCGTCGCGGGTGACCTCTTTGTGATCGACTCCGAGCTTCTGCCTGCAATGATCGAATACGTTCTCAGCTCCTCGAAGCATGCAACTGATATTTGTACACACTTGAACGACGTATTTGCCCGCCGGCTTCGTGCGCAAAAGGGAGTAGTAGCTGATCACATTGCGAACTTCAAGCTCGTTCAGATCAACTCTTTTCGCGATGTCAGAAACCACGTCATCAGACAGATACCCGACTTCATCCTGCGCATAGAGCAGCAAAGGAATGAGTGCCGAACGTTTCCACGGGTATTGGGTAACTAGCTTTTGGAACCTTTGCTCGAGCTCGCGCGAGTATTGCATCAGCGGTCGATCTCCCCGAGCACAATATCGATGCTTCCGATTGCGGCGACAACATCGGCTAAAAGTCTGCCGATACAAAGCTTTTCGAGGGCTTGCAAATTCGCAAGACACGCTGATCTCATATGGACGCGATATGGCTTGGCGGTCCCATCGCTGCGAATGTAATAGCCCATCTCTCCACGCGGCGACTCCACACCTTGGTACACCTCGCCCGCCGGAACCGAAAAGCCCTCCGTAACGATTTTAAAGTGATAGATGAGCGCTTCCATCTGGGTCTTCATCTTTTCCCGATCCGGGAGAACTACTTTGGGAGCCTCAGCCTTAAATGGGCCCTCAGGCATACCTTCCAATGCCTGTCGCGCAATCTTGTTTGACTCGCGCAATTCCTGTACGCGCAATAGATAACGAGCATAGACATCGCCCTCTTTAGAAACGGGTACTTTGAATTGGAACTTCTCGTAGCCCGAATAGGGCATATCCCGACGCAGGTCCCAATCAATTCCGCTGCCACGCGCACTCGGACCAGTTACGCCAAGGGCAGTGCAGTCTTCGGCGGTAAGGTATGCGACACTGCGAGTACGTTCGATCCAGATCGGATTGGAAGTCAGCAAACCCTCATATTCATCAACACGATCCGAGAATTTATCGATGAAATGCTTTACCTTGCTCCAGAAGTCCAGGGGTGGATCGAGAGAGACGCCTCCAATGCGGAAGTAAGAAGTCATCATTCGCTGGCCGGAAACATTCTCGAAGATCTTCAGGAGTTCTTCGCGCTCGCGGAAGCAGTATAGGAACACCGTCATCGCGCCGATATCGAGCGCGTGGGTGCCAAGCCAAACCAGATGCGAATTGATACGGGTAAG
>Ga0066673_10000611_pt1 | contig 10898 bp, 16 predicted proteins | sample GraSoiAngelo_122_FD_62302 | JGI IMG/M metagenome (GOLD analysis project Ga0066673, IMG submission 62302) | Grasslands soil microbial communities from the Angelo Coastal Reserve, California, USA - 14_0927_02_20cm | ecosystem: Environmental > Terrestrial > Soil > Grasslands | place: USA...
GGGTCCCCCAAGGGAATTTGTGGACTTAGCTGAGAGTGTTTGGGCTGCGAGAACTGCGGATGAGGAGGGCCATGTTGACCACGAGCAGGGCTTCGATCGCTTTGTCCACGTAGGCCACAGTGTCTAGGCCAGCGCCTGTTCCAAGGGCAGTAGTTGCCCAGAGGACGAAGAGGAAGATGGCGTAGCCAAATACTGCTGGTTGGGCAAATCTTGGCTCGAACTTTGCCGCTATGACTGCGGCGGTGAAGATGTAGATCGATCCCATCACGTACCAGAGGTTCTCGAAGAAGCCAGCGAAGGAGTTACCATAGTATATATCGAGGAGGCCAGTGGCGAAGATGAGGGCCGTTGCGCTCCACCGAAGCATTGCAGGATCTTTCAGCGTTTGCATTTTGATTGACTCCTTAGCCCAGCACCACGAGGTATCCGGTCATCGTGGGGTAGTGGTAGATGCAGCGGTATTGGAACACTCCGCCCCAGCTGGCCGTGAAGGAGATGACAGCGGTCTGGTTTTGGTGCAGGTTTACACTCGTCAAGTCGGATGTGGAACTGAGTACTGGCGTTGTCTCATTTCGGCCTACGTGAACGACCGCATCAAACGTGTAGGGCGTGTCCAGCATGGTGAAGGTGTGGTCCTCGTTTGCGTCTTCTATGTTGCGGTAGATGATGACGACCTTGTCAGCCTTGTTTACAGTGATTCGGTCAGGGGAAAAAGTATCATGAGAGACCCCCCACAGTTCTTCGTCAAAATTCAGGGAGCTGTTGAAGAGGTAGAACGTCCGGGTGGTTGGTGCTTCATAGCGAACAGCGTATCCGACACTTGTTCCGATGGCAACGCCTGCGAGAATCGCGATCATGCTTATCACGAGCAGTAGTTTTTCAGTGGACCATTGCTTTGTAGTTGATTGAGTCATAGTTGTAGGCTCGAATTTTTGCCGGCTAAAAGTTTTGTCCAGATTTTTTCCATTAACATAACGCCTTCATCTATGGTCGTCGTAGATATAGAGACCGTGCACATTGAGTACAGAACTAGCGAATTGTATTGCGACTATCTCATGGGAAGCATAATATCCGAGAAATTGAACGTGTGGGCGAAGTAATCTCATGCCTCGTGAAGGGAAGACAGTTGCCAAGTCCTTCAGAGTAAACGAGAAGGCCCTAGGAGCTCTTCAAGAGGAGGCTGCCCGTCAGAGCGTCAGTGTCAATACTCTCGTAAATCAGCTGTTGCTTGACTATTCTGAGTTCGGGAGATTCCTTCAGAGAGTCAATGCCCTCCGTCTCAGTCGGAAAACCTTCGGCGAGATTTTGGGCATGGCCTCGGAAGACAGTCTCGGTAAGGCCGGTGCAGCCGCTGGGAAGAGTGCTCCCGTAGCTCTGATCGCATCAAAGTGGGGAAAGATTACCGTTAACACTGTGATCGAGTATATTCATGATCTCTCAGCTTATGCCAATCTGTTCGAGTACTACGAGAAGAACGAGAATGAACGCTGGACGATCACTTTGATGCATGAACTTGGTCCGAAGTGGTCTGCGTTTCTCGCGAACTACATTGGCGAGGCTTTTGTCGCGGCAGGGGTCCAGCCGAAAGCCAAAACCTCAGACCGAGCAGTGATATTCAGCTTCTAGACAGCTTTGCTCACAGAAGATTGAGCGGACGATGGACTGGGTCTAACGAAAAAAGGGAGAAGTTCGAGGATGCTTAGACTTTGTTGAGGAGGGCCTTTACGACGTCTTCTGGGCCCTTGTAGTTGCTGTCAGGAAGAGACTTGGCGACAAAGTCCTTGTCGATCGATGGGACGTCCGACATGTTGTTGCAGGCTGCCATGACTTGTGTTTTGTTCGCCGGGTACTTGATGTGGTGCTTGATGTGTTCGAGTTCTGTTTTCAGATTACTCATGAAGCCGACCTTACTTTCGAGGGGGATAAAGGACTTTCTTAAGGAGAGTTCTGTTGACGCTTCCGTGCTCTGCTCAGGATTCTGAGCTTCTTAATCATCGTGACGTGAGGTTCGGCCAAGAGGCCTTTTGGTAGGGCTGTCTAACTGTCTGCAAGCCAAGGCTTTGGAGGACGTCCGGGTCAATTTTCGCACTCGTTACTTACTATTTGGTGAAGTACTGACCCACTCTTTGGGAGCTATCTATTTTTTCCCAGTCAGAATTGTCTGCTGTCGCATCCTTCACTACCATGACAGTACGTGTACTCTTGCGGGATGGCAACAGTCCAATGGACGGGTCAGCGAGAGAGGGCGGATTCTCCGGTAAGCTATCTCACCAGTTTTCCCTAGCCTGCCTATGCGCACACAATGTGAACTTGCTCTCTATCACGCCTTCAATCCCGCTAGACTCTTGTATCTCTTTGAGATACAAGAGGCATTTGGGATGGTGAGTGTGGACGCCTCGTCTAAATAGAATGCGAGGAGTTATCTCTCCAAGGAAGAAAGCAATTTGGCAATGACCACGATAGGAAAACCGAGTTCGAAAACGGAGTCACCCCTTCGATTTCAGAGGATACTAGTAGCGGTGGATGGGTCTGAGGGCTCCCGAAGAGCATCCGAGGTCGCAGTGGATCTGGCGGAAAAGTTCAACGCCCAACTTTACGTACTGTACGCCTTTCGGGGCTACCCCGAGTACATGACCATGTTTCCCTCTGCTCCATCTCCATCTGGGGAGGCCATTCAAGAGTACGAAGCTTATGCAAGAAAGGCTGCCCTAGAGGTTGTCGGGCGGACTGTATCAATAGCCGAGAAAAAGGGCGTGAAGGCGAGTCCCAAAACCAGCGAGACAATTGGCTCTGTGGTTCAAACAATAACCGACCACGCGCTCGCCGAGAAGATCGACTTGATCGTTATGGGCACGAGGGGAATGGGCGGCTTCAAGAAAATGCTCCTTGGAAGTGTGTCGAGCGGTGTCGTCACACACGCTCATTGTCCAGTTCTCGTGGTGAGGTGAGCGATCGTCATGGGTCAAACACCGGAGGTGTCAACCCCATTGCCGGTGTATATCGTGGGCCTTGAAGGTCAGGACCCTGAGTCTTCGATAGCAGAAACGAAATTCCGAAAGTCAATCGAGTCTCTCAGCCATGTCTATCCTGACATCGGTGAGGCCCGAGCCACCGTCAGGGCATTCGCCAAAGGGAAGGAGAGGAAGCATTTCGAGGTTCACGTACTTATCAGAATGCCCAAGCACCAAGTCGAGTTCATCGAAGAAGGCTGGTCCATCGAAGAGGTCTTCGAAAACATCGGGTCAAAAATCAAGAGGCTCATGACCAAACCTCGAGACAGCCCATCCCGCCGTCGCTTTCGACCTAGGTCCGAAACTGCCGCTGCTAGGTTCTAGCGGCTGTTATCGGGATAGACCAAGAACATAACCTAAATTCTATCTTCCTACACCGATTCAGACCAGATTCCTCCCAATGCCCCCCAGTAGAAGAAACCGTCGCGTAAGGCAGGACCTGGACAATCAACCTAGGAAAGCGGTCAACCTCAGGGAATTCTATCCTTCCCGATCCAAAGACGTTCGCAAAGGCGACTTTGGCCGTGTAGTCATCTGCGGAGGTAGTGATCGTTACGCTGGCTGCTTGGCTTTCAACGCACTAGCGGCTTTGCGAGCTGGGGCAGATCTTGCCATCGTGGCAGCACCTAGGCGAGCCGCGGATATTGTAGGAGGATATTCTCCTGATCTCATAACTGTGCCGTGCGATACGCCCTTTCCAGATCCAGACATCACAATTGAATTGCTTCAGAATGCTGACTCACTAGTCATGGGATGCGGCGTTACAAGGACCCCTGGCTCACACAGGGCGCTCCTTGACATCATTCAACGATGTAAGACGCCAATGGTTCTGGACGCCGAAGCCCTTCACGCCATAGCCGGTACTCCGGATACGATCAAGGGAAAGCAAGCACTCCTAACACCGAACGCGGGAGAATATCAGGTTCTCTCAAAGAGCCCTTGGCCTGAAAACGTCGATGCGAAGAAAACTGCAGTCCAAACTCTCGCAAAACAGTACAAAGCCACAGTTATCGTGAAGGGGGCTGTCGATTTTGTTTCCGATGGAGAGAGGGTCCATCTCGACACTGCCGGTTCTCCTTACATGACCAAAGGGGGCTACGGTGATCTACTCGCAGGGGTCGCCGGTGCGCATCTCGCCAGAGGCCGAAACCCCTTCGACGCGGCGAAACTAGCGGCGTTCATTGTCGGGAAGGCCGGAGAACTAGCGGGTGCTTGGTTTGGGGAGAGCGTTCTAGCAAGTGATGTGCTGTCACACATTGATTTAGTGATCCGCTTGCATTGAATTTACCAACACGTTCTCGTTCAAAGTGGACGTGTGACGGTCTTCCTAATCTTGTCGAGAGTGATGATTGAGGGATCAAACTCGACGGTGAGCTTTTTCGAGAAAGCGTTGAGCTGAACGGAGTAAATCCCCTTGGATTTTCGAAGTTTCTCTTCTAGCGCCATGGGAACATCGGCAAGCGTGATCCGTGAGATATCGATGATTCCCCTTGCCCGATGAGTTGGAGCAGAAGGGACTGGCAGGGCCCCGCGTGAATTGTCGGAACGTGCTGATGCTATATTCGAAGGATATCCCTTGATACAGCATTGCCGCGGGGACATTTGAGGAGCAGGTCCACAATGATGTCGAAATGTGCACTTTGCATTTCAAGACTCCGGAGCTTAACCTGGACAAGAGGGCTTCCCGGCGTCTCGGGCGCTGACGTATCTCATTGAGATACAACCAGCACATCCTCTGCACATTGTGGACGCGTCTCCTAAATGACAAACCCCGCAATTAACAGTCGGAGACAAAAATGGAAAAAACTAATGAAACTAACAAAGAGCTCGGAAGATCTCGTGCTGGCGTCCGTACTTCTCAGTTTGGCAAACAAGGAGCAACAGACAACACTAAGTGGCAGATCTCTGTTTCACCGACAAGCAGGTGGGCTAACAGGTTCATCATCGCCGCAATAGTCCAAGGTGCTCTCGCCACCGGGGTAACATCGTATCTCCTCTATGACGCGGTCTACGGAAGCCCCGGTCCGGCCAGGATTGTTGCCGGTGGAAGCGCTGGAACATGGCTGACTGTTGGCTATCTCGGCTACATCATGCTCGGTCCCCTGGCGGCTGCTGTAACAGCCTTGTTCTACCAACACCTAGAAGTCAATCTCCGTGCGCCGTACAAGGGCTGGCCGAACGTTTTCGCCTGGCTTCATCTTGTTCTGATGAATGTCGGGGTCGTGGGAGCAACATGGCTTATGATGAATGGCGGCTACAGAGGAGGAGCCTTGACCATAACCTTGGAGGCTCAGAACCCGACCTGGAGCATCGGACAAGTACTTGGCCAAGTCCACGTGCAGGTACTAAGTGGATACCCGTCATACATCGCGCCATTCGCAGCTCTAGCTATCATCGGAGCCTTCGCAGGCGGACTGGGCTTCGTCGGCGCCTGGAGACGCGCCCTCAAGAAAACTCCTGCAACTACCTCGTAGAGAGGTATGAGAAGAATGGCAGCATTGCTGGAACCGCCGATGGAGATTGTCGAAGAGTCTACTCTGCGGAGCGACAAGTACTCTGCAATAGAGGGAGAGATTCTCACGCTCTTGAGGCGGCCAGCAGTGTACCCTCAAAGCTTCAAAGAACTCCGAAACGAATTAATCCCCGTTTTTTCCGAGTCTCGGATCTGGCAAGGAATCCGTAACCTCTTAGCTGATGGTTTGATTCGTGTTGTCTATACATGCGGGTTTGAGATCGGCCTGAACTGGGCCTAACTCCAAAAACGAAGTTGCGTGTACCTCAAAGTGTACTATAGCGATAAGTAGGAAAACAAGCCTCCGTCGACGCTAATGCCGCTATCAGCTCCAGCGTCCATGGAGAAGGAACATCAAGAAATCTGGCAGTTATTGATGGGAGTTCAGAACCTGTCGGGAAAGACGGGAAGCGTAGCAGAGAAACTCGTCAAGGACCTCAAGGCTCACATTGACAAAGAAGAAAGCCTAGCTCTACCGTTGCTCGGAATTCTTCAAGATCTCGTCAACGGTAAACTCACCAACGCTTCTGCCAGACGAGCCTCCTCGCTCTCCTTGAAATTCGAGAAAGAGTATCCTGGGATGCTACATGGGCACAAGGAGTTGTACAAGGTGTTGGAGAGGCTGAAGAAAGTTGGAGCGGAAGAGGGCCATCTTACCGCGGTCCGGTTCGCCGAAGCCCTAGAGAAGCATTCTCAGGAAGAAGAAGAGGTCCTATACCCTGCTGCGATTCTGGCTGGAAGAACTGCTGCCAAGCAGGCCAAGACAAGATCTTAGTCCCTGAACTCATGGCTCGAGACCTTCGAATGCAGCGTCATGGAAACCTTGAATCATTATTCTCGCCCTAGTCCATCGCTGTCATTGGAGCTTCAAATAGGCAAGGAAGTGTCGGACGCGCAGCATTCACCAACATTCTCCTAAACGAATACACTGGTACAGTTTATCCTGTTAATCCCAAGGAGCATTCGATCAGTGGCGTCCGAGCATACCCGTCAGTCCTCGATCTGCCAGAGACCGTTGACCTAGCGGTCGTGATAGTTCCTTCTCCCATAGTGCCGAGTGTTGTTGAAGAGTCCGGGAAAAAAGGAGTGAAGGGCCTTGTCATTATCTCAGCAGGGTTCAAGGAAGTTGGCCCTGAGGGAGCAGAGCTCGAGCGTCAAGTCTTCTCGATTGCGCAGAAGTATTCGATGCGGATGATCGGTCCCAATTGCTTGGGGGTGATCAATGCTGATCCGAATGTGAGGCTCAACGCTTCTTTCGCCTCAGGAATGCCCGCGGAGGGATCGATTGCCTTCGCTTCTCAAAGCGGCGCTCTAGGAGAAGCGGTCCTAGACTACGCTAGTGGGGAGAACATTGGATTCTCCAAGTTCATCAGTATGGGAAACAAGGCGGATGTGAATGAGAACGACATTCTCGAATATCTTCGCACAGACCAAATGACCAAAGTCATCCTCCTGTATATCGAGGACATAATCGATGGACGGAAGTTCGTTGACACCGTAAGTCGTGTTACTGAGGAGAAGCCGATTATTGCAGTCAAGGCCGGCGTTTCCCCGGAAGGAGCAAAGGCCGCGTCTTCGCATACAGGGGCGCTAGCGGGATCCGACGAAGCCTACAATGCAATCCTCAAACAATCAGGAGTGATACGAGTCGAGTCCATAATCGACCTCTTCGACTACGCCCGAGCATTCGCAAAACAACCTCTCCCGAAGGGAAATCGTGTGGCGATCATAACCAATGGCGGAGGTCCTGGGATAATGGCAACAGACGCCAGTGTAAAGTACGGACTGCAAATCGCACAGTTCTCCGAAGCCACAAAGAACAAGCTGCGGGCCGGGCTGCCCAAGGAGGCCTCCGTTAACAATCCGATCGATCTCATCGGTGACGCTCAGGCAGACAGGTACGAACTCGCACTAGGGTCATTGAATGACGACGATGTGGATTGCGGTCTCGTGCTCCTGACTCCTCAAGCTATGGTGGATCTCAAGAAGGTGGCAGAGACAATAGCCTCGGTCGGTCCAAAGTCAGGAAAGACGATTCTGACTTCTCTTCTCGGGTTGGGAGATGTTACGCCTGCGGTCGGGGTCCTAGAGTCCAATGGAGTTCCAAACTATTCCTTTCCCGAATCAGCGGTTCGTGCGCTAGCTGCCATGTCCGAGTACAAGCGGTGGATAGACAGGCCTAGGACACAGGTGAAGCATTTTGACGTCGATCTGGTTCAGGCCAGGAAAATCCTTGCGCGTGCCAAACAGGCCGGTCTGACGAATCTTCCCCAGACCGACGCTATGAGTCTCTTAGGCGCTTACGGATTGCCTGCCATCAAGACCGAATTCGCGAGAACAAGACAGCAAGCCGTCACTCTTGCCAAGAAGATCGGCCTACCGGTTGCAATGAAGATCGTTTCACCGGATGTCGTGCACAAGACCGACATTGGCGCAGTAAAGCTCGACCTTAACAGCGAACAGGATGTTGGGGAGGCTTTTGACGAGATAATGAAGGGTGTCAAGGCTAACGCCCCGAGTGCCCGAATCGAAGGCGTTCTCCTCCAGAAGTATGTGACTGGTGGGATCGAAACAATCATCGGAATTCATCGGGACCCGAAGTTTGGGCCGATGCTCATGTTCGGGCTGGGAGGGATCTATGTGGAGGCATATCGAGACGTTTCCTTCCGTCTCGCTCCCATCAGAGAACTTGGCGCTAGAAACATGATTCAGCAGATTCGCGGAGGCAAGATATTGGAGGGCTTCAGGGGTCAGCCGCCGCGGGACATTGAAGCAATTGCAGAGTGCATCGAACGCCTTTCACAGCTCGCCATGGATCTAGAAGAGGTTCAGGAACTGGACGTTAACCCGTTGCTTGCGTTTGAGAAGGGTTGCAAAGCCGTTGACGCACGCGTGATAATCGGCTCCGCCTCGCAAGATCAAATGAACCTAAGTCCTTGAAATCGCCCATAATTAGCCCTGATCTCGAATCTGGAAGGCATCCCCTTAATTGCCTAGCAAATCCTTCTTGACGACTCGTTAAAACGCCATGTGGTCCAAGCCCCTATTGTGCCCTGAATCGCCCGTCTCGCCCATAATCACTGCCAGACACCAGGTTTTTCTCTAGCAAAGGGGGGGGTCTTGCACAGCACACCTCGCGACGCAAGAGTGGTTACTCCGGTAAGTCTAGGACAAGCCTAAGAAAGGGATCCGAATAGGCGATTTCTAGAGGCTAATGTCGCTTACCATAGGGAGAATAATTGGGATTCCCGTCAGAATCCACTACACCCTCTGGCTCGTCCTTCTCCTAATCGCCTGGTCACTCGCCGAAGGCTACATGCCCCAACACTACCCCGGCCTGGGCGCAACCACTTACTGGGCGATAGGAATCGTCTCCGCCATCATCCTTTTCGTCTCCGTCTTCCTCCACGAACTCTCCCACTCATACATCGCCAAGAAAAACGGCCTGCCAATCAAGAGGATCACACTCTTCTTCTTCGGTGGAGTCTCAGAGATGGGCGAGGAACCGAAGGATCCAGCTCTCGAAGTTCGCATGGCAGCAGCAGGCCCCCTTACAAGCTTCCTAATCGCAATCGTCCTAGGCAGCTTCTGGTATCTTACAGTCCTAGTAGGCGGACCAGGTCCGGGCGGATTAACGCCGATTATTGCAACGCTCTACTACGCGGCACTCCTCAACGGAGTACTTGGCGCGTTCAACCTAATCCCAGCATTCCCCTTGGATGGAGGCAGAGTCCTCCGTGGAAGCCTCTGGAACGGATCGAAGAATCTCCTCAGCGCCACCGCGAACGCGACCCGAGTTAGCGAAGCCATCTCGTTACTGATGATGGCTGTCGGGTTATTCTTCGTCGTCTTCGGTGATTTCGTCAATGGATTATGGATCATCTTTCTAGGCTGGTTCATCCGATCCGGCGCAGAGACAAGCTTGAGACAGACCAGATTGACCGAGTCCCTGGCCGGCGTCAGAGTAGGCGACATCATGACCAGAGAGCTACTATCCGTCTCTCCCGATGCATCCGTCCAACAACTAGTCTCCGACTACTTCCTCGTTCATCCCCACGGAGGCTACCCGGTCGTCTCAAACGGAAAACTGCTCGGAGTTGTCACCATGTCCTCCGTCCGATCCATCCCCCGCGACAAGAGAGATTTCGAAAGAGTAAGCCAGGCAATGGTTCCATTCGAGAGAACAATCACCATCAGTCCCACAACCCCGGCCATCGACGCTCTACAAATCATGGCCAAGAACGGAGTAGGAAGGCTGATCGTTATGGATGGAGACAAGATTGCTGGAATGATCACGCGTGGAGACCTAATGAAGACCATGAAGGCAAGACAAGAACTGGGAATGTGGGACCTCAGCCACTCCTAACTGGGCATGAACTTAGAAACGCGCCGGAAGAACCAATAGAAGCTGTTCGGCAACTAACTGACAGAGTCTACTTGCTGACTCGGGCCAGCGGTCGAAGTTTTTCTTCTCTGACTTTCTCCGCACCGGCAATATCCTGCTTGTCCCATTTTTTCACCCATTCAGCGAGGTCGCCGAGGAGAGCATGCAGCTCGATACCCTTCTTGGTAAGCGAGTACTCTACCCTTGGTGGAGTCTCTGGGTAGACTTTTCGCTCGATAATTTTTCTCTGGTCGAGCTCGTTCAACCTCTCAGCAAGGCTCGTGGCGCTTATCCCCTGTATCCTCCTCTTCAGCTCGTTGAATCTTGCCGGCTCTTTGAGCCCTAACGCGTGTATCACGGGAAGGGTCCAGACCTTTGTAAGGTCGTTCCAGGCTGAATGCAACAGTTTGCACTCGTCGGACTGTTCTTTTGTGATATCCTGGTTAACCTGGGTTGACTTACTCAACTAACTAATACCCACTTAGTTTCCGTGGACTACCAAGTATATAACCATGACTAGCCCCTACAGTATTCAGACATGATGCGACATAAAGACGGTGTCAGAGGCTTCACCGAGAGAGAATTCAGGTACCTTATGGAGAGAAGCCTTGCTAGAATTGCCTTTGTGTGCGAAGACTCCCAACCCCACATCGTCCCTGTAATCTACGAATTCGACGGACGCTACCTATACTTGAGCGGCTGGAACCTACAGTACAGTCCGAGATTTCAACACCTGGACGAAGAAAAGATCACTCTCCTAGTTGATGACTTGGAATCAGCCAAGCGATTAATCCCCCGTGGAATCGAGGTCACCGGACTCGTTGAGACTAAAGAGAAAGACGACAAGATATACCTGAGAATCACGCCTGTAGGAAAAACAAGCTGGGGACTCTAAACATGACGACAACACTATCCGCGCTAGAGAACCAGGTTACCGAGGCAGTGGAGCGATTGAGCGAAAGCGTTGTCAGCATAGACAGCGTGCGAGTTA
>Ga0066673_10000612_pt1 | contig 10880 bp, 9 predicted proteins | sample GraSoiAngelo_122_FD_62302 | JGI IMG/M metagenome (GOLD analysis project Ga0066673, IMG submission 62302) | Grasslands soil microbial communities from the Angelo Coastal Reserve, California, USA - 14_0927_02_20cm | ecosystem: Environmental > Terrestrial > Soil > Grasslands | place: USA...
TCGGAAGTGCGGACGCGGGTGGAGCGAAGACCGATCGATTCCACCCATCCCTTGACCCCGTCGATCTGCACGAAGTCGCCTTCGCGGATGGGCTGGTCGAAGCCGATGGCGAAGGCGCCGAAGAGGTTTTCCACCGTCTTCTGCGCGGCGAGCGCGAGGGCGAGGCCTCCGATGCCCAGGCCCGCGATCAGGCTCGCGACCGGAAAGCCGAGCGCGGAGACGACCGCGATGATGGTCATCGCCGCCACGATCGCCTTCGCCACTCGCGAGCCGAGGGCGAGGAGCTGCCGGGAGGAGGGGTTCGCCGAGGCCCATCTGGATCGGTGGACGGCTTGTTTGCCGACGTCGACGAAACGGAAGAGCGCCCAGAAGAAAGCGAGGAAGAGGCCGCCGTTGATGGCGCGGATGGTGAAGAGCTCGGGCCGCGGCGGCAGCTCGATCAGGACGAGGAGCGCGTGCAGGGCCGCGAAGAACCAGGCGAGCACGATGGGGCCGGAAAGCCCTTCCACCATCTCGTCGTCGAAGGACGTCTCCGTGCGAGCGGCGAAGCGGGTGAGGACGGCGTGGGTCGCGCCTCCCAACAGGCGGGAGGCGATCCAGGCGGCGGCCGCGGTGGCGGGCAGGGCGAGCCACTGCCACAATGCGAGCTGGTAGGGCCCGGCGCGAAGGAGCGGAGCGGGGACCCAGGAGGGCGGATCGAAGGCGAGCATGCGGCGACTCCGAGGGTAAAGAGGCCGCGTAGGGTACTCTGGGATCGTCCGGCCGGGCACACGCCACGGCTCACCTCGGAGGGTTGCATGACGAAGGGCCATCGCCGACGCCTCTCGCTCCCACTGCTGGCCATCGCGGTCGCCGCGGCGGGCTGCGGATCGTCGCGGAAGGACCTGGGCGAAATCCAGGTGAAAACGCTCACTCCCCAGACGACCAGCCAGCAATTCGACTACGTGAACTTCCACGTCGAGGACGGCAGGATGTTCGTCAGCTCGCCGCACACGCCAGTGGACTTCGACCTGGTCGCCATGGACGACGGCTGCCTGCGGGGAAGCTCGGGGACGCAGCAACTCTACTTCTGCCCCGTCTCGCAAAGGCCCGATCCCGACGGCACCACCCACTGGCGCAGCGTGGGCCGCGACCTCGATGCGTTCTCGACCCGGTTCCGCGAGGGAGGACGGATCCTCGAGATCGAAGCGACCAGCTTTCGCGCCGAGCTCGAGCTCGGGAAGACGCGGATCGACACCGAGATTCGCAGGCACCCCGGCCTGATCGGCGCCGCGTTCGCGCGAGGCCTCTTCCCAGCGTCGAAGGACGAGGAAGGCAGCGATTCCCTCCACCACGAGTGGAAGTACGTGCTGGCGCAGTGATCACGGCGCGTTCTGCAGCGCCGTCTCCTCCGGCTCGGTGACGTCGGGCGCCCGGGGCGGGCCGCCCGGCCGATAGTCGCGCTGGTAGATGCGCACGATGGCGAGGAAGACCGCCACCGCGATGGGACCCATCACCACTCCCAGGATGCCGAACGCCTCCACCCCTCCGAAGATGGCGATGAACACGAGCAGATCGTTCATGCGGATGCGGGTCCCGACCAGCTTGGGCCGCAGGATGTAGTCGGCGACGAAGACGACGACTACCGCACCCCAGGCGAAGAGGCCGATTCCTGCCGCCAGATGGTGGGTCGCCATGAGGAAGATGGCGATCGGCACCCAGACGAGAGCGGTTCCGATGCCGGGAAGGATCGACGCGATGCCGGTGAGCGAGGCCCAGACGAGCGGGCTTTCCACGCGGAAGATCGAGTAGCCGACGAAAGCGGTGACGCCCTGGTAGAGGGCGGTGATGCCGGTGCCGACCAGCATTGCGCGGGTCACGTCGCGCACGTTCTGGACGAGCTCCCACATCTGGCCGTCGGGCAGCGGCACTACCTCGACGAACCATTTGGTTCCTTCCTTTCCCTCGACGAGCAAGTAGTAGCTCGTCAGGGCCGTGAAGATGAAGATGAAGATGAGGCTGAAGGTCGCGGCGAGCAGGGTTGTCGCCGTCTTGCCCATCGCGCCCGCGACGTCGGCGGTCAATTCGCCAATGCGCTTCTGGACGGTGGCCGGATCGAGTCCGAATCGGGAGAGCAGCTGGCTCAGGTCGTCGCCGAGCAGGCCGGTCGCCCCTTTCTGCTGGTAGCGATCCGCCGCCTCGCGCAGGAAGTCGACGAGACGGCTTCCGACCACCACCACGAGGAAGAAGAGGATTCCGATTCCTATCGCCAGCACCAGCGCGGTGAGCAGCGCCGCGGCGATTCCCGGCTGCCTCCCGAGCCGCCCTTTCAGCATCCGTTCTTGTAGCGGGAAAACGGCCACGGCGATGGTCAACCCGAGGAAGACCGGAATCCAGATCGGTTCCAGCGTCCGCCAGAAGAGGTAGGCGCCCAACGCGAACATGACGAGGAAGGTGCTGTTCTGGAGTGAATCACGCTGGAGTTTGGACACGGTTGCGACAGTACCTTGGCAATCGAGTTCTCCGCCGGTTTTCGCCGCATCGGTCAGTTGACCGCTCAACCCGCGAAGACCGTTCGTGGTTGGCTCGCCTCCAGCTTCCGCGAATGCGAAGCGAGGAGGGTGAGATGATGAATGCGGCGTATCCAAAGGCCCCTTTCGACCGTCGTCTGCTTGCCACGCTGGTCGATGCGGCCATCGCCTGCGGCCCGCTGGGCGTCGCCGGCGCGCTGACGGCGGCGGCGGGCTGGGCCGGGTCCGCGGGCATGGCGATCCTGGTCGGCGTCGTTGCCGGAGCGCCGGCGTTCCTCTGGGCGGCGTACTACGGATTCGTCAAGGACGGCCAGGAGCGCGGACAGAGCATCGGCAAGAGAAGGCTCGGGCTCATGGTCGTCCATCTGGAGACGAACGCTCCTTGCAACCGGGCGCAGTCGGCCCTGCGCCAGCTGGTGATGGCCGGGACCAATGTCATTCCGTACATCGGCTGGCTGGTCGAGCCCGTCGCGGCGATGGCGGCGGACGGCGGGCGCCGTCTGGGCGATCACGCTGCCGGTACGCAGGTCATTGCCGTCGAGAGTTATCGGGCTCGATAGAAGATAGAAGCTTTGCGAGCGGCTCCCGGCCGCGCTATGCCCCGCGGCCGGGAGATTCCATGCTCGCACTCGCACTGCTCTTCGCCGCAGCCGACGTTCCCCGCATACCGTTCGAGAAGTATCAACTGGCGAACGGCCTCACCGTCATCCTCTCCGAGGACCACCGCGCTCCGGTCGTCGGGGTGGACGTCTGGTACCACGTCGGCGCGGCCAACGAGGGGGCCGGAAAGAGCGGTTTCGCGCACCTCTTCGAGCACCTCATGTTCCAGGGGACGAAGCACGTCACCGGCGATGAGCGCGCCTTCTTCAACCATCTCGAGCGCAACGGCGCGACCAACCTCAACGCCACGACCGAGTTCGATCGCACCAACTATTTCGAGACCATGCCCTCCGATCGGCTGGAGATCGCGCTCTGGCTGGAGAGCGATCGGATGGGCTTCCTCCTCGACGCGGTGGACCAGAAGAAGCTCGACACCCAGCGCGAGGTGGTGCGCAACGAGCGCCGGCAGAGCATCGAGAATGCGCCGTATCAAAAGGCCGAGGTGCGGCTGGTCGAGCTGCTCTTCCCCTCGCCGCACCCGTACTTCGGGGCAGTGATCGGATCGCACGCCGATCTGCAAGCGGCACGGCTCGACGACGTGCGCGCCTTCTTCCGCACGTACTACGCGCCGAACAACGCCAGCCTGGCCCTGGTCGGGGACTTCGACCCCGCCAAGGTGAAGCCCATCGTCGAGAAGTGGTTCGGCCCCATTCCGCGGGGGCCGGAGCCGCCCGCGCTGCAGCAGGCTGCCGCCCTCCGCGCGGCGCCGCGCAGGGAGAAGCTGGGTGATCAGGTGCAGCTTTCCAAGGTGATCTTCGGCTGGGTGGGACCCAGGCCGACCGAGGGCGACGCGCTGCAGATTGCCATGCGCATCCTGGGCGCCGGCAAGTCGAGCCGGCTCTACCAGGCGCTGGTGCACGAGCAGCGCGTGGCGCAGGACGTGAGCGCCACCAGCACCCCGGCCCAGCTCGGAGGCGAGATCGAGATCGAGGCCACCGTGCAGGTGGGGCATTCCCCCGAGGAAGTGGAGAAGTCGCTCGCTGCGCAGATCGCCAAGCTGCGCGACGCTCTCCCCTCGGAGGAAGAGCTCCTGCGCGCCCGGCGCAACCTCGTCGCCTCGCTCTTCTCCTCGCTCGAGAACGTGGGAGGTGGCGGCAAGGCGGACCTGCTCAACTACTTCGAGATGTGGAGGCGCGACCCGGGGTTCTTGAGCGAGCAGATCGCCCGCGCGCAGGCGGTGACCGCGGCGGACGTGCAAAAAGCCGCAGAGCAATGGCTGGCGGACGACGCGCGGGTGACCTTGCACGTCGTTCCCGAGCAAGGAGCGACGCGATGAGCCGCCTGCTCCTCGTCATGGCGCTCCTCGCTGGGTGCGCGAGCAAGCCTCCCGCGCCGGAGCGCACCGCTCCCGCCGCGTCCGATGCCGGCGTGTCCGATGGCGGCCTTGCCAGGACGGAAGCGCCGCCCGCCGGGGCCGAGCCGCAAGGAACTCCGGACGCGCCCTTCCGCGCGCAGCCGCCCGCGCCCTCCGCGGCCATTTCCTTCCACGCGCCGGTCCCGCGCATCGCCAAGCTCTCGAACGGCCTTCCGGTCTGGATCGTCGAGTACCACGAGGTGCCCCTCGTCACCGTCGACCTGGTGGTGAAGAGCGGCTCCGACACGGAAGGCCCGTCGCAGGCCGGCCTCGCCTCCTTCGTTCTCGATGCTCTCGACGAGGGGACGCAGACCCGCGACTCGGTCGGCATCGCCCGCGCCTTCGAGAACCTGGCGGCGCGTTACCGGACCGAGGCCGACGCCGACTCGTCCGAGGTCCTGGTGACCGCGCTCTCCTCGACGCTCCCTGAAGTTCTGCAGATCTTTGCCGACGTCGCGCTGCACCCGGCCTTCCGGCCTGCCGATGTCGAGCGGGTCCGCGAGCAGCGCCTTGGACAGATCGCGCAGATTCTCGACGATCCGGCCCAGGTGGCCGAGCGCGTCCTCCGCCGCGCGATCTACGGCGAGAAGCATCCCTGGGCCTATCCCTCCGAAGGAACGGCGCGGTCGATCGCCGCTCTGCAGCCGCCCACGCTCATGAAATGGCACGAGACCTGGTTCCGTCCCAACAATGCGGCACTGGTGGTCGCGGGAGACGTGAACGGCGACGCCCTCTTGCCGCTGCTGGAGAAATCGTTCGGCGGCTGGCGGCCGGGGAAGGTGCCGGCGGCGCGTACCAAGGCGCCCGCATCGGCCGGCGCGCCGCGGACGGTGATCGTCGTCGATCGGCCTGGCGCTCCGCAATCCCAGATCTTCGTGGGCGAGCTGGGCATCGAGAGCGCCGCCCCCGACCGGTTCGCCGCGCGGGTGATGAACCTGATCTTCGGCGGCAGCTTCAACTCGCGGCTCAACATCAACCTGCGCACCGAGCACGGCTGGTCGTACGGCGCCTTCAGCTTCTTCGAGGAGCACCGCCAGGCGGGTCCCTTCATCTCGGAGAGCGGGGTCATGGCCGACCACACCGCAGAGGCCCTCTCCGAAACGTTTCGTGAGCTGAGGCGCATGCAGCAGGGAGAGGTGACCGACGCCGAGCTTTCCGACGCCAAGGAATCGCTCTTGCACACCATCCCCGCCCGCTTCACGAGCGGAGAGAGCGTGGCCGAGCTTTTCGCCCGCGCCTTCGCCCATGGCCTGCCGCCCGACTACTTCGCGACGTACTCCCAGCAGGTGTCCGCGGTTAGCAAGGAGGACGTGGCCAGAGCGGCTCGCGAGCGGCTTCATCCCGATCGCGCGGCCATCGTGGTGGTCGGACCGCTGGCCGAGACGCGCAAGGCGCTAGGGTCTCTCGGACTCGGCGCGGTGGAAGTGCGCGACGCGCAGGGGGAGGCCATGCAAGCGAAGGCGCCGCAGCAGTGACCGTTCCGGCGGGCACGCGGTGAAACTCACAAGCTCGGCGTAGTCACTCGCGTGTGGATGTGGATCTCCGAGGTCAGCGTCCGGTGGACCGGGCACCGATCGGCGATCTCGCCGAGGCGCTTGCGCTGCTCCTCGCTCAGCGGACCGCCGACGATGACCTCGCGCTCGATCCGGTCGAGCCTTCCTTCCTTGGTCTCGCAGGTGACGCAGTCCTTGGCGTGGATCTTGTCGTGCGAGAGGCGCACCTCGACGGTCTCCAGCGGCCATCCCTTGTTGCGGGCGTAGAGTCGCAGCGTCATCGCCGTGCAGGCGCCCAGCGCGGCGAGGAGCATTGCGTACGGCGACGGGCCGAGGTCGGTGCCTCCGAACGAAACGGGCTCGTCCACGATCATGCGGTGCGCCCCGGCCTCGACGTCCTGGCGGAATCCGTCGCCGGCGCTGCGGACCACGACCTCTTGTGGGCTCATGCGCCGATTCTACCGCGTAAGAACCGGCGGTAGCCGCACCACTTCGAACGCGCTGAGGGGAACCTCCTTCAGCTGATCGAGGTCGCGATCGTCCCAGCGCGAGTCGGTCGCACCAGATATCGCGGCGAAGGATCCTTCCGCTTCGTCGACGAGGAACATCCCGTACCGCTGCAGGGCGAGGAGGATCACGCGCGACATCCCCGTCGCGCGCGAGAGATCGTACGAGGCCCGCAACCGGATCCGCGTCGCCATCGGAGGCGCGTCGGGCGCGTCGCTGTTGCCGGGATGGGTGCCGGGGTGCACGAATGCGCGGGCGGCCGTCCCGGCCGTGAAGGTGAGCGCGTGCCGGATCTCGCGCGCGACGGCGACCTCCTCGTAGCGCGCGAGTCCCGGAAGAATGGGAAGCCCCGAGGCGGTGGCGCTCGTCCAACCATCCGGGCGCAGGGCTCCGGTGCGCAGGTCGAAGAGAGCCCCCGAGCCGGCGCGGTATCCGAGCCCGGGACCGAGCCAATGCGTGTCGAAGGTCTCGTAGAGGAGGCACCGGCCGGAATCGACCACCACCGCGTGCCGGTCGCCGGGCGCATCGCGGCCGCCTTGAATCGGCACATCGTCGGGGAACGGATAGGGCCCGGGATCGCTCTGCGACGCGAAGGTGAAGGTCATCGGGACCCGCGGCTGCGAAGCAGCGACGACGACGTAGGGGATACCGGACTTCGGATCGGCGCCGAAGTCCGCGTGCAGGCTCAAGGCGCCCGCGCCCATGTGGCGCAGGAGCGCATCGGAGCGCGCATCGACGGGATCGGCGGACACGTCCCGGTTCCAATCGTTTCCGGCGGGAAAGATCGGGCAGCCGGCGATCTCGGGTCCGGGCGGTTCCGCGCGGGGCGGCGGCGGACCTGCATCGGGAGGTCCCGGCGGCACGGTCGAGGCGGCGCCTTGGGGACCGCTGCTGCCGCACGCGAATGCGAGCGCAACGGCGATGCAGAGGGAGGGTCTCACCGCCCTTACGGTAGGCCTTCCGTCAGGACCCGGGCCCGTTCGCCCGTCACGCTACCGAGCGGACGAACGCCTGCATCGCGGCGAGCGTTTCCTCGGGCTTCTCGCGATGCGGGGAATGGCCGCACCCTTCGAGCAGCGCGGCGTCTACCTTCCCGCCTGCTCCCCGGCGGATCGCCTCCACCTGCGCCGAGGTGCCGTACTCGTCGGCGAGCCCCTGGACGACGAGGATCGGGGCGGAGATGCGGGGGAGCTGATCGGTGAGGTCCCACTTCCTGAACTCCGGATCGAGCCAGGGGCCGTTCCAGCCGTAGAAGGCTGCGTCCACGTTCTGGTGGTACTTCGCAAGCCGCTCGCGCAAGCCGCCCTTCTCGTAGGCCTCCTTGGCGCGGGCGATGCTCGCGAAGCTCACCTCCTCGCCGAAGACATGGGGCGCTTCGAGGATGAGGCCGCGCACCGGGTGATCCGCGGCGTAGAGGATGGAGATGGACGCGCCGTCGCTGTGGCCGACGAGGATCGGATCGGAGATCCCCGCCGCCTCGAGTACGCCGGGAAGCAGCAGGGCCTCGTCGTGCATGTACCGCACCGGGCGCGGAAGCGCCGCGGTCGCGGCGGATGTCCCGTAATTGCTGCGGCTGTATGCGAAGGCGGGAAGCCCGCAAGCCCGCGCGAGCTTCTCGGGAAAGTCGCGCCACATCGCGACCGAGCCGAGCCCCTCGTGGAGGAGCACCAGGGTCGGCCCACCGGATGGGCCCCAGGACGCGTATTCGAGGTCGTGCGGCCCGACGCGGATGCGGTTCACGGGCCGGCTTCAAACCACAGGTGGCCAGAAATGCGAAGGCCCGCGGGATCGCTCCCGCGGGCCTTCGCCAGGAAAACACGATCGGATCAGTGCACTTCTTCGTGGATCCTCGTGAGCCTGGTCTCGCGTACGAAGGCCGCACCGATGACGACCGTCATCAACGCCACGATGATCGGGTACCAGAGCCCCTGGTAGATGCTGCCGGAGCTGGCCACGATCGCCGTCGCCAATAGCGGCAGCATGCCGCCGAACCAGCCGTTACCGATGTGATAAGGCAAGGACATCGAGGTGTATCGAATCTTTGCCGGGAAAAGCTCGACCAGGAACGCCGCGATCGGCCCGTACACCATGGTCACGTAGATCACCATGAGGATGAGGATCAGCTCCGCCATCACCCAGTTGACCTGCTTGGTATCGGCCCCCGCGGGATAGCCCGTTGCCTTCAGCGCCTCGCCGTACTTCGCCTGACCGGTCTTCACCACCTTGCCGGAAGCGTCCTTGTCGTCCCAGCCGCGGACCTCGACGTTGCCGATCTTCGTCACTACCGACTCGCCGGCCACGGGCGGCAGCTTGGTGAACGAGACACCGGCAGCCGCGAGATAGCCGCTCACCCTGTCGCAAGGCGTGTACACGGTCGTGGGCATGGCGAAGATGTGGAACTTGCAGTCGTCCGCCGCGACGGTGACGGTGGTGTTCTTCTGGTAGGTCTCGAGCGCGGGATTGATGTAGTGGGTCAGCCCCCGGAAGAGCGGGAAGTAGGTGACGGCCGCGATCAGGCAGCCGCCCAGGATGATCCACTTGCGGCCGATCCGGTCGGAAAGCGCGCCGAAGACGAGGAAGAAAGGCGTGCCGACGATGAGCGAGATGCCGATGAGGAGATAGGTCTGGATGAAGTCGAGCTTCAGATAGCCCTGGATGAAGAAGAGCGCATAGAACTGGCCCGTGTACCAGACCACGCCCTGGCCAGCGGTAGCGCCGAGGAGCGCGAGCAGCACGAACTTGTTGTTCGGATAGGTGAAGAAGCTGTCGCGCAGAGGCTGCTTGGAGCGCTTTCCCTGGGTCTTGAGCTTCGCGAAGATCGGGGACTCTTGCAGCTTGAGGCGGATGTAGATGGAGATGAGCAACAGGGGGATGGAAATGAGGAACGGGATCCGCCAGCCCCAGACCTTGAAAGTATTGGCGTCCATGTTGACGCGGCAGGCGAGGATGACGACGAGAGCGAAGAGCATGCCGACCGTCGCCGTCGTCTGGATCCAGGCCGTCGAATAGCCGCGCTTGACGTCAGGTGCGTGCTCGGCGACGTAGGTCGCGGCGCCGCCGTACTCGCCGCCCAGCGCCAGGCCCTGCGCGAGACGCAGGCCGAGGAGGATGATGGGCGCCGCCCAACCAATGGTGGCGAAGGTCGGGAGGCAGCCGACGAGGACCGTCGATAATCCCATCACCACGATGGTGACGAGGAAGGTGTACTTGCGGCCCACCAGGTCGCCGATGCGCCCGAAGATGATGGCGCCGAAGGGACGGACCAGGAACCCTGCAGCATAGGCTCCGAAGGCCCCGATCGTGGCGGCGGTCAGGTTCCCCGGTGGAAAGAACAGCCCGGCGAAGAATACCGCGAGGATCGCGTAAAGATAGAAGTCGTACCACTCGAAAACCGTGCCGACGGACGACGCGATGATCACCCGGCGTTCATCGGCTCCGGAAATCACGTGTGGGGTCGGTACGACGATCGCTGCTGCGTCACTCATCCCCGTCTCCTCCCATTGTTTTTACTGCCGCGCGAAAAAGACGCTGCGTGCGAACTTTGCCCCGGTGACCGCTACCGTATGACTCCGAGCGTCATACCCGGAGACATAAAAGTGGAGGGCACAGTAGCAGAGTTGGACGTTCGGCTGTCAAGGTGCGGTCGCTGCGGAGCTCGCGAGCATTGATTTTTTCGACCCACCCTGAGTACAAGCGCGCGCCATGGACATCCTACGACCGGCAACGAAGCTCGCGGCTGCGGCGGTTTGCTGCGCCGCCGTCGCAACCGCGCCTGCGCGCGCACAAACGGAAATCAAGATCGGCGCCACCCTCCCGCTGACGGGAGCGGAGTCGCGCATCGGTGGCTTCTACAAGGAAGGCTACGATCTCGCGTTCGAGGAGTGGAACAAGAAGGGAGGGCTCGACGTCGGCGGCAAGAAGATGAAGCTCAATCTCCAGCTGCTCGACGATACCAGCACGCAAGCCACCGCGGCCTCCTTGGCCGATCGTCTTATCAACAGTGAGAAAGTGAACTTCCTGCTCGGGACGTACGCCACGAACCTGGTGGAGGCGCAGAGCGTCGTGGCGGAGCAGAACGAGATCCCCTACGTGAACGGCGGCGGCGCCGCCACCGCCATCTACAAGCGCGGCTACAAGTGGGTCTTCGGACTGCTCTCGCCGGTGGAGATCCTCGCCACCTCGATGATGGAGTGGGTCGACTCGGAGCAGAAGGCCGGGAAGCTGCCCAAGCCCGCCAGCATCGCGCTCGTCTGGGAGAACACTTCCCACGGGAAGGACTTCCGCAAGGGCGTGACCGAGTTCGCGGAGAAGTCCAAGGGCGGCTACAAGGTCGTCGTCGACGAATCGTTCGAGCTG
>Ga0066673_10000634_pt1 | contig 10765 bp, 7 predicted proteins | sample GraSoiAngelo_122_FD_62302 | JGI IMG/M metagenome (GOLD analysis project Ga0066673, IMG submission 62302) | Grasslands soil microbial communities from the Angelo Coastal Reserve, California, USA - 14_0927_02_20cm | ecosystem: Environmental > Terrestrial > Soil > Grasslands | place: USA...
AGCGTGATCTCCAGCAGTGTGCGGCCGTTGATTTCAACCAGGGCCTTGGGGCGATCGTCTGTGAGAGGGCGCAGCCGCGTACCCAGGCCGGCGGCCAGCACCATGGCCTTCATCGGCCCATTTTCTCCAGCTCGCGGTGCTGGACCACTACGTTGATGCCGTTCTTTGCGCGCAGATGACTGGCCAGTTGTTCGGCGAGATAAACCGAGCGGTGCTGCCCGCCCGTACAGCCGAAAGAAACCATCAGGTTCTTGAAGCCGCGGCTCTGGTAGGCGGCGACGCTGGCATCAACCAGCGGGGTGAGGTGATCGATGAAGCGATGAACGCTTTCCTGCTGGTCGAGATACTCGGCAACCGACGCATCTTTGCCTGTGAGATCCTTAAATCTCTCTTCACGGCCGGGATTGGGCAGACCGCGTCCATCAAAAACGAATCCGCCGCCATTGCCGGTTTCGTCTTTCGGAACTCCGTCGCGGTGAAATGAAAAACTAAAGATCCTAACCGTGAGGGTGTTGTTTGCAGAAACGCCGGCGGCAACCTGTTCCGGTGGTCCTAGGTTTTGTAACTTCTCCGATCCCAGCATCGCCATGAATGCTTCGGTCAGTGTGGGCACAGAAACAGGAAGGGTGACGTTGTGCAATAACCAACGCAGGTTCTTCAATGCGTAGGGAACGCTTTGCAGGAAATGCGGTTTGCGCTCATAGAAGCCCCGAAACCCATAGGCGCCGAGCGCCTGCATGATCCGCACATAGACATAGCCGTAGTAATGGTGCATGAACGCCGGGCGCTCCAGCGGAATGAACTCGCCTAGTGCATCCAGGTAATGATCGAGCAGTTGCTGGCGAATTTCCGGCGGCAAGTCGGCTTTGGCGTCGTAGAGAAGGGAAGCGACGTCGTAATGCAGCGCGCCTTTGCGGCCTCCTTGATAGTCGAGGAAGTACAGCTTGCCCTCGTACAGCATGATGTTGCGCGATTGAAAATCGCGATAGAGAAAATAGTCGTGGGGAGCGGACAAAAGGAATTTTGTAAGGCGAGAAAAATCATCCTCCAACGCCTGCTCGCTGAAGGGAATGCCAGCGAGGCGTAGAAAATAATATTTGAAGTAGTTCAGATCCCAGGCGATTGACTGGCGGTCGAAGCTCCCCCTTGGATAGCAGACTTTGTAGTTCAGGTCGCGGCCTGCTTTAATTTGAAATCGCGGGAGCGTGGCGAGCGCCTGACGATAATATTCGACAGCTTCCGGTGCGATGCTCAATCCGGAACGATTCGTTGAGAGAAAGTCGAACAGCGTGGTATCGCCGAGATCTTGTTCGATATAGGCACCATGGCTCAGATCATCGGCATAGAGTTCTGGAACTGGCAGGCCGTGACCGTGGAAATGGCGCGAGAATTCCAGAAAGGCGGCGTTTTCTTCGCGAACGTCGTACAGAATTCCGATGGCAGTCTTGCTTTCGCCATGCAGGCGAATGATGCGGCGTCCGGAGCCACCGAGTTGCCCTTGCAGCGGCTGCACACGGATGACAGGCGAATGGAAATAGTGCTCGAAGAGTTCAGAAAGAATTTCCATGAGTCAGAGCGGAGTGTTCTCACCAAGATAACATTGCCGGTTCTTCAGGGCTAAAGCCCATTTCTAGACGGGGGCGAGGCGGCCATTAAATGGCCGCTCTTCGACGGAGATTGCATAGAGGGCCGACCCTGGAGGATCCGCATGTCGTAGCAATGCGCGATGCTTCGCATCGCCAGGGCGGGTGAGGGCGCCCGCCCCCACGTGATTCGTTTCAGCTCCACAGGCGGTCCCACGAGCGTTCCTTGTCCCACTCGGGCGTGGGATCGAAGTAGCCGGTGCCGGGCGCGAGGTGCTGGCGAACGACATCATCGTTCAGGGTCACACCAAGGCCCGGACGGTCGGGGACTTCGATCCATCCGTGATTCACGATGGAAGTCTTGGTGTACTCCTGCACCATCGACGACCACCAAGGGACGTCAAGCGAATGGTTTTCCAGCGCGAGGAAATTCTGCGTCGCAGCCGCACAGTGCACATTAGCCATGCAGCTCACCGGAGTTCCGGCAAAGTGCATTGCCATGGGCACGCCATATTCTTCGGCCATGTCGCCAATTTTGTGGGTCTCAAGAATTCCGCCCGACGTTGCGAGGTCAGGATGAATCTTGCTGACAGCGTGTTTCTCGCAGAGCACACGGAATGGTTCCTTGAGAAAGATATCTTCGCCGGTCAGGATTGGCGTGGGGCTTTGATCAGAAATTTCTTTTAACAGGTCGGTGTAAGTCCAGGGAATGACGTCTTCAATCCACTCAAGATTGAATTTCTCGTAGGCCTTGCCGAGACGAATGATTGATTTCACTCCGAGGTGGCCAAGGTGGTCCATGGAAAGAGGAATTTCCATGCCGACTGCGTCGCGCACGGCTGCAACATACTCCGACAGCATGGCGATGCCTTTTTCTGTGACTTCGTTGGCGATGAAGGGATGCTCGAGATTGTTCTCCTCCCATTGGCTGAGTTCGGAAGGGCCAGTGACTGTGCCGGGAGTATCGGAGACCATCTCGACACCGAGATCCATTTTGAGCCAGGTAAGGCCCATGACCTCTTTGCGCTCTTTCATACGCTGCGCATAGATCTTAGGATCCTTCGATTCGGTAGTGTCTGCGTAAACGCGAATCCTGTCGCGGAACTTTCCGCCGCCTACCATGGCGTACGCGGGCGCGTTATAAACTTTGCCGGCGATGTCCCACAGCGCCATCTCTATAGCGCAGACGCCGCCACCCTGACGGGCATGTCCGCCAAACTGTTTGATTTTGCGAAAGAGTTTGTCGAGCTGCAACGGGTTTTCGCCAACGAGTCTGCTCTTGAGAAAAAGCGCGTAGGTTGCACTGGCTCCGTCGCGAACCTCTCCGAGACCATAAACTCCCTGGTTCGTATCGAGGCGAATGATTGGGCACGGACTCGGTCCGGGTTTTACCACCGTGGCCACGCGCATATCGGTGATCTTCAACTGCGAAGGCGCGGAGTTGGTGTTTACCGCTTTAGGGTAAGCCTCAAGCGGTTCGCTCATCAGCAGACCGCCTCCCAAAGCAAGAGCGGAAGTCTTCATGACATCGCGGCGGTTCAAGCGCGTGCGGTTGTTCATTGCGTTTCTCCCGGTGATCCAAATGGCTTGCGAAATTCAGGGTTGGTCAGCAAGTCGCAAATTATACGCTGGCGTTCTCCGGCCAAAAATCGTTTTTTCTGTGGAAACCAATGTGCATGCCCGTTACAGGCGTCCGAATTTCTTGACCGCTTCTTCGATCGATTTCAGCTTTTCGATGTAGGCGTACATGGAATGTTCTTTGAAATCCATTTCTTGTGCGGTGGCGAGAACAGCCGCGGCATTGGCGCGCGGAACAATAACCACACCGTCTGAGTCGGCCGCAACGATATCTCCGGCAGCAACCGAGACGCCGTCGCAGACCACCGGAATATTCGCGCCCGCGAAGCGATAGTGTCCAACTGATGTTGACGGAACTTCGCCCAGAGCGAAAACAGGAAAGCCGATCTTTCGCAGATATGCGGTGTCGCGAACACCGCCATCAATCACTGCACCGGAATAATTACGCGCCTGCATGGCGGTGCCCATGAGTCCGCCCATGCCGGCGATGTCGGCGCCGTCTTCGACGACCATCACGTAAACCGAATTCGGCCCACCCTGATCGATCGCGGCCAGCATGCCGCTGAGCGCATCGGGGTCTTTGTTTTCTTCCTTCTTCAGTTTCACCGTGACGGCGAGGCCGGCGAACTTCGAGGTGAAGATCGGGTGCATGCGGTGCGAGAGATACATCCTGCGTCCGGTGAGCTTTTCGATCGCGTCTGATACCGACGCGACCTCAACGTGACGATAACCCTCGAGCAGATCGGCTGCGGACATTTGATCGGCGGGGCGGGAGAAGGCGCGAGGAGGAGTGAATACGACTATTCCAGTGATTAATAAAAAAAGGCCAACAAGCGCCAATGCGGCGCGAAGAAAGAGCTTAGTCATATTGCGCTCCCGATGTTCTGAATGTGAGGTTAGAATTTCCGCTCAGTTGCGCGAGACCGCGGTCCACATCTACGCCGAGCCACAACAGCGCGCCGATCGCACACAGTCCAGCTGCAACAAAGAACGATGTTTCCCAGCCAAAGTGCTTCGCGATAACCGGCGTCAAAGAAGCAGTGACCGCGCCGCCGATCTGGTTGCCCATATTCATGACGCCTGAAACCGAACCGGCCGAGGTACCCGCCATTTCCGATGTCACCGACCAGAACGAACTCTGCGAAAGGTACAAAGCTCCGGCGCCTCCCGCAAGAACGACGCTGGCGAGGCGAACATCGGCGGCATAGCTCCCCATTGCAAGAAAAATTGTGCACAACAGCATTCCCGCGCAGGCGACGCCGCAACGTCCAATTCTTTTGCTGATGGTTCTGGTGAGAATGTCGCTGATCCAGCCGCCGAGCGTCGAGCAAATGGCCATCGCGATAAACGGCAGCATCGAATAATAGGAACTGGTCTTCAGGTTCAGACCGCGGACCTGGCTCAGGTAGATGAAGAACCACGAGAAAAAAATATAAGCCACGTAGCCGTAGCAGAAATAACTGAATGTGACGGCCAGGACGTCTCGGCTGGCAAAAATCTTGCCCCACGCCAGCGGCTTTCTTTCTGCCACCGCTGTGGGCAGTCCGGCACGGATGTGCGTCGCTTCTTCCGGCTTGACCCACGGATGATCCTCCGGCCTATCGCGCGCAATGAGAAACCAGACGACGCCGGCTGCTAGTCCAATGATTGCGCTGGCCCAGAATGACCAGCGCCAGCCATAGTGCAACAAGATGTAGGTGATCAATGGCGGAGTTACGCCGGCACCTGCTCCTACCCCGGCGAAGATAAGACCGTTCGCGATGCCGCGCTCTTGTGAGGGAATCCAACTGGCCACGAGGCGATTGCTCGAGGGATAGACGACTGCCTCACCCACACCAAGCAGAAATCGCATCCCCATTAACGAAACCAGAGCGCCTGCCAACTTCGCGGGAACTGACGCAGTCAGTGAGGTGAAGACGGCCCACCAGATTGTACCCAGGGCAAGAATTCGGCGCGGTCCGAAGCGATCGGCCAGCCGGCCTCCGGGCGCTTGTGAGATTGCGTAGCCAATCAGAAAGGCGCTCAAAGCCCATCCCAGATGAACATGATCGAGACCAAATTCTTTTTCGATGAAGGCGCCCGCGATGGAAATGTTGACGCGATCGAGATAAGCGACCGCACTGATGACGAACATCCAGAAGATCAGGACCCAGCGCATAGAAGGGATTCGTTGAAAGCGAAATAAGGATTGTAAGCTGAGAATAACGTTTTGCGATTGACAAATGTTGGTCGATTTGAGAGTTTCGGGGACGCGGTTCACGTGGAGGGAATGTTGAAGATGCGCATTATTTCGCTTGCATTCATTGCGGCGTCGCTAAGCACCTTGACTGTGAGCAGTTCCGCTCAACTCATGAGTTTTCCAAAGCAGCAACTGATCGAGTACACGGCGCAGAATCCGTTTGATCGGTTGCCGGATGGCAGGCCCAAAGTGCCAGATGCGTTGATTGAGCGCGCTCGCGGAATTTCTTCTGAAGAAGTATGGTCGGTAATGCAGGCGAAGGGATACGACAATCAATATGCAGACGGTTTTCAGGTGTTGCATCCGGGGAAGACTATGGTCGGCCGAGCCTTCACGGTGCAGTTCATGCCGTTACGCGAAGATGTTGACGGCGTAGCGCAGGCCAAATCAAAAGCCGCTACCGGCAAACACTTGCACAACCAGACCGCTATCGACATGCTGAAGCCGGGCGATGTGCTTGTCGTTGACCTGTTCGGAAAAAAGGTAAACGGGACGATGGTGGGCGACAATCTATTCTTCTACGTAAACCAGGCGACGCACAGTGGCGGACTGGTGGTGGATGGCAGCGTCCGCGACCTGGATGGCATTTCCGAGATTGATATGCCCGCGTATTTCCGCGCGGTCGACCCAACGCCTATTGGCCAAGTGATGCTCACCGGTATCAACGTTCCCGTACGTATCGGCGGAGTGACAGTTATGCCCGGAGACCTTGTTGTTGGCGACCGCGAAGGCGTGTACTTTGTTCCGCCGCAGTTCGTGAAGGAAGTACTCGATAAGGCCGACGAGACGCATATTCACGACGAATGGACGAAAAAGAAATTCGCCGAAGGGAAATACAAGTCAAGCGAGATTTACGGATCGCCCAGCGATCCCAAGCTACAGCAGGAGTATAAGGAATATCTGCAGAAGCGGCTGGATGAGATTCACAAACAACGTGACGAAAAATAGCGCTTGCCACCACTAAGGACACGAAGGCTTACGAGAGAAGCGTTTTTAGGCAAAACTTCTTCTTAATTTGAGCGAACGTTTGCAACGCGAAGTTCTCGGAGGGAAAAATGATTGATCGAATTGACAAAGTAGTCACGCGGCGTGGATTCATTTCGAAAGTCGGACAGGGATTTCTTGCCGTGAATGTTGCCGGAGCGCTGCTTAAAGACGCCGAAGCCCAGTTGGTTGTGCCGGATCCTCCGGGGAAGAAGTTGGGCTGGGCCGTCGTCGGGCTGGGTAGTCTGGCGATCAACCAGATTCTGCCGGCGTTTGCCAAGTGCGAGAAGTCGAAGGTTGTGGCCTTCGTCAGCGGACATCCCGATAAAGCACACAAGCTGGCCCTGCGCTATGGCGTAAGTTCGAAAAACATCTACAACTACGAAAATTACGACTCCATCAAGGACAATCCCGAGGTTGATGTCATTTACATCGTATTGCCCAACGGAATGCACGCCGAATATACAGTGCGCGGACTGCAAGCAGGCAAACATGTGCTGAGCGAAAAGCCGATGGCGAATGCGCCGGCTGAGTGCCAACAGATGATCGACGCGGCGAAGAAGGCGGACCGCAAGCTGATGGTCGCTTATCGTTGCCGCTACGAGACCTACAATCGCGAAGCGATTCGCATTGCCCGCTCCGGCGAGCTCGGACCAACGCAGATGATTCTCGCCGACACTGGATTTGCAATCGGCGATCCCTCGCAGTGGCGGCTGAATAAGAAACTTGCTGGCGGTGGTTCCATGATGGACATCGGCATCTATGCGCTGAACGCTTCGCGATATCTCTCAGGCGAAGAGCCGACGGAAGTTAATGCCATGTTATACAGCACGCCGAATGACCCACGCTTTAAGGAAGTGGAAGAGCACGTGACCTTTCAGTTGCGGTTTCCGAGTGGAATTCTCGCAAATTGCACCTCGAGCTACGGATACTTCCACCAGAGTCATTTCCGGGTGATGGGTACTGACGCCCGACTCTGCATGGATCCGGCAACCTGGTACAGCGGTCTGCGCATGTGGATTGAGCGTGGCAATACCATTGAGGAGAAAGAGCTGCCGGTCGTGGATCACTTCGCCTCCGAGATGGACCACATGTCAGATTGCGTCATGCAGAACAAGCAGCCGCTCACGCCCGGAGAAGAAGGGCTGCACGACATCACTTTGATCCATGCGGTGTACGAGTCGGCACGAAACGGCAAAACGGTAAAGGTGTAGCTCGGCTTCATGTCGGGCGGAGGGATCTTACCTTTCAATGAAGATCTGGCGAAGTGTCTCTGCTGTCTGCATGGCGGCATGTACCTTGCCGGCTCTCGCGAGCGGCACATGGCAATCACTTGGTAATGTGACAAGTGTCAAAGAACTTCCGCACGGCGTGGAACTGAGTGCCGGTAAAGCTCGGGTACGAGTTGAGACCATCACGCCGAACATCATTCGGGTTCGTTACTCACCGCAAGGAAGCTTCGCACCAGATCATTCCTTCGCCGTGGTTTCAAACATTGCAAAGCCGGTACCCAACGTTTCAGTGCAGCAATCGGCGGATTCCGTAACTATAAACGCCGGTGCGGTGCAGGCGAAAGTTTTCCGGTCGCCGCTACGAATCGCGTTCCTTGATGAGAAGGGAACCGTGATCTCGCAAGATCAGCCCGAGCATCCCGTCGCATTCGATGGCCCGGAGTTTCGCGGCTGGAAGACAATGCCGGAAGACGAGCATTACTTTGCCCTCGGCGACAAGAGCGGCCCGCTTGACCACCGCAATCTTGCGTTTACGATGTGGAACACGGACGCGTTCGGGTGGCAGGAATCAACCGATCCGCTGTACAAGACGATTCCTTTCCTGCTGGCGAAGCGCGGTGCGGCGGCGTACGGAATGTTTTTAGATAATACGTACCGCAGCAGTTTCGATTTCGGCAAGGAACTCCGCGACGCGTATTCGTTCGGATCTGACGGTGGAGAGCTCGACTATTACTTCATCTATGGTCCTGAACCGAAGCAGGTCGTCGAGGAGTTCACGTCACTTGTCGGACGTACACCGTTACCACCGCTGTTTGCGCTGGGATATCAGCAATGCCGGTACAGTTATTATCCCGAGGCGCGAGTGCGCGAAGTTGCTGGTGAATTTCGCAACCGTCGGATTCCTGGCGACGTGATTTATCTCGATATTGATTATCAGCAGAACAATCGTCCTTTCACCGTCGATGGCGAGCGCTTTCCCACATTCGAACAGATGATCACCGACTTAAGGGGCGAGGGATTCAAGGTAGTCGCGATTACGGATCTGCATTTAGCAAAGCTGCCGGGATACAAGCCGTACGATGAAGGCATGAAGGGCGACTATTTCGTCAAGAATCCTGATGGCTCGGTTTACGTCGGAAAGGTGTGGCCAGGTGACGCCGTCTTCCCCGACTTCACGCGCGCGGAGGTCCGCAAATGGTGGGGCACGCTCTACGAAGATTTCGTGAAGATGGGAATCCGAGGTTTCTGGAATGACATGAACGAGCCCGCGATATTTGAGCGCGCCGACAAAACCATGCCGCTCGACATTGTGCATACAGTTGAGGGCCGAAAGACTGATCATCGCGAAATCCACAATGTTTTTGGAATGCAGAACGCGCGCGCGACTTACGACGGCCTGCTCGCGCTGCAACCGAATCACCGACCGTTTGTGCTCACCCGTGCCGCTTTTGCCGGTGCGCAGCGCTACGCTTCCACGTGGACGGGTGACAACAGCGCCACGTGGAATCACATGCGAATTTCAATTCCGCAACTGCTGAATCTCGGCCTGTCAGGATACACGTTCATTGGCGATGACATCGGCGGTTTTGCGGGAAGCCCTACGCCGGAACTGCTGACAAGGTGGATGGAGCTGGGCGCGTTCAATCCGATTTACCGCAATCACGGGGCGAAGGGCACCCGTAATCGCGAGCCATGGGTGGACGGGCCCGAGCATGAGGCCATCCGCAAGAAATATATTGAGCTTCGTTATCAGCTTCTTCCTTACATCTACACAGAAATGGAAGAAGCCGCGAAGACCGGCGTTCCCCTAATGCGGCCGATGTTTCTGGAATTTCCGAACGAAAAAGATTTTGAGACCATGGACACTGAGTTCATGTTCGGCTCCGAACTACTCATCGCTCCGAAGGTGGATGAAAAATTCGAGCCGTACGACGTGAAGCTTCCCGCGGGCACATGGTATGACTTCTGGACGGGCCACAAAGTAACCGCCAGCACTCTGACCGTCAATCCTCCGCTCGAGGCAGTCCCCATTTATGTTCGCGGCGGCAGCGTACTGGCCGAGCAGCCGGTCGTACAAAATACAGACGAAGTTCCGCAGGGCCCGCTGCAGATTTCTGTCTATCCGGGCCCGGATTGCCGCGGATCAATTTATCAGGATGACGGAAACACTCTCGCCTACCAGCATGGCGAATTCGTGCGCATGCAGTTCACCTGCGAAGCGCGCCCGGAGTCATTGCGGCTGAAGTTCACGACCGAGCAATCGCAGTACACGCCTTGGTGGAGAAACGTGAACTTTGTTTTCTTCGGAATAATAAGTAAGCCTGCGACGATCGTTCTCGATGGTAAGAGTGTGTCCGATTGGCAATATGACTCGGCAAAAGGTGCGGTCTCGATCAATCTGAAAACGCAGCAGGCTGGCGAGATCGTGATCAATGTCCACTGAACAAAGCCGCGGTGCTACCGAGTCTGTTTCACGTTCATCATCCAGTTCGGTGATAAACTCCCGCTTTGCCTGAACCTCAGGCAGGAGTCCGCATGAGTTGGGCCAGCAAGTTATCCAGGTCTTATCGAATCGACGCAGCGAAGAATTTCAAGCTGAAACATTTCGATCCCGCCAGCACGGCCCACGTCCAGTCTAAAGAACACGCGCAAGAACTCCTCGCAAAAGGCATTGCGGAAATGGCTGAGTATCAGGACAGGCTTTATGCTCAGGACCGCTGGGCCGTACTGCTGATTTTTCAAGCGATGGATGCCGCCGGAAAAGACGGTGCAATAAAACATGTAATGTCGGGGGTGAACCCGCAAGGTTGTCAGGTGTTCTCGTTCAAGGCACCGTCATCTGAAGAACTGAACCATGATTTCCTGTGGCGCACGACTAAGTGCCTGCCGGAGCGCGGCCACATCGGAATATTCAACCGCTCGTACTACGAAGAGGTGCTCGTAGTGCGCGTTCATCCCGATATTTTGAAGAATGAGCGACTGCCGGAATCATTGGTGACGAGGGATGTCTGGCAGCAACGATTTGAGGATATCTGCGGCTTTGAGAACTATCTTGCGCATAACGGCGTGGTGGTCCGGAAGTTCTTTCTCAATGTTTCGAAGAAGGAACAGAAGCGGCGGTTTATGGAGCGGCTCGACTCTCCCGAAAA
>Ga0066673_10000640_pt1 | contig 10745 bp, 9 predicted proteins | sample GraSoiAngelo_122_FD_62302 | JGI IMG/M metagenome (GOLD analysis project Ga0066673, IMG submission 62302) | Grasslands soil microbial communities from the Angelo Coastal Reserve, California, USA - 14_0927_02_20cm | ecosystem: Environmental > Terrestrial > Soil > Grasslands | place: USA...
CGGCTGCTCGAAATCTCGCGCAAATGGGCAAGCGAACGCATCCAATGGGGCGTGCCGATCGGCAAACATGCTGCCATCGCCGGAAAAATAGCGGAAATGGCCGGGAATGTTTTCGCCATGGAAGCGATGACGTTTCTCACCTCGTCGCTGCTCGATCGTAAAGCGGGCGATCTGCGCATCGAAACCGCCATGTGCAAAATGTGGGCGACCGAAACGACCTGGAGAATCGCCGATGACGCGATGCAGGTGCGCGGTGGTCGCGGCTATGAAACTGCGCAATCGCTTGCCGGCCGAGGCGAGCCGCCCATCGCAGTGGAGAGATTTCTTCGAGATTGCCGCGTCAATACAATTTTCGAAGGTTCGAGCGAAATCATGCGGTTGTTCATCGCGCGCGAGGCGCTCGATCCGCATTTGAAAGTTGGCGGGGCGATTTTCAACACGCAACTGCCAATGTCGGAACGCGCGAAAGCCGTCTTCAGTTCTGGAAAATTCTATGCTGGCTGGTATCCGCGCCAGTGGATGCTGAACGGCGCAGGCAAGATCGACAATTTGCATCCGATATTGCGCGGCCATGTCGATTATGCCGCGCGCACTAGCAAGCGACTCGCGCGCGGTCTGTTTCACGCCATGGCGCGGTTTGGTCCGAAGCTGGACCGCGAACAACTGCTCCTTTCCAGATTTGTCGGAGCGGCGACGGAATTATTTGCGATCAGCGCGACCTGCTCTTATGCCCAATGGTTGCTCGGCCAGGGGAAACCTGCGGATGAAATTCTCACTGTTGCAGACTATTTCTGCCGCTCCGCGCGGATGAGAATCGATCATCATTTCGCGGGTACAATGCGCAACGTAGACAGACGCGGCTACTCTCTGGTGCAAGATTTGCTCGCGGGGAAACACGCGCTCCTTCGCGACGGAATTGTGTAATCGCGCGCGTTTCGCGCAAGAAGTCATGGGGAAGCGCTGACATCTTACGCTTCAGTTCCCCTAATTGCTCTAATGCAATCTCTCCAACAGCTATGCGACACCCCCGGACGCGGAGGTGTTCGCAAATAACTGTTTCCCTGAGATGCAGTCTTGCTTGTTAGGTCTGTTTTTGGTTCGATCGTAACGTGTCCGTTAACGAGGATCACGCCTCGGAAAGTCGAACTGCCTCAAGTTCGCCACGGCGAATCCGTCCGGAGGCGGACGCACAAAAAGCATCAATCGCGTTCACAACGACTCATTGGAGTGTGGTGCTGGAAGCTCAGGGTCAATCGCCCGCAGCGCAGGAAGCATTGGAAAAACTCTGCCGCACTTATTGGCGGCCTGTGTACGGTTTCATCAGACGTCAAGACATTAGAACCCACGAAGCCGAAGACCTCACGCAGGGATTCTTTTCGCTGCTCCTAGAGCGCCGCGACTTCGATGCTGTCCGTCGGGAGAAAGGACGCCTGCGTTCCTATCTGCTAATGTCACTGAAACATTTCCTCACCAGCGAGCAGCGCCGTGCGATGACACTGAAGCGAGGCAAAGGACAACAGCTGATTCCGCTGGAAGAACTGATGGCAAACAACCGAGTCGATGTGGAACCAGCAGATCCTCTGAGCGCTGATCGCCTTTATGAGCGCCGTTGGGCATTGACGCTTATGGAGCAAGTCCTGCGGCGATTGAAAGACGAATACTGCACAGGTGGTAATACCGTGTTATTTGATTCCCTGAAGCAACTGCTGCCCGACGAATTGGGAGCACCGTCACGAGCGGATATTGCATTGCAGTTGGGCATGACGGACAATGCACTTCGACAAGCCTTCCATCGGTTTCGCCAGCGTTATCAACTTTTGTTACGCGAAGAAATCGGTCACACTGTCGCCGTTGCCAGCGATGTCGAAGATGAGCTACGCCATTTGATCAGTGTGTTGCGAACGTAACGTATGATGGAATCCCGCGCAGTACATGATGGGGAGCGCGCACGCGACTCTCCCATCATGAGCAGCAGCGCACCGAGGGTTTGTCGAAAATGCGGAGCGGAAATTTTTGCCGACGCGCCGGAAGGCCTTTGTACCGCTTGCCTCTTTGAGACCGGCCTTGATCTGCCCGCTGATGAAACCGACGAACCGCCGAACGCAGGTAGGGCGCGACCGCCGGGCGCGCCGAAAATGAAGTCGGGCAGCACGGGGACATTCGGCGATTTTGGCGACTACGAACTGTTGGAGGTAATCGGTCGCGGCGGCCAGGGCGTCGTTTATCGCGCCCGGCAGAAAAGTCTCAATCGCACGGTTGCGCTCAAAGTGATTGGCTTGGGCCATTGGGCCACTGAAGCGCATCTAAAGCGTTTTCGCAGGGAAGCGGAAGCCGCCGCCAGCCTCGATCATTCCGGTATTGTTCCCATTTACGAAGTCGGCGAGCGCGATGGCTCCTGCTACTTCAGCATGAAGTTAGTCGAAGGCGGCCAGCTTGATGAAGTGATCAAGCGCGAACCAATGCCAATCCGACGCGCGATAGAACTAATCGCCAAGGTAGCGCGCACCGTTCACTACGCGCACGAGCATGGCATTCTTCATCGCGACATCAAACCGGGAAACATCCTGCTCGATGGGAAAGGCGAACCGCACCTCACCGACTTTGGCCTGGCGAGACTGGTCGAGACAGAAAGCACAGTCACACGCACGATGGAAGTCTTGGGTACACCGAGTTACATGGCGCCCGAACAGGCGGTAGGCAACAATGCACGCATCAGCAGCGCGACTGATGTTTATGGAGTTGGCGCAGTGCTTTACCAGCTACTAACAGGTCAGCCGCCTTTTGCTGGCGGAACAACCTACGAGACTATCAAGTTATTACTGGATACCGAGCCGCGGCAACCGCGGTTGTTGAATCCTAAACTAGATCGTGACCTTTCAACGATCTGCCTCAAATGCCTCGAGAAAGATCCGCAGCGCCGTTACTCGTCCGCTCTTGCACTGGCTGAAGATCTTGAGCGCTGGCTCAAGCACGAGCCGATCCAAGCCCGGCGCACAGGAGTTCTCACGCGCGGGAAAAAATGGGTGCGTCGCAATCCAACCAGCGCGCTACTGGCAGCATCCTTGGTCGCGTTGGCAGCCGCCGCCTGCTGGATCGTTTGGAAGAGCGAATTAGTTCGGCGTCCGATGCCGGCCGGAATCGCTGTGCTGCCATTCCTCGATCTTAGCCCGGCAAAAGATCAGGAATATTTCTGCGACGGCATAAGCGAGGAGATTCTCGACGCATTGGCGAAAATCGAGGGGCTGCGCGTCGTTGCCCGCACCTCGTCGTTCTCATTCAAGGGAAAGAACGCGAACGCGAGCGAGGTTGGAAAAAAGCTAAATGTCGAAAACGTGCTTGAAGGAAGTTTGCGACGTGAGGGTAACCGGATTCGTATTAGCGCGCAGTTAGTTAATGCGCGCAACGGTTTTCATCTTTGGTCGCAAACTTACGAGCGCGAACTCAAGGGCGTCTTTGCGCTGCAGGATGAAATCACGCGCTCAATTGTGGACGCGCTCAAGATCAAGCTTGCGATTTCGCTTCCTACCCACGAACAACGCAACACGGAGGCATACGATCTTTATTTGAGGGGTGAGTATGAGTTTCGCCAGGCCGAAAGTAGTCTGACCGCGGACGCCTACGATCGTGCCGACGCGTTTTACCGGCAGGCGCTGGCAGGCGATCCAAATTTTGCCGAAGCCGCTGCGGAGCTCGCGCGCAGTCGGCTATCGCGCCACTGGTTTGTCTCGCCTTTGGCGCCACCGGAATTAGAGGAGGTAAAGTCGCTTATCGACCGCGCTCTGGCGCTGGCTCCGAATTCGCCGGAAGCGCACTTTGCACTCGGGTTATTCTTCTATTATGGTCATCGCCAATACGAGAACGCGCTGACGGAGTTTAACCGCACGCTGGAGTTACAGCCGAACGATGCTTTGGCCCGAGCATATTGCGCGTCGGTTTACCGCCGCCGCGGTGAATGGGAGCGCTCGCTGGCCGATTATCAACGAGCGCAGGAGCTCGATCCGCGGGACACCATAATCGCGATGAATATCGGAAATACTTATCTGGCGTTGCGTCTGTGGGAGGATGCGGAGCGTGCCGAATTGCGAGCTCTCGCCATCGATCCGCACAACGCGCAGGCAGCGCTTTTTGTTCTCAGCTCTCGCCTCAACGCGACGGGCGATGCAAGCTCGGCCCGGCGAGCTCTCGATGGTTTTCCAGAGGGCGCCAAAGTCAGCCCCACCAGCCGCCGCCGCGGTCTTGGCGATGTGGGAGCTATCATTGGTATCTGGGTTTATCTTGACGTTATCGAAAGACACTTCACCGATGCTTTTCAAGCTTTCGAGAAGGACGTGGGCAACGACGATGCTGCGCATCTCGAGCAGCTTGCTGGGCGCGTCGCCCTTCGCGTGCTGGCGGGACAGACTGAGGCAGCCAAATCAATGGGCGAAGAAGCGCTGCCATTACTCGAGTCGAGACTCCGAGAGTGGCCGGATGACGCTTTCGCGCTGACGCGGTTATCTTGGGTTTACCTTGCCCTCGGGCGCAATGCCGATGCTCTGCGCTTTTCTAGACAGGCGGCGGATTCAACGCCCATAGAAAAAGATGCTCTGGTTGGTCCATATTTTCAAAACGGGCTAGCGCAAATCGAGGCGCGTGCAGGCGCACCTGAGGAAGCTATTAAGAGACTTCGACGTTTGCTCTCCATCCCATCGGGCGAGGCAGTTTCCATAGCTCGTTTGAAGATTGACCCAGTCTGGGATCCAATCCGTAACCGTCCGGATTTCCAGCAGCTGCTCTCAGGTCCGGAGCAGATCGGACCTGGTAGGTAGCTCGCAATAGACCTGCGTAATTTTTTCGCCGAGCTAAGGCGGCGCAACATTTACAGGGTTGCCGTCGCCTACGGCGTCGTGGCCCAGCTGCCCATTCCGGTCGCGACACTTCACCACTCTTTGAAATCGCCAGTGTCCTTGGCGCGTGTCAATCACGTTGTCCGCTTCATCGTAAACGCGAATCACGGCGTCATGTGAACGGCTGAAAAACTTAGCATAACCGTTTTAGCTTTCCTCACGCTTGCATAGTGTTTACGCTTCCAGCGTGACTGACGACGGCTCTGGCGGTGTCGCGCACGCGACGTTGCGTGAGTTTGCCAGCGGTCAAAAGCTGTTCCGAGGAACGTTACCGAATGATCCCCGTGTCTTCATGCTGACCGGCTTCATCACGCGTTGCCAAGGAGAATTCGAAGAGAGAGTGCGCGGTTTCGAGCGCGCCCTCGAACTGGATCCGCGCATTCTCCGTACCCTGCAGCAGATCGCGCTCCACTACCAGTCTCTGCGCGCTATGCCGAGTCGGCCGCCATGTGGGATCACGCGCTGGCGATCAAGCCGGATGACGCAGACACCAAAGTAACCCGCGCTTTCCTCGAATTGGATTGGAAAGCTGACACACGGCCGTTGATCCCTCAGCTATGGCCAATCGAAACTGCTACCCTATTGGGACCCGCTTCGCCGCGATCCGCGCTTCGAAAAAATCGTTCAATCACTCGCTCCTAAATGAGTGTTAATCTGCCAACCACGCCGGAGCCTTGGCGAAGGTGGGTCGCCTCCCTTGCGCCTAAATAAGCATCACCGCGGATTACGCGGATAACACAGATACAGACGTGATTCAGAAGGAGTGGTAGGGCGCGACCGCCGGGCGTGCCGAATTGGGCGACCAGTTGTGGCGCGTCTGTGTCAGACGCCGGCCAAGAACTCATCCCTTGCAATCCGCGGTTCTTAAGTCTTCCGCATTTTTCCGCGTAACACCCGGCTCGATTTCGCGCAGTACATCAGTGAACGGCCGGAAATGATTTCCCATGACGGGATGTCAAAGAAGGCCAAAACAAGAAAAGGAAATTAAAATCATGAACAAACCGAACATTAACAAAAGATCACTGGTAATCATGTTGTGTGTGGTTGCCTTCTTCACGATGGGCTCGGTGCCCTCCGCGTCGGCTACCACGCCCACACCGGTTACCATCACTGCTGTATATGATTTTTCGACGTTTCCCGATGTAACGGGAACCTTTACTACGAGCGGGGCCCTTACAATTTCAGGGCCTTCTACAATGCACGTCGACCTTCTTAATAATGGTACGCCAGCTCAGCCAGCTCATTGCGTGGTTACGTTGATAGCACCAGATGGAGACATCATTATTCATCAGCAATGTGAATTTGCCACTTCTCCACCTAGGGGAAGATGGGAGATTGTAGCTGGCACAGGTGCTTATGCGAACCTTAACGGGAACGGGTCACTTACGATGCCGCCTAATACCGAAGCAATGACAGGGTTTATTTACCACTGATTGATCAGCAAACGCCACCGCGATTGCCTGATCCGCACGAGAGCCTCTTCGGTCGTCGCGAAGATACACCGGAGAGGCTCCTGGCATCGGTGAATGGACGGATGCCCGCTACCTGCGCGGGCGGTTGAGTTCAAGTCATCCTTGCCCTGGTTGACCAACCATTTCGTCACGGCTAATCTCAACAATGAGTACACCAACCGTGTCCGCCGCAGGACAGATTCGCCGTGGCGAACTCACGGAGGCAGCTTCATCTCGAAGCCGCACCACGAAGAGCGAAAAACAAAAAGCGTTAGCGCCGTCGAAAGTCCTCGAAACAATCGAGCAACATGTTTTGCTCGACGGCTTCAAGGTCGTAATCGATCTCGACAAAAGTCGGGGCGCCTATTTACACAACGCTGTCTCTGGAAAACGGCTCATCGACCTCTACGGATTTTTCGGATCGATGCCGATCGGATTCAATCATCCGTACTTTGATGATCCGGCAGTGCAGCGCGACCTTCTTCGCGCAGCGAAAGTCAAGATCGCTAACTCGGACGTTTACTCGGAGGATTACGCGGAATTTGTCGAGACGTTCGAACGCGTGGTCGGTTTGCCGCCGCTGGAGCGTTATCTTTTCATCGAGGGCGGTGCGCTGGCAGTCGAGAATTGTTTGAAGGCGGCGATGGATTGGAAGGTTCGCAAGAACATGGCTGCCGGCCATGGCGAGCGCGGCACGCAGGTGTTGCATTTCCGCCGGGCTTTTCACGGTCGCAGCGGTTACACGATGAGCCTGACGAATACCGATCCGCGCAAGACGGATTTGTTTGCGAAATTCGATTGGCCACGCGTGTCGTGCCCACACATCGATTTTTCGCTGCCGGAATCGGAGCGCGAAGCTGACGTGATTGCGCGCGAGCAGAAAGCGGAGCGCGAAATCCGCGACTTCATCGATCAGCGCAACATCGACATCTGCGCCATCATCGTCGAGCCAATCCAGGGAGAGGGCGGTGACAATCATTTCCGCGGCGAATGGCTGCAGAAATTGCGAACGAGCTGCGACGAAAACGATATCCTTCTCATTTTCGACGAGGTGCAGTGCGGCATGGGCGCGACGGGTCGCAACTGGTGCTGTGAACATTTCAATGTAGTGCCCGATCTGCTGGCATTCGGGAAGAAAGCGCAGGTCTGCGGAGTGATGGCCGGCCCGCGCATTGATGAAGTGAAGGATAACGCGTTTCGGTTATCCAGCCGGTTGAACTCAACCTGGGGCGGTAATTTCACCGATATGGTGCGCTCGACTCATTTTTTGCGCATCATTGAAGAGGAACATTTGGTGGAGAATGCCGCAAAGGTTGGCGGATATTTTTTGGATCAACTGCACGATCTGCAAAAGGAGGAGGCGCTAATTTCCGCAGCACGAGGCCGGGGATTGTTTCTCGCTTTCGATCTTCCGGACGCCAAAACGCGCGAGGAATTTTGGAAAGGCTTTTTCGATCTCGGCGTGCTGACGCTTCGCTCGGGCGAGAATTCAATTCGGTTTCGGCCGCCGCTCGATATCACCGCGGAGGTGATCGACGAGGCGATCGATGCAATGCGGAAATATTGCCGGCAACGAAAATAATTTTGGTAGGGCTCGACCGCCGAGCGCGCCGATGATTGCGGACGGCCTCCCGCAACTGCGGGATCCCTACCATTTGGATATGCAACCTGTATTAGAGAAACTCGGTCTTACTGACGTAAATGATGGCGTCTTCGACGGCGAATGGCGCGGCGGCGGAGGAAAGATCGACAAGATTTCGCCGATTGACGGACACCGACTCGCCAGCGTGCGTACTGCATCAGACGACGATTACAATAAGGCGATCGCACGTGCGCAGGAAGCATTTTCAAAATGGCGCATGACTCCAGGTCCCGTACGCGGCGAGACAGTTCGCCGACTTGGCAACGCGCTACGCGAACTAAAAAACGAGCTCGGTCAGCTCGTCACTCTCGAGACTGGAAAAATCATCGCCGAAGGAGAAGGCGAAGTGCAGGAGATGATCGACATCTGCGATTTTGCGGTCGGCCAATCACGCATGTTATACGGCCTGACAATCCAATCGGAACGACCGAGCCACCGGCTGATGGAGCAATGGCATCCGCTGGGCGTCATCGCAGTGATTACCGCGTTTAATTTTCCCGTGGCGGTTTGGTCATGGAACGTTGCGCTCGCTGCCGTTTGCGGCGACGCAACGATTTGGAAACCTTCCGAGAAAACACCGCTCACAGCCATTGCGGTAACAAAAATTTGCGAGCGCGTTTGTCGTGAGACCGGGGCCGATCCGGCGATCTTCACGCTGCTGATCGGCGATCGTAAAACGGTCGGCCAAAAACTGGCCGATGATGCGCGGATTCCATTGGTCTCAGCCACCGGCTCCGTCAATATGGGTTTGCACGTCGCAAAAACAGTTCATGGCCGCCTCGGTCGATCGATCATGGAGCTTGGCGGCAACAACGCGCTTATTGTCGCGCCGAGCGCCGACATCGATATGGCTACGCAATCGATCTTCTTCGGCGCTGTCGGCACGGCCGGACAACGTTGCACTTCCACGAGGCGTGTAATCATGCACGAATCCGTTGCATCGAAAGTTCGCAATAAACTGCTTGCCGCTTACAAGGGTCTGCCAATCGGAAACCCGCTCGATCGCAAGACAGTGATGGGACCGCTGATCGACAAGAATTCGGTTGATCTCGTTCAGCATTCGATCCAGCGACTGAAAGATGAAGGTGGCGAAATCCTTTATGGCGGGGAGCGACTCACCGTTCCTGGCGGTTGTTACATGAAACCGTGCCTGGCAACCGCAAAACCAGATTTCGAGATCGTGAAGCATGAAACCTTTGGTCCGCTGCTTTACCTGCTGACGTATCGCGATTTCGATGAAGCAATCGCGATCCAGAACGGTGTGCCGCAAGGATTGACCTCGTCGATTTTCACCAATGACGTGCGCGAAGCGGAAAAATTCGTGAGCACAGTCGGAAGCGATTGCGGCATTGCGAACGTGAATACCGGCACCAGCGGCGCGGAGATCGGCGGCGCGTTCGGCGGGGAAAAGAATACAGGCGGCGGACGTGAGAGCGGAAGCGATTGCTGGAAGAGCTACATGCGCCGACAAACCAACACGATCAATTTCTCAACTGAGCTGCCGCTGGCGCAAGGAATTCAGTTTGGCGCAGGCGAGGGTAGCGGCACGGCGTAGGGTGCCGCACGGGTTCCAGCATGCACCGCGCCGACATTTGCCGGCGCGACGGGGGGTTCGGCGGCAGCGCCCCATTTGGCGAAGAGAACTGGCTGGTGTTAATTTCACAGGCTCCAGTGTTACAGATTTCGCGCAAATCGAGTCCCGGTGCCGATAATGCTACCGAACTCTTTCGAGAATTCCTCTTCCTGATGTCTTGGATGCAGATTTTCCTGTCACGCTTATCTGGTTAGTCGAATAGGCTGCTGTGCTGCCATCCTCGTTGACTGTTAAACTCGCCTGCATTTGCACGCTCGTGCTTCGGCCCAGTTTATAGGAGCGCCTATAGTTTAACGTCCTGCCCTGATGAGAGACCGAGCCGCTGTTCATGTTACTCCAGTGTGTTTCCGATTGGTCGATGGTCAGCTCGACCTGCGAATCCCATGTGCTTTGCGGGCCGACGCTGTGAACAGTTCCCCGCCATGTGCCGGCGAAGAGTTTTTGTGCGCGTAATGAAGGGGCAGTTTTCAGCGGTTGTGGCCAAACAGAATTATTGAACGTCATATTTGCCACAGTGATATCCGGTGTACTCGTGGCTCGCGCTATTGGAGTAGCTGCCGGCGTGGTTTCAGCTACGGGCTTGAATCCGGCATCGTTCGGTTTCTGAAAATGCGCCGTAACAAACCAACTGGTTCCGAGAACCGCCAAACCCAGGATGCCAGCGCTGCTTAGGACTAACGCTGAGTTTGCAACGCGCTTTCTGCGGGTCCGCCGAATTTTTTCAGGCAACTGCGGATTGCCAGCTTCCGAATTATGGAGGTTGACCAGCTCAACCCGGAGACCGTGTTTAACCTCGCATTGCCCCAGGTCATGCAAACAAGGCCGCCAACGCTCGTCGTGCTCGAGATCTTCAGCTACATGCTTCGAAAGCAAGATGTGGCCAGCGTCTCCGCAATCCATGATGCGCTGGGCGATGTTAATTCCGGCGCCGGTTACGTTCATGCGATTGTTCACATCCATGACTTCATTCAGGAGGCCGCTATGGATTCCCATTCGGATAGGGATTGGCGGCGTCTCTTTCTTTAGTGCCTGGCTAAGTTCTAATGCGCATCGCACGGGAGATTCAGGGCTATCGCGAAAAACCAGCGCCATCCCATCCCCGGTTGCGACCCGCAGCAGTTTGTTTTTCTTGCTGGCCAGGCGGACCTGCTCCGTTCCCTGCACAAGCTCAT
>Ga0066673_10000641_pt1 | contig 10741 bp, 10 predicted proteins | sample GraSoiAngelo_122_FD_62302 | JGI IMG/M metagenome (GOLD analysis project Ga0066673, IMG submission 62302) | Grasslands soil microbial communities from the Angelo Coastal Reserve, California, USA - 14_0927_02_20cm | ecosystem: Environmental > Terrestrial > Soil > Grasslands | place: USA...
TGGACTCGAATGGCTTTTATGCTCGTGTGTATACATGTAAAGACGACGGTTCATGGCCATAGTCAACGTCAGGATACCTGATGATCTGAAGACTCGAATGAGCAGTCTTCCCGAGTTGAACTGGTCGGAGATAGTCCGGGAGGCGATAGAGAACAAGATTGCCTCTGAGCGACGGAAGGCGAAGGACCGAGAGAAGATTCGAGCAGCGTCAAAGACTCAGGACAGAATAGCCGAGACATTGTCGCGGCGATATTCGGGAAACTGGAAGGGAACGGAGGTCATTAGATACTGGAGAGAACACCGCTATTCATCCTCGACGCGTCAGTAGCGGTAAAGTGGTTCGTCCCAGAGCCGCTGAGAAAGAAAGCCCTCAGCGTGAGAACAGACTACCTTGAGAACAGGATAGATCTACTCGCACCAGGCCTGATCAGATATGAGATAGGAAATGCACTCCGTTTCCACCCTGGGTCCAGCCCCAAAGAACTCACTGACGCTGTCAAGACAATCGCAGATATGCAGATCGACAGAGCCGAGCTTGCTCCAGAAACAGTTACGGTAGCCTCGGAAATAGCATTCCAGGAAGGAATCACGTTCTACGACGCCGTATACATCGCTCTCGCCGAGAGAAACACGGCAGTAATGATAACGGACGATCTTGCGCTTTTCCGGAAGGCTTCAAAAAAGAGAAACCTGTTGCAGCTCCTCAAAGACTACAAGAGTCCTCGGCGGGATTCGGCCCTTGAACCCGTCGCAGGGGTTGACAGGGGAAGACGGGCTTTTCGAAGAGAGAAACTGGACAGATACTGATTGCTCATCCACGCATAATCGCAAACCCCGCGCCTAGCCTAGTTTGAACCTCTTTCGTACTGTCGGTTCCCTTTCTGGTTTATTACCTTCAAACCTTGTCCCACAGCCGACACCGGAGAGACAGGGATGGCTAGGACTGTTCTAGAGTTGAGATGCATTAGCTGTGGTGTCAAGTTTGAGAGAAGCTTCGAGAAGAGGCGCGGCGATCCGGACGACTCGGAGGGCGAGATGGTTCGTCTCGAAGGGTCTTCCTGCCCGAACAAGTGCAGCGGAGAATGGTTTGCGGTCGAAAAGTCGCATCCCATCCGGAAATTCAAGCGAACCTTCGGGGGCTAGGGGATCCGCTCACGAACATCGGGGAATGCGAATGATTGATCGAAACTGGGCAGAAGCTTTCGCTCGGGAATGGGTGGATGCATGGAATGCGCATGACCTAGAGAGAATTCTTTCCCATTACACGGACGATTTTGAAATGGCGAGTCCGCTGATCGTCGAACGCATGGGAGTTGCAAGCGGCCGGTTGAAAGGGAAAGAGGAGATTCGCCGCTACTGGGGTCAGGGGTTGGCTGGGGCACCAAACCTCAGGTTCGAGCTCCTGCAAGTGATGGTTGGCGTGAACTCGCTCGCCATCGTTTACAAGAGTGTGACGGCAGGGCGCACGGTAATCGAGCGAATAGAGTTCGACGACCACGGAAAGGCGGTGCAAGCTGAAGCGCTTTACGGGCCTCTCGAAGCTGGAAAGGTCGTGGGAGAAGACGAGTACAAGCGGATCCTGCGAGAGCTAGCGACCCTCAGAAAGAACTGGCGATGACTGCCGTAGCAGATACGCGCCTTCTCCTGACACTACAATGGGAGAGTCCGCAGCCGAGCTGAGACCCGGCTCCTCTGCCAAGAGAAAGGAGTCGGAACTCGACGAGAAATACGGTCTAACAAACTACCCTGAATGGCTGCCTGAACTCGTCAGAGAGTACAAACTCAAGAATCCGCTATCCTAACCATCCTACCTCATAGACTCTCCCTAAAGCAGCTGAAGAAGTCTAGCTAGCAGGGCCGCGAAGATGGCGAGAAGGATCGCAATGAGTCTTTCAACATTGCGAGATTCGAAGGGCCACTCGGAGATCTTGGAGGCCTCCTCCCTGAGTGCTAGAAACTTTTCCAGCTCGATGAGATCTTTAACGTTGGTCGAGGGGGAGTCTTCTTGATTTGGCGCTCCTGAGTTCTCGGAGACTGTAAACAGTTCCTTGCTCAGAGAACTGAGCTTCGCCTCCTCTTCCTCCTTAGCTCCAACCATTCGCCTGTGAATGCCGATTAGGGGAAGGAAAATCATCGAAATGCCTATCGCCACTATTGCGAGATTGCTGGCTAAGGAGGGCACGTCTCCCGTGATCAGACTCGCTCCCAGAGTTATCGTGATCGCGACGGAAAAAATCGCAGCCGATGAGACAACGATTTGTCCCAAAGGCTGCAGACCAAGCATTCTGTCCTCGTAAAATTTCTTCAATCTTAGTGGCTCGCGGCCGAACCTGGAAACGCCCCAAAGGCCGCTCAAGTACACCCAGAATGCAGCTCCGTAAATCATGAACGCGATTGCAGAGAGAATAGTGGTGCCCACAAGGGAGACTGGACTGGTCGCAATCAACCCCCTCGCCGGAAAGTAGAGAGAAAAAAAGAGAAGCGTAAAAAATAGTGAACCGCTAAGGCTCGTCATCGGACCGAACGCTTTGCGATAGGAACTCTCGGCAGTTGGTGACAGTGGAGACAGCCTAGGTCTCGCGGAAAGTACAAGAAGCCGCAAGTACCTTGTCAGATACATGTCCACGAAGAGAGCCAGCGTGGACACTACGACTTCCGCCACCCCCTGGACTACGGATCCTTGTTGAGTAATGGGAAGGATCGAGAAGAAGCTGGCCGACACAGTCTCGCTCCAAGCCTGTCCTATGTTCAAACTCCCCAGATAGAACACGAGGAAGGAGCCGGGACCTCCAGCCACAAGGGAAATCATGAGGCAGCTTATGGTATACGGCAGGTGTGTTGGTCGGGTGAGTCTCTCGGGGACGGTTAATCGCTCCGGGCCGGGTGGGCTTAATTCTCTCGACAAAGTCAGTTTTCGGCCAGGACTAGTTTATGGATACTTTAGGGATTTAGGGTTGTTTTGTTTGGTTACTCAACGCTTAAGCACTATTAGTCGACTGCCCGAAGGAGTAGTAGCAGCGCTCCCTCAGAGGTCAGATTTGTGAGCAAGACGGCACGGGCAACACAGGAGAAAATGAAGGCAGGAGGACACATGCCGTTTGAAGAGTTTCCTCTGAAGGAAGTAGATCAGCTCGTTCACGAACTAGACAAGGTCAAACCCGCGGGATCGACTGTGATAGTCACTCCGATGGAGGATTCGCATCATTCGCCCTGTTTGAAAGAGATGATAGCGGTAATGGTTCACACCGCAGGCAAAGATGATCAATCTAGCGAGATTCACTCTCTCTACCAATACTGTCCAGATTGCAAAATCGCAGTACGAGTGCTCTAATCAACCAACCGCAACTCATGTGCGCTTTCCCTTCCTGATGACTATCTGATCCCCCCTCCTGGTCCAGAGCAACCTCTCTTCACCGTGCGAGGTTATCCTCAACGTCAAAGCTTTCTGAATGTGTCTGGGGATGGCGGCCGTTCCGTTCTTCCTGAGCATGGTCTTTCTCCAATCCGATTGCGGCGTCCCCTTGGTGACGATCACTTCGTCTCCCGCTGGAGTCCACAGCAGCTTGGACCTCTCGCCCGGCTTCGGCTTCAGGCCCAGCGCTTCCATCACATTCTCAGGGACTTGGATCGTTCCACCCCTGTTCAGAATCGTCGCGGCTAGGAGGAATTCTCTTGCCAAGTCTGCTCGTGGCCTACTCGATGAAAATGGCGGGACGGTATGGCTCCGCGGACCGAGCGCGATCCTTGGGATCATTTACTCTTTTTTCTCCTTCCTGTCCGACCTGGATCTCGGCTTTGAATTCTCGGCTGAAAAAGTCCATGGCGTCCTCTAGTATCTTCATCTCTTTCAATTCCAGTCCTACTCTCGACTTGCGCAGTTCTTCTTTCATCTGAGTTGCTTGCCTGATCGACTTAGAGGCGAAATCAGCCGCCGGCTTTCCGATACTGCGAAGCTCAGGCTCAGACATCACGTCTCTGATGAAAGTGCCTTGGTCGGTTTGGCTTTTGACTGCCATGTCTAGCGCTTTCTGGTATACGCGCCATTTCCAAAGGGCAGCCGAATAGTACGTGATCCGTTTCGGCGTGAGACCTGTCGCTCTCAAGATTTCCGCAGTATCATCCAGTGTCTGTCGAATAATTGATTCTGCAGCTTCTGCCGCGCTATCGTGGAGACTCTCGTCAAATTCCGGCCAGTCCGCCTTTGCGACCATTCCTTTGTTGCCGAGACTCGCCCACATCTCTTCAGCCACGTGAGGCGCTAAAGGAGCGATCATTCGAGCCTTGAAGTCGAAAACCTGCTTCAGAACTCGGTCTCGACCCTCGCGGCTCTTCTTTCTTGGACCTAGCCTGCGCTGATACCAAGCCGTGTCGTTCTCGATTTGGTACAGTACCGTGTTAATGACCTCCCTTACTCGCAGCTTTTCCATAGCCGTCGTGGCCGTTTGAGCGGCACTGTTCAGACGACTTAGCATCCACCTGTCAAGAGTCGAAGAGCTGCTCTTTCCCGATACTCTTCGTCGGCCCAGCTTTCGAGACTGAGCTACTAGATTTACTAGTCTCTCCTGAATTGTTGCGACTAAGGATTCGCTGAAATCTGTGTCTTGATTCAGCTCCGCAGTGGACAGGACTCCGATTCGGAGAGGATCGGCGCCAAACTTCGCAATTGCCTGCCTTAGGGGAATAATGTTCTCCAGTGACTTCGACATCTTCGCCCGCTCCATCAATACGAACCCGTTCGCGACTATGGCTTTAGGCCAGAGGTTTCTTGGAAAGAGTGCAGTGTGGTGGAATATGTACATCGATAGGTGGTTTGAGACCAGATCCTTTGCTGAGTGTCTCATGTCGACCGGGTAGAAGTAGGTGAACTCTTTCCGTATTCCTTCTATGGTTCTCTTCGAGATTCTGGTCTCGCGTATTATGGCTTCGGCAGAGCCTTCGCCTAGGAAGATGTAATCGAAAAATGCGTCGGGCAAATCTTCGGGAGATTTTTCGAACCTCTTGAAGCTAACCCAATCCTTAGCCAGATACTTTGCAAGGATGTAGTAGGCCATGTAGATTACAGAGTCGGATAGCGCTTCGATAATCCAGTCTGGGTCCCAAGGCAATCGCGTGCCCAGTCCGACCTTCCGTGCACAGGCTCGCTCTTTCAGCCAGTCGAGTGCGTAGTTGAACTCGTTTCGTCGCTCTTCGGGGAGAATTGCCATCTGGTCGAGGCAGAGATGCGCTTGTTTCTTCCAATCGGGGTCTCCATAGTTGATGAACCATTGATTGTCGACTATGTGAACAACGACCCTGGTGCCGCATCGGCAGATAATGGGTTTGTTCAGTATCTCGTAGAGTTTCGTTAGCTTTCCGGCGTTTGTCAATTCCTGGATTATTGTCTGTCTGGCTTGTTCGACTGATTGACCGGTGTATGGTTTCGCGTTTTCATTCATGCTGCCGTTGTGGAATTCTTTAGAGTAGAGGTCCTTCGTTGCCTCGGCTAGCCGGGGATCCTTCTGGTCAGTTATGCCATACTTCTTTACGATGTCAGCTGCAGGAGATTGGGAGAATCCTTCCAGTGTGATTACGGATATTGGTTCTATCTTTTCGACTATTGCCTTGGCATGGTCTGGGAGCGAAGGGTTCGTCTTCAGCTCAGTTAGGGCTTGGTAGTCGTACGGTGCGTGTCCGGGCACTGACATGACGATTCCTGTACCATTGTCGGGTTCCACGAATCGTGCTGGGAGGATTGGGATGATCGCGTGAGTTACTGGGTTTGTCAGGGTCTTCCAGAGCAGCTCTTTTCCGGATAACTCGCGCTCGATGCTGATCTTATGATTCTGATGCTCTAAGGTCGCAACGGCTTCAAGGCTGACGATCCATTGCTCCTCGTCTACTCGAGCTTGGACGTATTGGGCCTCCGGGTTTACCCAGAGGTTCGTTACTCCGAAGATTGTTTCGGGGCGCAGGGTTGCTGTTGGATAGACTATTTCGTCCTGAAGGAACTTGATGAGGCTCGATTCTCCGATTTCCGGCTCTAGGTCCCCTTGTGTGTCCACGGTTCCGACGGGATTCTTGTCATTAGGACACCATGCGACGGGGTGGGTTCCCTTCGTTATGTAGCCGTGCTGGTCTAGCCATCTGAAGTGCCATTGTATGAATCGATTGTACACGTGGTCGATTGTTGTGAATTCTCTACGCCAGTCGATCGAATAGCCAATTTCGATCATGCCCTTCTTGATGTCGTTTCGAAAATATTCGGCCATTCGCTTCGGTTCCTTCAGTTGATCGAACTTTTGCCTAGGAATGCGATAGACTTCGGTGAATGTCTTGACTATTTCCGGATCGTTCTGGCTGAGCCGTTTTGCCATGGCGTATAGTGGTGTTCCGGTGTAGTGGAATCCCATTGGGTAGAGGGTGTTGTATCCTCTCATTCGGTGGAATCGCGCGTTAGCGTCTGCAATCGTGTATGTTCGGCCGTGGCCTATGTGTTGCGGAGAGTTAGGGTAGGGGTAGGCTGCGGTCACGAAGTATTTTGGCCGGCGCGGATCCGGGTCTGTCTGGTCAACTTTTGCCCATGCCCATTTCTTCTGCCATTTCCGCTCCAGGGCACGCCAGTTGAATTTGGCCAAAGTCATGCCACTTCTTTAGCCGTAAGCGCAGAAAGTTGTCTCTGGATCGTCTCCTCTATGATTCGCAGCGCATCCTCGGCTTTCTCCTTGAGAGGCCCCCCGCCAGATGCGAAGAATTGTCTGCCTCCACCTCCGCCTCCGACTGCTTTGGCCGCGCCGGAGACTATCTCGCTCGCGTTGATGCCGGCGCTTACTGCCACCTCCCCGGCTGCGGCGACGATCTGGACCCTGTCGGGCGAAAGCTCGACTATGACTGCGACCATATTCTTGTCTGACTCTTTGAGCCGGTTCGCGATGTCGACTGGATCTATTCCCTTCCTCTTCGGACCCTTTGAGACTACGAGCTTGATGGGACCCAGAATCTTGGCGTTCTTCTGCAGTTGTCGTATGTGGGCTTCCAGTGTCTTGGCCGAATGCTTCTCCAGCTCTTTCAGTAGAGCATCTCTCTCGGCAATGAGTGCCCCAGTGGATTTCGGAACTTGGTCGGGCGTGGTCTTCAGGAGCTGGGCTGTCGTGGTTAGTTCCTCGTTCTCTTCGCTGATCCTTTTGAGCGCGGGTATTCCGGCGGAGAAGATTATTCGCTCAATCCCGTCCTGTAGTCTGTCTATCTTCTCGATCCTGAAGACTCCGAGTTCGCCTGTTCTCTTGACGTGTGTTCCTCCACAGGCTTCCGTGTCCCATCCCATGATTCGGACGACACGTATCTTTGATCCGGGAACCGCCCCGCCCTGATAGAGCCTATACCCGTACTTTGCCTCGGCCTTCTCTCGGGCCATCCAGTTGATTCTCACCGGAAGGTCTCGGAGAATCGTCTGATTTGCCAGTCGTTCGATCTTCTCTCTCTCTTTAGGCGTAATTTGCTGGTAGTGTGTAATGTCCAGACGACTGCTCTCAACCTCTTTCTGGGCCCCCGCCTGCCACACGTGTTCACCTAGGACCCGTCGGGCCGCACCAATCAGCACATGGGTCCCGGTGTGGTGTCTCATCAGATTCTGCCTTCGCTGCCAGTCGATCTCTCCCTCTACATCGTAGACGCTCGGATCAATAGGCTGAGCCAAGTAGTGGACGATTCGATCTCCATACTTTTGAACGTCAACCACCATGACCTTCTGGTCGGCGAACTTGAGCTCGCCATGATCCGCTAGTTGTCCGCCACCCTGTGGATAGAATGCTGTTTGATCGAGGACTAGAGCGTTTTCCGCAATTCTGCCGACTACTTTCGACTTGAATCTAGTCTTGTAAGGATCATCATAGTAGATCGCTCGCGTCGCCGGGAAGTTGGCAAGTTTTGCCTCGATGTCTGCATCTGACGGTCCTTCTTCGTCGCTCTTGGCTGGTCGTGAGTGACTCTCCGCAACCAAGGTCAGGAAATTGTCCGGTATCTCAACTACTACCCCGCTCCTCTCTGCCGCTTCCTTGACAATCTCGGGTGGTAGTCCTTGAGAGTCATAGAGCTGGACCAGCTGGTCGGTTGAGACGTTCCGGACTCCCTTGCTCGCCAGGTCTTTGGATAGCCGAGCTACTACTTCTAAGCCTCGGCTGATGGTTTCGTTGTACTTTTTCATCTCGTTTTCGAGACCCTCAATTATCTCGGACCTCATCTCTCGCAGTGTTCGAAAGTCGCCCCCCCAGAGTTTGATCTGAGCTTCGACGATCGATGGAAAATCCGCGAAGATCCCTAGCTGCCTGGCGAATCTTCCTGCGCGCCGAATTATCAGCCTGGCCAAGTATCCTTCACCCACGTTCGATGGGACCACGCCATCTGCAAGTAGGAAGGTGGCTGCCTTCGTGTGATCCGTTATCGCATAAGCCGCCTCTAGCGAGGAGAACATCGGTCGCAGAGCGTCCGGTGAGACGCCTGTCTGTTCTGAGACTGTCTGAATGTATGATTCTCGGTTCTTGTTGATTGACGTCCAGCCGTGAATGCTCGAGGCCTTGGTGAACGCTCCAATTATCGACTCATCAACACTAATCTTCCCTAGTTCCATCACGTGCTGAAGAACTGGGCCGTGGACAGCGTGGAACCCGCTAGGGGACCCCTGGGAGAGCCACGACCATCGTTCTATGCCGTATCCAGTGTCTACAGTCCTGATTGGTAGTTGGATGAGCTGGTCTCCCTGGACCCTGTACTGCATGAAGACGAGGGTGCCGATCTCCAAGCCTCCAGTGATTGTCTCCAGGTCCGGTCCGGCGTTTCCGCCTCCCGACCAGAAATGCTCCTTGTAGCTGACAGATTCGGAGGGAACGCCAAGAACTTCTGTGAGCAGTTGATGATGGTAGCGGACGCACTCGTCCTTCCAGTAAACCTCCTTGGTCGGATAGTTGAAAGCGTGTGCTCCTCCCATTTCGAAGATAGTCATGTGTCTTCCACCTGTTGGTCCGACGAGTTCGACATCGGTATACCTGATACATGGTTGGCTGATCACGAGAGGATTCGCAGGAGGAGGCATTGTCCCCTCAGTGACGTACGGCTGAAAGTCGTAGATTGAAGCGCCGACGAGATAGACGTCGTTTCTCCATCTCGCCACAATTGGGTAGGGCGGGATGCGAGTATGGCCGTTGTCCGCGAAGTAATCCATGAACTGAATCCGCATCTCCGGCACCGTGTATCGTCGTGTCGTCGGCGGACTTCCGATGAAAGTGTAAGGCGCGCAAGGCGCCTCTCCACATGTCGTCTGGTTAGGATTCTGGCTCCAAAAGTAGTTAGCGCAGTTGGGACATTTCCGCCTTGTGAAGTTCTGTTCTGTAAAGAATGGAATCGCGAATTCTTCTGGGTTGATCTCCGGCATTTAGCGAGTCTCCTGGACTTCGCCAGTACGGAGTAAAGAGTTTGGTATTCCGGCTGAGCTAGATCGAGCCGTTGTCGAGAACGCCGTGCGGAGCTATACCGCAGACCTCCAGTCTATCCGAAGAGAGCCCCGAGTCCAGCCAAGGCTTCCTCTTCCTTCTTCTTATCGTCCTCGGCAGGCTTCTCCTCTTTCTTCTTGCCCTCTGCGGAAGGAGCAGCTGGCGCGGCGGCAGGGGCCATCATCATTGAGCTTGCAGACTTCAAAGCGTCGTCGATGTTAACTTCTGACAGGGCAGCAACTAGCGCTTTCACCTGGGACTCCTCGGCTTGTCCGCCTGCTGCGGATACAATCTTCTTCACATTCTCTTCATTTACGGGCTGTGCCCAGGAGTGGAGCAGTAATGCTGCGTAAACATATTTCATTGGCATCTTAGCCTTCTACCGTTTCCTTGTGAGATTTGAGGGGACTGTTCCTGATACACTTAAGCATTTCCAGCAGGTCAGCATTCTCATCCTTGGAGTGAGACTTGTCAGACGCGCCTACGGCATCGCTGCCTTGCCTGGGTCCGTGAGGTGATCCTTCTGCTTCCAGATCGACCTTGTACAAAGAGAGATGATTCCATACCCGATCGCCGCGTAAAAAACCGCATCGACAAGTAAGAAGACCCAATTGTAACTCGTTGGCAGTGAACACGAAGCACACGTTGGGACAATTTGTGAGGTCTTCCAAGGAAGGGGAAACCCATACTCTAAGGTGCCATCTCCGGTGCGCTGCCAGAAGCCCGTGACCCCCGTGACCAATACGGCGATTACCGGAACCAGCATGTATGGAATCGAGAAGTGCCTGGGTTTCACACTCAAACCATTCGCTTGGTTTCCAACGATCTTACTCTAATGGGTACGTCAGGCCGCGGATACTTGGCTAGGCGTTCTCTTGCTTGGAAACCTTCTGGTCCAAAACGGTCGCGTTCATGAGTGCTCTTTTCAGAACGTACTCGACAGTACCAGCCTCTAGGAAGCCCGATTCTCCAGCGACGGCGAGTGCTTCTCTCATACCTTTCAATAGTATTCGAGGAGCGTTTTCTGGCGTGACATATCCAGCTTCTGTTGATAGGTTGAGGGCGTTGTTGATTCCCATGAGCACATCGTTCTTGTAGGAAGGCAGGTCGAACGCCATGTCTTCTGGTCGAAGGATTGTCCCATTGTCAAACGCAACCGCTAAACTGAGTCCGGCTTCCATCGGTTTTAGTCCGAGCTTTGAAAGGACGGAAGCCATCTTCGCTGTGATCTGATCACCTTTGCGGGCTACTACGGAGTCTTGTGCGACCCATATGCTTCC